>Ga0070662_100002744_pt1 | contig 10886 bp, 18 predicted proteins | sample KBSC53metaG_FD_65648 | JGI IMG/M metagenome (GOLD analysis project Ga0070662, IMG submission 65648) | Corn rhizosphere microbial communities from Kellogg Biological Station, Michigan, USA - KBS C5-3 metaG | ecosystem: Host-associated > Plants > Roots > Rhizosphere > Soil ...
ACGCTCTCCGTACCACGTGCCGATCATGACCGCCACGAGAAGTGGCAGAAAGATGATGTCAGGCAGCACCGGCCGAAGGAAAGAGGCCAGCGCAAGGGCGATCGCCGCGGCGGACAACGGCATACCGAATTGGCGAAGGATTGTGGGCATCGATTCGATGCATCGCAGCATTCAAATCTATTCTCCCGACTACCTGCACACCTATCATGAACCGCATAATTCGGTTAGGGGCGAGTGGGCAAGGCGAGGCCCTACATAAAAGACATAGAGAAATCGGGCAGAAAGGACCTATCGAACGGAGCACCCCGCAATAACTACGTAGGCTTCACCTTCATTGTTTACAGGGAGAGAAATGGAGGGAATGGCAGTCAACAGGCTTGCGGTAAAGATGCGGAGATCTGCGGGACAGTCTGTGAGGGAGGCATCGCATGAACCGGAACCATCCGGTAGATCACAAGCTTAGCAAAGTGGCGAAATAGTTTTGCCGCCAGCTTGGGAGCCTCTGTGACCAGGGCATCGATCGCGCTCTGGCTGACGAGTAGGGACTCGCTGGGCGCCTGCGCCGTGACGCTCGAAAGAGATACTTGGGCGGTCAACACGGACAGTTCGTTTAAGATCTCACCCGTGGCATATATGCGCACGACGGATTTCCCGCACGCGTCGACGGCCTTCGCCCGCACCGCGCCACTGACGATGAACAGCACTTCTCGCGGGAGATCGATCGAAATACACTCGCCGGCCGTAGATCGCACCTTCCGGCCATACTGTTCTAAGGTGGCCAGTTCTTCTCCGTTCAGTTCTTCTCGAAAATCCATAGATGACCTCGATGATATGAACGTTGTGGCGGGAATGACGTTACGCGGCCTTCTCCGTGGTTCGCTCCGACCTGACTCCCATCACGACGGCTAAGTCATCATGGAAGAGAATAATATCGTCGTAGACGCTGATGCAGCCCGCAGCAACGGAAAATACCCCGGGCACCTCGCTGGGATGACGCTCGGAAAAATATTGCGTCAAATAGTCGTTACGTTCGGCGATCGAACCAAACATGCGGGCTACGCTCATGAAGACCTCCGACTTAAGACAGTGCCGTCTTCACTCAGGGAACTCAACCGCAATCGGCTCGACTCGAAGATCTCACCGTCAGCAGCGAGCCAACATACCCTTAATGAAGATTAATTGCCATGCCCTAAGTATGGAGCAATGTCGGCTCCTGTCAAGCATTTTCATCGGGGGAGTACATCAAAAGGCCGGGGGACACATAAGACGGAAAGGATCAGCGGTAAGGGAATTTTAATTCCTTATGCCTTTAAAATCGCGAAAGCACGTGTGGAAATGTACGATGGACGCTTATAGAACTCGACGGAGTGAGATGCCTCATGGGCGAAGTGTCGAAAGGTACTGTGCGAGCGAATCACCGATCTGCTTTTCGACATGGCGAAATTCCACCCCAAACCCTCCGGAACGCGCCCAACGAACGACCGCTACATTGATCTTCAACGGCTTTAGCCCTTTCGGAAGAGCAAGCACGAGCGTCAAATAGGTGTCCGGCCGAATGATGCAGGAGGACTGAATTTCACATCCCCCTAAAGACAGATTTCTGACCACACCTTCCCCATTCACGGGACCGCAGAACGTCACCGCGTGATTGACTTGAAATCGCGGATAGGCACGCGGAGTGACGCTCGGCGCAGGAAGGACCACCTTGGTCGCAGCGAGTGCCAACGCCTCTTTGACCGTATAGCGGAGTGCGTCGGCATTGAATGGCTTTTGTAATAAAGGTTGTTTCAAAGGATCGATCCCGTTCGCAGCCAACAGTTGCTGCCCGTACGCCGAGATAAAGACCACGGGAAGGTTCGGATGTGACAGGAGCGCTTTCTGCATGAGGCCGATGCCGTTGAGAAAGGGCAGTCTCCGCCGGCTATCCATTAAGCGGAGCACCGGCGGCGCCAGCTGAAAGTCGGTGAGCATCAAGTCAATCTGTTGTTCACGAATGACCTCCAGCGCGGCTGCGCCGCTGCTCGCACCTATCGTCGTGTACCCCTCGCTTTGCAGCGCTTTCGTACAGAACAAACGTGTGTCGCTGTCATCATCGACGATTAAAATTTTCTTGCCGAGCCGAGCAGCCATGACACAACCCTCCTCATCGACCCCGTTAAAGAGTGGCCTCCGAGCACACGGCATCAACATGCGCATGCTCGACGATGGCGGCCGCAGGACGTCGATGTCGTTGCGCGCGATGGATCATGATTTGAGCATCGACGATGTTGCCGCAGTTGACGCATCGCCACATCATGTATTCGCGCAAATCGACATTCGCCAGGATGTTGTACCGGTCTAATAGCAACAAGCCCTTGCAACGTTCGCAGTTCATATCGCCTCCTTGTTTATGTTTCTCGTGTCTGGAGGACAATTCAAGAAGCGCACCTGTTTGTACACTTCTTCAAGCTCTCGATTTGGCTGGGCGCACGGGTTGGAGATAAAGAATGATGGACCCGAAACACGTCTCAGATGAGACGGGATGATACAAACTGATACTACTTATGTTCCCTAGCATAGAGAAAAGAAAGGGGCCATTCAAAGCAGTGGGTCGTCATCTTTTCACGTTCTTCTCGCTTGAGACTCGTTCATATAGTGAGACACGGAACGGGAGTGTCGATGGGGTCGATCGTGAGGGCGGTCCCGTGAATTAGGCGGAAGGGAGCGTCGTGATAAATTGCAGAAGACGGCGTTGTTCATCGGCTTCAAAGGATTGGAACGCGACGCCGAAATCCCACGCGCTGGCCCAACGAACATCGGCGAGATCCACCACAATCAGAGGACCTTGGTCGCCGGGGTGAAATTTTAGGGTCAATGATTGCTTGAGTTGGACCACGGTCCCGCTTGAGATACAACAGCCGTTGATCGAAAGATTGCGGATGATACCTACCCCATCTTGATCGCCGGAAAACGCGACCAGAAGATTGAGGGTAAAGCGAGGCGCGCTTCGCACAATCATGCGGCCCAGCTCACCTGATGACCGTCCAATGGTCGGCAGCCCATTAGTAAATCTGCCGATACTCGGCGACTCGCTCGCGGAGTACGATAAAGTATGCGCAAGATACAGACGTTCCCTTTCGCCATCATCATCGGATTGACGCTCTGCACAGGATGCGCGGTGTATCCGGGCGTCGGGACGAGCGTTCAACTCTCCACTGGTCTGTACGGTCCACCCTACTATGACCCATTTTGGGGTCCTGCGTATCCGCCTTTTTATGGCGGCTATTACGGGTCGCCATTTGGGCCCTTTTACTCACGGCCCTTCTACGGGCCACCTCGCTATTTCGCCCCGCGTGGTTCATATCGCTATGCGCCGGGATGGCAAGGACGCACCTGGTCTCATCATCGATGACCATGACAGCATTCTGCTATGGGCGCTTCTGCAGCGCCTGGCGCAGGTCGCCTAGTGTTGTGTATTGACCGGTCGGGGCCGCCGCGACTTTCCCCTGCTCACCTTCGTGCGTTTCGAGTAGATAGATTTTCCACCCGCCAAGAGGCAGATGGTCGTCAAAGTGGGGCGGGCGGCTGTCGCGCTGCCAAATGCCGGCGAACTTGAGCGGGTGGGCTTTTTTCTGTTTCGGAGCTTCCGGCGCAAAGGTGAACGTAAAATCGAACCCGATTTTATCGGCGGCCAACGGTGTCGCTACGCCGGAGACACTCCAAGGGGGAGAGAAATACCCTCTGGCTCCCGTCGTTCCCAGCCGAATCGGCTCTTTTTTTTCTGTCACGGTAAATTTTTCATGGCCGGTCACTGAAGCGGGGCCATCCGGGTAGGCCCTCGCCAACAGATGTTCGACCAATTGTAATTGAAGGCCGGCACGGTCCAAAAGTTCCAACTCGCCGCCGGCCGGCAATTCTCCCCCGGTTACGGCGACAGCTTTTCCCGCCACAAGCAACAAGGTCACGCCGCTTGGCTCACTGTTCTTCGTCGTGTCCTTCTCTTCTTGGCGGATCCACACATCCCCGCCCGATCCCATTTCCATTGTGATCAACGACTGTCCCTCAAACCCTCCCGGTCGTAGCTTGACGCGATTTCCTTGTTGCCATTCGTCTTGGCCCGCTTCGCTCCCAAAGGATGCCAACACTGCCATCATCACGATGGCCACCCCTATATAACTTCCACATCGATGACTCAAACCTGACCTCCTTCGCTTTGTTTGATTTCTGCTGATGTCCGGTTCCTCCACTGTTAAAGCAGTAGAACGAATGCCGGAATTCAGAATGCGCCGCATCTTATGTGGATTTCATACCGCAGTCAAAGTCGATATGGACGTGCATCGGATTCAGCTGACGACCTAGAACCCCCGAAATCGCCAATGAAATGATCCATAACCGTTTCGAAGTATGCTAGCATTCTCCAACTCGAATCCGGGCTCGTGCCTACAGCCGCCGGTCCCTGCTGTCATGAAGTAAGGACCACACTCGAATAGGTTGAACATGTCTCGTAACTACTTTTCACTGCGCATTTTTCCTCGGCTTGTCCGCTTCGTAGCCGTCTTCGCCTTTGTGACGGGCGTGTGCTGGATTGATTTCTCCCTGCCATTGGGGATGGCCATTCCCATGCTGTACGTCATCCCGGTCAGTTGGATCGCCTTGTGGTCGGGACGCAGGGAAACGTTATCGGTGGTCATGATGGGTCTGTTGGTAACCATGCTGATCGTGGTCAGGTACGCCATGGCGCCGGGCGACGAATCCGCCTTTGCAGGGACGAACCGCCTGCTTGCAGCCGGCGTAATCTGGGCGACTGTTCTATTAGCCATATTCAGAAAAGTGCAGGAAGAGGACTGGGAACTGCGCCGCACCATGTCCGATGTCTTACAGCAATTCATGAGGGGAAAGGTAAAGCAGGGATGAGAACTGGAAGAACACGGACCGCTACACGAGTGATATGGCGGACAGCCCTCTTCCTGCTGGTATTCATTAATGTCGGCTGTCATTCAAAAGCGGGGCTGAAAGATTCGGGGCCGGATACGGTGACATATATCGCCCACGACGAAAGTTTCGCCGGTCCGACGAATATTGCCGCAGGCCATATTACCGTTCGTCTGGTGAACGAGGGTGAAGATCCCCACCACATTCAATTTATCAAGTTACCGCACGGTAAAACGGCGGATGATTTGATCGCCGCCATCAAGACTGCATCGTCCGTCACGCCGGTCTGGGCGCGTTATGCGGGAGGACCAAACGCAGTGGTCGGCAACGAGACGTCTGAGGCCACCATCGACCTAGAGGCCGGCGAGTATGTGGTGGTGTGCCAGGTGCCTGACCGGCAAGGAAGGCCGCACTTCGCACGTGGAATGATCAAGCCTGTTCGCGTCACAAGCGGACCGCCCGCGCGAGGAGGACCCACCAAAGACTCGGCTGACGCCGTCGTGCGAGCTGTCGATTTTCGTTTCAATTTGCAGCAACCCCTCCAGGCCGGACGGCAAAGGATTCGGTTGGTGAACCGGGGATCGCAGCCGCACGAGTTGGTGGTCATTCAACTGATGCCTAACGCCACTTTGAAAGACTTTGTGGAATTCCTCGGACCCAAAGCTGCGGGCCCTGCGCCGGGCCGTCCCATCGGGGGCATCACAGGATTGGAACAAGACGAGGAAGGAAGTTTTCCAGTCAACCTCGCACCGGGACACTATGGATTGATCTGCTTCTTACCCGATGCCGCCGGAGTGCCGCACTTTGCGAAGGGAATGACGATGGAATTTGACGTGGAGTAGTGTTGGACACGGCGCGATGAAGAGAGACGGCAATCGCTATGAGCCAATCGTCTCGCGAAGATTGAACGACCGATTCGGAGAGGATTTCCTGACCGTCCTGGGCCGCCTGTGCCCGGCGAAGATGCGCGTCCATGAAAGGTCCTGCCGCACCGCATCTGAATCATGCCGCTGAAGAACCCCCTTGGCGTGATGAATCGCTTGCTGCGCCAGGCGCGCCTCGCGCTTGGAAAGCGACGGCCGGTTACGCGACGTCATCATAAGCGCATGCACTCGAAGGATGCTGTCCCATTCATCGATTTCAAGCAGGCTCGTCTGCTGCGCGAGACAACAAAAGGCGTCAAGAATGTCGCGCTGATCGATGGAGAGAGCCCGATCTCGTTCCTGCAGATACGAGGGGAGAATATCCAGCTGATGCAACAGTTGGGCTCGAAGGAATGCCGCGCGTTCAACTGACCGGCGCCGCTCTTGAAATTGTGGGACAAGGGCCAAGGTCAAGGTTACCGCGCACGTCACGAAGATTGTCCCTGCCAGAATTAATAACCCGATGGTGCCAGACAAACATTCCATATTTCAGTGCCTCTAAATAAAGGGTGCGAGGGATCCAACAGGCTTTACTATTACCTTTTTTGAAGGTGACGCAACCGAGGGGTAAAGGACTGAGAGATCAGGTACGATCGTTCACGGGTTTGCCGGTCGACAGTTTGTGCAGCAGCGCCGTCATCTCATCCATTTTGCGCGTCCCTTCTACCAATTCTTTCTCCATCCGTTCGATCAGCTGAAGACACATCCTCAATGAGTCGACGAGCTGCTCCTGATCCATAGTGGGCATCTTCTGTTCGATCTCATGCCAATTCATCGCCGGTCTCCTCTACCCATCTAGAAGTGAACAGACGATCGTCGAGCCGGGTGATCTCGTGACAATCGGCAGGAGTGTAGCACGATCGCGCAATCCCGAACGCACTGATTCAGGACAGGGCTGAATTTTTCCTTCGTCGATGCATGGTCAACTGACCGAGTAGCGTCAAGGGAATGACGCCAAGCCTCCTTGCCGCCTACTGATGAGGGCATCCGGCATTCATTAGGGACTATTTTTGTGTCTGATCTGTAAAACAACTGTTTTATTTCCGAGACAGCGGAACGCAGGTGAGAATCGTCAGATTGAGAAAAGGACTGCCTATGGAGGAGTTCACCCGAATGATACCTCAACCATCATTATGGCACATGCCTTGCTGAATAAAGCCACTATGGGTGAATTGGAGGACATGATGGAGGATGTCAGGTTACCACACTATGTCGGCGCCCAATGGGTCGGTCTGATGCTGTTGCCGATTTTTTTCACGGCCTGCACCAGCGGCGGGCAAGTAGCCGTGAAGGTCGATAGCGTCAGCCACCAAATGCTGCCGATTAATGGCAAGCGCTTCTGGGTGGACTTGAACGAACGAGCCGGAAACCTGTTTTCAGAAAACCAGGTCGCGACCAAGATCATGCATACGATTGCGGCCAGAGGGTATTCGCAAGCCATTACCCTCGCGGATGCCGATTATCGTTTGGAGTTTTCCTATTACTTTCAGAAATCGCAAAAGTCTGTATCGAATACGCCGGCTGTACTCGTCGGGATGGGAATGGAGTCCACACCGCGATACAAAGGTCGTCTGACGTTGCGCGTCTTTTCCGTGTCGAATGCATCCCAACCGCTTTGGATCGGTGAAGCAAGCGGCAGCCAGGAAAGTCCGGATAGGCAAAGCATGATCGACTATCTGATTTCGGCGGCGGTCAACCACCTGGGCGAGAATATGTCTCGCCCCGTCTCCTATACCTTTAACGAGACCGACTCGTCTTCGATAGCGCCCATGCGGGCATCGGGCGAATAGACTTGGTTCTCCCCTTGCGTCACGTCGACCTCATCACCATCATTTCTTAAGTAAACCTGAACATCTACGTTTAAGAGCCTACTCGTCTGTATCAATGTCAGGCAATTTGACGGTAGAAGAGGGCGACTTGCACTCTTCACACAATAATTCTGCTCACGTGCTCAGCAATCTCTCGCCATTACTAATGCTCTTCGCGTTCATGGCGTTCAATCACGGCGACGGAAAACTGGACACAACCTCTATGCTGCATACCGAAGTCCAGATTGTGTAAGGAAGTTTGCTAATGGTCCGCTTCATGCTTCTCCGTAGGCAAAGACCATCCATCGTTGAGAGGAGATCACATGGCACATCGTCTATGGCTTATGGTGGCTGCAGCCGCCCTCTTGACGGCATCACCGGTGCTCGCCACCCCGCTTGGCACCCTGATTGACACGAACGGCACAATCACGGTGGGCGACAAAGTGTTCTCAAATTTCTCGCTTCATGACGTCTCGGCTTTAAACAGCACGCCGGCTGACCCGAGGAATCTTCAAGTCGACGGAATCACCAATCTGCTGGGCGAGCAGGGCCTGCGGGTGTCGGGCTTCTCCGTCTCCCTTCCCAATTCAAGTTCGAGCGCCGCGCTGATCTTTTCGCTCGAATACGATGTCACCGTCACGGATCCCTCGTTTCGGCTCCACGATATTCACCACGTCTTCTCGACCACGAGTAATCGGGGCGCCGGGCTGAGCCTGATCACTCAGGCGGGATTCCCCCCGAACGTCAATGGATCGATGCAATCGGTCGTCGGCTTTGGAGGGACCGGACAATTGCTCGTCGATAACGTCGATGAAACAACGGATTTGACGAACCTCGTCTCCTCTCAGCACATGCTGAACAACTTCGAAGCGCATGCGCAGACAGTCAATCTCAGTGAAGGCGGGCCAATTATCTTAGGAACGATCACCACGTCGCCCTTTGATCTGACGTTCTCACAAACCAGAGTCGTCCCGGAACCGGCCGCTTGGCTGCTCTTGTCGTCAGGCCTTCTAGCTCTCATCGGATTCAGAAAGATCGTCGGAGCGCGGTGACGGTCGAAGTGAACAGAGACAGTAGTTCTCAGTGTGAGGCGACGGCGGCAAAAGAGTCTTAAGTGACTTGCGTCTGGCCAGGTAACGGATGCAGGGCCGTCACGCGGACGGTGCGCCCACGATAGGGCACCGCTCGTCCGCGGATTTCAGCTCGAAACAACAGGCCATCTTTCTTCTGACATAGGGCTTCATATCGGGTCTCGGCCCCCGAGAGATTCATGTGGCGCGCGACCTCTCGAAACTCCGGAGGATGAAACTCGCCCGGAGCCATGCCGACAACTTCTTCTCGCTCATACCCGAACAAGGTCAAGAACGCATGATTCACATCGAGGACATGCCCATTCTCGGTCAACGCAATCGCTTCAAATGCCGCGTCCGTCAGAATGCGAAACCGAGCTTCGCTCTCTTCCAGCGCACGACTCAGTTGCCGCAACTCGATGGCCCGCTTTAGCCACGCCAGAAGAAAAGCGCGATCGAGAGGCTTTTGGAGAAAGGCGTACGCCCCGCTCTCGAGCGACTTGACGGCCAAATCATGTTCGCCATGAGCGGTCATCAGCAGCGTGGGCGTGTTCGGGCGGACCCGACGAATCTCCTGCATCAACGCTAAGCCATCCATGCCCGGCATCTTAATGTCCGTGACGATCGCATCATAGTCGACCGCCCCGATCCGCTCCAACGCCATCTCGGCAGAGGAGGCCGTGTCTATCACAGCGTCCGGAAGGCGATACTGTATGGCTTCGGGTAGTATCCTGAGAAGGTCGGGATCGTCATCGACGATGAGAAGTCGGCTGGGCATCTAAAAAGCCTTCTCGAGGCTAAAGGGCAATGCGCTGCCAAAGGATACCGTGTCGGAGATCGATCTGTCACGTGGGTTGTGAACGCGCAGCGGCAGTCAGCCTGGAGCCACTTAGCAGCCACGCCAGATAGCCGGCGGCTGTCAGGTCATACGTGAGGCAGAACATCGGCCACCATACAGGCACACCTGGATTGGATATCAGATGGCCATGGATGACATCAAAGATACCATGAGCAGACAACGCGGCGACAACCCACCAAAGATTGAATTTGAAGGCGACAATTGAGACCAAAACAAACGCCCCGATAATCCCAGACTCTACGATCAACGCCTGCATTGATCCACCCATGATCGCAAACAGCCCATAATAGGACGCGATGACGATGAGCACGATAGGATACAGGGCACGATCGCGGTCAAAACCCACGACCGTCGCCAGTAGGGAAACGGTCACTGCTAAGCAGGCGCCTATAAAATATTCCAGAATCGTTCCCCGTTCCGCTCAGGTTGGACAGTACATCCGAAGCGATGGCAGCGTGAGGTCCACTCTCAGAGCCACCTCCGCACCCGCGATGTGTAGATCACGAACTGCTGCCCGAACAGCGAATGAAGTGCCCGTTCCTCGGGTTCGATTTGGAAGCGGTCCATATAGAAGATGACCGCCGGAAGTAAAACGAACGCCAGCGCGTTCGACAAGAAGAGGGCCCATCCGAGCAAGACCAACAGAAAGCCGAGATACATCGGATTGCGTGTCCACCGATAGATGCCCGATACCACCAGCGAGGACGTCGTATCGGGTTTCATGGGGTTGACGGTGGTCCGCGCTTGTCTGAATGAGACAATCCCCAAGCCACTGATGATGGCGCCGAAGACAGCCACACTCAGTGCGAAAACATTGCGTGACGGAAATTCGAACCGGAAGGTCGGCATGGTCCACGAGGCGAGCCACATGAGCGCAGCTACGAGGAGAATGAGCGCGACTGGCGGGATCTTCAATTCAAGTGACCGCATGACTCCTGCACGACAGCATGCGAAAGAACCTAACGGGCACTGTATTACTCATTATCGGAGACCAAAGGTCAAGAGAGCGATGAAGCAGCTTACGCTGTTGGCACTCTATAGCCAACTGCCACGACTGCAAGAAAAGCGCACTCCATGCTGTGGTGGGACTACTTCTCTTCCGCGCCGCCCAGTTGGCGTTCCGCGTTTAACCAGTCTTCAACGTCCTGACCTTCGTGCCGCCCCCGTTGCTCGTATAATTCATACGCGCGTTGTGCAATGCGACCTTGATCAGAAGCGGCTCTTTTGGCTGCCTTGGCCGGTTGGCTGCCTTTCTCACTGCCGGGCTTGGCGCTAGCTCCAAAGACAGACCGCTCCGGTGTGGTTCGACTTGCTT
>Ga0070662_100002750_pt1 | contig 10876 bp, 9 predicted proteins | sample KBSC53metaG_FD_65648 | JGI IMG/M metagenome (GOLD analysis project Ga0070662, IMG submission 65648) | Corn rhizosphere microbial communities from Kellogg Biological Station, Michigan, USA - KBS C5-3 metaG | ecosystem: Host-associated > Plants > Roots > Rhizosphere > Soil ...
CGCACCTTCGAAGAGATCAAGAAGGACGGCAAGATCGTGATGGCCACCGAAGGCCAGTACCCGCCCTACAACTTCTTCCAGGGCGCCAGGCTCAGCGGCTTCGAGATCGAGCTGGCCGAGGCCATCGCCAAGAAGTGGGGCGTGGCCATCGAATGGAAGGCGCTGAGTTTCGATGCGCTGCTGGCCGGCCTGCGGCACGACCGCTGGGACCTGGTGATCGCCGGCCACGCGATCACCGACGAGCGCGCCAAGGCCGTGACCTTCACCGCCCCGCACTTCTGCGGCGGCGGCATCATCGTGACCAAGGATGCGGCCATCAAGGAAGGCAAGGACCTCGCCGGCAAGACCGTGTCGGTGCAGACGGGCACCACCTTCCTCGACGAAGTGAAGAAGGTGCCGGGTGTCAGGGAGGTCAAGAACTTCCCGCAGGACACCGATGCGCGCAGCGCGCTGATCTCGGGCCGCACCGACGCGTGGATCACCGACCCCGCCGTGGCGCGCGCCGCGGTGGCGGCCAATGCCTCGGCCGGCCTGCACATCGCGGGGCTGCTGTTCGTCGAGCGCAACGGTGCGGCGGTGGCCAAGGGCAACACCTCGCTGGCCGGTGCCTTCAACCAGGCGCTGCATGAGCTGCAGGCCGATGGCACCTATGCCGCGCTGTCGAAGAAGTTCTTCGGCGAAGACATCCGCTGCAAGCCATAGACCGAAGCCGGTTCGCGATGGGGTTGGGCGCTGCACACGGGGATACGGGTTTTCCCTGGCGATGCAGCGCTTTTTTGTTGCAGCGACACCGCCGATGAAAGTTGCTGTCGCTTTGACGGAAGAAGTGCAGACGGGCCTTTCCTAGACTGGCTTCCACAGACTGACCAAAGGTTGTGTTGCATGAATTCCCGCACTGAGTTCCCGTCTGCCGCGCTCGAGACCGCCGTCTCGCGCAGCGACTTCGATGCGCTGATGGTGCCCACCTATGCGCCCAGCACCGTGGTGCCGGTTCGCGGCCAGGGGGTGTGGCTCGACGATGCCGAGGGCCGCCGCTACCTCGACTTCACCAGCGGCATCGGCGTCACCAGCCTGGGCCATGCGCATCCGGCGGTGCTGGAGGCGCTGCACCGCCAGGCCGAGCAGGTCTGGCACATCGGCAACGGCTACACCAACCAGCCGGTGCTGCGCCTGGCCCGGGCGCTCACGTCGCTCACGTTCGCCGACCGCGTGTTCGTTGCCAACTCCGGCGCCGAGGCCAACGAGGCCGCGCTGAAGCTCGCGCGCAAGTACGGCAAGACGCGCGGCGCCCAGCGCACCCGCATCGTGTCGTGCCTGCAGTCGTTCCATGGGCGCACGCTGTTCACCGTGTCGGTGGGCGGCCAGCCCAAGTACACCGAGGGCTTCGAGCCGCTGCCGCCCGGCATCTCGCACATCGCGTTCAACGACATCGCCGCGGCCGAGGCCGCGATCGGCGACGACGTGTGCGCGGTGATCGTCGAGCCGGTGCAGGGCGAGGGCGGCGTGCTGCCCGCGAGCCGCGAGTACCTGCAGGCGCTGCGCAAGCTGTGCGACGAGCGCGGCGCGCTGCTGATCTTCGACGAGGTGCAGTGCGGCATGGGCCGCACCGGCAAGCTCTTCGCGCACGAGCATTACGGCGTGGTGCCCGACATCCTCACCACCGCCAAGGCGCTGGGCAACGGCTTCCCGGTAGGCGCGATGCTCACCCGCAGCGACATCGCCGCCGCCTTCAGCGTCGGCGCGCACGGCACCACCTACGGCGGCAACCCGCTGGCCTGCGCGGTGGCGCTGTCAGTGGTGAGCACCATCGCGCAGCCGGCCTTCCTGGAACGCACGCGCCAGGCCGCCGACCGGCTGTGGACCGGGCTGCAGCGCCTGCAGGCCGCGTTCCCGCAGCTCTTCAAGCAGGTGCGTGGCAGCGGCATGATGGTCGGCCTGGTGCTGGCCGACGCGTACAAGGGCCGCGCCAAGGAGTTCACCCGGCTCACGGAGCAGCATCAACTGCTGACGCTGATGGCCGGCCCCGATGTCGTGCGCCTGCTGCCGCCGCTGGTGGTGAGCGACGCCGAGATCGACGAGGCCCTGGCCCGTCTGCAGATCTGCGCCGGCGAGTTCGTCGCCAAGGCCTGACCACACGGAGCTGCCCATGTCCACCATCGCCCGATTGGCCGAGGAACGCGATCTCGATGCGCTGATGCGCCTGAGCGAGATCGCCGACCCGCGCGTCTACACGCTGCCGCGCTCGCGCGCCGAGCTGCAGCGTGCGCTCGAGCGATCGGTGGAGTCGGTGTCTCGCAGCGTCGACGTGCCCGCCGACGAGCAGTACATGGTGGTGCTCGAGGAGGCCGACGGCGCGCTCACCGGCGTGGCCGCCATCCGTGCCACGGCCGGCTCGCAGGGCACCTTCTTCACGTTCCGCAACGACGTGATCCACCATGCCTCGCGCGACCTGAAGATCAGCAACAACGTGCACGTGCTGACTCTGAGCTCCGACCTCACCGGGCACTCGCAGCTGCTGTCGTTCTTCGTCGATCCGCAGCGCGTGGCGCATGCCGACGCGGTGCTGCTGTCGCGCGCGCGGCTGGCGCTGGCCGCCATCGACAAGCACCGCTTCTCGCAGCACTTCTTCGCGTCGCTCGCCGGCTGGTGCGACGAGAACCTGGCCTCGCCGTTCTGGGACGCGCTGGGCCGCAAGTTCTTCGGCATGGACTTCATCGATGCCGAGCGCGCGGTCTCCGGCGCCCGCAACCGTACGCTGATCGTCGAGCTGATGCCGCACTACCCGGTCTACGTGCCGCTGCTGCCGCCGGCCGCGCGCGCAGCCATCGGCCAGCTGCACGACCACAGCGAGCTGCCCTACGACATCCTCTGCGCCGAGGGCTTCGAAGGCGAGACCTACGTCGACATCTTCGACGGCGGCCCGATCCTCGAAGCGCACGCCTCCAAGCTGCGCACGCTGTCGACGGCCCGCCTGCTCACCGCGCGCCCGCTCGAGGGCAGCGGCATCACGCTGACGGCACCCACGCTGGTGGCGCGGGCCGGAGCGTTCAAGGATTTCCGCTGCATGCGGACGGCTGCTTCGGTGCATGCCGACGACGGCGTCGTGCTGCTGTCGGCCGAGACGCTTGCCGCCCTCAAGGTCGAAGGCGGTGATCGTGTTCTGGTGGCGGCCGACTGAACCTGCGCAGGAGAAAAGCAACATGTTCATCTTCCGCGCCATCCGCCAAGACGACCTCGATGCCCTGGTCGCGCTGGCCCGCAAGGTCGGCTCCGGCATGACCACGCTGAAGCCCGATGCCAAGGCGCTGGGCGCACGCATCGACCTCGCGGTGAAATCGTTCGCCGGCGAGGTGTCGCCGCGCGAGGCCGACTATGTGTTCGTGCTCGAAGACCAGGCCAGCGGTGCCGTGGCCGGCGTCAGTGCGCTCAAGGGCGCGGTGGGCCTCGACGAGCCGTTCTACAACTTCCGCCTCGGCCGCTTGGTGCATTCGAGCCGCGAGCTCGGCATCTACGCCGACAAGCGCACGCTGTACCTCACCAACGACTACACCGGCTGCGCCGAGCTGTGCACGCTGTTCCTCGACCCCGCTTTCCGCGGCGGCGAGAACGGCCGCCTGCTCTCCAAGGCCCGCATGATGTTCGCGGCCAACGGGCTCGACCTGCTGCCCGAGACCATCATCGCCGAGCTGCGCGGCTTCCAGCGCGACGACGGCACCTCGCCCTTCTGGGAGAGCCTGGGCCGCCACTTCTTCCGCATGGACTTCGACCAGGCCGACGACATCAGCAGCCTCGGCCCCAAGTCGTTCATCGCCGAGCTGATGCCGCGCTATCCGGTGTACACCGATTTCCTCACCGACGAGGCACGCGAAGCCATCGGCGTGGTCCACCGCAGCACCATCCCGGCGCGCCGCCTGCTGGAGCAGGAGGGCTTCTGGTACGAAGGCTATGTCGACATCTTCGATGCCGGCCCGGTGCTGCAGGCCCACACCAAGGAGCTGCGCATCGTGCGCGAGAGCCAGCTCGCCATCGCGCGCCTGGCCGCGGCCGATGCACCGGCGGTCGACAAGCAGCCGCTGCTGCTGGTGGCCAACACGCTGCGCGCCGACTTCCGCGTGATCGTCGCCCCGGGCGCCATCCAGTTCGGCCGCCTCGCGCTCAGCACACAACAACTCGAGGCCCTGCACCTCGCCGAAGGCGACCCGGTGCGCGTGGCCCCCTTGAATCCCGGAGACAAGCTGTATGCATAACGTGATCGAAGGCCGCCGGACGGAAGGCGAGGGCGAGGCGCTGGCCTCGGTCTGCCCCGCCACCGGCCGCACCGTGTGGCAAGGCCGCGCCGCCTCGCCCGCGCAGGTGGAGGCCGCCTGCGCCGCCGCGCGCCAGGCCGCCCGCGCCTGGGCCCGCACAGGGCTGGAGGAGCGCATCGCGATCGTGCGCAACTTCAAGGCCGCGCTGACCCAGCATGCCGACGAGCTGGCCCGCCTGATCTCGCAGGAGGTCGGCAAGCCGCTGTGGGAGGCGCGCACCGAAGTGACCACCATGGTCAACAAGGTCGACATCTCGGTGCAGGCCCATGCCGAACGCACCGGCACCCGCGAGACGCCCGCGGCCGACGGCAAGAGCCTGCTCACGCATCGCCCGCATGGCGTGCTCGCCGTGCTGGGGCCGTACAACTTCCCCGGCCACCTGCCCAACGGCCATATCGTGCCCGCGCTGATCGCCGGCAACGCGCTGGTCTTCAAGCCCAGCGAATACGCACCCGGCGTCGCGCTGCTCACCGCGCGCTGCTGGGAAGAGGCGGGCCTGCCGCCGGGCGTGCTCAACGTGGTCAACGGCGGCCGCGCGGTCGGCGAGGCACTGGTGGGACATGACGAGATCGACGGCGTGCTGTTCACCGGCAGCTATGCCACCGGCGCCGCGCTGTCGCGCCGCTTCGCCGGCCGGCCCGAAAAGATCCTCGCACTCGAGATGGGCGGCAACAACCCGCTCGTCGCGTGGGGCGTGAAGGACATCGACGCGGCGGTCGTCACCATCATCCAATCGGCCTTCATCAGCGCCGGCCAGCGCTGCACCTGTGCGCGCCGGCTGATCGTCAACGACGGCGACGAGGGCCGTGCGATCGTCGAGCGGCTGCTCACGGCGATCAAGGGCATCCGCGTCGGCGCATGGGATGCACAGCCCGAGCCCTTCATGGGCCCGGTGGTCTCGGCCCGGGTGGCCCGCGTGCTGCTCGACGCGCAGGATTCGCTGGTGCAGATGGGCGCCCGCACGCTGCTGCGCATGCGCTCGCTGCAGCCCGACACCGGCCTGCTCAGCCCCGGCGTGCTCGACATGACCGGCGTGGCCAACGTGCCCGATGAAGAACTCTTCGGCCCGCTGCTGCAGGTGCAGCGCGTGGCCGACTTCGACGCCGCCATCGCCGCTGCCAACCGCACCAGCTATGGCCTCGCCGCCGGCCTGCTGAGCGACAGCGAGGCGCTGTGGGGCCGCTTCTGGGCCGAGGCTCGCGCCGGCGTCGTCAACTGGAACAAGCCCACCACCGGCGCCGCGAGCACGGCGCCGTTCGGCGGCATCGGACGCTCGGGGAACCACCGCGCCAGCGCCTACTACGCGGCCGACTACTGCGCCTACCCGGTCGCAGGCATGACCGCCCCGCAGCTTGCGCTGCCCAAGGCCCCGATCCCGGGCCTGACGCTCACCAACTGAGATCGCCATGAGCTCCCGTGAAGTGAATTTCGACGGCCTCGTCGGGCCGACCCACAACTACGCCGGCCTGTCGGTGGGCAACGTCGCCTCCACGCACAACGTGGGCGGCGTCGCCAACCCGCGTGAAGCGGCCCTGCAGGGCCTGGACAAGATGCTGGCGCTCGCCGAGCGCGGCCTGGTGCAGGGCGTGCTGCCGCCGCTGTGCCGGCCCAACCTCGGATTGCTGCGCTCGCTGGGCTTTGCCGGCAGCGATGCCGAGGTGCTGAAGCAGGCCGCCGCGCAGGAGCCCTCGATCCTCTCGGCCGCATACTCGGCCTCGGCCATGTGGACGGCCAACGCCGCCACCGTCAGCCCCTCGGCCGACACGCCCGACGGCCGCGTGCACTTCACCGCGGCCAACCTCAACGCCAAGCTGCACCGCTCGCAGGAGCACCGGGACACCGCACGTGCCTTGCGCCGCATCTTTGCGGATGCGGCCCAGTTCACGGTGCACGATGCGCTGCCCGATTGCGGCGCGCTGGGCGACGAGGGCGCGGCCAACCACACCCGCTTCGCGCGCAGCCACGGCGAGCCGGGTGTCGAGTTCTTCGTCTATGGACGCAGCGAGTTCGACGGCCGCCATCCGGCACCCCGGCGTTTTCCGGGCCGGCAGACGCTGGAAGCCTCACGCGCCATCGCCCGCCTGCATGGCCTGGCGCCCGAGCGCACCGTGCTCGCGCAGCAGAACCCGGCGGCCATCGATGCCGGCGTGTTCCACAACGACGTGATCGCGGTCGGCAACCTCGACGTGATGCTCTACCACGAGGAGGCCTTCCTCGACGAGGCCGGCACGCTGGCGGCGCTGCAGCAGGCCTGCGGCAACGCCGGCTTCAAGCTGCGCACGGTGCGCGTGGCCTCGGCCGACGTGAGCCTGGCCGATGCCGTGCAGAGCTACCTGTTCAACAGCCAGCTGCTGCAGCACCCGCAGGGCGGCATGCTGCTGGTGGTGCCGGCCGAGTGCCGCGAGAACGCGCGCGTGAGCGCCTTCCTCGACGGGCTCGTGGCCGAGGGCGACCCGATCCGCGAGGTGGCCAGCTTCGACCTGCGCCAGAGCATGCGCAACGGCGGCGGCCCCGCCTGCCTGCGCCTGCGCGTGGTGCTGAGCGATGCCCAGCTCGCCGCGCTGCGCGGCCGCGTCATCCTCGACAGGCGGCTGCACGCCGACCTGAGCGCATGGGTGCGCAGGCACTACCGCGACCGACTCACCGCGCAGGACCTGGCCGATGCGGCCCTGGTCGACGAAGTGCGCGCGGCCCTGAAGGCGCTGGAGAGCGTCATCGAACTTCCCGGGTTGTACGGGCTCGGTTGACCCGCTGAGCCTTCTGTTCCCAGCTGTACCCCACGCGATCCCGACGATACCTACATAGGAGACATCCCAATGAAGACGATCAAGGCGCTTGCCGCCTCTGCCCTTGCTTTTGCCTGCGTTTTCAATGTGCAGGCCCGCAGCTTCGACGACATCAAGAAAGACGGCAAGATCATCGTTGCCACCGAAGGCCAGTTCGCGCCCTTCAACTACTTCCAGGGCGCCAAGCTCGCCGGCTTCGAGGTCGAGGTCGCCGAGGCCGTGGCCAAGAAGATGGGCGTGGCCGTCGAATGGAAGGCGCTGAGCTTCGATGCGCTGCTCGCCGGCCTGCGGCAGGACCGCTGGGACCTGGTGATCGCCTCGCATGGCATCACCGAGGAGCGCAGCAAGGCGGTCACCTTCACCGAGCCGCACTACTGCTCGGGCGGCGTGGTGGTGTCCACCGATCCGGCCATCCACAACGCCAAGGACCTCAGCGGCAAGGTGGTCGCGGTGCAGACCGGCTCCACCTACCTGGAGAACGTGAAGAAGCTGGTGGCCGCCAAGGAGGTCAAGAACTTCCCGCAGGACACCGACGCCCGCAGCGCGCTGCTGACGCACCGTGTCGATGCCTGGGTGACCGACAAGTTCGTCGCCAAGATGGCGCTCGACGCCAACCCGGGCGCCGGCATGAAGCTGGGCGACTTCGTGTTCGTCGAGCGCATCGCTGCCGCTGTCGCCAAGGGCAACGGCTCGTTGGCCCAGGCCTACAACAAGGCACTGGCCGATGCGCTGCAGGACGGCACCTACGCCGCCGTCTCCAGGAAGTACTTCAACGACGACGTTCGTTGCAAGTGAGCGGACGCGGATCGCCCCGAGGACGAGAGGAAGCAGTCATGACGCTCTCCATGGTTCACTGGCCGGCCAGCTGGAGCCGGCAGCAGCGCAGCAGCGCGACGATGATGACGGCGGTGGTGGTGCTGTGCGTGCTGTTGTGGCTGCTCGCGCTGCCGCTGCAGCAGGTGTCCAACCCGATCGGCAACAACGCGCAGTACTTCGCCGAGGGCGCGCGGGTGACCGTGCAGCTCACGGTGATCTCCGGCGTGGCGGGCGTGCTGCTGGGCGTGCTGGCGGCGCTGGGCAAGACCTCGCGCTTCGTGCCGCTGCGCTGGGTCGCGAGCCTCTACATCTGGGTGATCCGCGGCACGCCGCTGCTGGTGCAGGTGCTGTTCGTGTTCTTCGCGCTGCCGTCGCTGATCCCGGTGCTGCAGCTGACCGACTTCTCGTCGGCCTGCGTGGCGCTGGCGCTCAACGTGGGCGCCTACAACGCCGAGGCCATCCGATCGGGGCTGCTCGCGGTGCCCAAGGGGCAGGTGGAGGCGGCGCGGTCGCTGGGCCTGAGCCGCTGGTTCACCTTCGTCGACATCACGTTTCCGCAGGCCTTCAAGATCGCGCTGCCGCCGCTGGTCAACAACATCGTCGCGCTGCTGAAGGACTCGTCGCTCGCCTATGCGATCGGCGTGGTGGAGCTCACCAACATCGGCAACCGCATCCAGGCCGCGACCTTCCAGCCGCTGCCCATCCTGGCGACCACCGCCACGATCTACCTGGTGTTGACCACGGTGTTGACCCAGATCTCCAACGCGGTCGAGCGCCGCTTCGATGTGGAGGGCAAGCTGCAATGAACGGCACCACCCAACCCCTGATCACGGTCGACAAGGTCAACAAGCGCTTCGGCACCCACCATGTGCTGCGCGACGTAAGCACGCATTTCAACGCCGGCGAGGTGGCGGTGATCGTCGGTGCTTCGGGCTCCGGCAAGAGCACGCTGCTGCGCACGCTCAACCGGCTGGAGACGCACGACAGCGGCCGCATCGTGGTCGACGGCATCGAGGTCAACGATGACCAGAAGCAGCTCGACGCGCTCCGTGCCGAGGTCGGCATGGTGTTCCAGCAGTTCAACCTGTTCCCGCACCTCACGGTGACCGAGAACGTGATGCTGGCCCCGCGCCGCGTGCGCAAGATGAAGCGCGACGAGGCGCACCACTGCGCGATGGAGCTGCTCGACCGCGTCGGCCTGAAGGCGCATGCGCACAAGCACCCGTTCGCGCTGTCGGGCGGCCAGCAGCAGCGCGTGGCGATCGCCCGTGCGCTGGCGATGAAGCCGCGCGTGATGCTGTTCGACGAGCCCACCTCGGCCCTCGACCCCGAGATGGTCAAGGAGGTGCTCGACGTGATGAAGCAGCTCGCCAAGAGCGGCATGACGATGCTGGTGGTGACCCACGAGATGGGCTTCGCCCGCGAGGTCGGCGACCGCATCCTGTTCTTCGACCAGGGCCGCATCGCCTGCGATGCGCCGCCCGAGAAGTTCTTCGGCGCCCAGGACAACCCGCGCATCCGCGCGTTCCTGGGCCAGATCGTTCATTGACCCTACACCCAACCAAGACGAGGAGACGACGATGACGACAAGAATGACGCTGGTGGCGCTGGCCGCCGCTGCCGCCGCGATGGCGATGGCCCCCGCCCAGGCCCAGTCGAGCAAGGAGGTGGAAGAGCTGCGCCAGGAGCTGCAGAAGCTGCGCCAGGAGGTCAGCGAGCTCAAGAAAGGCAATGCGGCCAAGCCGGCCGATGCCAGCGGCTGGGGCGAGCGCGTCGAGCAGCTCGAGATCAAGCAGAAGGATGCGGTGGTGGCCGGCGACACCGGCGGCAGCTTCCGCCTGCCGGGGTCGGAGACCTCGGTGCACCTCTATGGCTATGCCGAGGCGCACGCGATCCACGACTTCGACGGCTGGGGCGCGCCCGACAACTTCAGCAACCTGGCCGGCCAGCCGCTGAAGGCCGACAGCCCGCAGAAGGGCCGCACCAAGTTCACGGCCGAGACCTCGCGCTTCGGCATCGAAACCTCCACGCCCACCGCACACGGCACCTTCAACACCAAGATCGAGACCGACTTCTACGCGTACGGTGCCGGCAGCCGCAACCGCCTGCGCCTGCGCCACGCCTACGGCGAATACGCCGGCTGGCTGATCGGCCAGACCTGGTCGACCTTCATGGACCTGGACAACACGACCGAGACGGTGGATTTCAACGCCCAGCTCGGCGTGCCGTTCTCGCGCCGCACACAGATCCGCTACACCTGGGGCGACGCGAAGGAGGGCTACAAGTTCACCTTCGCGGCCGAGGATCCGGAAGACCAGTTCGGCGGCGGCAGCGCCAACGAGCGCATGCCGCATCTGGTGGCGCGCTTCGACAAGACCTTCGACTGGGGCGGCCTCAACATCCGCGCGCTGACGCACGAGAAGCGCGATGCCTCCGGCGTCAACAAGCGTGGCTACGGCATCGGCGCCGGCGGCAGCTACAAGCTGACCGACAAGGACCTGCTCGTGGCCACCGTGGCCAGCGTCGATGGCGACTTCGACAACATGGTCGGCTCCAACGGCTACTTCTTCGACGGCAGCAAGTTCCTGTTCGACCGCAACCTCGGCTTCGCGCTGGGCTGGAACCGCACCTTCAGCGACCAGCTGCGCTCGAACGTGTCGTACGAGGAGTCGCGCGCGCACATGAGCGACGAGATGCAGGCCGGTCTCGCAACGGCCGGGGTGGTCGCCAACCGCCGCCTGCAGCAGCTGCACGCCGGCTTCATCTATTCGCCGATCAAGAACGTCGAGCTGGGCGCCGAGTATGTGTGGGGGCGTCGCACGACCTACCTGAACGGGGCCGGGCTGATGTCGCGCGTCGACCTGATGGGGCGCTACTCGTTCTGAACCTGGACGCCCATGTTCAAGACGGTGTCCGCCAAGCTGAGCGCGAGCGCGGCGATGGCCCTGCTGATCGTCGTTGCGATGA
>Ga0070662_100002753_pt1 | contig 10874 bp, 11 predicted proteins | sample KBSC53metaG_FD_65648 | JGI IMG/M metagenome (GOLD analysis project Ga0070662, IMG submission 65648) | Corn rhizosphere microbial communities from Kellogg Biological Station, Michigan, USA - KBS C5-3 metaG | ecosystem: Host-associated > Plants > Roots > Rhizosphere > Soil ...
ATTACATCGCACCGCTACAACCGCCTATCCTTGCTGCCTTCCGGCCCTGGGGAGGTTGAGCAGGAGCTGGTCGTGTAAGACCTGCCAACCGCAAAGATAGGAAGTTGAGCCTTCATATTTTTAAGCGGGTAAAAATGATGAGCTGTTATTCTTCGGATGGGCAATAAAAAAACCGTCCCGACAAGTCGGGACGGCGTGGTTGTAGGAGTTGGAAACTTCAATTAACCGAATAAACCACCTTTTTTAAGTGTCTTTACACCTTCGCCTACTTTGAAACCATTGTGATATACTTCAATTTTGTAATCACCGGTTTGAAAATCATTTTGACGAATAGGAACACTCATTGCTTTGCGTGTGCCTTGTTCATAATCCACACTTACTTTTGAAGTAAATGTTTTGTCACCTTCATTACGGGTAGTAAATGTTCCTGAGTTCATTGAAGGATCGGAGATCACATGACCATCAGGGGCCGTTACAATTACATACATATCAGCAGGACCTGATTTAGCTATACGGTTTTCAACATCAAAACTAACTACGAGTTTGTCAACACGTTTTGCCGTAGTCGTGGTTTTTTCTTTGCCGTTCTTCTTTTCGTGGATCGGGCTGATCTGGAAGTTAGAAGCGCTAAATGTAGAAGCCACATCAACTGTTGATGCTAATTCATCTTTTTCAGCGGTTGTGGTTTGCAGGTTTTGCTGAAGAGTTGTTTTTTCTTCAGTCAATTGTGTGTTCGTAGAAGTCAGCTGCTGATTTTCACCAGTAAGTCTTGCGTTGTCAGCTTCAAGATTTTCGATCTTTGAATTAAGCTGAGTGATAAGATCCTTTGCTTTTGCTAATTCAGCTTGCGTAGCATTTTTCTTATGTAAAATGCTATTGATCTCTGATTTTAACTTAGAGATCTCAGTGTTCTTGTCTGTCAACTGACCCTGCAGGTTGTTGTTGTTTCCTGTGATAGAGTCAAGGCGAGATAAGGCGTCATTGTACAGCATTTGTACAGAGTCTCTCGCAGACATGTACGCTGTTTCTTTTGTTTCGTGACTTGTAATTTCCTGCGAGGACTGGTTGTTCTTGTAAAGCCAGTAACCCCAAGTACCTAATAATGCTGCAGCCAGGACACCAATAATAATACCTTTATTATTGCTACCTCTTGGCTGAGGGTTTGGAGTAGCTGAAGGATAATTAGTGTTTGTCATTGTCGAAGGTTTTTATGATATAAAATTTTATTTACTAAGCTGATTTCTACAAAAATCCCGCTGGGTGCGGGTGGGTTTATTCATGTTGAAGTTTCAGCCTGCCCTGTTTTGCGAAAAACCGTGCCAGAATCCCCTTTTTGATGATCATGTTAACTTTTGGGGTAAAGAAACCTTGTAACTTAGCGCATTATGCTTGCAAATACGATTATTTCTGATTGGAAAAAAGGAACTTATAAACCTATTTACTGGCTGGAAGGCGAGGAGGAATATTTTATTGATAAAGTAATGAAGTATGCTGAAAGTAATATTCTAAAAGAATCTGAAACAGGGTTTAATTTATCTGTGTTTTACGGCAAGGATGCAGATTGGGCGGCCGTGATAAATGCCTGTCGCCGCTATCCAATGTTTGCAGAGCGGCAGGTTGTGCTTTTAAAAGAGGCACAGCAAATGCGTGATATTGAAAAGCTGGAGGCCTATATCGAAAACCCACTCATCTCGACCATTTTTGTAGTCTCTTATAAAGAAAAAAAAGTTGATGGCCGCACACGTTTGGCAAAACTGCTGAAGGAAAAAGGTGTAGTTCTGACTACAAAAAAATTATACGATAATCAATTGCCTGAGTGGACGGAAGAACTGGTAGACTCAAAAGAACTAAATATCTCGCAAAAGGCCCTGATGTTGCTGGTGGATCATATTGGTAATGACTTATCCCGCATAGAAAATGAAATCGATAAAATTGCGATCAATCTCGGGAAAAGAAAGGGTATCACCGAAACAGATGTTGAGCAATATGTAGGCGTGAGCAAGGACTTTAATGTTTTTGAATTGCAGGCAGCCCTGGCAACTAAAAATCTTTCTAAGGCCATCCAGATCATTCAATATTTTGAAGCAAATCCAAAAGCTGCACCCATCCAGTTAATACTTCCTTCCTTGTATACATTTTTCAGCAAAGCATTTATGATATATGGGTTGAACACAAGGGATGAAAAGACAATAGCGGCATCCTTAGGTATTAATCCCTTTTTTATAAAAGATTATTTGAGAACGATCACTCTTTATAGCTATGCCGATATTGAAAAACTATTGTTATTATTAAGCGATTATAACCTTAAAAGCATTGGAATAAATAATCCAGGTGCTACGGATGCTTCTTTATTGAAGGAGATGGTAGTAAAGATGATCGCCTGATCTTTAATTTTAGTAGTTGACAAAATTTAATACAAAATCATGAAAAGATATATTTCTCTTTTTATCATGACCTGTTGCATTTTGCTGGTGGGTTGTTTTGAAACCACACAGGAAGTTACCATCAATAAAAACGGAAGTGGCATATTTACCAATACGACCGATCTGAGTAATATGATCGGTCTCTTAAAACAAATGGGTGGTGATGAGGCAAATAAAATGCAAAATACAGATACAACGATCGCTTTGACCGGTATTGCAGACAGCATAGCAGGGCTTACAGCAGAGCAAAGGAGAATAGTGAACAAAGGAACGATGAAGTTGACCTTGAATATGCAGGATGAAAAGTTACTGGTAAAATTAGATTTCCCCTTTGAACAATTAAGTGAGGTGGAGTTGCTAAAAGAGATTTTGCCAAAGTTGTCAGTATCGGCTTTAAAAAAATTACCCGGTGGGGATCAAATGCCGGCTGGAGCTGCTGATGCAGACAGTTCTAAGAAAATAAAAACCTTCGATAATTTTTTTGACGACACTATTTCCAAAAAGCTTATTTCAAGGACCCTGAACAAAACGAAATACGCAACTGCTGCCGATGATGAATTCATGAAGTCGCTTCAACAAATGTCGGGCATGGGTTCCCCGATCACTATAAACTACATTATCAATCTTCCCAGGGCAGCTAAGAAAGTTGAAGGGAAAGCTGTAAAACTGTCCGACGATAAAAGGAAGGTCACCGTTTCGGTAACAAGTGATGATTTTTTTGATGATCCTTCCAAATTTGAATACCGGATCGAATTATGATTTGTCAACCATCCAAATTCTGGTTTCCTGGCTGAGTGAAATACATGGATACTTTTAAAGAATGGAGAATATAATCATCTTAGGTGGCGGCGTTTCAGGACTAATGTCCGCACGAGAACTTTCGAAGCTGGGATATGCTGTCACCATCCTTGAGGCTACTGATCGGCTTGGCGGCCGGATACATACAATACGAAACTCCTTATTTACACAACCCGTTGAGAAAGGCGTTGAATTTATTCATGGTAATCTTCCATTGACCATAGGACTATTAAAAGAATCGGGGATCGGGTATAAACCTGTACAGGGAAATATGATCCGTGTCGTAAATGGAGATTGGAAAACACAGGATGATTTCACCCTCGGCTGGGATGAATTAATCAGAAAGATGAATTCAGTAAGCAAGGATATGACCATGGATGAATTTCTAAAAGAGAATTTTAGTGATGAAAAATACACTGATCTCAGAACGTCAGTAGTTCGTTTTGCAAACGGCTTTGACCTCGCGGATACTTCCCGGGCCAGTGTACTTGCTCTTAGAGAAGAATGGATGGGAGAGGAGGATGAACAATACAGGATTCCTGGTGGGTTTGATCAAGTGATAAACTTCCTGGAGAAAGAATGTCTCCGATCCGGCGTCATTATTCATACGTCTACACCTGTTGTCAAAATTAAATGGGGCAAAAATGATGTTAACATCATTACTTCAAACAAGAAGACCTATAATGCAACGAAGGTGATTGTTACCGCTTCGCTTGGACTTCTTCAATCAGGCCGATCAATTATTTTTCAACCAGGTATTGCTAATTATTTACACACCGCAAAGAAAATTGGGTTTGGTACAGTAATAAAAGTGATGCTGGAATTCAAAGAATCTTTTTGGGAAAAAAAGAAAAAAGGCATCGGTTTTCTTTTAACTAATGAGATCATTCCCACCTGGTGGACACAACTGCCTTCTTCTTATCCATTGCTTACCGGTTGGGCAGGCGGTCCACAGGCATGGACATTGGAAAATAACGATGACGAGGGTATCATGGATCTTGCACTCCAGTCCTTATCAAATGTTTTTCAAAAAACAGTCGACGAATTAAAACAAAAGTTGATTGCCTCATCTGTCACCAACTGGAAAAAGGATCCTTATTCAATCGGGGCCTATAGTTATGACGCAGTAGGATCAATTGAAGCGAAGAAGCTTTTGAATGTCCCGGTAGAGGAGACTATTTTTTTTGCCGGCGAAGCTTTTTATGAAGGACCATCATTCGGAACAGTGGAAGCGGCACTGGTTTCGGCGAAGAACGTTGTCGAAAAAGTGGTGAATAGTGAATAGTGAATAGTGAATAGTGAATAGTGAGTGTCTTATGTCAACTGCCTTTTGTATAGTTGTATCGCATTTTCATAGCCGAGGTAGATCGCGTCGCAAATAAGTGCATGACCAATGCTAACTTCATCAAGCCAGGGAATATTCTGTTTCAAAAATTTTAAATTATGAAGATCAAGATCATGACCTGCATTTAATCCCAGGCCTAATTCCTTTGCTTTTTTTGCCGCAGCCACATAAGGTACTACCGCCCTATCTCTTTTACCAAGAGCGTATTGTTTGGCGTAATCCTCGGTGTAAAGCTCTATCCGGTCAGTACCAGTTCCGGCGGCGCCTTCAACCATTTCAATGATGGGATCAACAAAAATAGAAACACGAATGCCTGCATTCTTAAAGATCGCGATCGTTTCCCTGAGATAATCCTTGTTCCTGATGGTATCCCACCCATGATCCGATGTCAATTGGTCAAGAGCATCAGGTACAAGGGTCACCTGGTGGGGGTTTACTTCCAGTACCAGGTCAATAAATTTTTGTTCTGTACAGTTACCTTCAATATTAAACTCTGTGGTGATGATCTTCCTGATCTCTCTTACATCATTGTACCGGATATGTCGTTCATCGGGTCGTGGATGCACGGTAACGCCATCTGCTCCAAAACGCTGAGCATCCATGGCGGCTTTTGTAACATCGGGATTATTGCCGCCCCTTGAATTACGAAGTGTCGCAAATTTGTTGATATTAACAGATAGTTTGGTCATGTGAAAACAACATAAAGGAAACAAATTTAAAATCTAAATCTTTATAATAGGAACAGGCTTCGGGGACAAATCTATCATGGTTTAGCAAATTATATCGGAAAAGACTGTTTTTCATTTCATAGTTTTATAAAAAAATTTATGAGGTTTTACCTGTTGGCGGTTGTGCCTGCTTTTCTTTTTCATGCTGAAACTTCCTTCGCCCAACACGGTCAGCCATCAGCCGGCGAAATAATGCGGGAAGCTATGCAAATGGCTGCTAAAGAAAACAAGAATGTCTTTATTATTTTTCACGCTTCATGGTGTGGATGGTGTCATAAAATGGATAGTGCGATCAATGATAAGAGCTGCAAAGATTTTTTTTACAAAAATTACGTCATCACGCATTTGGTGGTAGATGAATCCCGGGACAAAAAGGATCTTGAAAACCCAGGGGCCGATGAATTGCGGACGAAATATCACGGTGATGACGAAGGCATCCCATTCTGGCTGATCTTTGACAAAGATGGAAATTTACTTGCTGACTCGCAGATGAGACCAAAAGGAGCGAGCCCCGATACAAAAGGCGAAAATATAGCGTGCCCCGCCACCGAAAAAGAAGTAGCTTATTTTATCGGGGTGCTGAAAAAAACTTCGCAGATCAGTGAAGCGGAGCAAACCGCTGTACAAGAGAGATTCAGGCAAAATGAAAATAAGTGAGTGGGTCAGCTTATAACGGCCTGGTGAATCGTTGGGTTGCTTTTTTATTTATCCATACAGAAACGCTTCCACCTTTGCAATAAAACTCTGCTCCGCCATTTTTATCCAGTGTAATTTCTTTTTCTATTTTGCCAAGACAATCGACAAAAACCTGCTGTGCATGTTTTTTCCCCAACTCCATGTATTTCCACCCGTCGTCGCCGCCGCTTAACAACACTGCGCATCCGCTGTTTCTTTTTTCTCCAATGCCTTCTCTTGTCCACCCGATCGTGGTTTTGTGATCAAAATAATCTCGTTGTTTACCATATGCAAGAAATTTCCTGGTGAGAAGCAAGAAAGGCAGGTCGTTCACTTTTTTTAAAACAATATGGTGATCATTCCCATCTTTCCCTTTGTCTGTATATTCAGCTCCATACAGATCGGGATAAAAAACACAGGGAATCCCCTGCTCTCGCAGCAATATGATCGCATAAACCAACGGGTTACACCATTCAGCGATCGGTTTTTCCAATAACTGCAAAGGCTGTGAATCGTGATTGCTTACAAAGCTGATCGTTAATTCAGGGCGCAGGGAGATCAAAGTGTTTTCAAATATTTTGCTGATGTCATAATCCCGGCCTTGCTGGGAAAGGCGATAGAAATTGTGATGAAGTGGTGCATCGACCAATTGCATGCGGCCCTGCGAAACTTCGATATATTTTTTCAAACTTTCTGCATTCTGATCATTCCAATACTCACCCATAAAAAACAATTTTTTGGGTGAAACGCTGTTCATGTGGTCGATCCATTCATTGATAAAATCAGGGCTGATGTGCTTGACGGCATCCAGCCTGAAGCCATTCGCGTCGCTGGTCTCCAGGAACCACCGGCCCCAATATTTTAATTCCTCCCTTACATGTTGATTTCTGAATTCGATATCGGTAAAACTCAAGTAATCATAATTGCCATATTCTTCTTCTGCCAGCTTTTCCCAATCCTCACCATATTCATTTAAAACTTTGAATATTGCTGCTTCTTTGAGATCTTCTGCCCAATCGAGTCCTGAAAAGCAGTGAAAATCCCAAACGAACTCGGAATATTTCTTATTCCTTCCCGGGAAATAGAATTTTGTCCAGGCTTCGATTTCCATGGGCCCGGATATGAACTCTGTCCTATTTTCGGGATTTACTTTTCGCACCGGAATCTTTTCCAGTTCGTCCCCATGGGCCTTATGATTAAAAACGGTATCGGCGATAACATCAATATTTTTTTTGTGCGCTTTTGCTATGGCCCTGATGTATTCTTGTTTTGTTCCATATTTTGTACGGATAGTTCCTTGTTGTTTAAATTCTCCGATATCAAACAGATCATAGACATCATATCCAACAGATACGCCTCCGGTTCCTCCTTTATAGGGTGGCGGCAGCCATGCGTCGGTAAAGCCTAATCCGGCGAGATAAGAAACTTGTCTTGCAAAATCTTTCCATAAAATGCCATTACCGGGAGAGTACCAATGAAAAAATTGGATCATGGTTCGGTTGTTCATCTTAACTGGGATTTAATGTAATCCAAATGCCACGCTAATGATAGCAATTCAAAGGCCTGAATTTTTTTTTAATGTGATGATTTATGCTATGGGTCAAAGTTTGACGCCTGGGGGTTGAAAATCATTTGCCCGACCAGGATCATTTTAAATAAAATGCATGACACCCGATCAGAATTTTAATTACTCTTCATTGTCCCATCACAAATAAAAATATTTATTCACCGGTGCATATATTTATTTCAATGGCATGAAATTTTCAACATTATCTCTTGTCAACTCAATGATTCTTTTTCTATGAATAATAAAAGCGCATCGCTCCAGTATACTCATGATTTTACCGTTCCCCGGTTAGCCCCGGTAATTTCCTTGAAACCGATTTCAAAAGAAATAAATAAACCAAAAAGAAAAGTTTTAAAGCCGAAAACTGAAAATCAACTGCCGGAGTTTTATAATAAGCCCATATATAAGCCAAAAAAATATGACCTATTGTAGTTATAAAAACAAAAACGAATTGTAGTGGACGGTTAAATTTAGTAGAGAAATTTCTACAAATTCAGCAAAGCGAATCCCAATAGATTCGCTTTTGTTTTATAAGACATTTCCAGACAATTCTTCCCTGATAGTTATTCTCAATCATGGCATAGTTTTTTTCTTTTAATAGACTGCTACTTTAAGTCGATTGAATCTCTCCACAAACATTAAAATTTTTTTTTATGGCTAAAACCGGTAAACCACAAGGAAAGGCAAACCGAGGTTCTGATCTGCCGGACTCTTCACGCGATGAACAAGAGTTAAAGAATGAAGAAACGACTATTGATCTTCCTGACGTAAAGGATATTCCTGGCCAGGAGTTTATTCATCCGCCAAACTTGGGTGAATATAATGATACAACCACTTCATCTGCGGATGAGGAAGGGGACGAAATATGGGCCGAGGAAGAAACTGCTGACAACAATTCCATAGTTACGAATATTGAAAAAAAACTCCTGGATTACAGTGCGAATGATGGGTCAGCAAAAGACGAGCAACAATTGAGACGAGCTGAACTTGACGACACCGATGATGAAGGGGAACCTTTGAATGAAAAAACGTCGGCCAATGCAATAAGCGGAAGTGATCTTGATACGTCCGGCGTTGATGAAGATGATATGGATGAGGAGGTCGGCGAGGAGGATGAAGAAAACAATCCTTATAGCCTTGGTGGTGATGATAATTCCATAAATGAGGAAAGAAGTGGCCTCTAGGCTTGTTGCTCCAATTCTTCTTCTATCAGCTCATGGAAAGTTTTTTCACTTTTTATGATCCAATCGGGGAGGGGTTGATTAACGATCTTCCAGACATTGTCGGCTTTTTGCATCTTGAACATGATGCGATTGCCCCGATCGTCCACCACATCAATGGTGAAAACTCCTTCCTGTAAACCACCCAGTTTTCTAAAGTTAAACTCGCGTAAGCGGTTATCCGCCTTGATGGTCCTGGTAAATTGTATATTTTTTTCAAATTTCAATTTCATATTCACCTCCTTCAGCAATTGCTGTGCTACACAATCTTAACAACTTGAGAAAGTTTCAAAAGTTTTTCACAAACTTAATCTGGGACAAGAGGTAGGATTTGTGTGACGAACCAAAAGTACGGACGAATAAATTAAAAACAATGGTAAAGTTGCCCGGGGTATAGTTCTTGTATCAGGATAAAAAAGCATTTATGGAACTGAAAAGAAATGAAGCAACTCTAAATCGACCCGAAGGTGACCGGGTGATCGATGCCCCTTATGTATTTATGGACCTGGGCCAATTTATTAAGCAAATAAAGAATGAAGAAACCTGGGATAAAAATGACAGGAATGGAATAACCATATTTAAGACAGAAAACCTTACCACGGTTCTCACCTGCCTGCATAAAGATGCCTTGATAAAAGATAATTCAGTAGATGGCATCCTGCAGGTACAGGTTCTGGGTGGAAGGATCCGGGTAACTACTGCTGACGGAGATATAGATATGGAAGAAGGAGAAATGATCGTTTTTCATCCGGGTATCCGGCATACTATCGAAGCCCTGAAGAAATCAAGTTTACTTTTACAAACCATTAATGAGAATGGCAAAAAAAGTGTTTTTTAAAGAATTGGCTGCACGCTTCAAGCTTTATGCTGTAAGCCTTGATAAAGTTTAGCTTGAAGCATGCAGCCTGGGCTCCTACTAATTAAAAATGGTGAGACAGATTCATCCACCTCACCATTGTCACTCATCACAGGTCTTTCAATCAATTACTTTCTTTTCTGGTAATGACCCATCAATTCGCCTGACCCCAATATGTGATCCTTCATTGCTTCTTGTAAAGTTTGTTTGTTAGAACCTGCTTGTATATTCAAATCACTGTCCAATGCATATACCTTAAAAAAATAACGGTGCGAGCCAGAGGGTGGGCAAGGCCCTCCATAACCCGTGTTACCAAAACTATTCTTGCCACTAATGCCAGTCCTGCTATTTTCTCCAATGGCTTCTTTAGGCGGAATATTCCAAACGATCCAATGGTCATAAATACCTCTTGGAGCGTCAGGATCTTCCACTATTAATGCAAGTGATCTTGTGTTTTCAGGAAGATCTGAAATTTCCAAGGGCGGATTTACATTTTCACCTTCGCATGTATACCGGGGAGGAATATATCCACCGTGACTGAAGGCAGTGCTCCGAACTCCCAATCCATTATTAGCTTCGCCGGGCATACGCAAAAATTTTCGCTGATCATTAATACTCTTAGAAGAAGTATTTATTTCAATGATTTCTGGATCGCTTTTGCCGAATCAAGATGCATTCTCAACGTAGGCAGGGTTTTGTCAACCCACGCTTTTACATCTGCGTCCTTTGTATTCTTCGATGCCTTTTCAAAATCACTAACTGCCGATTGATGACCATCCACCATTGCTTTTATATATGCCTTATCAAAATCTTTTCCCGTTTTTTTATTCAGATCATCTGTTTTCTTTTGATGATCATTGCTCATTGTTTCAGGCAGAGTTACATTTTTTTGCCTTGCCATGTTTTTCAATTCATCTCCGGCTGCCGTATGATCTTTTACCATCATGGCTCCAAAATCTTTCACTCTTTGACTTGTTGCTTTATCCTGTGCCATTTGACCAAGTTTTACTTCCGTCATTCCTACATCAGATACTTTTGTCATGAATTCAGACGTCGGTTGATCCACTGACATAGTTGTTCCTGTTGACATTTTATTGGTTGTATCCGTAGTATTCATTGAAGTGGACGTATCCGATTTTGATTCATTAGCTGAGTCGGCTTTTTGTACACTGTCATTACTGCTGTTATTGCAAGCAAAAACAAAAGGAAGGGCGAGAAAAACAATTGCTCTCTTTTTCATAATAGTTTTTTTTCTTATAAAA
>Ga0070662_100002755_pt1 | contig 10872 bp, 13 predicted proteins | sample KBSC53metaG_FD_65648 | JGI IMG/M metagenome (GOLD analysis project Ga0070662, IMG submission 65648) | Corn rhizosphere microbial communities from Kellogg Biological Station, Michigan, USA - KBS C5-3 metaG | ecosystem: Host-associated > Plants > Roots > Rhizosphere > Soil ...
GAGTTGCCAAGGAATCGAGCAAACGCCTGACAGTCGCGGCAGTAGCAGACAGCGCGGCCAGCCCGCTCAGTGAAGGTGAGTTGACCTTCTAGTTGGCCGCAGCGGCAGCGGATGGGGAAGTCCATTTGCAGATGATAGCGCCGAGGCGCGCCCGTTGATTCAACGCCACAACCTGCTGCGTCGCACCTTTCCCCCGGCTGCAGCGAGGACTATAAAGCAGCGCACACCACGCCACGAGGAGCAAGATCATGCTGTCACGACACAGAAGATTCGCGACTCGCACGGTTCTCGCGTTGATGTTGCTGGCCTGTGGATCGCTCGCGTACGCGGATAATGCATGGGACGGCACCTGGCAGCTCAACCTCGCCAAGTCGAAGTTCGAGCCCGGTCCGCCGCCCAAGAGCCAGACGCGCACGATCAAGACCGAAGGCGACAAGCAGACACAAACGGTCGAAACGGTCGCCGCCGATGGCAAGAGCACCCGCAGCCTCAGCACCTACAGTATGGATGGCAAGGATTATCCGATCACGGGTTCGGCCGAATTCGAATCGCTCGCCGCGAAGAAGGTCGACGAGTCGACGATCGACGCCACGATGAAGCGCGCTGGCAAGGCGGTCGCGACGACAAGTCGCACGTTGTCGAAGGACAAGAAAACCATGACGGTAACGACCAAGGGCACCAATCGCGCCGGCCAGGCGATGAACAACGTGTTGGTGTTCGACCGGCAGTAGACGGGCGGGGTCAGGCTCCTCACCGATATGCGACGCGTTGCACGGGACACGTGCGGCGGCGCTAGCCCGCCGCGGCGGCGCGGATTGCGCATGACAGCCGGAATCCTTCTCGTTGCGCTGACGCTCGTGAACCTTCGCGCGTGCGACACGTTCGCCGGAGAGCCATCGACAGGAGCAGTCTCAACCAAGACGTACAAGAGCGAGCAGTTCAGATTCTCCTTCGACTACCCCGCGTCCTGGTCGATTCAGCAGGGATCCACCAGTGACCGTTCGCGACTCCTGAGCTTGAAACTGCTGAGCCGCGACGAGAATGTCGAGGTGTTGCGCGACTATTCGCCGGGTAGCTTCGGTATCGAGGTGTTCGCCAACCCCGGGCAATTGGAATTGCGGGACTGGTTGGACCAACACGGCTGGCCTTTCGGTGAGAGCGGTCGATCCGTGACCGCAACATCCATCGGCGGTCTGCCTGCGCTGGAGGTTGCGACCGGGAAGATGTTCGCACCCAACCGCTTCATCTACGTCGCCGCCCACGGCATCATCGTGCGCCTGGCTCCACTCGCTGCGCAGTCGCAGGCGGTCCTGCGCAGCTTTCGGTTCGAACCCGAACGATGAAGCGACCGGCCGCCACGCAGCGGCCGGTTGCTGTTTACTCAGGCGCCGCCGATGTTGAAGCACACCTGCAGGATGTCTTCGGATTCGTCGGCCGCCGCAGTATTCCGGAACGGCGGTGAAGTCATCTCCTGCCAGAACACGCCGGTCGTCGTCGTAGGCGGAGTGTTGCAATTGACGGAGCAGCGCTTGTGGCTGTTCACGCCGTTGACCCAGTTAGAACCCGGATCGGTCGCAGCGCTGCCGTCGGTGTCGGCGAACTCCGCGCCGGCCCAGCCCAGGATCCACGGGCCACCGCTCGATCCACCGGTGAGATCACTGCCGATGATTTTCGACACCTGGCCACCGGGCGTGAAGTCATGCGTGTACCAATCCGTCGATGCGGTAGTGATGAGCCGGTTGCCATTGAACGGCGCCGCTTGCGGATAGCCGAAAGTGCGCTCCGCCTGGGTCGACGCGAAGTTCCAGGCGCGGCCGAGCCAGCCCGTCACGGTGCCGATCATGTTCGGGTTCACGGTGCCTCGCGGACTGGTGACCAGGCATGCGTAGTCCCGGTCAGGATCGCCGCTGGTGTGCCAACCAGCCGATGTCTTGCTGTTCACGATCGTCCAGCAGCCGCGCGTCGGATTCTGTCCGTCCTTCCAGCTCGGGCAGAACAGGCGGTTCGTCGCGAACGTCCCGTTCCCGTCCGAGTTGCAGTGCCCCGCAGTGATCAGCGTGTTGCGATTGATGACGGAAGCGGAGCAAACGAAGTTGCCCTGGCCGGGCAAGGTGAAGAACAGCTTGCCGATCGTCGACTTCGGATACGCGGTGATCGAGTCATGCTCACTCCAGCGCTGGAACGGGCCGTAAGGACCATTGAGCGGATTCGCCGGCTTCGCGCCATGCTGCGGTTGAGCGATTCCCAGCATCGCCGCATAAGCCGCGCTGTCCGGACTGATTACGCGCTCGACGCTGCTACAGTTCACCGCTCCCGGCCGGCAGCCATTTGCAAAGCCCGGCTCGGCGCCCGCTGCAGCCAAGCCCTCATCGACTGAGGAAGAATCGGCAAGCAGCGCGCTCGCGCTGACGACGCGAGCTGGTGTCGGCATGGGTTTCGCTGCTCGCATGCGCTCGGGGGTCCAGTACGAGCCGACGCTGGCAGCCTGAGTAGCCAGCTGCGATTGCGCGCGCTGCGGTTGATCGGGCTCATACGCAGACTGCGCGTGGGCGGCGGCGCCGACGCAGGAGGTCAAGATACACAACAGGGTTCTGGTTCGACGTTTCATTCGCTGATCTCCATTGATACATTGCAGTAGGCGCTGCAGGCAGGCATCGCGTCCGTCCCTGATATCCATCGATCGCGATTGTCGACTGCTCGCGAACGCGATGCCTGCGGCAGCGTGCTGACTATTGCGGAGTCAACAACTGACAAACTAGTGGTCATTGGGCTGCAGGAGCGATGTCAACCGGTGGCAAGACGCTCGACGTCAGCGCTCTTCTGATGCCCTTATGTGCGTGGCCGCTTAGCTCAACCTGGCTAGAGCACTCGACCGATAAGCGAGAGATGCGGGTTCAAATCGCTGGCGGCTGGATGTGAAAGCGCACCGGAAGCTGTGAGCGTGGCGCAGAAGTTCTATGTGGTGTGGGCGCACACGAGCGGCCGCATCCTGATGGCCCGGTGTACCATGGTGGTTATCGGAGGCCCCTATATAAGAACAAAGCACATTGAGGACTGGGACATGGCGACTCAGAGCGCAACTGCCATGCGAGTTCGGTCGGAGCAAAAGGCGACCGAGGCCGCTCCACGCACCAGCTTCTTCTTTTGGTCGTCGGTCTTACTGTTGTCGTTCCTGCTGATTGGATTCGCGCCGACGCTGTATCTGCGTGCGTTCTTCGCCGTTGCGCCGATCCCCGGCTATCTGTACGTCCACGGCGCCGTCCTCACGGCTTGGTTCGCTTGGCTCGTTGTCCAGACTACGATGGTGAGAACTGGCCGCATCGCTCTGCATCGGCGTTTGGGGGTGGTCGGCGCCGTCATCGCAGCAGCGGTCATCGTCGCGAGCCTCATGGCCACGATGGGGTTCGTTGCCAGACTGCGTGCTGCGGGGATCGACTGGGACACGGATATGAGCGCGGTGCCGGCACTCGGCATCGAGGGCCAGCCGATGGTGCAGTTCGCGTCAGAAGTCTTCTGGGGGAACAGCATCGGCACGACTGTCTTCACCGCTCTGGTCGTCGCAGCAATCCTCTTGCGACGGCGCCCGCAAGCACACAAGCGGCTGATGCTGCTCGCGTCGATCGCGCTGGTCGGTCCGGCACTGGCGCGAATCTCGAGATGGGCAGTGTTCGGGGGCGAAGACAGTCTCTTCGTACCCATTGTCTTCCTGGGCTTGCTGGCAGTGTTGATAGTCTATGACTTGGTCTCAGCGCGACGTCCGCACAGAGCGACGCTGATTGGCTGTGGAGCGATCGTGCTGGCACTGATCGCAGCGCAACTGATCGCGCATTCCGGGTTCGGATTGGCCGTCGTTCGAATGATCGGATAGCTCTCACGAGCCACGCGTAGACCTCTGGCCCCACGTCGAAGTATCGATACTCGCCTGAGTTCGTGTACGCCGCATCGAGCGTGCGCGTGCGCTCGTCATAGCGAACCCATGCTGCTCGTCAATGGCGAGACTCAGGAGCGGGCACGGAGATAGTTGGATTGAGCACGGCGCGTGCAAAGTTCAGCTGAAATGGCGGGTCGTCGGGCAGGAAGGCAAACGCACGATCGGCTAACCGGCCTTCGACGGTCGCGTTAGCGGAACCGCACCCGTCTCATACCCGTTTTTTTGTTTTACTCGGATACACATCATGTCGTCTCAAGATACTCCCGGCCGCCCGAAACCCTCCGCCAGTCGTCAACAAACCCAGCCAAATCAGGGTGTGCAGTCGGGATCGCCCGAGCTCGACGCCAAGGACGCCGGCTCCGAAAAGGCCCAGCGCAAGAACCGCACTCGACCTGCCGACGAGCAGGAGCACGAAACCGTAGTGCCAGGGCCCAAGGACCGACGGAAGTGACTGCCGGCCGGCTTCCTTCCCTCCTGCTGTTCACCTCACTGGTCGCGCTCGTTGCCGCATTCGGCGCTCAGTTCGAACCGGGCGCTTGGTATTCGCAGTTACAGAAGCCCGACTGGAATCCGCCGAACTGGGTGTTCGGACCAGTCTGGACGTTGCTCTACATCGGCATCGCCGCCGCCGGCTGGCTCGTGTGGCGTGAAACACGCCGAGTCCAGCCGGTGCTGCAACTCTGGGGCTTGCAGCTCATCGCGAACGGAGTGTGGTCGTGGCTGTTCTTCGGACTGCACGAACCTGGTGTCGCGCTCGTGGATATCGCAGTGCTCTTCTGCCTCATCGTGAGCTTCATCATTGTGTCGCGACGGTACAGCGTCGCGGCCAGCTGGCTCTTCGTCCCGTACGCCATCTGGGTAGGATTCGCTGCCGCCCTGAATGCATCGATCTGGAGCGCAAACTAACGCATGACCGCTACGGCGAAGCGCGCGAATACTTGCGTACTCCGATGGACTCGCCGACGTCGATCACCATCAAGTCCTCGCCCAGCTCCAATGGCCCTGCATATGCTTTGCGTGTCGCCGGAATCAAATCCTGTTCCGTGGCGCTCGGCATACAGATGTGTGAATACACCGCCAGCTTCGGCTTCACTCGCGCAAACACCTCGCCCGCCTGCTCGGGTGTCGTGTGATAGTCAACGATGTGCTTCGCACGGGCCGCAGGGACGCCTGCCCGCTGTAGCGTTGCCGGTGCGAAGACTTCGTGGACCAACACATCCACGCCTCGAGCATGCCGGATGAGGTTCTCGGAGATGCGCGTGTCGCCCGACAAGACGACGGAGCGGCCGGCATAGTCGATTCGATAACCGAACGCTGGAGTGACTGGCGCATGATCTACCTCAAACGCCGTGACCTTTACGCCTGCGTTGTCATACACCACGCCCTCACTGATCTCCGTTACGAGCAGCGCGACGCCGTCCGGTGACGCACCGTCGTTCTGTATGCGAATCCGTACGTCGTACTCATATGCTTGCTGAAGATGAGACATCATGGCCGTGGTCCCACGCGGCCCCCGCACTTGAAGCGGCACGTTGCGGCCCGGCACGATCAGCCAGCCCGTCAACCAGAGATCTGGAAAGCCGACCACGTGGTCAGAGTGCAGGTGGGTCAGGAACACGCCTTGAATGTCCTGCCACCGTACACCGAGCTCGACCAGACGCTGCAACGCGCCTCGTCCGGCATCGAAGACGAACTTCTGTTCCCCAGCTTCGACCAAGGTGCTCGGCCCGAAGCGGTTCATGACGGCCGGCGGACAACCCGTGCCCAGCAGAGTCACTTTGAACTGCTGTCCCTGCGCGGCCGCAGGGGCAACGATCGAAACGAACAACGCCAATCCCGCCGCGCGGCAAAAGGTGATCACTAGTTACCTCTTCGGTGGCCGGGAATGGCTTGCGGGCGGGCGCACAGTTGCGAGCTGCTACTTGGCTTGAGTACTCAGAAGATGGTCCTTGACGAGGTGTGTGGCGCCACGCGGCCATGCGTAGTTGGCGCCCATCTGAAGTGGCGTCGTCTGTTCGGTGATCAGGGCGGCGGTTTTCGCATCACGAATCTGGATTTTGACGGTGAATTCGGTGCGGCTGATGCGGCTGACGATGCCAATCAGTGATCGGTCTGCGCCAAGCTCTCTGGCGATGCCCGCCTCGCAGCCATTGCAATCGCGTAGCGTGCGGTTCTTGGCTTCGGGTGCGCTGGTGCTCGTGGCGTCGATGAGTCGGTAGTGCGGATCTTGCGTCAGCAGTCGCCGTGTCTGGTCGGTGGCTTCAGTGAGGTATCTGGCGTCGATGGCGTCTGGGGTTTGTGCTTCGGCTGCGCTGAAGTCTTGAAGTTCGAAGTCGAAGACCGCGATTTTTACGGTGGGTTCGGCGGCGCCAAGCGTCACCGTCAGTAGGGTGATGACGGCTGCAGCAGGGATGAGTCGGTTGAGTCTCATGGCGCACACTCCTTGGCGAACCGTACCGACTATATGCTCTGGAGTGACCATGCAAAAGTCGCTTCTGGACACGATCGGCCTGGTGTGACGTGTGCACTGCTCAAGGCACTAGTCTTCGATTTCAATGCGGCGCCTAAGACGCCCAGACACCATCGAGCTTCGGGTGAGGGCTGAGTCGATAACACGAATGGGAAGGAGCACCAATGAAACGAGCCCTCTCGATAGCCCTCTTAGCCGCGTGTTCGAGCCAAGTTCTCGCCGCCGACTTTGGTGTCGGTGTATCCGTGCAGTCGAACGACGCATGGATCTATGCGCCCATCGACGTCACGCCAGGGTTTCGCATCGAGCCGAGCATACGATTTGTCAGCGCCGAGTCTGAGTCGCAGACGCAATCCTCGAGCTTTGGCTTGCCGATCACCACCTCGGTGAAATCGGACACTGATCAGTATGAGTTGGCTGTCGGCCTCTTCGGCAAGACCGCGCTGGGAGAATCCGTACGGCTCTATTACGGCGCTCGAGTTGCCTACATCGACAACCAGACGCAGCAGCGCATCGCGACGAGCTTTGGGACGATCGAGGACGTCGTCCAACAAGAGTCGTCGCTGGATGGCTACCGCATCTCGCCGACCCTCGGATTCGAATACTTGATCAACGAGCATTTCTCATTGGGCGGCGAGGCCGAGTGGTTCTATCAGGACCTCGATTCGGATATTTCACAGAGTGACGTTGCCGGAACTGCAAACTTGAAGTCGAACGGCACGGCGACGCGCCTCATCGTCAGATTCACGTTCTGAAGGCGAGATCGACGGGCGTCAAGAGACGCTTCGCCGTTCTGATGGCGTCGGGGCTCCTAGCGTTTTACGCATGAACACACACGCCATGGCCACGCCCGAAGGCAGCAAGTGCTCGCCGACGCCGAGCTCTTGAAACCCACAACTCCTGTAGAAATCTACGGCAGCAAGGGATGCGTCGACGTAGATTTCGCCAGCCCCGCGCTCACGCGCCTCAGCCTCTGCTCGTACGAATAGTGCTGTGCCGATTCCTCTGCGCGCAGCACTGCCGCGGACGTAAATTGCCGTTCGATGCTTACCGTCCTCCAGTCGGTAGGAGGAAAAGCCCAGCACTTGGCGGCCCTCCACGGCGATGAAGAAAAGTTCGCCCTGCTCGATTGCTGTTCGATACCGCTGGCCGTCCCGCGGCGCGCCCCACACCTCGACCACGTCGCGATCATATGCCTTCGCGCCGAGTCCATGAATCGAATCGACATGGACATCGGCAATCTGATCCGCATCCGCGATTGTGGCGGGTCTAACGGCAAGGAGTGATGCGTCCATGCAAGGCAGTCTATGTGATGTCGGGAGTTAGGCGTGATGTCCGTTTCGGGTTGGAAGCCGAAGTCCACTCTCGGCCGGATGCGGACATCGAACATCCGGCAATCCGTGTGATGATTCTGCCGCTGTCATCGACCAAAGTCGCGCTCAGCGAGAATCTTGAAAGCAGCATCAACGGCGACTTTCGTCGAACTCCGGCGCGCACGGGAGTGTCGAACTATGCTCTGCGAGCGTTAGCGGAGTCCAATTGTCGTCGAGTGTTCCTCGTCAGCTTCGGGACCCGAAGCGGACATTGCTCAATCGCGCACTCGAAACTCCGCTGAATGTCCCCTCCCGGCGAAAGCGGCAGCTGGGACGACGCACGGCGGCGTCCTTTCGCATGCGCGGAACGCTGTCTGTCAACTAGTTGACAGATCTCCCCCGGTCGTCCCGGAAACAATCCAGCGTGATCTCGTGGCTCGCGACGTCACTCGAGCCCGTCAATCCATCCCCCGCTCCGCTCAACCGATTCTGGAGACCCTTCGATGTCACTCAAAGCTTCCCTGCTCATCGCAGCGATCAGCGCCCTGGTTTCGGGCAGCGCCCTTGCTGACGATTTTCCTTCGATGGAAATAAGCGGCATCACCGCGCTCTCGGCCGGTTCGACCTACTGGACGGCCGATCGCAAGAAGGCAGCGAAGGAACGAGTGCTTTTCAAGGACAGCGAAATTTCCGCCCAGGTGGCCGGATCGTCCAACCTCGACTTCACGCGCTCCCGCGTCACGCCGCGCTCAGCCAATCTGGCAAGTCCTTACAAGGCGGCGGGCAAGCTGTTCTTCACCGAGCCGGGTGTGGGCGACTTTCAGTGCTCGGCCTCGATCATCAAGAATCGCGTGATCGTGACCGCCGCGCACTGCGTGTTCGACCCCGTGGCCAAGAGCTTCTTCACCAACTGGATATTCATACCGGCGTTCGACGGCGGTCTGTCGAACCCGGTGGGGTCCCAGACCAGCCCGCAGGCGCCCTTCGGCTCATGGACCGCGAGATTTGTGGAGGTGTCCGCGACCTGGAGCAACACCAACGGCGCCCTGCCCAACAACGGCGACTTCGGCCTGATCGTGCTTCAGGACCAGAGCTTCGCCGGCGCCGCGCCGGTCAGCGTTCGCACGAAAGTCGGCGCCAGCTTCACGGCTGTCACCAACAACCTGCCCAACACGCACGTGACGATGCTCGGCTATCCGTGCAACTTCAACAGCTGCAACATCATGCAGCGTAACGACTCGAGCGATCATCGTGTAGGCAGCACCGTTGCCGGCAACAACGCGTTCGAGTACGGCAGCGACATGGCCGGCGGTTCGAGCGGCGGGCCGTGGGTCCAGAACTTCGGCGATCCGCTCAGCGCCGCGCCGACCGGTGTGCGCAACCTCACGCGCAACGCCGTGGTGGGCGTAACGTCATACGGTTTCACCGATCCCAACGTAAAGATCCTGGGTGCCTCGGGCTTCAACGCAGAGTTTGCGGCCATGCTCAACGCCGCGTGCACCAACGCGACGGGCAACTGCTGAGTAGCTTCTCCCAGCGGGCCAGCAATGGCCCGCTGGGATATGAGCTGCGGATGACTGTGTCGGTAAGGCCTGGCAGCGATAGCGGCAAGGTTCTTGTCAGAGCAAGCGGCCAATACAACTTACTCCCCATTACTGACCCGCTTCCATACCAGGACTTCTTTGCAGCGCTGGAAAGATCGCTCTTTCTTCAGGCGCAGTCAGTCGAGTGACGTTCGCTAGCCGATGTCTTCCAGCGTCAACCCTTCGTGGGCAATTTCGACTGACTCGATCGCGATCTCGTTGCCGCTCGCATTGAGCGTCGGTGCTGCGATCTTGGTGATCGAGGCGTTCACGATCCTCCAGCGTCGCACCGGCTGGCGCGACTCATCGAGCATCGTAATCCTGAGCTCGCGCGCGTCGTGCCTGCCTTTCAAGATGGCGGTGTACCAATCCCAGAGCTTGCGATTGGCGACGCCGCGATTCAGCGTCAGCCTCGCCTGCTTGCGCAAACCGGCCAACCTATCGACGATCTCCTTGCTGCCACGTCCTTCCCCGTAGTCGACAGGATTGCCATCGGCGGTCAACCCGCTGATCTCGGCAAAGCCACCTGCCCACTCGCCGGCGATCTCGAGTTCGAAGTTGTACGCACGCAGAAGATTGCTGCCAGTGTCAGTTGCCATTGCAGTGCTCCTCAGTAGAGTAGCTCGCAGGGTCGCGCGAACCGCTAGTCCTTCTCGCTCTTCTCTGACTCCAACGAATCGCGAAGCAATTGCTCCAAATCGCTTTCCCCGCTCGACGCCTGCCCATCATCCAACCGCTCGTACCGATACCTCTCCTTCACCAACCGATTGACGAACTTCCCCTTCGACTCCGCTCTCACCAGCCACGCATACACCTCCGGCCCCACATCAAAGTACCGATACTCTCCCGAGTTCGTGTACGCCACATCCAGCGTGCGCGTGCTCTCGTCATAGCGAATCCACCGGATACCCTTGGAATTGATCTCCATGTGCAAAACACCTGTCTCGAGTCCGTAGTCCCGGGCGTCATCATACAACTGCGGTCTTGGTCACTGACCTGCACCACTTCGTACCAGTCTGAGTGACCAACGATCGCCCACACGCACCACCGCTGCGCAAAGAAACCTCCGTTCGCCCCAGAACTGCCCGATTACTCCTGGCACCGCCCTTGCATCGCTCAGCCCCGACGAACGCTGCGCGACAAGCTGCCCTTCAGCTCGACCTCGAGGAAATGACCACTCACCCGATCCGCACGACATGTCCGTACTGCGGAGTCGGCTGCGGCGTCCTCGCACAATCACGCGCGGATGGCTCATTCGAAATCACCGGCGACCCAAACCACCCCGCCAACTTCGGCAAACTCTGCTCCAAGGGCTCCGCGCTCGGCGAAACACTCGAACGGCCAGGCCGGCTGCTCTATCCGCACATCCGCGGCGAGCGCAAGACCTGGGACGAAGCGCTCGACTACGTAGCTACCGGCTTCCGCCGCATCATCGAGCGCGACGGACCGGACGCGGTCGCTCTGTACGTGTCCGGCCAGCTGCTGACGGAGGACTACTACGTCGCCAACAAGCTGATGAAGGGCTACATCGGCAGCGCCAACATCGATACGAATTCCCGCCTGTGCATGTCGTCG
>Ga0070662_100002759_pt1 | contig 10857 bp, 10 predicted proteins | sample KBSC53metaG_FD_65648 | JGI IMG/M metagenome (GOLD analysis project Ga0070662, IMG submission 65648) | Corn rhizosphere microbial communities from Kellogg Biological Station, Michigan, USA - KBS C5-3 metaG | ecosystem: Host-associated > Plants > Roots > Rhizosphere > Soil ...
TCACAAATACAAGAAATAATAAATTGCTTTTGGCAGGTGTCCTGAATTTGGGATGCACCTGCGAAAATATTTTTGGCAATAGTCCATCCTTACTCATGCTAAAAAACACTCTTGATTGTCCCAATAACATGACAAGTATTACTGAAGAATAGCCGGCAAGAATGGCAACAATGATCGCACGATTCAGCCAGGGGTAATCAGGGTGAGTTATTCCATCGGCACCAACTTTTCCCATGTGATCAATTGCGACCGCTACCGGTGCAATTCCATCTTTTCCCCTGAAAGTTTGATAATTGGTAACGCCTGTCATGACATGCGCAAATAAAATATACAACACGGTACAAATGGCCAGCGATCCAAGAATACCAATGGGCATATCCCTTTTTGGATTTTTTGTTTCCTGTGCTGCCGTCGATACGGCATCAAAACCAATATAAGCAAAAAATACAATGGCTGCTGCCCGGATAATTCCACTGAATCCAAACTCACCGAATGTGCCATTGTTATCAGGGATATAAGGATTGTAATTGCTTTTATGAATATAACCCCAGCCAAGGAAAATGAAGATCAAAACGACACAAACCTTTAGCGCTACAATAAACGCATTGACCTTGGCGCTTCCGCTTGTACCTCTGATTAAAAGCAAACTCATTAGAACAACAATGAACACGGCGGGTATGTTGACTATACCACCATCCCATGGCCCTCCCATCATATCGGCCGGCATGTGAATACCAAAACCTTCCATAAATTTTCCAAAATAGCGGCTCCAGCTGATGCTGACGGTAGCAGCACCAACCGCGTATTCAAGCACAAGGTCCCAACCGATGATCCACGCAATGAATTCTCCCATGGTGGCGTATGAATAAGTATAGGCGCTGCCCGCAATAGGGATCATCGAAGCAAATTCGGCATAACATAAACCTGCAAATGCGCATCCAATACCTGCCACTATAAATGAGATCGTGATAGCAGGACCTGCATTGTTTGCAGCAGCACCGCCAGTGATTGAGAATAACCCCGCGCCAATAACAGCGCCTATCCCCAATGCAACCAGTGACCATGGCCCTAAAGTTTTTTTCAATCCTTTATCACTGTCAGAAGCTTCCGCCAAAAGTACTTTCAGAGGTTTCTTAATAAACAAACTCATAAGTCGGTATTATAATTTAGAATAGGTCGTAAAGTAAAGGAATTATTTAATCAATACTCTAATTCTTTTATAAAACTGATATTTAGATGATGAAATGTTTTTCCTCTTAGATATTTTTCCGATTTTCGGCTTTATATCAGCACTTCCATGGCAAAAAAAAACCGGCTAACAGTCTTTATTATTATTGCAATGATTTTGGGAGTGGTTGTTGGATATATCGTTCATCAAAACAGTTCTGCAGATCTCATAAAAAAGTTCTCCGATAACATCAAACTTCTCACGACTATTTTTCTTCGCCTTGTACAAATGATCATCGCGCCACTTGTATTTTGTACACTGGTAGTTGGTATCGCAAAATTGGGAGATCTGAAAACGGTAGGGCGTGTCGGTGGAAAAGCGCTACTTTGGTTTGTCTCGGCTTCACTGGTTAGTTTATTATTAGGCATGTTCCTGGTAAATCTTTTTCAACCCGGTCATGCTATTGACCTGAGTAATGCAGATACTGCAGGTGCAAAAGACCTGATCGGAAAAACGCAGGAATTTTCGCTGGCAAAATTTGTAGAGCATGTCGTTCCGAAAAGTGTATTTGAGGCAATGGCGAATAATGAAATCCTCCAGATCGTTATCTTCAGCATTTTCTTCGGAGTTGCAGCTACTGCCCTTCATCAATATGCAAAGCCCATCGTAAAAGCTTTGGATTCGGCGTCGCATATCATTTTAAAGATGGTAGGGTATGTGATGTGGTTCGCCCCGGTAGGAGTGTTTGGAGCGATTGCTGCAGTGATCGCCACAAAAGGGTTAAGTGTTTTTAATTTTTATGGTCAATACCTTTTATATTTTCTGATCGGTATTGCTTTGTTGTGGTGTATTTTATTAGCTGTAGGATTTCTGATCCTGCGAAATCGTATTCCGCATTTGTTAAAGCGGATTGCCCAGCCCTTACTGATCGCATTCAGCACAACAAGCAGCGAAGCAGTATTTCCAAAACTTACAGAAGAGCTGGAGCGTTTTGGTTGCCGCGATAAAGTAGTAGCATTCATTCTTCCACTTGGCTATTCATTTAATCTCGATGGAAGCATGATGTACATGACCTTTGCCAGCCTTGCCATCGCACAGGCCTATGGCATTCATATGGACATGGGTACACAATTGACAATGCTTCTTGTATTGATGCTGACAAGTAAAGGTATTGCGGGTGTACCGAGAGCATCGCTGGTTGTGGTAACCGCAACTTGTGCAATGTTTAAAATTCCACCCGAAGGAATTGCATTAATATTGCCAATAGACCATTTTTGTGATATGTTTCGCACCGCGACAAATGTGGTAGGAAATGCACTGGCGACAAGTGTAGTAAGTAAATGGGAAGGGGCATTGGATCATTAAAAATTTAAAGCTGCTTATAAGGCATGGAACATCTATTGGACATTTATCTGCTCGGATTTTTACAAAACTTCATTGACTGGATCATCGACTACGGTGGTTTATACATTCTTTTATTGGTTGTTTTTGCAGAGACAGGTTTATTCGTGGGTTTCTTTTTTCCCGGCGACTCTTTGTTGTTTGCCGCCGGAGTCTTTTTGGATAAGATCTCGAACAAGTTCATCGGCGTACCACAGGACGCCGCCACTCAATTTGGATGGCAGCATATAACAATCATAATAATGATCATGATCGCCTCCATATTGGGCAATATGGTTGGTTACTGGTTTGGCCGAACAACGGGTCCTTTACTTTACGAAAGAAAAGAGACTTTGTTATTTAGAAAAAAGCATCTTACCAGGGCAAGAGCCTTTTATGATAAATACGGTAAGGGAACGATCTTTCTTGCTAAGTTCCTTCCCATCATCCGAACATTTGCACCGATCGTAGCAGGCATGGTAAGGATGAGTCGCCCTGTCTTCATGGCATTTAATATTATTGGAAGCGTTTGCTGGGTAGCGATTATGATGCTTTCCGGTTATTTCCTCGACTCATGGGTAAAACGCAAATTTGATTTCAGCCTGCAGGATCATATCGAAGCCATTGCGATCGGGATCATTCTTGTTACCACGTTGCCTGTATTGTACAAACTGTTTTTTGGCAAAAGAGGGGACCCCGAATCTTCTCAGTTATAATGGATGGACAATTTTTTAGAACAATGAAGTAATTTCATTTTTTGTAATAATGCCCACTATGAACCAAAAACAATTTGGTATTTTATCGTTCCCTGTTATTGTTGCAGCTCTTGGTTACTTCGTAGATATTTATGATCTTCTTTTATTCAGCATTATAAGGATCCCTTCGTTAAAATCACTGGGGTTAAATGATGCGCAAATAGCAAAACAAGGTTTATTTATTATTAATATCCAGATGATCGGTTTGCTTGTCGGTGGGATCATCTGGGGTATCCTGGGCGACAAAAAAGGAAGACTGAAGGTTTTATACGCTTCTATCATCCTTTATTCCATTGGCAACATTGCAAATGGATTTGTACAAACCGTTGACCAGTATGCGCTCGTTCGCTTTATAACGGGGATCGGATTAGCCGGCGAATTGGGCGCTGGTATCACTCTCGTAGCGGAGTTGCTTCCAAAAGAGAAAAGAGGGATCGGTACTTCCATGGTGGCGGGTATTGGCTTAACGGGAGCGGTTGTTGCCTTTTTTCTTAAAGAAGAATTTTACTGGCGGACCTGCTACTTCATCGGCGGCGGTTTAGGATTTATCTTATTGCTGCTTCGTGTAGGAGTTTTGGAATCAGGTATGTTTAAGAACATTCGGCATGCAAGTGTTTCCAAAGGAAATTTCTTTATGCTTTTTTCAAATGGAAAGCGCTTAAAAAAATATTTGAGTTCTATTCTTATTGGTTTGCCAACATGGTATGTGATCGGCATACTCATTACATTTTCCAAAGAGTTCGGAAAAAACATGGGAATACGCGGAACGATTGATCCCGGCAAAGCTGTGATGTTTGCTTATGCGGCCATTTCTATCGGCGATATCTTAGCCGGGTTTGTTAGCCAATGGATGAAGAGCAGGAAAAAAGCACTCTATGTTTATTATGTCATCACGGCGCTCAGCATCCTATGGTTTTTCAATTTGAAGGGCTCGGATGTGAGCACTCTTTATATCGTATGCGCCCTAATGGGATTTGGCACCGGTTTCTGGGCAATATTTGTTACGATGGCTGCCGAGCAGTTTGGTACAAATATTCGGGCAACTGTTGCAACTACTGTTCCAAATATGGTTCGAGGTTCCCTCACAATCGTTTCCTTATTGTTTACACAACTGCAAAGAAGTGTTGACTATGTAACAGCCGGATGGATAACCGGTATTGTTGTCATGGTCATAGGCATTGTTTCAGTAGTGCTTGCAGAAGAAACTTTTCATAAAGATCTGAATTACCTGGAAGGGGAAGTCGCGACCTTGCCATAATAACACGAATGAAAGCGAATTACACGATGCTCATTTGTTTCTTTAATCGTAATTCGTGTAATTCGTGAAAATTAGTGTAATTCGTGTCATGAAATTCCTCATCATCCGCTTTTCATCTATTGGTGATATTGTTTTAACAACACCGGTAATTCGTTGTCTGAAGAAACAAGTGCCGGATGCCGAAGTTCATTTCCTGACAAAAGAAAGTTTTCATTCCATTGTTGAACACAATCCTTACATCGATAAGGTTCATTTACTCGCACATAGCTGGGACCTGATGATCCATGAATTAAAGATGGAAGAATATGACCACATCATTGACCTCCATCATAATGTTAGAACTCTTCGTTTAAAGAAAGCGCTGGACAAGCCATCTCATTCTTTCAACAAACTGAATATTCAAAAATATATTTACGTGAACCTGAAATGGAACGTGATGCCTGGTGTTCACATCGTTGATCGATATTTGAAAACTGTCGAATCGTTTGGGGTAACGAATGATGGCGCTGGCTTGGATTATTTTATTTCGGAAAAAGAAGAGACAAAAAAACAGGATATTCCGGCGTCTCATCATGCTGGATATATTGGCATTGTGATCGGCGCTGCGCATAACACAAAAAAATATCCTGTTCACAAATTAAAAGAGCTATGCAAACAGCTTGACCATCCCATTATCTTATTGGGCGGGAAAGAAGACAGGGAAAATGCGAATGAGATCGCATCTGTTGACCTGGTAAAAGTTTACAATGCCTGCGGTAAGTTCAGCATTAATGAAAGCGCTGACCTGGTCAAAAAATCAAAACTGGTTGTAAGCAATGATACAGGACTGATGCATATTGCTGCGGCTTACAAAAGACCGGTGATCTCTTTATGGGGAAACACTGTTCCTTCGTTTGGCATGTATCCTTATTACGGAGAAAATTTTCTCTCAGCACAGAAAAAACAACCCTCCGACATTGTCCAGGTGAATAAATTAAAATGCCGTCCCTGTTCCAAGATCGGCTATGACAAGTGCCCCCGCGGACATTTTAAATGTATGGAGAATATTGAAGTGGGAGAAGTGCTGAATGCGATTCATGCCAGATTGTAGATAAAAGATAAAAGTGAATAGATAAAAATGTTTCAAATCTAAAGACTATTATCTTTTAACTATTAGTTATTATCTATCTCCCGCTTCTATCATCTCACTCAATTCCAGCCACCGCATTTCCTTCGCATCAAGTAATGTGCTTACTTCTCCTATTCGTTGTGAGAGATCCTGGAGTTCCTCAAAAGGAAGGTTGCCGTCATTGAATTTTTGAGCGATCATTTCTTTTTCCTTATTCAGATCAGCAATTTCTTTTTCGAGCAAATCGAACTCACGCTTCTCTTTGTAGGAAAGGCGCCTGGTCGCTGGTTGCTGCCCGCCCGGATGACCCGGTCGGACGGGGTTACTTGTTGCTGGCTTCTTGTTCCTTGTTCCTTGTTCTTTGTTCTTTCCTTCTTCTGTTTGATCGTCCAGAGACATTCGATACTGCGAATAATTTCCCGGGAAATCTCTTATCACGCCGTCACCTTCAAAAACAAATAAATGATCCACTAGCCTGTCCATAAAATAACGGTCGTGCGAAACGATGAGCAGGCACCCGGCAAACTCGCTTAAAAAATTTTCAAGCACCCCCAATGTTGGCAGATCAAGATCATTGGTGGGTTCATCAAGAACAAGAAAGTTTGGATTGCGAAATAAGATCGAAAGCAAATGCAATCTCCTTTTTTCGCCGCCACTCAGACTGCTGATGTAGGTATATTGTTGATCGGGTGGAAATAAAAATAAGTTCAGAAATTGTGACGCACTCAATGAACCTCCGCTTGCCAGTGGAAAATTTTCAGCAATATTTTTTACAAACTCGATCACTCTCATGTCTTCTTTTACCTGCAATCCCTGCTGGGAGTAATTTCCAAAGATCACCGTATCCCCAATGTTTACCTTGCCGCTGTCGGGCTGTTCCAAACCCTGTACGATATTGATGAACGTTGATTTTCCTACCCCGTTTTTTCCAACAACACCCGCCCGTTCGCCTTTTTTAAATGTATAATCAAATCCTTTACAAATTATTGTGTCATCATATTTCTTGTACACCTTTTTTAATTCTACAACCTTTCCTCCCAGCCTGCTCATTTTTGTTTGCAGTTCTACCTGTGCATCCTGCATTCTCTGCTTTGCCTTCTTTTCAACCTCATAAAAATTATCCTGCCTGCTTTTGCTTTTTGTCGTTCTTGCTTTTGGCTGTTTCCGCATCCAGGCTAATTCCTTCCGATAAATATTTTTCGCCTTATCAATACTGGCTTCTTCACTTTCCAGCCTGGACGTCTTCTTTTCAAGATAATTTTCATAATCTCCTTTATAAACATAAAGATCACTTCCGTCAAGCTCCCAGATCTCTTCGCAAACGGTATCCAAAAAATATCTGTCGTGCGTAACGAGCAAAAGGGTGACATTTTCTTTACTGAGGTAATGCTCCAGCCACTCTACCATTTCCACGTCGAGATGATTCGTTGGTTCGTCCATGATCAGCAAAACATGCTTGTGCTCAAAACCGATATCAATTAATGTTCTTGCAAGCGCCGCTCTTTTTCGCTGGCCGCCTGAAAGATTCTTAACCGGCTGATTGAGATGATGAATATTCAATTTACCCAGTATCTGCCTCACCTTCGCATCAAAATCCCAGGCGCCCAGTTCATCCATCTTTACTATTGCCCCACTCAATTTTTCGGGATCGTTTTCTTCGCTTACTAATTCATATTCTTTAATGGCATTGAGAATAGGGTGGTCATGATCGAAAATGTTATCAAGAATAGAAACTTCTTCATTGAATGAAGGCTCCTGCTCGAACAAAGCGACGTCAACATCTTTGTGTATCCATACTTTCCCATCATCAGGAGTTTCTTTCCCTGCCAGTATTTTTAATAATGTAGACTTGCCCGAACCGTTTCGCGCTACCAATGCGATCTTGTCTCCTTCTTCAATGTGAAATGAAATGTTTTGGAAAAGAGGTTTGATGCCGTATGCCTTCGTCAATCCTTCAATAGACACATAATGCATATTTGCAAAGTAATTTGAAATTGATGACAATTAGAAAAGTCTTATACCTGTTCTTCCCTGTATTTCATTTCTGAATTCACTGGCACAGTTTTTTCGTTTATATGATTAAAATTTAATCTATGGTAACAAATCTTGTTGATGCCATACAGAAAAACTTGGGTTACCCCCCTTTGGAGAAAGTGGACCCGAATTCCCAGGAAATTAAAGGGGCAAAAAAAATGTCTTCTGCGACAAAATTGCCCCAGGCTGCCATCCCTGCAGTACTCGCGGCGATGATAAAGTACAGTGACGGAACGGATGGCATTAATCTTTTAACCCTGAATGAAAATAAAAGTTGGCTCGGAACTTTTTACGGTGGAAAAGAAAAGGATGCGGTGAAAAAAGTGGCCGACTACGCCGGGGTAAGCATGGATGAAGCAGAAAGAAACATGGAAGATATTTCAAACGAAGCGGTTAGATTGGTAAAGGACACAATAAAAGGCCCGGATGCGGAAAAATTAAGATCCTATATGAATTCACAGCGTCACACTATTCTTTCTCATTTGCCTGCAGTTTTAAAGATCGGCGATACTCTGAATGAAGAAACGTTTGATGACCGTACCAATAAAATGGAAGGACCTATATCCAGTTTCCTTCATAAAATAGAAAATAGAATTTAGCTACCCTGTGTTATATGGTGAAAAAGATTGAATGCTGTTGATATTATTTCTCCAGCCTTCAATCTTTTTATATAGCCATTAAACTGCATCCCCTGATATCACTGTTATCGATCCGGCCAATTACCTCAAAGCCTCCGTCGCCATAAAGTTTACCGGCATCATCCGTGGCGATAAAGGAGCAGGAATAGATATTAGCAAGATCGATGACATTGATGACGCCTTTGGTCGTGAGCCGTGAGTCGTGAATCGTGAGTTGTGAATCGTGAGCTAATTCCGAACCAGGCTGCCGGTTGCCAACTGCCATCTGAACACTCAAAGGATCTTCTTCATCACGAATTAATACCTTCATCCATGGAGGACAATAAAAAATACCCTTGCCCTTTGAATAAGCCTGTGACAAAAGCTCGGTCATTCCATATTCCGAATGAATAACATCAAGCTGGAATTTCGTTTTCAGTAATTGTTGCACTTCATCCCTCACTATTTCTTCTCTTCTGCCCTTCATTCCACCTGTTTCCATAATAACAGTATGCTTTAAAAGAAAAGGATACTCTTTGGCAAAGTCAAGCAATGCAAAGGTTACACCTATTAATAAAGTTTTTTGTTTTTTCTGTTCCAGGTCTTTTAAGGTACCGTGCAATTTCTCATACTCATATAAATAGAAACCACTTTGTTCATGCCCGCTCTTGCGGATCAATTCGCTTACCATAAATACCAGCGATGAATGCCTGCCTGCCGGCGAGGCAGGTTGACGTTCGAGATAGGACGGCAACAAACCTATGATACACCAGCTCTCTACAGGCCCATAAAACAATTCAAACCCCCTTGTAAAACTCTGCCGGTAAAGTTCTATATCCCCTATAAAATGGTGGCTGTTTATCGTTTGACTTGTTCCACTGCTTTGAAATTCATAAGCAGGTTCGAAATCCGTTGTTTTAACCAAATGGGTTTTAAAAAACTGGATGGGCAAAAAAGGAATATCGGGAAGCTTATTTATCTCCCGGGGATTAAACTTCAGCATATCAACGTATGTCCTATAAATTGAATTATGCCGATATTGAAACTGAAATATTTCCAATGCCAGGTTCTCGAAATTGCCTTCGTTTACGTTAAAAATCTTATCCCATTCGTTATCCATATAAATTATAGAAGTAATACCTTAAATTTGAAAAAATAAGCTTAAAAGATTTATGAAGCTCCGATCAATTTATGCCCTATGTATCATCTCAACCGTATTCGTTATAGCGGCCTGCCACAAAGATAAATTTCAAACAAAGCCAACAATAAGCGTAAAGGAAATTAACAATACTGACGTACCTGCCCCTGATGGCATACTTCGTATCACTCTTGAATGTACAGATAAAGAAGGCGACGAGGGGAATGGACAATTAACTTATATAAGAGTACGGACCAACATCACGCCAATACCCGATCCCAATAACAACGATAAGGCAGATACGGCCTTTGCTACTGTGCCGGATTTTCCAACAAAAGACAAAGTTGAAATGACCCTGGATATACCCTATAGCTTTCTTGATGAAGACCCGGGTGCGAACGATACGATGTTCTTCAAGTTAACTTTAAGAGACAGGGGAAACAATCAAAGCGATACGATATCAACAACACAAATTGTAGCCAAACAATTCTGATCCTGATTTGCTAAAGACTTTTATTCCCGGCATCTTTCGATTTTTCATTTACAGCAACCTGTTTATTGCGGTTTGTACCCTGTTGATGATAAATCAAACATATGACCTTTTGCTTCATACTCCGGTTGATAAAAATCTTTTGGGGTTTGCCTTTTCTGCAACCATCTGTAGTTATAGCTTTCACTGGTATCTTACCTCCCAATCATTGGTTGAATCACCACGAGTTGAATGGCTCAAAAAACACAGGATATTCCATCTCATTTTGTTCTTTATTGGCTTAACAGGTTCATGCATATTTTTTTTCTTTCTACTGCCTCACTGGTATTGGTTGGCCGCTTCTGCCCTTATCACCTTTCTGTACTCAGCACCTAAAATCCCCCATCCCTGGTTCAGGGCGTTAAGAAAGATCGCAATCGGGAAAACTATTTTTCTGTCCCTGGTATGGACATACGTAACAGCTATATTACCGGTAATTATCGCCAACACAAACTTCAGTATACCCATAATCTTATTTGTGATAAGTCGCTTCTTTTTCATTTACGCGATCTGCATCATGTTCGATTTCAGGGACAGAGCCGATGACAAGGCCACCGGCATTCGCAGCATGGTAACAGCATTCAGTGAGAAAGGTGTTGACGGGTTATTTTTTTTATCCCTGGTCATATTTGCCATTTGCACCCTGCTTTTATCCAGGTACGGTTTCCCTGTTTTAACTATAATTTTATTACTGTCACCCGGAGTGATCACGGCAAGCATTTACAATTATGCCAAAAGGAATTTCTCGGATTATTTGTATTATTTCATCCTGGACGGATTAATGATGTTTTCCGCATTGTTAACGCTCGTCTTTCGTATTTAACTATTTTTGACGTGAAACGTCAAACGTGAATCGTGAGACTTGAGTCG
>Ga0070662_100002761_pt1 | contig 10857 bp, 10 predicted proteins | sample KBSC53metaG_FD_65648 | JGI IMG/M metagenome (GOLD analysis project Ga0070662, IMG submission 65648) | Corn rhizosphere microbial communities from Kellogg Biological Station, Michigan, USA - KBS C5-3 metaG | ecosystem: Host-associated > Plants > Roots > Rhizosphere > Soil ...
AAGGGCTTCGACCGGGCGACCGCCGACTACATGGGCATGCTCGCGACCGTGATGAATGCGCTCGCCCTGCAGAACGCCCTCGAAAAACAGGGCGTGGACACGCGGGTCATGTCGGCAATTCCGATGGCCAGCGTCTCCGAGCCTTACATTCGCCGCCGCGCTCTCCGGCATCTGGAAAAGGGCCGAATCGTTCTCTTCGCGGCGGGGACTGGAAACCCCTATTTCACGACCGACACCGCTGCCGCTCTCCGGGCGGCCGAAATGGGTTGTGACGCGCTCTTCAAGGGCACGAGCGTCGACGGCATTTATACCGCCGACCCGAAGAAGAAGAAGGACGCTACGCGCTACGAGAACGTCAGCTTCAACAAGGTGTTGAGCGACGATCTTAAGGTCATGGACGCAGCCGCGGTTGCGCTTTGCCGCGACAACAATATTCCGATCGTCGTTTTCAACATTCGCCAGTCCGGAAACCTCGCTGAGGTGATCGAGGGCCGCGGAACGGCGACGATCGTGCAAGGGGAGCAGGAATGACGACCAGCATCGATAAATCTGACCTCAATCGCCGCATGCACGGTGCTCTCGAGGCGCTGAAGCACGATCTCGGCGGTCTGCGCACCGGTCGGGCGTCCACGGCCTTGCTCGATCCAATCCATGTGGAGGTTTACGGCTCGAACATGCCACTGAACCAGGTGGCGACGGTCTCCGTGCCCGAGGCTCGAATGCTGTCCGTGCAGGTCTGGGACCGTTCGAACGTCGGTCCGGTCGAAAAGGCGATCCGGTCTGCTGGGCTTGGGCTTAACCCGATCACCGACGGCCAGGTCGTCCGGCTCCCGATTCCGGAGCTGACCGAAGAACGCCGCAAGGAGCTTGCCAAGCTCGTCGGGCAATATGCGGAGAAGGCCCGCGTCGCGGTCCGCAACGTTCGGCGAGACGGCATGGAACATCTCAAGACCGACGAGAAAAAGCACGAAATCAGCGAGGACGAGCGCAAGCGGCTCGAACATGATGTGCAGAAGCTGACCGACGATACGATCAAGGAGATCGACGAGGCGGCGCACAACAAGGAAAAGGAAATCCTCGGCAAGTGAGTCCCGCCGCTTCGCCGGAACCGGATGCGCGGGCTGCCGGCGGGGAACGGATCCCGCGGCACGTCGCAATCATCATGGATGGCAATGGCCGCTGGGCCAAGCAGCGCGGTCTGCCGCGCGTTGCCGGCCATCGCGCGGGAGCCGAAGCCGTTCGCCGGACTCTCCGGGCTGCCGCAAAGAACGGCGTGGAAGTCCTTACGCTTTATGCATTTTCCTCTGAAAACTGGCGCCGCACAGAGGAAGAGGTGTCCGACCTAAAGGGCCTGCTCGGCTACTATCTCGAACGAGAACTCGACTCTCTTGCGAAGGAGGGCGTGCGGCTCCGCCTAATCGGCGATTACACTGCGTTCGGACCGGATCTCACGCAGCGCCTCGAGCGGGCCATGGAACGGCTTCAACCAAACAGCCGGCTAACCTTGGTAGTCGCGCTGAACTACGGCTCGCGAGCCGAGATTGCGAGTGCGGCGCGAAGCCTGGCTACGAAAGTCGCGGCCGGAGACGTTGATCCATCGAGTATCGACGAGAATGCAATCGAGTCTGAGCTCCAGACCCATGGTCTTCCTGAGCTGGATCTTCTTATCCGTACGTCAGGCGAGGTCCGTCTCTCAAATTTCCTGCTCTGGCAGGCGGCCTATGCGGAGCTCGTTTTCACACCAACCCTCTGGCCAGATTTCGGTGAGGCGGAGTTCGAACAGGCGATCGGCGAGTATGCCGCTCGTGAGAGGCGGTTCGGGGGCAGGTGAGCGAACTCACCGCCAGAATCCTGTCGGGAGTCGCGATGATCACGGTCGCGCTCGGTGCAGCGATCGTCGGCGGCTACACCTTCGCGGTGCTCGCTGCCGCGGCAGCGACGGGCATGTTCTACGAATGGCTCCGCATCGTCCGCGGCTGGGGCTCCGGCTGGGCGATCGGCGGCTTCTTTTACTGCCTCGCGCCAGCGCTATCCCTCTTGTGGCTACGGGATCGCAGCGGAAGCGACGGTCTTTCTCTCCTGCTCTGGGTCTTTATCGTGACGTGGGCCACCGACATCGGCGCCTACTTCGCCGGGCGCCGCTTCGGAAAGCGCAAGCTGGCACCATCGATCAGTCCCAACAAAACCGTCGAGGGTTTGTGGGGCGGGGTCGCCGCTGCAGCCCTGTTTGGTGCTGCATGGGCCTGGGCTACCGAGCTCAATCTCGTACTGATCTTTCTCGCTCCGCTCTTTGCCGTCGCCGCGCAGGCAGGCGATCTCTTCGAAAGCAGGATGAAGCGGCAGGCGGGCGTGAAGGATTCGGGCAATTGGTTGCCTGGTCACGGCGGTCTGCTCGACCGCCTGGACGGTCTCGTTCCGGTTGCAGTCCTGACGTTCGCGGCGCAAGCAGCGGGGCTGGCGTGAAAAAGATTTCCATCCTCGGTGCGACCGGCTCGATCGGTAAATCGACGCTCGACCTGATCGAGCGCTCCCCGAATGCGTTCGAAGTCGAGGCCCTGACCGCCGCGGTGAATGTCACCGCGCTTGCCGAAGCTGCCCGGCGAACGAATGCCAAGCTCGCCGTGATTGCCGACGACAGCCGCCTTGCGGAGCTGAGCGATGCTCTCTCGGGAAGCGGATGCCGCGCGGCGTCCGGATCGAATGCCCTGGTGGAAGCGGCTACAGGGGACGCGGATCTCGTCATGGCCGCGATCGTCGGTTGTGCCGGCTTGAAGCCAACGATGGCTGCCGTTGAGGCCGGCAAGACCGTTGCCCTCGCCAACAAGGAAGCGCTGGTCACCGCAGGCGGACTGATGATGACGGCCGCTGAAAGCAACGGCACCGCGCTGCTTCCCGTCGACAGCGAGCATAACGCGATTTTTCAGTGCCTTGCCGGCAGTGACGGAAAAGGTGTGTCGAGGATCATCCTGACGGCTAGCGGCGGACCGTTCTGGACGGCAACTGCCGATCAACTGCGAGAGGCCACACCGGAGCAGGCGGTCGCCCATCCCAAGTGGAACATGGGTGCCAAGATCTCCGTCGATTCGGCAACATTGATGAACAAGGGGCTGGAACTGATCGAAGCCCACTATCTGTTCGGCTTGCCGTCCAATCAGATCGATGTGCTCATCCATCCCCAGTCCGTCGTGCATTCGCTGGTGGAGTTCATGGACGGATCGGTCCTTGCCCAGCTCGGCTCGCCGGACATGCGTATTCCGATCGCTTATGCGCTCGCCTGGCCGGAGAGGATGGAGACTCCCGCACAACGGCTCGATCTCGCGGCTGTTGCTCGCCTCGATTTCGAACAGCCCGACCTCGACCGCTTTCCAGCGCTACGCCTGGCGAGAGCCGCCATGGAGGAGGGTGGATCGGCTCCCGCAGTCCTCAACGCAGCGAACGAGGTAGCCGTCGCGAGTTTCCTGAACGGTCGGATTCGATTCACCGAAATTCCGCGACTCGTTGAGCGAGCCCTCGAGGAAAATCGCCGAGCCGCACCTGATACGATCGAGGAAGTGTTCGAAATCGATGGGGATGTGCGCAGGGCCGTTGCCGGCGCCGTCGAGGAGATGTGCGCCTGATGCTCTCCCAACCACCCATCTGGCTGATCCTGATCGCCTTCGTCCTGGCCTTGGGGCCGCTCGTGTTCATCCACGAGCTGGGCCACTACCTTGTCGCCCGCTGGCTTGGCGTCGGCGCCGAGACTTTCTCGATCGGCTTCGGCCACGAAATCACCGGATGGACGGACAAGCGCGGGACGCGCTGGAAGGTCGGCTGGCTGCCTCTCGGCGGCTATGTGAAGTTCATCGGAGACGAGCATGCCGGCAGCGCGCCCGGCGACATCAGTGATCTCAGCGACGAGGACAAAGCGAGGAGCTTCCAGCTCCGTCCCGTGTGGCAGCGATTCCTGATCGTCCTCGCGGGACCGTTCGCCAACTTCCTCATGGCGATCGCGATTTTCGCCTTATTCTTTGCAACGTTCGGCGCACCCAGGACGCCGCCGGTCGTGGGGGCCATCGAGCAAGGAAGCGCTGCTTACACTGCCGGAATCGTTCCGGGAGACCGTATCGTTTCCGTCGGCGGCCGAGGCATTGATACGTTCGAGGAGCTCCGGAATTTTACGTTCCTGCGCCCGGGCGAAACTCTGGCCGTGGGTGTTCAGCGAAAGAATCGCGTTGAAATGCTCAACGTGACGATCGGTGTCTACGAGGAAGTCGACAGGTTCGGGCAGCATTACCGGCGGGGCCTTCTTGGAGTCATGCCTGCCGATGCGGTCTTCGAGCGGCCGAAGCCTCTCGACCTGATTCCGATGGCAACGGGCTATACAATTCAGATCACTCGAACGACGCTCGATGCACTGTGGCAGATGTTGACCGGTCGCAGGTCGGCGCGGGAGTTGGGGGGGTTCCTGAAAATCGCTCAAGTGGCGGGACAGCAGGCAAGTCTTGGCATCGTGGAGTTCATCAGCCTCATCGCGCTGCTTTCAATTAATCTCGGATTCATCAACCTGTTGCCAGTCCCGATGCTGGATGGCGGACATCTCTTGTTCTACGGAATCGAGGCTGCTCGGGGACGCCCGGTCAGTCCACGGGCGCAGGATTGGGCATTCCGAGGCGGGCTGGCGTTGATTATGGCTCTCGTAATTTTCACCACGGTCAATGATCTGGGCTCGTTTGGCCTGTGGGAACGTCTTGGGCGCTTGATTGGCTAGACCGGTTAGGGCAGGGCTGCACACCATTCTCGCGGACCGCTGAGGGCGGCCGCTGATTCATGACAAGTGAAGCGGGGAGCGCGTGGTTTCAAAGCGGTATAATGTTGGCAGGCGCGCAGGCGCGGCCCTCCTCGTAGGCACAATTCTCGGCGGATGGTCCGCGCCGCTGCTTGCGCAGCAGGCGGACCCGCTCGCTGCGCAGCCGGCGGCTCCGCCCGCACAGCAGCCGGCCCCGCCTCAGCAGCAACCCGCGACACCGGCTCCAACGACTACGCCACCCGCAGCGGCTCCTCGGGCTGCCCCCGTGCAAACGGCTCCCGCCGCACAGGGTACCATTCGCTCCATCTCGGTTCACGGCAACCAGCGGCTCGAGCCGGAGACGATTCGCTCCTATGCGAATCTCGCTCCTGGCCAGGGGTACACTGCCGAGACGCTCGATACGGCGCTGAAGGACCTCTACGCGACGGAATTGTTTTCGGACGTCGTCATTACCGGCGCAGAGACCGGGAACATCGTGATCACGGTCCAGGAAAATCCGGTCGTCAACCGCATCATCCTGGAGGGCAACAAGAGGATCAAGGACGACAAGATCCTGCCTGAAATAAAGCTCAAGCCGCGCGAGATATTCACGAGATCTAAGGTTCGGGCGGACGTCGACCGGATCATCGAGCTCTACAAGCGACAGGGTCGTTTCGCTGCCCGGGTCGAGCCCAAGGTCGTCAACCTCGAACAGAACCGCGTCGACCTCGTCTTCGAGATTTACGAAGGCGACAAATCCAAGGTCCGAAGCATCAACATCATCGGCAACAGCGCGTTCAGCGACGAGCGCCTGCGCAAGGAGATGTTCACGCGCCAGGCTGGCGGCATCCTCGGGTTCATGAAGTCCAACGACAGCTATGATCCGGATCGACTAGCAGCCGACCAGCAAAAGCTTCGCGCCTACTACCTCACGCAAGGCTATGCCGACTTCCGCGTCGTCTCTGCGCTTGCCGATCTTACGCCGGACCGCCGCGACTTCGTCATCACGTACGTGATCGAGGAGGGGCCGCGATATCACTTCGGAACCATCGAGGCGGAGAGCCTCCTTCGCGACCTTCCTCCCGAGAAGATCAAGCAATCGGTGAATCTCAAGTCCGGCGAATGGTTCAACGCCAAGGCCGTTGAGGATGCGGTTACGGTTCTGAATGAACAGGCCGGGGAGCTGGGCTATGCCTTCGCCGACATAAGCCCGAACTACAACCGCGACCCCGAAAAGCGCCTGATGAACATTACGTTCCAGGTGGGCGAGACACCGCGCGTCTATGTCGAACGGATCGACATCCAGGGGAATACGTCGACCCGCGACAAGGTGATTCGGCGTGAGTTTCGAATCAACGAGGGCGACGCGTTCAATGCGTTGAAGGTCAAGCGCTCACAGGATCGCCTTCAGTCGCTGGGCTTCTTCCAGGAGAATTTGGAGGTCAAGCAGACGGAGGGATCCGGTCCGGACCGCGTCGTGCTGGGCGTGAACGTCGAAGAAAAATCGACCGGCGAACTGCAGCTGTCCGCCGGTTACTCCAGCCTCGAGCGCTTCATCCTCGCTTTCTCGATTGCCCAGCGCAACTTCATGGGCAAGGGCCAGACGCTGAATGCCGGAATCAACTGGTCGCAATATTCGAAGGCGATCCAGCTGGGCTTCAACGAGCCCTATTTCCTCGACAAGAACATCCTTCTCGGTGGAAGTATTTTCCGTCGTGATTACAACAGCTTCAATTACGTCGGCGGCGCACGCAACACGACTTATTCGCAGACGAGCACCGGAACGAGCTTCAACCTCGGCTTCCCGCTCACCGAATATGTTTCGCTTGGAACGCGTTATTCGCTCGTCCAGGACAATATTACGCTCGACGAGAGCACATTTTTCACGGACCCGGATCTCGTTCTCGATCCGGACGGGTCGGGACCGGCTACGGGAAGCAATGGTCCGAAGCCGCCGGAGTGCGATCCTCGCAAGGCGGGTCAGTACCTTTGCGACGAACTCGGCAAGCGCCTGACTTCGGCGATCGGCTATTCCGTGATCTACAACGATGCCGACGGCATCCGACCGACCAAGGGTCAGACGATCGTCGCATCGCAGGATTTCGCCGGCCTCGGCGGCGAAGTGCGTTACATTCGTTCGCGCTTGACCGGAACGAAATGGTGGGGCGTGCTCGGCGGCAGCTGGATTCTCTCAGCGCACGCCGAAGGCGGCTACATCTACCCGCTTGAAAAGTCGCCCGGGCCGGGCCGTGATGCCATAAGGATCACCGACCGTTTCTTCGGGACGCAGCTTCGCGGCTTCGACATTCGCGGAATCGGGCCGCGAATTCTCCGCGAGAATTACGACGCGAACGGGGACATCTCTACGGATCAGAACGATTTGGTCAGCGATGCGCTCGGTGGCCGTGCCTATTACATGGGGCGGATCGAGCTGGAGTTCCCGACTTCGTCTACCCTCAAGAGCTTCGGACTAAGGCCGTCCGCGTTCGTCGACGTTGGCTCGGTCTGGGGTCTCGAGAAACCTCTCACAGCGGATATTCTCAACTTCTGCACGTCGAAGGTTACCGGCGTGGCTTCGAAGATCCAGCAGCCCGGCGATCCGGCCTGCGACCCGGCTCAGTTCACCATTACCCCCGGCTTCCGGGAACGTTTCGTAGGCAATTCCGCCAAGCCGCGCCTTTCTATCGGCGTGGGCGTCAACTGGGTTTCACCTTTCGGACCGCTTCGGATCGACCTCGCAAAGGCGCTGATGAAGCAGGAAGGCGACGACACCAAACTCTTCAGCTTCAACGTAGGAACACAATTCTAATGCGAAAGATTCTTCTTCTCGCTGCCATCGCAGCAACCACCGCCATTCCTTCGGCAGTTCACGCCCAGGCTCGCCCTAGCGTGATCATCGTCGACACCAGTGAAGTGATGGGCACCTGCACCGCCTGCAAGGCCGCCGCGGCTCAGCTGCAGCAGAAGCAGACGGCTCTTCGTTCGCGCGCGCAGACCCTCAACCAGCAGCTTCAAACCGAAGGCAAGCCGCTGCAGGATCAGTTCAATGCCCTGAACGGCAAGCAGCCGGATGCGGCGCTGACGCAGAAGATCACTGCCTTCCAGACCAAGGAAAAGAGTGCGCAGACCGAGCTGGCTGCAGGCGAGCGCGACCTGCAGTCGACGGCCACCCACGTCCAGCAGCAGATCGGGACCCGCCTCGTGCAGATCGTCGAGCAGATCCGCGCCCAGCGCGGCGCCGCCATTGCCGTTGCCAAGGACTCCACCCTGGCGAACGACAATTCGATCGATGTGACGAGCCAGGTGCTCGCTTCGCTCAACTCTGCGCTCCCTTCTGTCAGCGTGACTCCGCTTCCGCAGTCACAGCAGCCGGCGCAGAAGCCGCAGCAGCCGCAGGGCCGCTAAGCCAATGACGGAAAGCGCCGCTCTCGGTCCGCTCGATGTGAAGCGGGTGATGGCGGCGCTTCCCCATCGCTACCCAATGCTGCTGGTGGACCGGGTCGAAAGCATCGAACCCGACCACAAGATCGTCGCCGTCAAGGCGGTGACGATGAATGAGGAGTTCTTCCAGGGACACTTCCCGGGTCGTCCGATCATGCCCGGCGTGCTCCAGGTCGAGGCGCTCGCGCAAGCCGCTGGCGTGCTCGCGGTGGAAAGCCTTGGCCTCGCTGGCTCGGGCAAGCTCGTCTATTTCATGTCGATCGATGGCGTGAAGTTCCGCAAGCCGGTCGAGCCGGGTGTCCTCCTCCGCCTCGAAGTCGAATTCCTCCAGAAGCGCTCGCGCGTCTGCAAGTTTGCCGGCCGTGCCTTGCTCGATGGCGAGGTCGCTACCGAGTGCGAATTCACGGCGATGATTGCCGACCCTCCAGCGGCCTAGGCCGTCTCGCGAATCTTCCAACCCGATCCGGTGCGTTCCACACGGAACGCCTGGCCCAATTCATCGCTGGCGAGCATCCCAGCCGAGCTCCGATCGGCCAGGATTCGACCGTCATGGACCAACAGGACGCGGTCGAACGCGGTTACCTGATCCAGATTGTGAAGCGAGGCCAGGACGGCTGATCCACCATCCGACACCGTTGCTTTGAGGATTCTTAGGGTCGTCAGGACCCAATAGGGATCCAGGTTGGATAGAGGCTCGTCGAGCAACAGCAGGCGCGGGCGCGCTGCGAGTGCCCGCGCGAACAGCACGCGCGATCGTTCGCCGGTTGAGAGAGAGTTCACGGGACGATCCGCCAAGGGCTTCAATTCCAGAAGCTCGATCAGTTCATCAACGCGTTTCGGATCTGGTAGCAGCAGGCCGAGTGCAATCACGTCCCGGGCACTGATCGGCCAGACGAGTGATCGGGTTGCCGGGAGAAACGACAGCAAGCGCATGCGCCTCGCCGGCGGAGCCGCGACGACCGCTTCGCCATCGATGATCACCGAGCCATGTTCTAGCTCGATCCCGGCCAGGGCCCGCAACAGGCTCGTCTTCCCCGCACCATTGGGACCGATCACGGCGATCATCTCGCCGCCGACACATTGCAGGTTGGTTGGTTCCAGCCTCGCGTGGACCGCGATTTCACGTGCCTCAAGGAGTGACGTCATGATGCCACCCCGCGCCGCATACGCAGGACCAGGAACAGGAAGAACGGCGCGCCGAGCATTGCGGTGACGACGCCGATCGGCAGGGTCCGCCCGAGCGGAGCTGCTCGAACCGTCAGGTCCGCGGCGAGCAGGAGTACACCCCCGATCAGTGCTGCGGGAACAATCGCCCGGCCGGGATGGCCGCGAGTAAGCCGCCGGGCGAAGATCGGCGCAACCAGACCGACGAAGCCGATCGCCCCGCAGATTGCGACGCAGCCACCGACGCCCAGCGCGCTCAGGGCGACCACCCAGAAGCGCGTGCGGCGAAGATCGTAACCCATCGCTTGTGCCGATTCCTCGCCAAGCGCGAGGCTGTCGAGCGCTGGAACCTGACGCAGCAGGAGCAGGATGGAGACGAGCGCCGGGACGAGCGCGAAAACTGCTTGGCCGAGGCTGCGATCGACGAGCGAACCCATCAGCCATTCGTAAGCGTCGTAAAAAGCGAAGGGTGAGGGGGCGAGGGCGAGCGCCAAAGTTGTCAACGCTCCCGCAAGAGCGCTGATCGCCAAGCCCGCAAGAAGCAGGGTCGATGTCTCGGCCTTAGAACCCGCGAGCGCGAGCAAGAGGCCAAGAGCAGCCACCGCGCCCACAACTGCTCCCGCTGAAAGCGCCAGCGGGGCAGTGAATTCGAGCAAGTAGGCCGTAACGACCGCGCCCAAGGCGGCACCGCTCGTCGTGCCCGTAAGGTCGGGCGAAGCGAGGGGATTGGCAAACAGGGCCTGAATCGCGGCCCCGCTCGCTCCCAGAGTCGCTCCATAAACCAATGCCAACACGGCTCGCGGAAGGCGTAGCTCCACGAACACAGCGGAGGCCAGCGAAGGATCTTGTCCGAGCAGGGTGGCAATCGATGCGAAAGGAAGGAGTAGCGAAAGCAGGAACGCCACCGTCGTCGCCAGAATAAGCAGAAGCGACGTGCGTACGATCACTGTGCCAACTCACGCCGCAACCGCAGGATCTCGGGAATCAAGCTCGGCCCCATGCAAGTCCAGCGCCGACCGTCTGTCGTGAGCGTCTTCCCGGCATGCGTCCGACGGGCCAGAGGATGAGCCATCCAGCGTTGCTCTCCCGAATATTCGCCCTGGCGATAATCGCTCCGCAGCAGGATCTGGGGTGGTGCCACGAGCAATTGCTCCAACGTCACCCGATCGCCGCGAAACTGGCGCTGCCGCAACCCTGAAAGCCGCATCCATTCCGCCGCCAGTCCGGTAGCAGCTACCGTTCGTCCGCCGCCGCCGAGCCAGATCGTATCTGTGGTTGTCGAAGGCGAGGTTCGTTCGAGTTGCCTCAGCTGCCCGATCAGATTCCGACCGCGCCCCTCCTGCCCGACGACCGTCGCGACCTTTGCAATGCTGGTCTCGATGTCCGCAAGCGACTGGGGGTAGGGGATATCGACCACGCGAATTCGGAGGCGACGCGCGATCGATGCGCGGTCGCGCACGCCGCCCCCCATCGTCAGGACGAGGTCA
>Ga0070662_100002767_pt1 | contig 10847 bp, 10 predicted proteins | sample KBSC53metaG_FD_65648 | JGI IMG/M metagenome (GOLD analysis project Ga0070662, IMG submission 65648) | Corn rhizosphere microbial communities from Kellogg Biological Station, Michigan, USA - KBS C5-3 metaG | ecosystem: Host-associated > Plants > Roots > Rhizosphere > Soil ...
GGTGATGCGTAAACAAGAAAATTCTGGTGTTCGCAGATCAATCGCGACAGGGTAAAGAAGAAGAGAAATTTTTTCGGCTCGATTTGAACGAGCCGATCGTCCTCACGCGAAACAACATTCACATAGTTGCGGCCTAAAACGATGAACTCACCGATCTGTCGCAGAAAGTTCGGTGGCGGTTCCATGCTTGGATAGCCAATAATCCCGTTTAACGTCGGTTGCATCGAGCCGGTCGGAATCTTGAATGGCTGCAAAAAATAGGAGCGAATGCCCACCGCCACTACGATTGCCACCAGGATCACCTCACAATTTTCGCGCCAGTGCGATTCCCACGTGACCGGCGTCAGCCTGTGCAGGGTTTTATCGAGCACATCGGCCGTGCTGTGGACCCTCTCGTGGTCGCGCTGACGTAAAGCGTTGCGCAGGTCTCCCATTCCAGTAACGATCTCTTCCCGATCGGAACTACTGAGCACATCGTTCTTATACCGGAGGTACTTTCGAGCATGCCGGAGAAGCAGCCTGCTGTGTTTGACGTGGCGTGGCGTGAACATGACTTACAAAATGACGAATGACGAAATGAGATCCTTCGAGTTCACCAAACGTGACAAACAAAAACAACTCATTGCGCTTTGAGCACCTCGATAAATGCTTCCTGTGGAATATTGATTTTCCCGATGCTCTTCATCCGTTTCTTTCCCTCTTTTTGTTTCTCCAGCAGTTTGCGCTTCCGCGTAATATCGCCGCCGTAGCATTTCGCGGTTACGTTTTTTCGCAATGCCGAAACACTCTCGCGCGCAATAATTTTCCCGCCGATGGCTGCCTGGATCGCTACCTGATAAAGTTGTCGCGGAATCACTTCCTTTAACTTGGCTGCTAGCTGGCGTCCCCTCGCCTCTGCGCGGTCTTTATGCACAATCGTCGAAAACGCATCGACCGGTTCCCCATTCACAAGCAGGTCGAGCTTTACCAATTTCGCCGGACGATAGCCGGCATGCTCGTAATCCATCGAGCCATAGCCACGCGTAATGCTTTTAATCTTGTCATTAAAATCGACGAGAATTTCATTGAGCGGCAGTTCGCAATGCAGCATCACACGACGCGTATCGAGCGATTCGGTATGTTCCATTTGGCCGCGCTTCTCGAGAATTAGTTGCAGTATGTCGCCGATATTTTCGTTTGGGCAAAGCACGTAGGCCTTTACAATCGGCTCTCGAATTTCCTGGATCATGCTCGGATCAGGCAGATGCGCGGGATTATCAATCAATAGTTTTTCACCGCGCGTGGTTACAATTTCATATAGAACGCTTGGGCTGGTGGCGATGATGTCCATGTTGTACTCGCGCCGGAGCCGTTCCTGGATGATTTCCATGTGAAGCAATCCAAGAAATCCGCAACGAAACCCGAATCCGAGCGCAACGGAACTTTCTGGTTGATAGACGAACGCGGCGTCGTTCAGCCTTAGCTTCCCGATGGCTACCTTCAAATGTTCGAAATCACCGGTATTAATCGGATAGATCCCGCTGAACACCATCGGATGAATCTCTTGAAAACCCGGTAGCGCCTCCCGCGCGGGATGACGCTGATCCGTGATCGTATCTCCAATCTTCATGTCGGCAGTCGTTTTGATATTTGCGATGAAGTAACCGACGTCTCCTGGATTTAACTTCGGCTGGACGAGCATTTTCGGTATAAACACACCCACTTCCTTGATCTCGTAACGGGCGTTGTTGCTCATCAATGTGATCGCGTGATTCGCCTCCATTGTTCCCGAAACGACGCGCACGTAACCGACCACCCCGCGATAAACATCAAAGACGGAATCAAAAACCAGCGCACGCAAGGTCGCATCGGCTGGTTTTTGCGGTGCTGGGATTCGTTTCACAATCGCCTCGAGAATTTCATCAATCCCGATTCCCATCTTCGCACTCGCCTCAATCGCTTCCTCGGAAGGGATCGCAAGGATTTCTTCAAGTTGCCGGTGCACCGAGGACACATCGGCGTTTGGCAGATCGATCTTGTTGATAATCGGGATAATCGTCAGTCCCTGTCTGTGCGCCAGATGCACGTTGGCCACCGTTTGCGCTTCAACGCCCTGCGCCGCATCCACCACCAAGAGCGCGCCTTCGCACGCCGCCAGGCTGCGTGAAACTTCGTAGGCGAAATCGACATGGCCCGGCGTGTCGAGCAGGTTCAGCCGACACGTTTCGCCTGACTTGCTTGTGTAACGCATCATTACTGGATGCGCTTTGATCGTGATCCCCCGCTCGCGCTCCAGATCCATTGAATCGAGCAGTTGGTCCTGCCTCTCCCGCTCGTGAATGGTGCCCGTGCGCTCAAGCAATCGATCCGACAAAGTGGTCTTGCCATGATCGATATGCGCGATGATGCAAAAATTGCGCGTTAACTCGATCGCCATGGAAGCGCCACTATGCGGGCGCGGCTATGCGCGGTCAATTGTCGCGGTCCCGACCTATTCGCGCCATGTGCCCAATTCGACCTATCGTCTCGCTCGACATCACCGGTCTGGATAGCTTACGATATGACCGATGCCGAAACTGGTCATCAGCGGTACTGCGCATGAACTCATCGAAGATCTGATCACGATCGGGCGCGGCTCGGACAATATGATAGTAGTGAACGATCCATCGGTGTCGACTCATCACGCCCAGTTGCAGCGAGCCAGCGAAACTTACCGGTTAAAAGATCTGGGTTCGACCAATGGCACGCACGTCAATGGTATCCCAGTCGTGGAAACGGCGCTGCGCTTCGACGACCGGATTCGATTTGGCGCGGCCGAAGCCCGTTACGAACCGGACATGAGCGGGTCGCAACCGCTGCCTCAGCCTGAGGAGATTACCGTCAAGTCGGCGGAATTGAGTGGATTACCGGCCGATTTTACAAACGCCTCCCCATTCCCACGACAGAAGGAAGAGAAGGATTCACTTCGCACTGCAATCTTTATCGCCCTAGCTGTGCTGGCGGTGATATTTCTTGGCAGCATGATCGCGGTGCTCGCGATGCACGCACCAAACTTCTAGCGGTCCCGAAAGCCTTTGGGTGGCCAAGCAAATGCAACCGCGAACGCTTTCGGGACCGGTAAAGAAGAAGACATGACAGCAATGCAAAAGCGCCTCCTCCTGTTCGACATCGATGGAACGCTTATCCATTCGGGTGGCGCCGGCGTGCATGCGCTCAAATCGGCGTTCACGGAGCGCTTCGGCATGACTGATGATCTTCACGATATCGAAATCGCGGGTATGACCGATTCTGGGATCGTTGTCAGCATCCTGAAGAAACATGGAATTCCGGGGACGAACGAAAATGTCAGTGCCTTTTTGGACAGCTATGTGCATTTTCTCTCGCTCGAACTGCCGCGCCGGGTGGGCAAGCTGCTTCCAGGCGTGCTCGAGTTGCTCGAAAAGCTGAAGTCGCGGCCGCATCTGGTGCTGGCGCTTCTCACTGGAAATGTCTCGCGTGGGGCGCAACTGAAGCTGGAACACTATGGCGTCTGGCACTTCTTCGAATTCGGCGCCTTTGCCGACGACCATCACGACCGCAATCGGCTTGGAACCGTTGCTCGCGCCCGGGCAATGGAAAAACATGGCCGGCAATTCTCCGCATCCGAGATCGACGTGATCGGCGATACGCCGCGCGACATCGCCTGCGGCAAAGCCTTCGGCGCGCGTACTATTGCCGTCGCGACCGGCACATGGAATCGTGACCAGCTTGCAAAATATCAGCCGGATTTTTTGATCGATGATCTTTCCGACGTACAAGGTATAATCGATACGCTCAGATGGTGACCCGTTAACGATTGATGGTGTGAATGAAAAAAGACGCTTCCTCCGCTGGTCCAATGCCGCGCAAGGACCATCCAAATGTGCTCCCGCTCATCGGTGAAATCGATCTGCACGTTTCGCCTGCGGTCACGGCGTCGTTAAACGCAATGATCGAGAAAAAGCCGAAACAGCTGGTAGTCGATCTTTCTCGTGTCACTTACATCGACAGCGCAGGACTGGCGACGTTTATCGAAGGAATGCAGAAGGTCGAAGCCTACGGCGGCAAGTTTGCTCTGGCCAGCCTTCAAGAAACGGTCCGCTCGATTTTCGAAATCTCGCGGCTCGATCAGGTGTTTCAGATTTTTCCAGACGTAGACGCAGCGCTGGCCGCAGCCTGAACTAGAATCTCCACAGTCCGCGCGACGTTCACGGAAATATCGAACTGCGCTGCACGTTGCGTATTTGTCGATCTTACCGCGACACGCCGTGTCGGTTCCGACCAAAATTGAATCGCGTCCCGCAATCCGGCGACGTTGTTGGCGAAATCGACAATCGAACCATGTACCTCATGCTCGATAATTTCACTGAATCCATTGCCACGCGTCGTGATTACTGGCAGCCCGCAAGCGAGCGCTTCCAAGCACGCGTTAGAAAATGGATCGTAAATCGTAGGCAGAATGAAAATGTCCGCTGCCGGGTAAATGCGCGCGGGATCCGGAATCTCGCCAAGAAACTGAACATGCTTCGATTTGTAGTAGCGCTCGTTTCCTCGACCGGCGACTAGCAGACGCATTTTGCAGCTGTTACTGAGCGCCATTGCCGCGATCGCGAACCGCAGGCCCTTGCGCTCCCAACCCGAGCCGACGAAAAGCAAGGCGATTTCTTCCGGCTTCACCTTTAATTGATCGCGGGATTCCTCCCGACGCTTCGGATCGAAACGAAATTGTCCGATCGGAACACCGTTGCGGACGATGTCGATCTTGTCCGCGGGATAGGGGTAAAGATCAACAATCTCGGTTTTGACCATCTGCGAGTTGACGATTACACGACCGGCGCCGCGATTTGCCAGGAGGGCTTCTTCGAGCTGCAAAATGTCGCGATGCTTGCGATTCAGACCTCGAACAAATCGTTCCAGCGGCAATTCAAATTTTCTTCTGCGGAGCAACCAAGCGCGATGGACGCCGTCGCCGGCACGGTACACGTCGCAACTCCAAACGCGCTCAAGGCTCATCAAGACATCGCAGCGGATCTGCGGCCGGATTTTTTCAAGGTCACAGGCAAACTCTGTCACCGAGCCGGACTGCAAGCGGCGGATTGGACCGAATAGCCACTCATTCTGCGGCCACGCCTCCGTCGTGATAAGGTGCGCATCATGTCCTGCTTCGACTACTCCGTGCGCGAGCCGTTTTAAGTATGCTTCGGCGCCACCGCTCTGCGAATAGCCGCGCCGGACAAAACCGATGGTGAGTTTGCTTGCCATATCTCTTGTCATTTCGACCCGAGCGAAGCGGAGTGGACAAAACTCTTGCTGCTTGAAAAACCTCCTGTCCAGCAAAGTCGACGGCGACTGATCTTCCTAGACTGCAGCCGAGCCTGACATGCCACAAGACGCCACTTTACATGCTTCACGTTCGCCAGAATAGTTGTAAGCCGATGCTGGGTGAAACCTTAAACGCTCCGCCTCCAGTTGCTTCTGCCTCGCGCGCGACTCGGAATTTGCCGAGACATTTGCTCTATTCGATTTTCGCGCGTATCGGCGGTTCCGGTCTGGACACGGATGCATTTGAAACGTTGCGCGCCTCCCATCGGGGCGGATTTCTAGGAAAAGCAATCGCTTACGATAACCGGCAGCGGGAAATTCCCGCGTCGCTGATTCACTCTCTGCGTTGGCATCCCGTGCGTCTCATTTCGTTCCTGGATCGGCCTTACTATTATGCCGCAAAGAAAAAATATCTCGACTGGATCGCATCCCGGCATCTGGCGACCGGACGCTACGATCTGTTTCACAGTTGGTCGGGCGATTGTTTGCGCTCGCTGCGAGTAGCAAAGCAAGGCCGTATCCCGTCGATCGTCGAGATTCCAACCTGGCATCGCGATGGCGGGAAAGCGAAAATTGGCCGGCCGCGAATCGCTGCATCGACCAGCACCGCTTCCGGGTTTCGGAGGTGGAAAACCGGTTTGCTGCTCGAGCGGAAGCGTTTTACCGAAGAATACAAACTCGCCGATCTGCTGCTCGTTTTATCGCAGACAGCCGCCGACACCTTTCGGATGCGTGGTTTCCCGGAACAAAAACTATTTTACCTGCCGCGCGGGGTGGATGTGGAACGCTTCAAGCCGGGGCAACGGCCAGCAAAATTTCGCGCGGTTTTTGCCGGCGCACTGATTAAGCGCAAGGGCATTCAATATTTGCTCGAAGCATGGCATCGCCTCAACCTACCAGACGCCGAGCTGTGGCTGGTCGGTTCCGTGCATGACGAAGCGAAGCCTTATCTGAAGCAGTTCTGGCGCGATAATATTCGCGTCATAGGTTTTGTCCGCGATCCGGAGGGTTATCTCAGCCAAAGCACCGTCCACGTTTTTCCATCGCAATGGGAGGGCAGCGCCAAAGTGACCTATGAGGCGGCCGCGTGCGCGCTGCCGCAAATCACTACCCGGGAGGCAGGCGATGTGGTGCGCGAGGACGTGGAGGGAATCATCGTCAAACCGCGAGACGTTGACGCGATTGCAGCGGCACTCGAGCATCTGTATCGATATCCTGAGATCGTTGAGCGAATGGGCAGCGCAGCGCGGTGCCGCGTAGTTGAAAACTTCACGTGGGATCATTTTCGAACCCGCTTGCTGGACGCTTACGAAATCGCCCTGCGAATGGCGCGTTGATTGTCCCCGACCGTCACACTTTTGACCGGCGATCAGCAGCCCGTGAATATTTTGCTACTTCAACTTAAACGGATCGGCGACCTGATTTTGACCCTTCCGGCTATCGCAACCTTACGCGAGAATTTTCCCGCTGCGCAGATGACACTGGCTATTTCCAGCGAGTGCGCCGACTTGCTCCCAGCTATCCCAAACGTGAATCGAATTTTGCTGGTGCGGCGCAATTTGCGCGATCTCGCCCTCTTTCTTGGGCTGGCCCGGGAGAGATTTGACTATTGCATTGATTTCACAAGGAATGATCGCTCGGCGTTGCTCGTCTTCTTGTCCGGTGCCCGGAAACGCATCGTGTATCGCCGGCGCGATCAGTTTCAGAGCAGGGCGGCTCGCGTTTATAGCGACTTTGTAAAGGTTCGTAAGCTGGCCATGCACACGATAGATTATAATCTCGCTTTGATTGGACCCCTCGATGTCCGCAATGTTTCAGGTCCTCTGCGTCTGGAATTACCGCAAGAAGCCCGCGAAAAAGCGGACGCGCTTCGGCGTGACTCGAAGATCAACGAGCCTTACGTAATTTTTCACCCAGGCTCTGCGCGCGCGGAGAAGTTTTGGGAACCGCAGCGTTGGGCGGACGTAATCGAGCATGCGCGATCCGGTTCACGGATTAACGTCGTGCTTACGGGCGGCGCTTCAAAGGCCGAACAGAAACATCTCCGTGAAGTTAAAGGCAGGTTGCGCCAGCCGGTCGTCGATCTTTCTGCAAAAACAGATTTACTCACCCTGGCGGCGCTGATTGAGAGAGCGCGCCTTCTTGTCACAGTCGATTCCGCTCCAATGCACTTGGCGGCAGCCACCCAAACCCCGCAGGTGATCCTTTTCGGGCCAACAAATCCGTTTCACTGGCGACCGTTAGAGAGCCCGGCACTCATCCTGCAAGGAGAATCGGCCACTCCATTAACCGAGTTCTCGCCCGAGCAGCCATGTTTGCCAATGCGCGAAATCTCGACGGCAGCCGTGATCGGTGCTATGGATTTGCTGCTGTCGCCTCACGCGACAACGCCGCAAACTTCATGAGCAAGGAAAAACGTACCAAGGAAAAACAGTCATTCTGGCAAACCCTTCGGGCTGCTTCGAGCTCATATCGGCGGCTCTATAGCTACGTTAAGCCATATAAGGTCCGTTTCGCTCTGGGGTTAGCGTCCGGCTTTGCCTTCGGGATAGTCAGCTCCCTTTTGCCAGTGGCGGTTGCCCGGGTGACAAGCACTGTTTTCCATGGGGCCGCGCCCGACCCGATGGCGTTGCGCTCGAATCTGCACGCGCTCGACGCGGGTCCCAAAGTCAATTCAATCGTCCTTATCTGCCTGGCCATTCCGGTCATCATGACTCTGCGCAGCCTGTGCTCGTACGGAAATTCCTACTTCATGCAGTGGGTAAGCAACAAGGTCATCACCGATATTCGCACCCAGCTTTTCAACAAGATGGTTCGCCATTCGATGGATTTCTTTAACAAGATGCGCTCGGGCTTTTTGATGTCGTGTGTCACTAACAACACGCGGGTGATGCAAATGGCTCTGACCAGCGTCAGCAGCGATCTTTTTAAGCAGCCAGTCGCTGTCATCGGTGGCATCATCGTCCTGCTCCTGATGGATTGGAAATTCACCGTGGTGGCTCTGATTCTTCTACCGGCGTGTTTGCTGCCTATTCGCAGTTACGGACTCCGCGCGAAAAAGGCAGTCCGTAATGAGCAGGAAGGCATGAGTGAAATGGTCGTCACGATGCAGGAGACATTCGCTGGCATTCGGGTGGTCAAGTCGTTTGCGCGTGAGGCACACCAGGAGAAGGAGTTTAAGCGCGCCAACGAATCTCAATTCGCAAATGTTATGCGCATCCAGAGAGCGACGGAAGCCGTCGGGCCACTGGTTGAAACAATGGCCGCCATCGGAGTGGGTATGGCGTTGCTTTACGTTTACGCCGCGAATCTGAGCGCCGGGCGTTTCTTTGGCCTGATTTCAGGAATTTTCATCCTCTACGACCCGATCAAAACTCTCAGCAGAATCCACATCGTGATGCAGCGATCGATCGCTGCAACGGCCGGAATCTTCGAGATTCTTGACTCCGAACCCACCGTGCAGGATGCGCCAAATGCGGTGGTGCTCACTTCGTCGCAAGGCCGGATTGATTTTGAGAATGTCAGGTTTCGCTATGCAAACACTGCGACTGACGCAATCAGCAATTTGAATCTTCGAATCGAACGCGGAAAAACCTATGCGCTGGTCGGAGCGAGTGGCGCGGGCAAGAGCACGATTCTCTCGCTGATCCTGCGCCTGTACGATCCGACTTCGGGCACGGTAAAGATCGATGGCCGTGACTTGCGCACCGTCACCCAAAAATCGTTGCGCGGGCAGATCGGCCTGGTCACTCAAGAGACATTTTTGTTTCACGATACCATTTTCAAGAATATCCAGTTCGGACGACTCGACGCTACGCCAGAGGAAATTTATGAAGCAGCGCACACTGCGTCAGCGCATGATTTCATTATGGCGCAGCCAAGGGGCTACGAAACGGTGATCGGTGACAAGGGCTGCCTTCTCTCCGGAGGACAGCAGCAGCGGATCGCGATTGCGCGCGCCGTCCTGAAAAACGCGCCGATCCTTCTGCTCGATGAGGCCACCTCATCGCTCGACTCCGAATCCGAAATGCAAATTCAAAAGGCGCTCGAAAAGCTCGCTGCCGGACGCACCGTAATCGCAATTGCCCATCGGCTTTCTACGATTTTATCCGCCGATCAAATCGTGGTGATGGACTCCGGACGCATCAAGGAGAGCGGCACACACTCCGAGTTGCTGGAGAAATCCGGGTACTATCGCCGGTTGTACGACCACCAATTCAACCGCGGCCAGGAAGAAACTACGGTTGAGCCGGGCATTCTTGTAGAACAGCTGGTTTAGTGGACGGCGCAACCGCTTCTATTTGCAACAGGACAGTTAACGAATACCAGCAGTCGAGTCTGTGGATAGCTAGGTGTCTTTCGCTTAAAACCAACGCTTTCTATTTCGGCTGTTCCAAACTAGCCTTGTGCCCGTGGCGTTCAACATCGACCTGCACACGCACTCCTTTTTTTCCGGAGACGGAATTTCGAGCCCGGAAGACTTGATCGCCGCCGCTCGTGCCAAAGGCTTGCACGGTATCGCCATTACCGATCACAATACGTGCGACGCCGTTAATTACCTGCTCGAGAAAGGCCTGATGCGGCTGGACGGCTTGCCAGTTGATAATTTCCTCGTTTTGCCTGGAGTAGAAGTGACCACTGCGGACGGCCACCTGCTTTGCATTGGCGCGGAACTCCCCTATCTAAAGGGAAAGCCGGCGCGCGAAGTCTGCGACATCATTCACGAACGCGGCGGGCTGGCCATTCCACCGCACCCGTACGACCTGTTTCGCGCGGGAATCCGTTTTTCAACGCTCGAGACGCTGCCCGTTGACGCCATCGAAGTGTTCAATGCTGCGACCACGCTGCGCCGCTACAACCGTTACGCCTTCAAGTACGCGCAGATTCGGGGTCTAGCCATGACTGCTGCCAGCGATGCGCATCACGCCGCTGCCGTCGGCACCGCATACACGATTGTAAACACCGACGATTTTTCCGTGAAGGGCGTCCTCGCGCAGATCGTCAAGAGCAACGAACTAAACCAGAAATACCAGACCCCGCGCGATAGCCTCCGCAAAACCTGGAACAATTGGCTCCGGCTCCGCCGCCGGAAAAGGATCCCCGAACTGGCCGCAAAAGACAGCAGCAACGGACGCTGACTTCTTGCTCCTTGCCTTTAGCTTTACCTCTTACCCCTGATCATGTCCGCTTACGTTATCGTTGAAATCGAAATTCTCGATCCGGCCGGTTACGAAGAATACAAGAAGCTCGCCAGTGCGACCGTAGAAAATTACGGCGGCAAATACGTCGTGCGCGGCGGCCGAACCGAAGTGCTCGAAGGCGATTGGAACCCGAAGCGTATCGTCGTGCTCAAGTTCGAATCGGTGCGGCGCGCCAAAGAATGGCTCAACTGCGAAGAATATCGCGAGCCGCGCAAAATGCGCCATCGCACCGCGAAAACAAACATGATCGTGGTCGAAGGCGTTTAGCTATAGCTGCGCCGTCATTTGCGTAGCATCAGTCTTGACGCTCCAAGCGGCGTCCATAAT
>Ga0070662_100002777_pt1 | contig 10836 bp, 9 predicted proteins | sample KBSC53metaG_FD_65648 | JGI IMG/M metagenome (GOLD analysis project Ga0070662, IMG submission 65648) | Corn rhizosphere microbial communities from Kellogg Biological Station, Michigan, USA - KBS C5-3 metaG | ecosystem: Host-associated > Plants > Roots > Rhizosphere > Soil ...
CGCAAGGGTAAGTTTGGTACACCTCAAACCGCTGCAGCTGGGGCGATTATATTCGGGTTGGCGGACTTCGGATGGCAGCTTTATCACTATGATTGGGATTGGCACTGCGTCGACTACTGGGAGGTCGGCAAAGCAGCTCTTATAGGTGCCGGAGTCGGTGGAATTGGGCGGTTCCTGATTGGCCGATTTGGAGGACAAATACTTGGTTTCGGCGGGAAAACGATACCGTATGGGGTTGCTGCTCAAGAGGTCTCTAGCGAAGCGCTTGCCGCGCGGACTGCCGTGCAAGAAGGAGCGACGTTGTACCGAGGTGGAACTCTCGGAGTTAGCGCCGGTCCAGAAGGGCAGTTCTGGTCATTGGAAAGCCCTCTTAATCCGGGATATGCTGAACGATACGGCATTCCTGCTGAGAACATGAACTTCGATTTCATTGAGAGCGGCACTCTGGATCCCGGATCCAACTTTATCACGCGGGCGGCGCCCGGCATCGGTAACAACGGTGGGGGCGCACGTTGTCACTCCCTCTGGCGGCGTTACTCTGAACGGGTTTACAATGCCTTGAAGGTTTCATCTGGTGAAGGCCGATTTATGACGATCCTAAGCAATAAAGATTTGTACGAAAAGGTCAGGAGAACTATACTCGCGCTGCAGAATTCAGGGATGGAGCAAGAAGCGGCACGTTTGGAAAACGCGATGAAGATCAGTTCAATGCCTGGCGAAATTCTTGGTGAAATTCGACTGGTTCTTGAAAGAATAGACACGTCTGTTTTGGCAGAACAGATCACCTTCGAAATTGGTAGCGAAATTGCATATATCAACTCGGTGTTGGGCTAAGTTCACGCGAAGGGAAGAGAAGGCAGGGTGGCCTCGTTGGTGGAGGCAATCAAATCTATATTCCGGGACTAGAACCATGACGAATCAGCCCGCTGCAATTGTATGGGAAGAAATTCACGGTTTTATCAGCCCGGGAGAATACCAACGCTTCGTGAACTATATCGAGCAGCAAGTCGCAGCTGGGCTAGTCCGAGAGCTACCCGCCGATCCCCACTATGGAAAGGGGATGATCTATGGCGGGCGTTGGTTTCAAGATGTCAGCACCGGAGCAGTTTGGCGGCTTATTCCCCCAGATATTCCTTTCCGTGGCTTGTGGGAACCCGTTGTTCCGAACATTGGACCGTGAAAGACTCGATTGGATTACTCACGCTCGCAACATAACGTTTAGACAATTTTCTGGCTCAATAGGGGCGATATTCTCATTGAGATGAGGTTTATGTTTGTAGCTCTTTTATTATTGTTCACGGGATTAGGAATATCGAGCAATATATTATCACGTGTAATAACCTATCGGATATTCGGAAAGTCGAAGCTGAATTCATCGAAAATGGTATTCATTGGGTGCACTGAAATCATACTATTAATGATTTGTGTATCACCGATATTGATAATCCCTCATATATTTGATGATCATAGATCATTTTTCTTAGCATCATTCGTTTTCGGCATGGTGATCGGCCGATATTTCATTGATAAATCCCTTAAGAAGCGATAAATGTTATGATTCGATTAGACTGTGTCCCAAGGTACGCTTCTAGACCGTTGCGGGCTCACCTAGAATTTCCCGAGAGGGAACGCAGGGACGAACGATCTGCAAAGGTGGTCAGATGGGCCGAAAAGCCCGATTCGAGACAATGCACGTTGGCCTCTGCGAGACCCAAGCACGACCGACCTCCGGCTCCGTCAGTGCGGACAGATCGATGAAACCCACAAGGAATCTCACGGCCGAGCTCTGCAATTACAGATTCCTAACCCTATGCTTTGCTGCCGCCTGAAAAATCACCGCCTCCAGCAAAAGGGCTTGTTTCGTAGATCAAATAATATAGTCATCTACGTGGATCGCGACACAATCTAATCGCCAACAGTCCATTCGACAGTCTCCGGCCACGCCGGAATGGAGGCGTAATGGGGACTCGATCTGCGTTTCTCGTCGTTGCAATTCTTCCCTGGCTCACATCCTGTACGACGCTTGCTACCGGCATCACCGCGCAGCCTCCAGGGATTCACCCGAACAGCTTTAGGGCTTGCCTTCTGGACAACGGCTTCTTTACGCCGACTGCGCTCGTCGGCCAAGCCAAGACAGATTATGAAGCTGAGCATCACGAAGACACAAGATGGATCCGAACTCGCGAGAAGATCCTCAAAATGCCGGGGCCGGCCTTCATTGCCCTGACCGCGCAGATCATGCGCGACGACCTCATGCCGCACCTACAATATGGCGGGGCCGATCAAGGCGGGGGCGATGTTTCACATCTTCTGCGCGCATCAGCCAATCGCCCCTATGGCGAAAACCGTGAAGGCAAACCTGATCCTGACAAAGACGGCTATGCTAAGAAGGATGTACCCAGCGAGGGCGATCGGGAGATGTCTGAGATTTCGGTCAATCGCTACCTCGACTGCTATCTGGCACCCGTGGGCCATGAGCCGGTCGCTGACGAGAATACGCCCGGCCTGCTTTCCAACAATGATGGAGACCTGGATCTGGAAGGAAGGATGCTGCGTGCCCATATTCTCCTTACCTTGGCGGCCGGCTATGGCGCGGAATTGCTGAGCGCGCGACCTTCTTCGAACCTAGCCGCCAGGGCGGAGCGGCTCCTGACTCACGTGAGAGCCGCAGAGGAAGCGATCCGCTCCTCCAGCCCCGTGATGAACCCGACTTTGCGCGACGTGCTGGCCAACACGGATGCGAACGAGGCAACGATCAGTGGCAAGACAATCACTATAAAGCCAGATCCGCCCGTCACTGTTCAGATGTCGCTCCGCTGGACGGCAACGGCAACGCGAATCCTACGGGTATTCCAGGTCGCCGCCGACATCGAGATGATCGACGCGCGACAGTCGCTGGATCGCGCGAAGAACCTGTTGGCCGCGTTCAGTCAACCGTCCAGCCTGCTGTTCGAAGGTGTGCTGAAGGATGCGTTGCGCGGATTCGGGACCATCCAGAAAGTGCGTCTGGCCGGCGACGCGATGCTGCGCGATTCCCGCGAGACGCTTGCAGCGCATCGGCGGCGTCTGTGCCCTGGCACCGCAGCGTGCCGCGCGGATTTCGCTTACGATTTCGATCCGCCGGGCAAGCCAGCCAGAGCCGACCGCAACGCATATCTCTGGAATCTGTGGGACAGACAGCTCGCACGGGCATGCGCTGTGATCGCGAGTGCGGCGAAGCAGGAAAATGCCGAATGCATTCCTGACACAGCTGCTCTCGAAAAGCTCACGAAAAGCGCCTTGCCAGCCGGGAGTTAAAAAGACCCGCTGCCGATTAGGGGAAATGGCCAATGTTCGAAGGAAAGGATGTTGTCGATCTGGCGATGACCAGGGAACACCAGAAGTATGTCCTCGGTGCCAAGGTGCATATCGCTAACCCCGATTGGTCCGGGCCTTGGGATTGCGCCGAATTCGTGTCTTGGGCTTGTTATCATGCCTACAAGACCGTGATTGCGGTTCGACCTCCAGATGTTCGGGTGGGCGAGTCCTATTCCGGCTGGTGGTACGAAGATGCCACACGTCGCGGCGGAGCGACCGACGTGGGAAAGGCGATCGCTACAATGGGCGCGATTCTAATCCGTAAACCCGGTGATTTCGGCGTGAAGATTGGGCATGTGGCGATTTCACGCGGCGACAATTCGACCATAGAAGCACATAGCTCTAACATCGGCGTCGCTGTCATCGATAATGCCAACACCCGCAAATGGTCCTGCGGCTTCCTCGTGCCAGGGGTCAAATATACTGATGCAAGTACGCCCGTGCGGATCAGCCTCCCGAGGAACATCATCCAGCTTACCTCGCCCTATTTGCGAGGACCGAAAATCATTGCGCTTCAGAATGCCCTTCTCGCCAAAGGTGTAAATCCGGGCCCGATCGATGGTGTTTTCGGACCTTCCACGGCAGCAGCGGTTGCTGCGCTTCAGGCCCAGGAGGGGATCGTGGTCGATGGCATGGTCGGACCGCAGACACGCAAATATCTAGCAGTTTAAGCACAATCCAGCATCAATCACATCCATTGGGAGGTGAGTTTGGCCAACGCGGAATTGACAGAAAATTCTGATGACGGGCAACCAACGCCTCGAAAGAAGAGCATCGACAGCAAGCGTGGCATCCGAACGCCACTAGACGGCAATCGGAAGACCTTCGAAGCCGTCCAGACGGTCGAACGTGCACGGATTAATACCCGGCGCAAGAGCTTCGGCATTCCCAATTCGGCCGATGCGGTCGGCTTGGCATTGTCAGGCGGCGGGATTCGCGCCGCCACCTTCAGCCTTGGCTTTCTCCAGGCGTTGAGCGCGGCGGGCAAGATACCGCGCATTGACTATATCTCCACCGTCTCGGGCGGCAGCTATATCGGCAGCTTCTTCGGAGCGCTGTTCGTGCCGCAGTCGTATCGCGGCGACGGTCAGGTTTTGCCAGGAAGACCGGCCTTCGATCCGCAGCACCCACTGGAGTCCCCGCTCGGTGTAGAAGGGGTACGACGCCTGCGTGAGGCGGGCCGTTATTTGACCCCGGGCGGCACCAGCGACGCGTTTTTCGGCGCTGCGGTCGTGATGCGGAACTGGGCGGCTGTTCACGTGGTGATAGGGATGGTGGCCTTTTCACTGTTCTGGTTGCTGGGACTGATCGACATATGCTTGGCTGACACTGCTCTGGCAGGCAAAGGCGTCAACGCCGGATTGCTTGGGCTATTGTTGATCGCCGCGGTCGCGGTACTCGGCAGCGGATCGGCTTATTGGCTTACCAGACGCGATTGGATTCCAGGCAACCGGATCAAGCGCGCGGTCAGCAACGGCTTTTTCTGGGCCATGGTGCTGCTGACGCTTTATTTCGCCGCGCCATGGTACATGAATGGAACGGTCGACGTTGCGAAGTGGCTACCGCGATCCGGCTTCGTCTCCGGTTTTATCGCCTGTGTCGCAATCAGTGCGCTCGTGCTTTACGCAGCCGTCGAGGCGCGACATGGCTATGTGGAAAGCCGCTGGCTTGCTGCCACGGCCACGCCAGAGCAGAAGGTCGAGCAGCGCGAAAAAGATTTGAGAAACCCGCAATTCCTGATTGCGGCGGAAGATCGTGTGCGGACGCGGCTGAGTGCGATCATGTCGAGCGCACTGATGGCGCTGTTTGGCATCGTCGGCCTGATCGGCGTGATGGTTGTCGGTGAGCAGATAATGGCTTTCATCCACTGGCTTGAGCTGCCGAAACTCGCATCCCTCCTGGCGGGCATAATTCCGCCTCTATTGAGTTACCTTGCTAGCGGCAGGCTTAAGCAAGGCAGTGGCCAGATCGGTGGAGGATGGCTGGAGACGCACATGCCGACCCTAGTCGCGGTCATCGGCATCGCATTGCTGGCGGTTTGGCTGATCGTGTGGAATATCTTGGCGGTGGTTGGCCTCGCCGCAATGGCCGATGTTCCATTGATGCCAGTTACCGACAACTATTCGCTTCACCCAGAATATGCGCTGTTGATACTGCTAATCCTTGCAAATGCCGTACTCGGTATGTCCTTTTCCTTTATCAATCTTTCGTCGCTCTCGACATTCTATGCTTCCCGCCTGCGTCGCGCATATATTGGAGCGTCCAGCGTCGGCCGGGCGCGGGGTAGCGTTCGCACCGACAGCCCGCAGGACGCAATCAAGCTGGAACGCTACCACTCAGGTATGCGCGAGGGCAAAGGACCGATCCATCTGATCAATGTCACGATCGCGGAGACGATTACGGGCGATTCCAACCTCGTGGCGCGTGACCGCAAAGGCAAGCCCATGCACCTCGCGCCAAACGGAATTATTTACGAAGGCTCACGGCCGGGCACGGCTTGTGTTGGTGTCGCCGACGATCCACGCTTTCCGCTTCAGTTCGGGGAGGAGCTGCCGTTGGCCAACTGGGTTGCAATCTCGGGCGCGGCGGTCTCCGCTGCTATCGGTTCGGGGACTTCACTCGGCACGTCGATCCTTGCCACGCTGGGCAATGTCCGCCTCGGCTACTGGTGGAAGCAAAAACGCTCGCGCAAGCGCGATGGTCTAGGTGTGACCTTGCGAGACTTCGTCCAGAATTATCTGCTGCTGGAGCTGCGCGGCGCCTTCCCTGGAACGAAGCGCGCCAGATGGTATCTTACCGATGGTGGGCATTTCGAGAATACGGGCGCCTATACGCTTCTCCAACGCAAGGTGAAGCTGCTGATCATCTGTGACAACGGCGCCGATCCCAGCTATCAGATGGCCGACATGGTGCGTCTCATCAGCCATGCTCGCACCGATCTTGGCGCCAAGATCGTTTTCCTGGATGAAGCCGCACTTGCCGCCAAGCTCGGTAACGATCCGAACATGCTGACGTTGATCGGACCCTACGCAGCGCTTGCCAAGCGCGGCGCGGACGGTCTCGGCGGTCCGATCGCGGCGCTCGCCACGATCAGCTATGCCGACGGCACGACCGGTACGCTGCTCCTCGTCAAGCCGCGCCTAACTTTCACCGAGCCGCCAGAACTACTTGCCTATCAGGCCCTTACGGGTAATCGCGACTTTCCCCAGCAGACCACCGCGGACCAGTTCTTCGACGAAAATCAGTGGGAAGCCTATCGCCGTCTGGGCGAGATCGCAGGCGAAAAGCTGTTTGGCGTGGCAACGAGCGGCGCTACTGGCTGGAAGCCAGCCAATATGATGGCATAAGCTGAAGAGCCGTTGAAATTATCGGCTGCCCTCAGATCATCGCCGACTGGCTCTCATATGCAACCATACTAACGGTGCAGCATCGACAGCGAATGGCGCGGATCCTCGATCCACCAGATCTTGCGGGCCGGCGAGAGCCAGTGACTGAACGCGGGCCGGGCCTGGCGTTGATCTGCGCGATCTCGACCTTGGTGGGTACGCGGGCCGGGACAAATCAGCGGCGGATGGCCGGCGGTCAGCTCTCAGGATAATCGTCGACCGAGTAAAACATCGGGTTCTTCATCCACTCGGCGACAGCGGAAGCGCGCCACCCGGCACACCTTGTGCTGATCGCGATCTGTTTTGGGAACGTGCCCTGCTGGATCTTCCGGTAGAGCGTCGAGCGGCTGAGCCCGGTGCGCTCGAGCACGGTGTTGATCCGAAGGATGCGATCGGGGGTATCGGTCATCATGACATGTTCCTGCATGGCTTGCATTGCTGTCCCCTCTCTGCGACCGGTCTTGAGAGGTCAGGGGATGATTGCAAGGGGATGGGATCGTCCTGTCGGTCAAGAAGTAGCTGGAGTCGGCAGAGAGGTAGCATGACCGTTTTGACGCGATTGCTGCGACAGTCTCAGGACGTCCTGCCTTTCCGCAGAACAGCTGAGACTCTCACGACTCGCGCGCCCGCGTCGCATATGTTTGGGCCGGAGCGTCGCTCCGGCTGACCGATGAAATTGACCTGATGATGATCGCCGAACTGACGGGCGACCTCTATGCAATGGACGGCTTTTTCGGGTCCGATCAATACGGAGGTAAGAAGAGCGCACATCGAGGACGCGTTGCAGCTCGCCCGCGCTTTTCCACCGCAGCTTATCGCGGTGGCCTGGTGATGCGACCACAACGATGAAGATACGCCAAGCACTGCCATCGCAAGACCCATGATGAGAGGGATCGTGAAAGCCGGCGTCATCGCCCATTGGCCGATTCCATTCGGCGCTTCGAATTTTTGACTTAGGAGAAAGGCAAAAGCTGTCCTTTATATGTTATCCCCCAGCTCATGGATTACCATTTGCATTATGGTTTAGGTAGGCAATCGACAACAGGAGTTCCGCCCTCCACCAGTTATTTGGATCAGCATCAGCCTGCGCTAGATCAGTAGAATTTAAAATGGACTGGAGCCATAGTAAGGCCCGCGCTCGCTGACGCGCGGTTCCATTGGGATATGCGTCTACTATACCCATAATAATCCAAGGAACTTGCACTTGCTTCAGGTGGTCGATCCGAGTTCCATGGCCTGTCTTTATCCCTTCTATGTAATAACCCTCTAGATAACCAAGGGGCGTATTATCAGGTCCTGGAAGGTCGTTCAGCCAATCCCGATCAATTTCGTGCATATCCCCAGCGCGAGCAAGATGAAGGACGTGAATCACCAGTCCAGATATCGCCAAAGATTCTTGGTCGTCATGCTGGATAAGGTATGGGTACGGCTTCCATCTCGCCTTGTTGTTTCTAACCATGAAGAGCCATTGGGAGCTTCTCCGTATCGAACGTTCAACAGCTTCTTCTCGATTCGCCGGAAGCAAGTGCCTATTTTTTAGAGATACAAGACCCTTTAATATCCACGCGGTCGCGTAGGTAGATTCAGATGACCTTTCGTAAGCTCCAACAAAACTAGGCCATCCACCATCACTCATCTGCTGGCTGAGGATTGAGTCTAGCTCATCAGGCAATAGGCGCTGTCCAATATCGGAAAACGCTGTCATAGCCCAGCCAGATATAACGGGCATTTCTGCATCCGCCGGATCAGAAGTCTGCTCCGTCCAGCATAGACATCTCGTGCTTTGACTATTTCGCACGAAAGTGAGATATGCATGATTGTCGATGTTGAGTCCGGCTGAGCGCAACGCGGCTACGGCTTGTGATGATGACCAAGCAGTCAGATTTCCTATGCTGTCTAGATCGTATGAGACCGCCTTTACTAGGCGAACTTCAGCATTCTGGCTATTTGCTCTGGCTTGCGCGTCAAGAGGAATGTTCGGACGGCTAGCAAAGAAAACCCGAGCCTCCGAGGAGAGATTTCGGTACCATGAGCTTATCTCCGATGGCCAGATTGCACTCCCTACGCTAAAGAGGACGCAAATAAGAACCGCAGCGCGAAACCACCAAGGACGGGCTAGGAGCCAATCCCATCCCGGCCTGACCACGGACTCAGCAAGTTCCTCAATATGCTTCGTGACGAACTCGGGGACGTATGGCATTGTCCGGCCTCCTTATACGGGGAGAGCAAGCAATGCCCAGCGCCCAGAATCCCTTGCGCCATCTTGCGCCCCCAGGGCGTCTAGTACAAGGTGGCTTGTTCGTCCCAATGACCAAGGTAGAGCGGACACCTCTTCTATGGGCCGACAGTGCGCGCGCCCCAGAAACTGGCCCTTTGTAGGAAATTCTCATGCGCGTCGTCGTTGTCTACTGCCATCCTCATGAGGATAGCTACATAGGTTCACTATTTCACCTAACGTTGGACAGACTAAGCCTCGGGGGGCACGAAGTCAAAGTGCATGACCTCTACCGGGACGAGTTTAACCCGGTGATGTCGGATGCGGAGTGGTTTGCGTACCGTAATGGAGAGACAAAGCCTGACCAACTGGCTGATGCCTACAGGAGTGACCTAATTGATGCAGATGCACTCGTATTTGTCTATCCGACTTGGTGGTATGGCATGCCTGCCCTGCTGAAGGGGTATGTTGATCGCGTCTGGAGTCCAGGCTTCGCGTTTAGCATAGTAAACGGCCGGCCGGAGCGCGCTAAGCTTTCTTCAATCACTAAGTTTGTTGTTGTGACCACCTACGGCGCTCCTTGGTGGTGGATCAAAATCCCCATGCGCGATGCACATAAAAATGTAATGATGCGGGGCCTTCGACAAAATTTAGCACGCCGTTGCGTCACCAGCTGGCTAGCCGCCTATGGTATGGATCGACATCGTCCGACGTACCTGGGTAGATTCCGTGAGCGAGTAAGAAAGGCGATGGTAGGACTTTGAATCGAGTTCTGAGACCAAATCGTCTCAAGTTAGGTGCAAACGGTTTTCGAGAGCCAAATGGTAGGCCCCGATCGATGATCCACTTTTCGACAAAAGCCGGCCTGCCGCGAAACCCTCGCGAACGACGGCAACGTCGCCAAGCCGGTCATTCGGGCTCAGCACTTTCTACATGAACGATGGTTGGCTTTCGCGCAGACGTCCAATGAGGATGATGGGTAACTGGCGGAGAGGCAGCATGACTGTTTTGACGCGATTGCTGCGATAGTCTCAGGACGTCCCGCCATTCGCCGAGCATCTGAGTGTCTCACGACTCGCGCGGCCGAGTCGCATGGGTTTGGCCGGAGCCTTGCTCCGGCTGATGGTCATCGCGCCGTCACGCGATGGCGTTGCCTCCGGTGCTGGTCTGGCGGGGTGGGCGTCGCAGCCCTCTAGTCCCGCCGCGGCGTGCCGCAAGCTGCGCTGCGCTCAGCTCCTCCACTTTGTTGCGGCCCTCCGGGTGCAGCCCGCCTCGATCGGCGGGGACTGCCGGTCCGCTCCTGCCGCCCACCCCCGCCATTCCGGCCCCGGGTGCGGTGTTTTGAAGGAGCAGATCCATGCAGTCGACCAATGTCCGCCAGAGCCTCTATGCCGAGGTCACCAACCGCATCATCGCCGAGCTCGAGGAGGGACGGCTTCCCTGGGTCCAGCCCTGGGATGCGGCTGCGTGCCCCTGCACCATGCCGGTCAATGCCGCGACCGGCCGGCGCTATTCGGGCATCAACATCCTGATGCTGTGGGCGGCCGTCGTCAAAGCTGGCTACACCTCACAACGCTGGCTTACTTTTGCCCAGGCCAATGCCGCCGGCGGCCATGTCCGCAAGGGCGAGCGGGGCACGATCATCTGCTATGCCGATCGCTTCACGCCGAAGCATGAGGAGGAACGCGCCCGCGACGAGGATCGCGAGGCGCGGCAGGTGGCATTCCTCAAGCGCTTCACTGTCTTCAATGTCGATCAGTGCGAAGGCCTGCCCGAGCGGTTCACACCGATCGTTGCTCCTGTGGTGGAACAGGAACTGATCCCTGCCGCGCATGAGCTCATTCGCGCCACCGGCGCTGATGTCCGGATCGGCGGAGG
>Ga0070662_100002786_pt1 | contig 10825 bp, 7 predicted proteins | sample KBSC53metaG_FD_65648 | JGI IMG/M metagenome (GOLD analysis project Ga0070662, IMG submission 65648) | Corn rhizosphere microbial communities from Kellogg Biological Station, Michigan, USA - KBS C5-3 metaG | ecosystem: Host-associated > Plants > Roots > Rhizosphere > Soil ...
GCCGACATCGCCAGCTACACCTGGCTCGGCAACCTCTATCACGGCGCCTACAACCGCTGCGATATCTTCCTCAGCCTCGACGAATACGAAAACGTCGCCCGCTGGGTGAAGACGATCGACAAGCGCCCCGCGGCGATCCGTGGACGCCTGGTCAACGCCCAGAACGGCTTGCCCGAGCGGCACTCGGCGAAGGACTTCGACACGCTCGACAAGGCGCTGTTCGACCCGGTGCGCAAGCGCGCCGACGATTGATCGCCAGGCCCCCTCCCGCTTGCGGGAGGGGGAAGAGCATCAGAACCTGAAGCCGGCCTCCACGCCGTAAATCCGCGGGCGCGCCTTGAAGACGAAGCCGCCGGGCGAAAACTCGGCGTTGTACTTCTCGTTGAACAGGTTGCTGGCGAAGCCGGTCAGGCTGAAACCGTCTTTCTTCAGCCCGGCGCGGATGTCGACCAGGTTCACCGGATTACGAACCGTCGTGTTGTACACGTCCCACCAGGTTCGGCCGGTGCGGCGGAAGTCCCACCGCAGCAAGCCCGAATAGCCGTTGCCGAAGTCGGGCGTGTACTGGACGCCGATGTTCACCGTCGAACGCGAGATGTTGGGCGCTTCGTTGCCGATCGCCACCGGGTCGGGGAACGCCTTGATCTCGCTGTCGGTCAGGCCCCACGAGGCGTCGATCTGGAAATCGTCGGTCGGCGCCACCCGCGCTTCGAGTTCGAACCCCTTCAGGCGCACCTTGGGCACGTTGCCGAGGTTCTGCGTCGAGTTCGTGGCGATGAAGACGAAGAAGTAGCTGTTGCGCGACAGCGTGGTGAAGGCCGCGCCGTTGAGCGTGAGCAGGCCGTCGAACCACTGGGTCTTGAAGCCGGCTTCCCAGGTGTCGGCCGTCTCTGCCTCGAAGATGTCGTTCACGCCGACGATACCGGTGCTGGCCGCGAGCGGACCCACGCCGGTCTGGTTGAAACCGCCCGAACGGAAGCCGCGCGAATAGCCGCCATAGAGCGTCAGATCCTTGGTCGGCGTGACGGTGACCGTGAACTTGGGCTGCCAATCGCTGAAGTTGCGCGTGCGGACATCGCCGGTCTGGCTTTGCGGGAACCCGGGGACGTTCGGAAGGAAGCCAGGTGGTGTCAGCGTAGTGTTCTTGCGCCGGTCATGGTCGTAGCGAACCGAAGCATCCGCCCGGATCAGGTCGGAGAATTCGTAACCGAGGTTGGCGAACACCGCCCAGGCGAAGTTGTCCTGCTTGTCCGACAGGAAGGTGGCCTGCGGATTGGCCGGATTCGTGCTCGGGTTGTGGAACACCGGGAACACGCCTTGGCCGAGGTCGACCATGTTGCCGGTCGAAATGAACCGGTCGGTCGAAATGAGATAGCCGCCGAACATCCAGAACAGCGGAGTCGAATCCGGGCTCTCGAAACGAAGCTCTTCGCTGAGCGCCTTTACGTTGAGGTACTGGCTCTGGTTCAGGTCGTTGAAATTGCTGAAGCAGAACGGGGTGACGTGGCAGAAGGATTCGGCGATCGGCAGGAAGTCGTACGCGTCGCCGGTGATGATCTCCTTGACCGTATCGTAGGAGGTCACCGAGGTCATCTTGAACGCGTCGCCGGCGTAGCTGAGCTTGGCCGAGACGTTGTTGGTGTCGCGGTTGTCGATGCCGGCGTTGTTGACCCGAACCGGCAGGCTGGTGTCGTTCACGTCGGTGACGATGTTGTACCAGAAGCCCTGTGCGCGGGTGCGGTCCGCCGAAGCCCGCAAATCCAGGTTCCAGTCGGGGCCGAGGTCGAACAGCAGGTTGCCGCGCAACGCATAGTCCCGGTAGGGATCGGCGTCTTCGCCGAGGTAGGGGTTGCGGATGTAGCCGTCGGTGTCCTTGAACAGGCCCGAGACACGGAACTTGATCCCGTTGGCCAAGGGGCCGCTAAGCCCGCCGCGAACGTACCAGCCAAAGCCGTTGTCGATCCCGATAGTGGCGCTGCCTTCGAGAACATCGGTCGGCTGCTTGGTGGTGATGATGATCGCGCCGCCGATCGCATTGCGGCCGTAGAGCGCGCCTTGCGGGCCCTTGAGCACTTCGATCTGCTGGATGTCGAACAGGTCCTGGTTGAACTGCGCCGGATTGACCTGCTGCACCCCGTCCACGACCACCGCCACCGATGGTTCGCTGTTGCGCGCCTGGGTGATCCCGCGAATGACGACGAACGCGTTGCCGACGTTCTGCGTCTCCACCAGGTTGACGTTCGGGGTGAGATTGATGAAGTCGGCCGGCCGTTCGATGCCGGTGTTGGCAATCGTCTCGGCGTTGAAGGCGGTAATCGCCGCGGGCGTGTCCTGCAGCGTGTCGGCGCGGCGAAGGCCGTAGACGACGATGCCGTTGCCGTCCTGGATCGGAGCAGCCTGGTCGCCGGGAACGGCTTCCGTGGTCGGAGTGGTCTGGCCGGCATCGTCCTGCGCCATGGCCGGAGCGGCCAGTGTCAGCGCGAGCATGGCGATAGACGCGCCGGTGAACCGGCTTGCGGAAATTTTCATGCTATCCCTCCCTAGGATCTTGCCTGAATCCTACATTTGTTACCCAAAGCGGGCAATTTTGTTCATGCGCCGTGAGCCGATCGCGGGCGAAGCGTGTCTTTCGAGTCACTCTCGCGAATTTGCGGTAGCCCGCAAATGCCGCCGGGCCGCCCCTTCCCATCCTCTTGCCACTCGTTATAGGGGCACCCGCTGCTGGGGCGTAGCCAAGCGGTAAGGCACCGGTTTTTGGTACCGGCATGCGCAGGTTCGAATCCTGCCGCCCCAGCCAGCCTTCCGACTAGTCTTTGAGCTCGATCCACACCGGCGCGTGGTCGCTGGTCTTGTCCCAGCCGCGCACTGGCAGGTCGACTTCGGCGCGGGTCAGCCGCCGGGCGAGATCGGGCGTCAGCAGGAAATGGTCGATCCGGAGCCCGGAATTGCGGGCGAAGGCGTTCCGGAAATACTTCCAGAAAGTGTAGATCGTCTCATCCGGGTGAAGCGCACGGAAGGCATCGGTCCACCCTTGCTCGACCAGCCGGAACCACGCCGCGCGCACCTCGGGCGCGAATAGCGCGTCGTCGAGCCAGCGTTCGGGCGCATAGACGTCCCGCTCGGTCGGCATGACGTTGAAATCGCCGGCCAGCACCACGGGCGCGCCGCAGGCGAGCAGGTCCGCAGCGCGGGCGGTCAGCCGCTCGAACCATTTGAGCTTGTAATCGAACTTCGGACCCGGCCGCGGGTTGCCGTTGGGCAGGTAGATCGAGGCGATTACCAGGCCATTGACCGCCGCTTCGAGATAGCGGCTGTGGCTGTCTTCAGGATCGCCGGGCAACCCGCGGCGACTTTCATGGATTTCGCCGACCCGGCTGAGGATGGCCACGCCGTTCCAGCTTTTCTGGCCATGCCACACGACGTCGTAGCCGAGAGCGCGAATGGCTTGTTCGGGAAACTTCTCGTCGGGCGCCTTGAGCTCCTGCAGGCAGGCAATGTCGGGCCGATACTCCTCCAGCCATCGCAGCAGCACCGGCAGCCGGCCATTGACACCGTTGACGTTGTAGGAGGCGACCTTCAACTGCCGACGCCTTCGAACACCCGCTCGAGCGCGGCGGGGCTCAATTCGTAGTCGAGTTGCTCGCGCGTGCAGTGGCCGGGCCGCTTGTCCGGCCGCCAGCGCTGGAACGTGGTGCCATGGCGGAAGCGGCCGCCGGTCACCTGGTCGTATGTTACCTCGGCGACAAGATCGCCTTTGAGCGCAATCCAGTCGGAGCTGCGGCCCCGGCTCCAGCGGCTCGGCCCGCCGGGCGAGCTGCCGGTGAACGGCGATGGTCCTTCATCACGCGCGAGCTTCCTGGCCAGCGCCGCGCGATCCTCATCGGAGAACGAGCTGGTGAAGCCGACATAATTGAGCTTGCCTTCGCGATCGTAGAGACCGAGCAGCAACGAGCCGACGCCGTTCTTGCCCTTGCGATAGCCGCCGACCACGCAATCGGCGGTGCGCTGCTGCTTGACCTTGACCATAGCCCGTTCGCCGGGCTGGTAAGGTCCATCGAGCCGTTTGACGACGACGCCGTCGAGCGCCTTGCCGCTACGCTCGAACCATTCCGCGGCCACGCGCGGATCGGTCGTCGCGGGCGACAGGCACAGCCGCGGCCCCGAGGCACCGCGCATGAACTGCTCGAGCGCCGCACGCCGCTTGGCGAGCGGCTTTTCGAGCAGCATCTCGGCGCCGATCTGCAGCGCATCGAACAGCATTAGCTGCGCCGGTGTTTCGCGCGAGAGCCTTTCGATCCGCGACGCCGCCGGATGCAAGCGCAGTTGCAGCGCTCCGAACGAGAGCGCATCGCCAAGCGGCAGGATCAGCTCGCCATCGAGAACGAAGCGCGCTTGGTTCAGGTCGAGAAGCGCTTCGGCAAGCTCGGGAAAATAGCGCCCCAGCGGCTTGCCCGACTTGCTCATCAGCTCGACCTCGCTGCCATCGCGGAAGGCGAGGCAGCGGAACCCGTCCCACTTGGGTTCGAACTGCCAGCCGCCACCCTCGGGAATGCCGCTCGCCAGCCGGGCCTCCATCGGCGGCGCATCGAGCGGGATTGCCAAGCGGGAGAATGCGCGCGCCATCGAGAACGGAAAGCCGTTTGCGCAGTGCCGGTTCCTTGCGCTACGCCCAGCCCGTCATGGAACCGAACCTGCGCCTCGCCTTCTTCAAGCTCAACGTGCCGGAGATCGTCCCGGCTCTGGCCTTCTGGCGCGAGGCGTTCGGATTCGAGGTCGCACAGACGTTCGACGAAGCGGAGTTCCACGAGAAGGTCCTCGCCCTGCCTGGGCAAGCGGCGGGTCCCAATCTGATGCTGGTGACCTACAAGGACGGGCGCGACGTCACCGTCGGCCACGGCCACGGCGCGGTCGGCATCCAGTGCGCCGATATCGCCGCGGCACACGAGCGCGCCCTTGCCGCCGGCGCGAAGAATGGCACGGGGATCATGACTGTCGGCAACGGCATCAAGGTCGCCGTGCTGCACAGTCCGCAAGGCCACGAAATCGAGCTGGTTCAGCTTCCGGGCTGAGCGGCCGGCTCGGTGTATTCGTCGGCGAATATCGAGATCGTCCGATAGTTCGGATCTTGCAGCACACTGGATAACAGGAAGCTCGCCACCGCCTCGCGCCGCGGATCGGTCCCATGGTCCTTGCGGTACCAGAGCAGCCGCCAGTTCTCGAGCGGGTAGAGCATAATCACGTTCTCGCGCATCTCCGGCGCGAGAATTGCGTCGGCGAAGGAGGAAATGCCGACTCCCCGCTCGAGCATCGCCCCCATCACGTCGAAATATTGCGTGTGGCCGATCACGTGCCTCGGGCTGATGCCGTAACGTTCGAAGAAGCGCAGCATTTCCTGTTCGCGGGCGCTCGCCGCCAGAGGCATGATGAACGGCAGGATGTTGATCTCGTCAGGCGCCAGCGGGAGCTGTTTGCCCTCGCCGAATTTGCGATGGCCGTAGATCCCCCCGCGGACCAGCGCGAGCTGGCGAAAATAGGGTTCGACCGAGCGATCCGCCCGGCGGTGGATCAGCGCGAAATCGTAGCGGCCGTCCTCGAGATCGCGCGCCAGATCGGCGCTCGGGGGCTGCGCCTCGAATTCGAGCTCGACGCGCGGATGTCCGGCGAAAAACCTGTCGAGCTTCGGGCGAATGTAGCCATCCAGCATGCCCTGCCCGATCAGCACCCGGTATTGAGCCGGGTCCTCGGCTTCCGCGGCCCGGCGCCGGTGTGACGCCAGCGCCTCGCCAGCCGCCTGAAACACCCGCAGGTCATCGAGAAAGGCCATTCCGTCGCTCGTCACCGTCGGTCGCTGGCCGGGCCGCCGGGTGAACAGGGCGACGCCAAGCTGCTGCTCGAGCGCCTTGATCTGGTTGCTGACCGAAGCCTGTGAAATGCCCAGGCTCTCGGCGCTGCGGCGGAAGCTGCGCGTGGCGCAGAGGCTGGCGAAAACGTCGAGTTGGCGCAAGGTGAAAGGTAGGCTGGCCATTATCTCTCCCAGCCCAAGTCATAACCGCAAGATGATGACCTGTCATTACTACGCGATGCGTTGCTTCGAACCGCGCTTTGCCCGGAAACCGCTCCCGAAAAGACAAGTGACCACAGGGAGGGTACTGAATGAGGTTCGTCGCCAAAGCCGTACGCATGTCCGCACCTCGCGGGCTGCTCGCCGGAGCCAGCCTGGTCGCGCTCGCGCTAACTGCCGCGCCCGCGTACGCCGAAGATGTCGCAGCGGCCGATGCGCCGGCGGCTGCCGCCGATGAACCGCCCGCGCCCGCCTCGGCGGCGGCACCGGAAGGCAAGCAGATCGTCGTGACCGGCTCGCGCGTCGTGACCAACGGCATGAGCTCGCCGGTTCCGGTCACCGCGGTGCCGTCGGAACAGCTCGACGCGATGGATCCGACCTCGCTGATCGCCAGCGTCAGCCAGTTGCCGCAATTCTACAACAACCAGACGCCGAACAACTCGCCGTTCTTCACCCGATCGGGCACCGGCACGCTCAACTTGCGCGGACTCGGCCCGAACCGCACGTTGACGCTGCTCAACGGGCGGCGGTTCCCGTCGGCGAGCGCGTTCGGCGGCGTCGACATCAACGTCTTTCCCGAAGCGATGATCAAGGGGATCGAAACCGTCACCGGCGGCGCCTCGGCGGCTTACGGCACCGACGCCGTCGCCGGCGTGGTCAACTTCATCCTCGATACCGACTTCGAAGGCCTGCGGGTGAACCTGCAGGGCGGATTCACCTCGCGCGACGATGCCTACAACTGGGAAGGCGACATCGCCTACGGCACAAGCATCGGCGAGCGCGGGCACTTGCTCCTCGCCGGATCGCGCGCGGTCCAGGAAGGGGTGTTCAATTACCAGGGGCGCAACTGGTACAAGGGCGTCGGCGCGCTGCAGATCAACGGCGTGTGGACCGACTATCCCGGCGTCGTTTCGATGAACGGCAGCTTCGACGGGATCATCACGTCGCCCAGCGCCCTGCTAAACGGGCTGCAATTCGACAGCGACGGGCAAACTCATCCCTTCGTTCCGGGCTCGGTCACCACCGGCGCAATCGGCACCAGCGGCTCGCGCTCGGTCGGCGGGTCGGGCGACGATCTCGGCGCCGAGGTCAACACTATCTGGCCGGACACCAACCGCTATTCGGCATTTGCCTATGCCGACTACGATTTCAGCGACAACTTCACCCTCTTTGGCCAGTACGTGCGCGGCTACAACAGCCAGTTCCAGTACAACACGCCGCGCGGCTATTTCCTCGGCAACCCGCAAGGCACGATCACGATCTTCAGCGGCAATGCCTACCTGCCGGCGAACATCCAGACGATCATGACGAACAACAATATCGCCTCGTTCAACTTGCGGCGGGTCGGCAGCATCGAGGATATCGGCCAATCGTCGTTGCGCGACACGACAACGCAGGACGTCGGCACGATCGGCTTCAACGCGACTATCGCCAGCGACGGATTCCTCAAGGACTGGAAGGTCGACGGGTTCTATCAATACGGCCACAGCCGCCGCGTCTGGGACCAGTACGGCCTGCGCCTCGACCGGGTCTATGCCGCGCTCGATGCCGTGCGTGACGCCAACGGCAACATCGTCTGCCGCGTATCGACCACGGCCGCCGGCGCGGCGGCCTTCCCGGGATGCGAGCCGCTCAACCTGTTCGGCCGCGGCAACGCCTCGCCGGAAGCGGTCGACTACGTGCTCGGCAACGAGCCGGGCGAGCATATCGACACGCCGCTCTACTTCGCCAATCTCGGCTACACCGGCGAGCAAGCCTCGTACGACGCGGTCCGAGCCAAGCGCAACATCACCACCTTCGTCCAGCACCTTGCCGAAGTGTCCGCGCGCGGCAACTTGTTCAACACCTGGGCGGGGCCGGTCAGGCTCGCCGTCGGTGGCTCCTATCGCGAGGAATCGATCCGCCAGGTCGTGCATGACTCGACCAACCGGGCCTCAGACTTCGACACCAAGCCTTACACGGTGGTGAAGTGCGACAACGCCACTCTCGGGCTGCGCGGCGTCCCGGTTGGCGATTGCGCCAACAATGCCGTCGGCATCCAGTTCTCGAAGGTGTCCAACATCCAGGGCAGCAGCAAGGTGAAGGAAGCCTTCAGCGAACTCTACGTCCCGCTGCTCGACACCAAGGTCATCAGTGCGAGCGCCGACGGCGCGGTTCGCTGGGCGCACTATTCCGGCGCGGGAGACATCTGGGCCTACAAAGGCGGCGCCGAGGTCGGGCTGTTCGACACGGTGCGGTTCCGCGGCACCTATTCGCGCGACGTGCGCGCGGGCAACCTGTCGGAGCGCTTCGACAAGACCGGCGGCGCGGCCAATGTCGACGATCCGCGCACCCCGGCGCAGGAATCGATCGCCGTCACGACCTTCAGCGGCGGCAATCCGAACATCAAGCCGGAGAAGGCCGATACGTTCACCGGTGGTGTCGTCGTCACCCCGCCGTTCCTCCCCGGCCTGTCGGCGTCGGTCGACTGGTACCGGGTCAAGATCAAGGGGGCGATCGGCCGCGTCGGCCTCAATGAAGTCCTCAGGCGCTGCCTGGTCGGCAACGAGGCGCAGTTCTGCGACCTCGTGACCCTGGTCAACGACGTTCCAACCAACGTCGGCGACCTCTACGTCAACGTGGCCGCTTCGAAAGTCGAAGGCGTCGATGCCGAAATCGACTACCGCACGAACCTCAAGCTGTTCGGCGGCGGCGACGAAGCCATAGCGCTGCGCGGCTTCGCTTCGTGGCTCATCGACCGGCATGACCGGGGTGCCCCGAACGCGACTTTCCCGACCGGACAGGTGACGACCTTCGACGGCGTCGTGGGGCTGGCGCCCGATAGCGGCGCAGCGGGCCTCTATCCCCACTTCAAGGCCAACGCGAGCCTGACATACACCAACGGCCCGCTGACGCTGTTCACGCAAGGGCGCGTGATCGGTGACGGTCTGCGCGCGCGACTCATCGGCGGCGCCGCTGCCGAGGAAGGCGTGAACATTGCCAACAACCACGTGCCGGCCGTGTTCTACCTCGACGCGAGGGTAAGTTACGATTTCGACGTCGGCGGCACGACCGTGACCGCTTTCGCCGCGGCGACCAACCTGCTCGACAAGTCTCCGCCGGTCACCGGATCGTTCCCGGTGAGCCTGATTTCCTATCCGGTGCAGGCCAACACCAGCCTCTACGACGTGCTTGGCCAGCGCTTCACGTTTGGGGTCAAGGTCAGGATGTAAGACGATTGCCTCGCTGAACACCGAGGCACGGGTCGGCGCTTCAGGCGACCGGGCGCCGACCCGAACTTCCTCGATCTCCACATGAGCCTTTCAGGCCCGGCGCAGCCGACGAGATCCCCGCCGGTTACCCAGGAACTGGCAGGATAATGGGGGGAGTCAGGCGGTGGTAGAGCTCCCTTCTGCCGCCGCCTGGCGCTTCACCCCGATAGCGAGGATTGCGATCAGTACCGATACCAGCAGGCACGGCACGGCAATGATGAGCATCAGCACCTGCAGCGGCAACGCCGCGCCGAGCGCGATGCCGCCCGCAAGCGGGAAGAGAATGCCGCCGAACCGTCCAACCCCGCTCGCCCAGCCCATCCCGCTACTGCGCATTTCGGGCGGATAGCCGAGCGTGGCCAGCGTGTTCAGCCCGGTCTGGCCACCTGTCTGGGCGAAGCTCCACGCCATCATCGCGCCGATGAACACGCCGGTGCCGAACGGCAGCGTGCCCATCGCGGCGATGGCCGCGGCGTCGAGCACGAAGAAGGCGCAGATCAGCCAGTACGGATTTATTCGGGCCATGAACCAGCCCATCGTCAGCGTGCCGATCGCGCCGCCGATGAAGCCGATCATCAGGAACTTGGCGAACTGCTGAATCGGCACGCCCCCCAGTTCCTGGAAATAGGTCGACAGCCAGTTGGAAAGCAGCGCGATGTTGCCCAGCGAAAGGAAGCAGGTCGCCCACAGGATCACCGTCTGCAGGCGATAGTGGCGGCTCAGGATCGCGCTCGGGCCGACACCTTCGGTGCGATCGTCGGGTCCGTAGGCAAAGCGTTCGAAGCCGGTGAACACGATGTGCGGATCGACCTTGCGGATAGTCCGGCCGATCTTCGGATCGACCGGATCGCGGCTCACCCGGAAGGCGAGCGATTCGGGCACCAGCAGCATCAACGGCAAGGCGACGATCGGCAGCACGCCGGCGATCAGGAAGCCGACTTGCCAGCCGTAGAGGTCGAGCAGCCATGCGGCCACCGCGCCGCTGGCGATGTTGCCGCCCGAGAGGAAAACCAGCGAGATGGCGATGAATGGCGAGCGCATGCGCTGCGGCGTCATCTCCGACAGCAGCGCCAGCCCGATCGGGAAGGCCCCGGCGAGAAATATCCCCGCGAGCCCGCGCAGAACGGTCAGTTGCAGCAACGAGCCGGCGAACATGGCGACCAGCGAGAGCAGCCCGAATCCGCCCAGGCAGGCGACCAGCATCGGCCGGCGCCCGATCTTGTCGGCCAGCGGCGGCATCGTGAAGGCACCGAAGGCCATGCCGATCTGTTGCCAGGTGAACACCGCGGTCATGTCGACCGGCTTGCCGCCCAGTCCGCGCGCTACCGCCGGGGCGATCTTGCCCAGAAAGTACATGTCGAACCCATCGATAAAGAGCACGATCGAACAGACCGCAAGCAGCGCCAGCTCGCGAGGCCCGATCGGGCGCGCGTCGATGAAGGCGGCAACGTCGAAGCGGTTGTCCGCGGTTGCCGGGCTGCTCGCCATTCCTGTTACACTCCCGCCCCCATTG
>Ga0070662_100002788_pt1 | contig 10824 bp, 10 predicted proteins | sample KBSC53metaG_FD_65648 | JGI IMG/M metagenome (GOLD analysis project Ga0070662, IMG submission 65648) | Corn rhizosphere microbial communities from Kellogg Biological Station, Michigan, USA - KBS C5-3 metaG | ecosystem: Host-associated > Plants > Roots > Rhizosphere > Soil ...
AACCTACGACACGCGGATTATGATTCCGCTGCTCTAACCAACTGAGCTACGCCGCCGAGCCGTGCGTGAGTGTAGCAAGGCTCCTTGGGCATTCGGCCCTGGAGCGAGCCCGAAATGCGCCTGTTCGTTCCGTCCACCGGCCTCACTAGGATCCCGCCCGTGATCAGGGTGCCGCCGCAGCGGGGAGGCTGGCTCGAGGTCGTCTGCGGGCCGATGTTCTCCGGCAAGAGCGAGGAGATGATCCGCCGGCTGCGGCGTGCGGAGATCGCCGGCCAGCGCGTCCTCCTCTTCAAGCCGCGGATCGACGACCGCTACGACGCCGCCGATGTCGTCAGCCACGCCGGGGTGCGCATGTCGGCCGTCCCGGTGGACGGCTGCGCCGAGCTCATCGCTCGTGCTCGCGGCTGCGACGTCGTGGGGATCGACGAGGTGCAGTTCTTCGAGCCGACGATCGTGGACGCGGCGCTCGCGCTCGCCGACGGAGGCGTGCGCGTGATCGCCGCCGGCCTCGACCAGGACTTCCGGCGCCTGCCCTTCGGGCCGATGCCGGAACTGCTAGCCCGGGCCGAGTTCGCCGACAAGCTGCAGGCCGTCTGCCACCGCTGCGGCGGGCCTGCGACCACGACGCAGCGACTCGTCGACGGGAGGCCCGCCCCCTACTCGGGCGAGACGATCGTCGTCGGTGCGCTCGACAGCTACGAAGCCCGCTGCCGCGACTGCCACACCACTGGTCCGGATGCGGCCGCGTGGCTGGCGGCCTGACGGGTCACTCCTGACAGCCGCAGGAGCGGCGCAATCCTTGTGCTCTCCTCGTCACGTATCCACGGCTCAGCGTGCTTACCGCAGTGAGAGAGCGCGATCCAGATGTGCCCGGCCCGGATGGTCAAGCAGAGCTGGGGCTACGCCATGCTCGCTCCTGGTTCGCTCTGCGCGTCGATCGCCTGGTCGATGGCCTCGATGAGGCTCATCGCGCGGCCGCGCTCCCACTCCTCCTCGAACGGCTCCTCGCCCACGCGAGCCCGGAGATCGTCGAGGTTCGGGGTGGGATCGGGCCAGCCGACTTCGAACGTCAGGCCGTGCACGCGCTCGCGGAGCAGCGCGGCGCGGGCGTAGAGCCGAATGGCGAGCGCCGGCTCCCCGTCCGCTGCGGCGAGCCTCGCCGACATCTCGAGCGCGTTCGCGAGGCGTGGCTGATGGCCGCTCTCGCGCTCGATCGCGAGCGCCTGGGAGAGCAACGCGCGCGCCGTCTCGGGGTCGTCGGCATCGAGCGCGAGGTAGGAGAGGTTGGAGAGGGAGTGCGAGACACCCCATGCGTCGTCCAGGTCTCGGTGGATGGCCAGGCTTTCTTCGAGGAGGCGCCGCGCGCGGGCGTGATCGCCCCGGATGATCGCAATGCCGGCGAGCGACTTCTGCCACGAGCCGACGCTCCGCAGGTTTCCGTACGAGCGTGCGATTCCGACCGCGTCCTCGAATGCGCGTTCGGCATCGTCGATCTCGCCGACCCGGAGAAGTGCCATGCCGACGTGCCACAGGCCGTGGCCCTCCAGGGACTCGTCGTCCCCGTTGCGAGCCACCTGGAGCGATTCCCGGCTCAGAGCGAGGGCCGAGTCGGGGTCGCCGGAGGTGACGGCGAGGAGCCCGAGCGTGCTCGAGATCATGCGGGTGTCGCCCAAGCGGCGGTGCACGGGGAGGCTCTCCTGGAGCACTCGTCGTGCCGTCTCGAACTCGCCGAGAACGAACGACAGCGAGCCGACCATCGTCTGCGCTTTCGCGCGGGTGCGCGCTGAGCCGGAGCCGAGCGCAAGCAGCTCCTCGAGGCGCTCGCGGGCTTCCAGCTCGTGGTTCCGCAGCTGCCAGAAACGCCACAGCGCCGAGCCGATCGTCAGGCCCATCTCCGCCTCGCCTGCATCGAGCGCCCAGCCGAGTGCGGCGCGGATGTTGTCTCGCTCGGCGTCGAGGCGCTCGAGCCACTCGCGTTGCTGCGGGCCGAGCAGGCACGGCTCGGCGTCCTCCGCCAGCACGAGGTAGAAGGCGGCGTGACGTCGTCGGACGGCACCTTCGTCGCCGCGCGCCGCCAGGCGCTCGAGCGCGAATTCGCGAATGGTCTCGAGCATCCCCAACCGCGGATCGTCTCCCGCGGCGTGCTCGGTGGTGAGCAGGTTGTTGCGGAACAGCGTCTCGGCCCCCTCCAGGATGTCGAGGTCGGGTTGCTCAGCAACCTGCTCGGCGGCGGCAAGCGTGAACCCGCCGACGAAGACCGCGAGGCTCGCGAAGAGCTGCTGTTCCTCCGGCTGGAGGAGGTCGTAGCTCCACTCGATCGCCCCACGGAGCGTCCACTGACGCTCGACGAGACCGGAGCCCGGTGTCGCCCGCAGGAGATCGAGCCTCGAGCCGAGACGCTTGAGCAGCGCGCCCGGTGACAGCAGATTGCATCGTGCAGCGGCGAGCTCGAGCGCCAGCGGCAGACCATCCAGCCGAACACACAGCTCGATCACCGATCCGACGTTCGTCTCGGTGAGATCGAAGTCGGGCCGGGCGGCGCGGGCTCGGTCGACGAACAGCCGGATCGCCTCGAGCTCGCCGACCTCCGCGAGCGAGGGACGCCGCGAGAGATCCGGCAGCTCGAGTGCCGGCACGGGGTAGACCCGTTCCTCCGGCACACCGAGAGGAGTGCGGCTGGTCACGAGGAGCTTCACGCCGGGCGCCCCGGCTCGCAGTTCGCGCACGAATGAGGCGGCCTCGAGCACGTGCTCGAAGTTGTCCAAAAGGAGCAGCACTTGCCTGTCGCGCAGGTACTCGAGCAACGCCTCGCGGGCCGAGTGTCCCGGCTGTTCCTTCACCCTGAGCGCGTCTGCGATCGTCCTCGCGACGAGCCCCGCCTCGGCGATGCGGCCCAGCTCGACGAGCACCGCGTCTGTCCCCTCCCCATCGAAACCGGTCGCCTCGAGCGCCAGGCGCGTCTTGCCCGATCCGGCTGCACCCGTCAACGTGAGGAGCCGCACGTCCTCCCGACGCAAGAGAGCCCGGAGCTCGCGAAGCTCACGCGTCCGCCCCACGAAGGACGACGAGCGACGTTCCGAGGTCGGCCCGGCTCCCCCTCCACTGTCTGTCCGAGGGTCGGCGGCGGCGAGATCGAGCGCGGGATCCTGGTCGAGAATCGAGCGCTCGAGCTGCCGGAGCGCGAGCGTGGGTTCGATGCCGAGCGTCTCCACGAGCGAGCGTCTCGCATCGCGATACGCCGCGAGCGCGTCCGCCTGCCTTCCCGCGCGATAGAGAGCGAGCATGAGCTGGGCGCGGAGGCGCTCACGGAGTGGGTGCCGGCCCACCAACAGCTCGAGCTCGGGGACGAGCTTGGCATTGCCGCCGAGGGCGAGATCCACCTCGATCCGTTCCTGGAGGGCCTCGAGCCGAAGCTCCTCGAGCCTCGCGATCTCGGGCTGCGCCCACGGCTCGTAGGCGAACTCGACCAGAGGCTGTCCTCGCCAGAGCGCAAGCGCCTCCCACAGCAGCCGGCTCGCCTCGACCGGGGCCGCGGCCCGCGCGACACCGACGAGCTGCTCGAAACGGAGCAGATCGAACGACCCGGCATCGGCATGGAGCTCGTACGCAGAGGAGACGGTCCGGATCAGGTCGCGGCCGAGCGTCCGGCGGAGCTGAGAGACGTAGGTCTGGAGCACCTTCGCTGCCGAGGACGGCGCCCGGCCGGCCCAGATCTCCTCGATCAGGCGATCGCTCGCGACCGGCTCGTTCGCCCGAAGAAGGAGGATGACGAGCAGCGCGCGGGGCTTGCGCGCACCCAGCGGCACGACGCGGCCGTCTGAAACCACCTCGAGCGGCCCGAGGATGCGGAACTCCACGCGCCCATCGTCCACCAATCGCGCAGACCGCACAAGAAAGCCCTGTACTCCGGCTCGACCGCGGCTCGACCGGCGCTCCACCACGGATCCCGATGGTGTCGGCAACACGTCCGGCCGAGCGAGGCGAGAGAGGAGATGACGATGTACGACGTGAGCGACCGATTCCTGCACCAGCTGGCCGCGGAGCGCAGGGAGTCCCTCCTCCGTTCCGGGAGAGCGTCGACGCGCCGCCCGCTCCGGCAGGCGCTGCGGGCCGGCCTCGCGCGCCTCGGGCTTGCCTCGTGCGGCGTCTCCGGCACCGCAGGGTTGCCGCTCGACCAAACGCAGCCCACGCTCGCGAGCACGGAGGAGCCACGCTGCGTGCGAGACCCCTGGACCGGGCCGCCGCGGGACGTCGGGGGACGGCTCATCCACGACGCGGCTCGGCCGGGTCGCCCGGCAGGCGTACGCGGCGGCGTGCTCACACGACGGGAGCACCAGGTCGTCCTGCTCGTGGCCGAAGGGCTGACCAACGCCGAGATCGCCCGGACGCTCTGGATCTCGCCCGGAACCGTGCGTCGACACCTCGAGAACGTGTTCGCCAAGCTGGACGTCCACACGAGGACTGCTGCGGTCGCGAGGATCCGCGACGCCGAGCCGCGTCCCTGACGGGTCGCAGAGCGCCCGAGGGCAACCGGATGCCGCCCTGCGTGCGCGGGGCTATCGAATGGCCTCAGACTGCTGGTCGAGTTCGTCCGCAGTGGGCGGCCATCGCGATCCGGGGCCGGCACGGTGCGGAGACCGTCGAGTACCGAGCGAAATCCTATGCCCGAGCCTGCAGGACCGCCGCCCGCGCGCGGAACCACGCATGTGGCCGTTTCGGACACGGCGGTTCCGCGGTCGCCTTTCAGAGGGCGCCCCAAGGCGCAGCGGTGTTCGCCTGACGTTGAACCACGGTCGGCCGCTGGCCCGTGAAAACCCGACCAGCGACAAGCGCGATGCCGCGACTGCCACGAAGCGGCGCCGATACGGCCGCGTGGCTCGCCGCCTGACGGGTCACACCTGAGAGCCGCAGCGGCCGGCGCCCTCGTGACGCATCGCCACGTGTGCCTGAAATCCAAACTTGACAAATCGATAAACTTCGATACATTGAAGGAGATCGATACGTGAGGTGTCAGATGCACACGGTGTTTCCAAGAGCGCACGAGACAAGTAGGACGTTCTGTGAGCGTTGCGGTCAGATCTGTGACGACCACTGTCGAGGCCAGGCGTTGCGTGAGCGGGCGTTGCTCCACCACGCGTGGCACGGGGTCCGGGCCTGATGCCCGCTGTGGCGACGCCCGTCGAATGCTGTGCACCGCTCCGGGCCTCGGCGCTCGACGACGTGCAGGCGTCGGCGACGGCGGAGTTGTTCAAGGCGCTCGCTGATCCCGCCCGCGTGCGCATCGTCAACCTGCTCGCAACGAGCACGGAGCCTGTGTGCGCGTGTGAGCTGTACGAGCCGCTCGGGCTCTCCCAGCCGACGGTGTCCCATCATTTGAAGAAGCTCACCGATGCCGGTCTGCTCGCGCGCGAGCAACGGGGCAAGTGGGCCTACTTCTCGTTGAGACGCGATGCCGTCGAGATGCTGGCGGCCGTCGCCGACCTGAAAGGGGTGTGTTGCTGATGTCGACCACCGCAGATGCGCTGCGCGACGAGGTGCGGGCCCGGTACGCCGAATCGGCCCGCGCAGTGATCGAGGGCCAGAGTGGCGAGTGCGGATGCGGGAGCGGCTCGTGCTGCTCGGACGACGCGCCGGACATGACCTTCGGCGAGCTGCTCTACGACGCCGAGCAGCGCGGCGAGCTGCCCGATGCAGCGGTGCTCGCCTCGCTCGGGTGCGGCAACCCGACCGCGGTCGCCGACCTGCACGAGGGCGAGGTCGTGCTGGACCTCGGCTCCGGCGGCGGGATCGACGTCATCCTCTCGGCCAGGCGCGTCGGCGCCACGGGGATCGCCTACGGGCTCGACATGACCGACGAGATGCTGGCGCTTGCCCGCAAAAACGCGGTGGACGCCGACGTCACGAACGTCCACTTCCTGAAGGGAGTGATCGAGGAGATTCCGCTTCCGGCTGATTCCGTCGACGTCGTGATCTCCAACTGCGTGATCAACCTGTCGGTCGACAAGCCAGCCGTGTTGACCGAGATCGCGCGCGTCCTGAAGCCCGGCGGGCGAATCGGGATCAGCGACATCGTCGCCGAGGACGACCTGACGCCCGAGGAGCGCGCCCAGCGCGGCTCCTACGTCGGCTGCATCGCCGGTGCGCTCTCGAAGGAGGAGTACGAAGCCGGCCTCGAGGCCGCCGGCTTCGAGCAGATCTCGGTCGCGTTCACCCACGAGGTGGCCGAGCGGATGCACGGCGCGATCGTCAAGGCCGTGAAGACCGACGATCCCCAGGCGAAGGGGCTGCCCGTGATCGGGCCTGCCGCGAAGGCCGGGTGCTGCTAGATGGCCCTCGTCCCCGCCAGCGGAGAGCCGCGGTCGCCCGTGGCCTTGCGGAGGGCGGCGGGGTGAACGTGCTCTTCGTCTGCATCCAGAACGCCGGACGGTCACAGATCGCCGAGGCGCTGTTCCGCCGTGAGGCCGCAGGCCGTCACGACGCGCGATCCGCCGGATCGAAGCCCACGTCCCACGTTCACGTCCAGGTCGCGGAAGCCATGCGCGAGCTCGGGGTCGAGATCGCGGACCGCACGCCGCGGCGGCTCGACCGCTCCGACGCGGAGTGGGCCGACGTCATCGTGACGATGGGCTGCGGCGACGCATGCCCCTACGTCCCGGGCAAGCGATACGTCGACTGGGAGCTCGAGGACCCGCACGGTGGGCCGATCGAACGCGTGCGCGAGATCAGAGACGAGATCGGACGCCGGGTCGCGCAGCTCGTCGACGAGCTCGACGAGTCACGTCGCACGAGCGTCGCGTCATGACGGTCGCCGAACAGCGCCGAGCGACGCGATCGGTTTCCGGCGAAGACGAGGTGCTGGGCAAGCTCTCAACGCTCGACCGCTTCCTGCCACTCTGGATCGGCCTCGCCATGGCGGCCGGGCTCGCGCTCGGCGCGATCGTCCCGACCCTGAACGACGGGCTCGACCGGCTTCGAATCGGAACGGTCAGCCTCCCGATCGCGCTCGGGCTGCTGTTGATGATGTACCCAGTCCTCGCAAAGGTCCGCTACGAGGAGCTAGGACGAAAGCAGACGGACGGCGTCTCCGGGCGGCGGTTCTTCGGGATCTCGCTCTTCCTCTCCTGGGTCGTCGGGCCGCTTTTCATGTTCGCTCTGGCGTGGCTGTTCCTCGCCGATCAGCCCGAGTACCGGACGGGCGTGATCATCGTCGGTCTCGCGCGCTGCATCGCGATGGTGCTGATTTGGAACGACCTCGCGCGAGGTGACCGTGACCGCACGGCGATGCTCGTCCTGTTCAACGCCGTCTTCCAGATCGCCGCTTACTCGCTGCTCGGCTACTTCTACCTCACCGTCTTCCCCGGCTGGCTCGGGCTCGACACGGCGGGCTTCGAGGTGGGGATCTGGGAAGTGGCGCGCACCGTGCTGATCTTCCTCGGCATCCCGCTCGCCGCGGGGTACCTCACCCGCCGGATCGCGCTCGAGCGGAAGGGCCGCGCGTGGTACGACGAGCGCTTCCTTCCCAGGATCGGGCCGATCACGCTCTACGGGCTGCTCTTCACGATCATCCTGCTCTTCGCCATCCAGGGCGACACGATCACGTCGCAGCCGCTCGACGTCGCGCTGATCGCAGTACCGTTGCTCGTCTACTTCGCAGGAATGTGGGTCGCCGGGTTCGCGATCGGCAAGCTCGTCGGTTTCCCGTACCCGCAGACCGCGAGCATGGCCTTCACCGTCGCTTCCAACGACTTCGAGCTCGCGATCGCCGTCTCGGTCGGCGTCTTCGGTGCAGCCTCCGGCCAGGCGCTCGCCGGTGTGGTCGGCCCGCTGATCGAGGTGCCGGTCCTCGTATCGCTTGTCTACGTGGCGCTCTGGCTGCGCGGCCGCCTCACCTGGCCCTCGCCCGCCCTGCAAGACGTAGACGCGGCGTACATCGACACCGCCCCGCCGAAAGACGTTGGAGTGCGCCTCCCCTCGACGTAAGAGCCGCGGGGCATCCAACACTGGCTGCGCCACTGCCGCGACTGCCATGAAGCGAGCGCGGACGCCGTTCAGCTCGTCGCCTGACCTCCAGGCCACGACCTTGAATACCGGGTGCGTCCGCGGTGCTCGGCCGCGGACGCACCCGGTGAGCCAGAGCAGCTACTTCAGGCCGTTCGCTTTCAGGAAGGCGTCGGCGATCTGCTTCGCCGGCTTCTGGTCGACGTTGACGGCGGTGTTCATGGCGAGCATCGCCTTGAGCGTCAGCTTCGAGCTGACGGCGTTGAGCGTCGAGGTCAGCTTCGACCCGTACTCCGAGACGAGCTTGTTCGACACGATCGGGACGACGTTCTGGAAGCCGAAGATGTTCTTCGGATCCTTCAAGACGACGTACTTCGACGTCGCGAGCGGCGGGTCGGTCGAGAAGACCCCGGCCGCCAGCACCTTCTTGTCGTCGAGCAGCTTGTACGCGCTGATCCCGGCGAGCGGCGTGAACTTCACGCCGGTGACGCCGTAGCGCTTCTTCATCCCGACGAGCCCGGTCTCCCGCGTGCGGAACTCGGGGAACGCCGCGAGCGTCAGGTCGGGGACCTTCTTCAGGTCGGCGACCTTCTTCAGGCCGTACTTCTTCGCGGTGGTGCGGAGCACGGCGACCGCGTCGACGTCCTGGAACGGCGTCATGCGCAGCACCGTGTAGCCCTTGCCCTTGTACAGCCTCTTGACCGTGGCGTACGTCGCGTTCGCGGACGCCGGGAACTTCGTCTTCTTGAAGGTGACGGTGTAGGCGATCCCCAGGTACTCGGGGTAGAGCGTGATCTTCCCGCTCGTGAGCGCCTTCTGGATCAGCTCCGTGGAGCCGATGTTCTCCTTGTAGGAGACGTCGAAGCCCTTGGCCTCGAGCGCCTGCTTGTACAGCTCGCCGAGGACGAACGCCTCGCCGAAGTTCTTGGTGCCGACGATGATCGGCGTCGCGGTCTGCTTGGAGCTTCCGGCCACGGCGGCGGCGGCTCCACCGAGGATGATCGCGACCCCGAGAGAGATCGCGAACGCCGCCTTTGCGGCGCGCCGGGTGTGCTTTCGGATCATCTTCCCTCCGATCGGTTTTGTGACCCCGGGACGTCTCGACCTTACAGAGTGGACCCCGGTCTACAAGGGCTCCGAAACGAGGGTCGCGTCGTCGACGTGCCGTCCCCGGAGCGGCTTCGGGGTCACGAGCCGCTGGACGATCGCGACGAGGCCGTCGCACGCGAAGGCGAGCGCGCAGACGAGGATCGACGCGCCGATCACGCCCTCGATCCCGTAGCTCGCCTGGTTCACGATCACGTCGCCGAGCCCTCCCCCACCCGCGATCGCGGCGATCGTCGCGGATGCGACCACGAACACGACGGCGGTGCGGATCCCCGCGAAGAGGAGCGGCGAGGCGAGCGGCAGCTCGACGCGCTGGAGGATCTGCCGCTCGGTCATGCCCATCCCACGCGCCGCCTCGATCGTCTCCGCGTCGATCTCGCTCACGCCGACGTAGGCGTTCGTGAGGATCGGCGGAACGGCGAGCACGACGAGCGCGATGAGGACGACGGTGAAGCCGACCGGGAGGAAGACGATGCCGACGGCGATCACCGCCAGGGTCGGGAGCGCGCGGCCGATGTTGGCGACGCTGATCGCGACGAAGGAGTAGCGGCGCAGATGACCGAGGCCGATTCCGATCGGCAGCGCGATGAGCAGCCCCACGCCGACCGCCGCCGCGGAGAGCTGGATCTGCTCGACCGTCTTGTCCCACAGGAGGCCCGGGTTCTCCTGGATGAACCGCAGGGCGTCGCCGAAGACGGAGAGATCCGCGATCACGAGCCCGCCTTGATCCGCGTCCACGGAGTGAGGGCCCGCTGCGCGAGGACGAGCAACCCGTCGGCGACGAGCGCGAGTGCGACGGCGAGGATCGCGGTGATGATGAGCTCGGTGTTGAAGAACTGCCGGAGCGCGAGAAAGATGGGCCGGCCGAGACCCTCCGGGATCACGAACGCCGCGACGGTGGCGAGCGCAATCGTCGAGATCGTCGCGACGCGTACCCCGGCCATGATCGCCGGGAGCGCGAGCGGGAGCTCCACCCGCCGGAGCACCTGGAACGAGCCCATGCCCATCCCACGCGCGGCCTCGAGCACGTCGGCCGGGACGGAGCGGAACCCGGTGAGGATGTTCCGGAACAGGATCAGGAGCGTGTAGGAGACGAGCGCCACCTCGACCGTCGTCACCGTGAGCCCGGTGATGGGGACGAGCAGCTGGAACAGGGCGAGGCTCGGGATCGTGTAGACGAGCGCCGAGAACAGGTCGAACGGCCGCTCGAACCAGGTGCTGCGTCGCGCGACGAGGGCGGCGGCGAACGCGAGCACAAAGCCGATCGCGACGGCGATCACGACGAGCTTGACGTGCTGCAGGAGCGCCGGCTGGAGCACCGGGCCCCAGTTGTCGCGCACCCAGTCGGGGCAGAACAGGCGGTTGTCCTGGACGCAGGAGCTCGCCTCCCCGAAGTCCGGGATCACCGGGCCGGACGCCGCGAGGATGCCTGTCACGACTCGAGCCGCTCCGCGAGCGCGTCGAGGGTGATCGAACCACGGGGCGCGCCGTCGCCGTCGAGGACCACGACCACGCGGCTCCCTTCGCTCAGCATCGTCGAGAGCGCGTCGCGGAGCGTGGTCGACCCTGCGAGCGCAGGCCCGCGCGCGCCGTCGAGCGGCTGGAGCGGAAGCTCGTCGAGCCTCGTGAGCGAGAGGCGCTTGAGCCCGCGGTCGGCGCCGACGAAGTCGGCGACGAAGTCGTCGGCCGGCCCGGCGAGGATCGCCTCCGGCGTGTCGT
>Ga0070662_100002798_pt1 | contig 10806 bp, 11 predicted proteins | sample KBSC53metaG_FD_65648 | JGI IMG/M metagenome (GOLD analysis project Ga0070662, IMG submission 65648) | Corn rhizosphere microbial communities from Kellogg Biological Station, Michigan, USA - KBS C5-3 metaG | ecosystem: Host-associated > Plants > Roots > Rhizosphere > Soil ...
CTCCAGTTTCCGCGGACGTACCCATGGACACCCAATCGACACCTGGCGTACGCCGACCTGGCGACTGGTCGTCTGCTCCGACAACCATGATCAGATCGGCAACCGCGCCACCGGGGAACGACTCTCGAGCAAGATCAGTCCGGCACAGCAGGCCATTGCGGCGATGCTGACGCTGCTCAGTCCGTTTACGCCGATGATCTTCATGGGAGAGGAATGGGGTGCCGAGACGCCGTGGCGCTTCTTCACCTCCCATCCCGAGCGAGAGCTCGCGGAGAGGGTGCGGGCCGGTCGGCTCGAGGAGTTCTCCCAGATGGAGTGGGTCACCAGCGATGTGCCCGATCCGCAAGATCCGCGGACCTTCGAGGCGTCGCGGCTGGACTGGTCGGAGCTTGAGAAGCCCAGCCATGCCGAGTTGCTGGACTTCACCAGGCGGCTGATCACGATACGGCGCAGCTATCCCGACTTCACCGACCCGCGTTTCGAGGAGGGCCGGGCGCTGTCTAACGATGAAGCCGGCTGGCTCCTGCTGGAGCGTGGCGACATGGTCATGGTGGTCAACTTCGGCGACCACCCAACCGAGGTCAACGTCGGTCGTACGGTTGATCCGGTGATCATCATCGGACAGGTCGAGGTGGCCGGCGATGTGATCAAGCTGGGGCCGTCCAGTGCGACGGCGGCCGATGCAACCCAGTACCGGGTCTTTGCTCCTCCCCGGCGCCCAGCTGCGGCGGAGCCTAGGGCTCGAACTTGATCTCTCTCTTCAAGATCTTGCCGGTCGGACCCTTCGGAATGGGACCGAATCGGATGATGCGCGGATATTTGTATGCCGCGATCTGCTCCTTCACGTAATTGCGCAATTCCACCTCGGTCGCTGAGGCGCCTTCCTTGAGAGTCACCAACGCAGCGACCTCTTCGCCGTACATCGCGTCCGGTACTCCGAAGACTGCTGCCTCGGCGACCGCAGGATGCGCGTACAAGATCTCTTCGACCTCGCGGGGATACACGTTGTATCCACCGCGATTGATCATGTCCTTTTTGCGGTCGACGATGAAGTAGTAACCGTCCTCGTCACGGCGAGCCAGATCGCCGGAGTGGAACCAGCCGCCGCGCATGGCCTCGGCCGTCGCGTCCGATTGATTCCAGTAGCTCTTCATCACGTTCTCGCCACGTATCACGATCTCGCCGATCTCACCGTCGGCCACCTCGTTGTCGTCATCGTCGCGCAGTCCGAACTCAACACCGCGAAGCGGCGTTCCAACTGACCCGGGCTTGGACGGCCGGTCAGGGTGGTTGAAGGAGGCGACCGGCGAAGTCTCGGAGAGCCCGTAGCCTTCAAGCAAGGTCAAGCCAAACGCCTGTTCGGTGCCGCGCAACACCTCCACCGGCAACGAGGCTCCGCCCGAGGCCGCCACTTTGAGCGTCGACGTGTCGTAGCGTTCCCTGTCCTGCACCGCGAGCATCGCCATATACATGGTTGGTACGCCGAGGAAGATCGTCACCCGGTCCCGGGAAATGATCGACAACGCCTGCTCGCCATCGAACTTGGGCAGCAGAGTTAGGCACGCTCCGCCGGCCATCGCGGAATTGAGGCCAACCGTCTGCCCGAAGGAGTGGAATAACGGCAAGCCACCGAAGACGACGTCGCCAGGAGCCATGGGTAGCACCGTTTCTATGGTGGTGCGGACATTGCTGCCGAGGTTGGCATGAGTAAGTTCAGCACCCTTGGGCTGGCCGGTGGTGCCCGAGGTGTACAGGATCACCGCCGTGTCAGCGGCTGTCACCTCGGCAATCTGTTGGGTTGGCTCGGTGCTCGCCAGTGCCTTCTCGAATTCGCCGGGCACTGTCATGATCACGTCAGTGCCAGTCGCGCCTGCCGCTTTGCCGGCCTCCTCGGCGAAGAGCGGAAACACGACAGCCACCTTGGCGGCACAGTCGCGCCATACGAAGGAGATCTCGCCGGCTTTGAGCAGCGGGTTCATCGGTACGGCGATAGCGCCGACGCGCAGGATCGCGTAGTAGACGATCGGGAAGAAGGCCACGTTCGGCATGATCATGGCCACCCGATCGCCGGCTGCGACGCCGCGATTGCTCAGCGTCGTTGCGAATCGAGACGCGGCCGATTCCAGTTCGGCGTAGCGGAGCACCGTGTCGCCTTGCTTGATCGCCGGCAGCTCAGGGTTGGTGGCTGCCTGATCACGTACCCAGCTGGCAATGTTGACGGGGGTGGGCTGCGACATCGTCGTCATGCCACGACTCTAGTTTGCAGCTGCTCGCAGGCCTCGGGAACGCTCGCATCTGGAGGCCACGTGCACCCAAATGGGTAGCAGCGTTGCGGAGGTCTGACACTAGACTCACGGCGGGTTTCCAGCGCGATGCGCGAGCAGCTTTGAATACGTCGAAATATCCACGGAGTGGAAGTGATCATGTCTTTGTCTGACCTCAGTCACGACCAGCTGGTGGCGATGCACGAGGAGCAATCCACGGAGTATGACGCCTTGCTTGCGTTGGGGCTGAAGCTCGATCTGACACGTGGCAAGCCGTCGCCGGCGCAGCTCGATCTGTCCAATGAGCTGCTCACGCTCCCGGGAGAGGGCAACTACACGGATTCAACCGGCACCGATTGCCGAAATTACGGCGGTACTCAAGGGCTGCCCGCAATCCGGGCGATTTTCGCCCCGTTGCTCAATGTTCCGGTCGACCAGCTCGTCGCGGGGGACAATTCGAGCCTGTCGATCATGCACGACGCGCTGATATACGCCCTGCTGAGGGGGACCGTGGATTCGGCCGAGCCGTGGTCCAGGCAGCCCATCAAGTTTCTTTGCCCGGTCCCTGGCTACGACCGGCACTTTGCACTCTGTGAGCAGTACGGGATCGAGATGATTTCCGTCACGCTTGGCCAGAACGGGCCCGATCTGGACCAGGTACGCCAGCTGCTCGCGGAGGATCCTTCCATCAAGGGCATGTGGATCGTCCCGATGTACTCCAATCCTAATGGCGCTATCTACACCGAGGACGTCACGAGGGCACTGCTGGAGATGCCAGCGGCCGCGGACTTCCGGATGTTCTGGGACAACGCGTACGCGGTCCATCACCTGACTGATGTAGAGACTCCTCCATTGGATGTTCTCACCATGGCAGCCGAGGCTGGGCACCCGAATCGCGTCTTCCTGTTTGCCTCGACTTCGAAGATCACCTTCGCAGGTGCCGGGGTTTCGTTTTTTGCGAGCTCACCGTCGAACGTGGACTGGTATCTGAAGAACCTGAGCAAGCGAAGCATCGGCCCCGACAAGATCAATCATCTGCGGCACGCGCTGTATCTGAAGGGTGCCGACGGCGTGACCCAGTTGATGCGCCGTCATCGGGAGATCTTGGCGCCGAAGTTTGACCAGGTGACCTCAATCCTCAGCAAGCGCCTGGGTGACTACCAGGGCGCGACCTGGACCGATCCTGACGGAGGGTACTTCGTCAGCCTCGATGTCATCGACGGTACGGCGACTCGCGTCGTGGAGCTCGCCAAGCGCGCAGGCATATCCATGACGGGCGCTGGTGCAGCCTTTCCCTACGGTCGAGACCCACGTGACCGAAACATCCGAATCGCACCCAGCTTTCCCTCTCCAGACGAGATCGCCGCAGCGATCGACGGTCTCGCCACCTGCGTTTTGCTCGCCGCCACCGAAAAACTGTTGGGCGAATCGGACTCGGCTGAGCCGCAGGCCGACGGGCATGCCCAGCACGAGCAGCGCTGACTCTGTTTCGACTCGCAAGATTCGTCGAGAAAGACCGTGACTAATGGCCGCCGACGTTCTTACGATCATCTCCTCGGGGAATCGACTGCAGCACTCAGCAAGAGAGAAGACTCTCGATGGCACGATTTCCCACTGAGCCCCAGTTCTCCGACGATTCCTGGGGCTTGCTGCTGATTCCCACCATCTTCTGCGTGGCCCTGCTTATCTCTGCTCTTGTGTGGCTCTAAGTCCGGTAGGCGATCTCGCCGCCGCACCGCCATCGTCTTCGCGCCAGCTAGTGTCGTTCCACAGCACTAGTGGTGTACCGAGCACTAGTGGTGTACCGCCGATTCCAGCCGTTCGACTCTCGTGGTATTCGTCAGTAGACTCTGTGGTTTGGTGGCCCGTCACCACTGTTTTTGTGCGCCCATGTAACGGCGTGTTAGGCACTGGAAGCAGCCAGTGAGGGGGCGCCGGAGGGCAATAGCTCAATTGGCAGAGCATCGGTCTCCAAAACCGAAGGTTGGGGGTTCAAGTCCCTCTTGCCCTGCAGGCTAGAGGCAACAGATCACCGCAGGAAAGGTCGTAGCGTGGCAGACAAGGAAGAGGTGGAGCCGGCCGCTGAGCCGAGCTCTGCTGAGCTGTCAGGCGCCAGCCAGACCAGCGCCGATCTCAAAGCCTCCCGGACCGAGGTGAACGGGGCCGCAGTCAACGGCAGCGAGACAGCGAAGGAAGACGGGGACAACACGCAGTCCGGGAAGGTCTTGGAGCCTGCCGGTGTCGCTGCTGCTACCTCAAGCGCCAGTGCCAAGGCAGGCACAGGCGGCGCCACGAAGGGTACGAAGGGGAGGAGCCCAAAGGGCGCTCCCACCAACAAGCGCGACCAGCCGGTTAAGCCGGAGCGTACGACGCCAGTGAAGTTCGTCCGACAGTCGATCGGTGAGCTGCGCAAGGTCGTCTACCCGACTGGGCCGCAGTTGATCAACTACTTCGTTGTCGTGCTGGTCTTTGTGCTGTTTGTGATCGCCTTCGTAAGTTTGCTCGACCTCGGCCTCGGCTGGGCAATTTTCAAGATCTTTAGCTGATGACCAACGAACCACGTAACGGAGACTTAGACGTGCCCGACGAACAGCAGCAGGATGCAGCCGCGCTCGAAAGCCCTGCATCTTCCGCCTCCGCCGAGACGCCAGAGAACGACTTCGATATCGACCTAGGTAGCTACTCGGCGAGTCGCGAAGATGACGTCGACATCAACCTGGACTTCGGCGGTGCTCCTGCCGACCAGGAAGCAGAGGATGATTTCGAGCTCGACTTCGGCAGCCTTCCGACGACCGAGGAGGAGCCGGAAACGGTCGACGTCGAGCCAGAGGAAGAGTCCGATGCCGGTCATGACGCGCTCGAGGCGTTTCGTGCGGATTTGAGGGCCAAGCCGGGCGACTGGTACGTCGTACACACCTACTCCGGCATGGAGAATCGGGTGCTGCAGAACCTGGAGAATCGGGTGTCCTCCCTCAACATGGAGGACTACATCTACGAGATCATCGTGCCAACTGAGGAAGTCACCGAGATCCGCAATGGCCAGCGCAAACAGGTGAAGCGTACGGTGCTGCCGGGGTACGTGCTGGTACGGATGGACCTGACTGACGAATCGTGGTCGACCGTACGTCACACGCCCTCGGTGACCGGTTTCGTCGGGCACTCCAACTCCCCAGTTCCGCTCAGCCTGGATGAGGTGGAGAAGATGTTGGCACCTGCGGTTGTCGCGGCGGCAACCGCTTCCAGCGACAGCCCCGCCCGTCGTAAGAAGAAGGTTGAGGTCGCCGACTTCACTGTCGGAGATTCGGTCATGGTGGTTGACGGGCCGTTCGCGGGCGTCCACGCGACCATTACCGAAATAAACGTGAACAACCAGCGGTTGAAGGCCCTGGTGGAGATTCTGGGTCGCGAAACTCCGGTCGATCTGACCTTCCCGCAGATTCAGAAGGTCTGAGCATGACAACGACACCCTGCCAGCTTCGGTCGCATTGACCGTCACACGACCACGACAAGGATCAGATCAGAGAAATGCCTCCCAAGAGAAAGAAAGTCGCTGCGCTTGTCAAGATCGCCTTGAATGCGGGCGCAGCCACACCGGCGCCGCCCGTCGGTACCGCGCTCGGTCCGCACGGTGTCAACATCATGGAGTTCTGCAAGGCGTACAACGCCGCAACTGAATCCATGCGCGGCACGATCATTCCGGTCGAGATCACCATCTATGAGGACCGCACGTTCTCCTTTATCACCAAAACGCCACCGGCCGCCGAGTTGATCAAGAAGGCCGCGGGCGTACCGAAGGGGTCTGGCGTACCGCATCGGGAGAAGGTCGGCAAGATCAGCCGCGATCAGGTACGTGACATCGCCACCACCAAGTTGCCTGATCTCAACGCCAACGATCTTGACGCAGCGATGAAGATCGTCGAGGGCACCGCCCGCTCTATGGGAGTAACCGTTTCTGAGTAGATGGGCTGCAGATCCGGCGAGCGGAGCTAGCAACTAAACCCGCGAGCGGAGCGAGCAATCAAACACCGTGGCAGAGCCAGCGCGGCTCGGACCACAACTGGCCAGAAAGGACCAGCATTATGCAGCGCAGCAAGTTATACCGAGAGGTCGCGCAGAAAGTCGATCCTCAGAAGTTGTACACGCCGAGTGAGGCAATGGATTTCGCAAAGGCCAATACCCGAGCGAAGTTCGACGAGACGGTAGACGTCTCGGTGCGACTCGGGGTCGATCCTCGCAAGGCGGATCAGATGGTCCGCGGCACCGTCAACCTCCCCAATGGCACCGGCAAGACGGCGCGGGTGCTCGTGTTCGCCACCGGCGAGCGCGCCGAAGCCGCGATTGCGGCTGGGGCCGACGAGGTGGGCTCCGATGAGTTGATCGACAAGATCTCGAAGGGCTATCTGGACTTCGACGCCGTCGTGGCAACGCCCGACATGATGGGCAAAGTCGGTCGGCTTGGCCGCACTCTCGGCCCCCGCGGGCTGATGCCCAATCCGAAGACCGGAACAGTCACCGTCGACGTCGCGAAAGCGGTCAGCGATATCAAGGGTGGCAAGATCGAGTTCCGGGTCGACCGGCATGCCAATCTGCACTTCATCATCGGCAAGGCGTCCTTCAGCGCCAAGCAGTTGTCCCAGAACTATTTTGCGGCGATGGATGAGATCGTCCGGCTGAAGCCGAGTGCTGCCAAGGGTCGCTATCTCCGCAAGATCACGTTGTCCACCACGATGGGCCCTGGAATCCCGGTCGATACCAACAAGACGCGTCCCGAAGCCGAATAGCCAAGCCCACCAGCGTGCTGCTGCTGAGCTGGTTGGGTGCCATCGTCGCCTGCTTCGGGTATGGGGTGGCCTCTGTTCTTCAATCGGTCGCGGCGAAGCGGGGCGCGGAAGTTGTCGGGCTAACCGGGCTGGCCATGATCGTCAAGCAGGTGCCCTATCTGCTGGGTCTCGTGATGGATGGGCTGGCTTTCGGCGGCAATGTGTTGGCTCTGCGGCGACTCCCGCTGTTCCTAGTTCAGTCAATCGTCGCAGCCAGTGTCGGAGTGACCGCTGTGATCGCCAGTCTGCGCGGCGCGCACCTGTCCCGAAAGGATTGGCTGTCGCTCGCCGTACTCGGCGTTGGGCTGATCTTCCTCAGCGTCACAGCCGTGCCTGGCACTGCCGCGCGGATTTCACTGGACAGGGATTGGCTCATCCTGCTCCTAGCAATCGTTCCAGCCACCGTTGGGTTCATTGGCTTCCGGATGAAGGGTCGTCGCTCGGCGATCGTGATGTGCTGCGCCGCTGGGCTCGGATTCACCGGGGTAGCCGTCGGCTCTCGCGGCATCGGCGCGGATGACGTGTCATGGTCGTTGCTGCTCAACCCACTGCTCTGGGCGATTGTGGTCTATGGCGCGATCGGCATGGGCTTTTTCACGGTGGCGCTGCAGCGAGACTCAGTCACGCTGGTCACCGCGATCACATTCGTCTTCGAGGTCGTGGTGCCCTCATTGGTCGGCATCGCCCTTTTTGGCGACGCGATCGCGCCGGGGCGGCTCCCCCTGGCTCTTGCAGGATTCGTGCTGGCCATCGGTGGCACGGTGTCTTTGAGTCGCTTCGCCGAGTAGCCAACTCGTGAATCAGGAAGTCACTGGACTGGCTGCCGCGGCCGCGAGCGCTGTGCCGCTGAGCCGGTAGGCCGTCCACTCGTCCATCGGTACCGCCCCGAGGCTGCGGTAAAAATCGATCGCGGGCTGGTTCCAGTCGAGCACCGCCCACTCCAGCCGTGCGTAACCTCGCTCGACGGTCAGCTCGGCCAGCGACATCAGCAAGGCCCTGCCAAGCCCGAAACCCCGATACTCAGGCATTATGTAAAGATCCTCGAGGTAGAGACCGTGAACACCTTCCCAGGTCGAGAAGTTTCGAAAATATAGTGCGAGACCGACCACGTGCTCGTCCCATTCCGCAACGAGCGCGTACGCCGCGGGCTGGTGTCCAAAGAGCGCGCTGCGAAGCTGTTCGGTCGTGGTCTTCACCTCGTGAGCAGCCTTTTCGTAGCTGGCCAAATCGACGATCAGCTGGAGGATTCGATCGAGGTCAGACTCCCGAGCCTCGCGTACGCAGGGATGCATCGACCCATCTTCACAGCAAGTGGTCACAAACGACACGGAGCGAGCGAATTGCGGTGTCGCCTGTGACCACTTGCGCGCCCCTGTGCAGCTAACGTGTTCAGGCCGGTCGGCGTGCGCCCATGTAGGGCATGTACTTCATCTTGATGTATTGCACCTTCTTGCCTGGGTGTGGCGCGTGGATGACGTTGCCGTTGCCGGCGTACAGCGCGACATGTTTGATGCCGGGGTAGAAGAAGATCAGGTCGCCGTTCCTGAGATTGGATTTGGAGATCTTCTTACCCATGCGGTACTGCTTTCCGGCCGAGTGCGGCAGCCTCACTCCGGCCGCTTTCCAGGCCTTCATGCTGAGGCCGGAGCAGTCCCAGCCGTTGGGGCCGGCGGCATTGCGTACGTATGGATCGCCAAGCTGTTTCTTGGCGAATGCCAGAGCTTTCTCGCCCTTCGTATGAGTCTTTGGCGCCTTGGATACCGGTTTGGGGACCGGCTTCTTGACGACGACGGTCGTCGCGATGATCCTGCCGGCTTGCAGCCTCTTCCAGAACTCGGCGTTGACCTCTCCGGTTCGCTTGAGGTGCCGCGACTTCTGAACGGCCTTGATCACGTCGGCGGTAGCGGCGCCGTAGCGGCCCTTTGTCGGGATCTTGGCGAAACCGGCCGAGCGCAACGCCAGCTGCAGCCGAAGGACGTCCTTACCTTTGTCACCGGCCTGAAGGTGCGGCGTCGTGCCGCGTGAGAGTAGCGCACTCCAGGCACGTCGACCGCCCACGAGGAGGGGATTGAGCCCAACGGATTTCCGGAACTTGGCCAGCTCCTGCGCGTCGGCGGTGGAGAAGTGACTGTTGACGGCGGTCGGGTAGCCCGCTTTGTAAAGCAGGCACTCCATCGCCTTTGCCTGGGCTCCGTGGGAGCCGGCCTTGATCGGCTGGTACGTCGTGAAGGTGACTTCACACCTTGTTACAGCGCCGGCCGGAATCGTGCCAAGAGCGGCGGTGGCAGCTAGTGCGACTCCGGTAATCAGGCATGCTGCAGTCCTCAGAATCCTCCCCATGACGGTGGATCTCCCCCGAGTGAGACAACACCGGCCCCGTTCGAAATGGCCAGTCGGGCCACGTTATCAAATCGAGACATTTACCACTACCGCCAGCCGAAATTATCTCGTTTTGATTACGGCGACCTGCCTACGCCGTGATCCTGGGTTGGGCGGCGGTCCCAGAATTATCGATTTGGTGGGCGCTTGGAGCCATCGGTAGAGTGTTCGCTGCCGAAGACCGCTGGTTGGTCGAGCTTCCAGTTCGACCCGAAGTGTCCGTACGAGAGCACGGGCGGCCCGCGTAGGTGAGTACAAGTGTGGCGGGAGATATCTGATCTCCTCATCGCCCTTTGCCGCCTGCGCAAAGGGCTTTCTCATCTCCGCGGCCCCTTCTCAAGGCAGAGCCAGCCCTTCGGTAGCGCTTCAGATGATGCGCGCGACGAAGTGGAGGAGACATATGGCGAGGTCGGACAAGATAGCGGCCGTCGCCGAGCTGGCCAATAGGTTCACCAGCTCGGCAGGCGTGGTACTGACCGAATACCGCGGACTCTCGGTCAAGGCGCTCAAGGAGCTGCGCCGCTCGCTCGGCGATGAGGCCAATTACTCGGTATCAAAGAACACGCTCACGACGATCGCTGCCCGTGAGGCGGGTGTCGATGGGATCGAGGAGCATCTCGTCGGGCCGACAGCGATTGCGTTCATCGACGGCGATCCCGTGATCGTGGCCAAGGGCCTGCGTGACTTCGCACGTACGAATCCGCAACTTGTGATCAAGGGCGGGGTGCTGGACGGCAAGTTCATGAGCCCCGACGAGGTCAGGAGACTTGCGGATCTTGAGTCGCGTGATGTCCTGCTTGCGAAGGTCGCTGGGGCCCTGCAAGGAGTCCTGCAACAAGCAGTCTCCCTAGCGGCTGCTCCGCTGTCTCACGCGGCTCGGCTGTTCGCCGCGCTCGAGAAGGCAGCAGAAGAAAATCCTTCGCTGCTCGCCAGCGCGCCAAAAGCTACGACGGAGTCCGCGAACGACGAGCTTGCGGCAGTTTCGACCGCTGAGCCGACGAATAGCGAGATTGAGGACGAGTCGACCCAGGAACCGACGAACGATCAGCTTGCCGAGGAGTTGACCCAAGAGCCGACGAACGAAGAACTCGCCGCCGAGGCGGCAGAACCCGCAGCGTCAGCTGCACCTGACGCGGACACCACGTCCGCGGCAGAACCACTGGCAGCACCCGCTGCGGAAGACAACTAGGAAGGACGCCCACTATGGCGAAGCTCAGCACTACTGATCTCCTTGATGCCTTCAAGGAGCTGACCTTGATCGAGCTCAGCGAGTTCATCAAGGAATTCGAGACCACCTTCGGCGTAACAGCGGCCGCCCCCGTTGCCGCTGCGGCGCCGGCAGC
>Ga0070662_100002799_pt1 | contig 10806 bp, 8 predicted proteins | sample KBSC53metaG_FD_65648 | JGI IMG/M metagenome (GOLD analysis project Ga0070662, IMG submission 65648) | Corn rhizosphere microbial communities from Kellogg Biological Station, Michigan, USA - KBS C5-3 metaG | ecosystem: Host-associated > Plants > Roots > Rhizosphere > Soil ...
AGGGCGCGGATGAAGTCGGCGTCGTAGTACATCGCCTCCTCGTCGCCGGCCTCCTTGTTCGCCGCCTGGGCGCGGAAGCGCTCGGCCTGGTCCTCGGCGTCGTTGAGCTCCGAGAAGCCGTTCGCGTACTCGCGGCCGGTGATGAAGAGCTCGAAGCGCTCGGTGATCGACGGGTCGGTGTCCGATGCGCGCGCCAACGGCGACACCTCGACCGGGTAGTCGACGATGAAGGTCGGCTGCCAGAGCTGCGCCTCGACCGCGGCCTCGAACAGGCCGAACTGCAGCTCGGCGAGGGTCCAGTGCGCGGGCGCAGGGGGACCGGCCGCGCCGATGCGCGCGCGCAGGACGCTCGCATCACCGGCTTCCGCATCGCTGACGCCGGCGTGGCGGACGAGCGCTTCCTTCACCGTCATGCGCGCAAAACGCGACTCGAGGTCGACTTCGCGCCCGGCATAGACGAGCCTGGCCGACCCCGCGGCTTCGCGCGCGGCGTGGCGCAGGACCTCCTCGGTGAAGTCCATCAGGTCGTGGTGGTTCCAGTACGCCGCATAGAACTCCATCATCGTGAATTCGGGGTTGTGGCGGACCGAGACGCCTTCGTTGCGAAAGCTGCGGTTGATCTCGAACACGCGCTCGAAGCCGCCGACGATGAGGCGCTTCAGGTAGAGCTCCGGCGCGATGCGCAGGAACATCTGCTGGTCGAGCGCGTTGTGGTGGGTGACGAACGGCTTGGCGTTGGCGCCGCCCGGAATCGGATGGAGCATCGGCGTCTCGACCTCCATGAAGCCGTGCTCGACCATGAAGCGGCGGATCGACGACAGCGTCTTGCTGCGCGCCACGAAGCGCGCCCGCGCCGTGTCGTCCGTGATGAGGTCGACGTAGCGCTGCCGGTACTTCTGCTCGGCGTCGGCGAGGCCGTGGAACTTGTCGGGCAGGGGCCGCAGGCTCTTCGTCAGAAGGCGCAGGCGATCGACCTTCACCGTCAGCTCGCCGGTCTTGGTCTTGAAGAGCGTGCCCTCGGCGCCAATGATGTCGCCGAGGTCGAGCTGCTTGAACGCAGCGTAGGCGTCGTCGCCGACCGCGTCGACGCTGACGCGCAGCTGGATGCGCCCGGTCGCGTCCTGCAGGGTCGCGAAGCTCGCCTTGCCCATGACGCGCTTGAGCATCAGGCGGCCGGCGACCGAGATCGGAATCGCCTGTGGCTCGAGCGTTTCGTTGTCGAGGTGGCCGTGCTTGCGCGCCAGCTCGGCGGCGCGGTGCTTGGGCTTGAAGTCGTTGGGGAAGGCGACGCCGCGCCGGCGGATGGCCGCGAGCTTCTCGCGACGTTCGGCGACGAGCACGTTCTCGTCGAGGGAGGGATCAGTGGCGGCCATGGGGTTCCTTGCGACCGCGCATTCTAGGAAGGCGAAGCTGCGGGCCCGTCAGCCGCGGCCGCATGCACTTCGAGGCATCAAGTCGAGCGTTGCAGGAACAGCCACTTGGGCGTCTTGAAATGAACGATGCTCCAGTAGAGCAGGACGTACAGGCCCATGAAGACGAACAGCGAGATCGCCAGGAGCGCCGTGTTGTTCCACCAGAGGACGCTCGGGATCACCGACATCAGGCACAGCACCCACAAATAGGGCGAGGTCATCGAGTTGCGTCGGGTCTGGCGCCGCTCGTGCGTGCTGCCCACCTTGGCGCGCAGCACGCGTCGATGGATCAGCGTGTGCAGGTGGATGCCGTCGGGCGCGTGGGTGGCGACGCCGCGCACGAACTTGCGGCGGTACATCGTGAAGATCGTCTCGAAGATCGGGTAGGCGCAGAGCAGCAGCGAGAACAGGGGCGACACGCTCGGATTGCGCACCAGCAAAAGCACGTTGGCCTCGGCGAGCATGAAGCCGAGCAGGTACGCGCCGCCGTCACCGAGAAAGATGAGGCCCGCCGGGTAGTTCCAGACGAAGAAGCCGAATACGGCGCCGATCGTGATCAGCGCGACCATGATCACGAACGTGTCGCCGACCTGGAAGGCAACGTAGGCGATCGACACCATCATCAGCAGGACGCACATCGACGCCAGGCCGTTGAACCCGTCGATGATGTTGATCGCATTGGCGACGCCCGTGACCGCGAGCAACGTCAGCGCGACGGCGAAGGGCGCCATCGTGATCAGCTGGTCGACGCCGGGAATGGTGGTCCGATGGATCACGGCGTCGAGGAGAAGGACGGCCAGACCGGCCGAGATCACCGTGAAAGCGAGCCTGCGCCGCGGCGACACGCCCTTCGTCAGGTCCTCGGCCAGGCCGAACACGAAGGTCGGCAGGCCGGCCACGATCAGGAGCCACACCATCCCGGTGTGCGGCTCGTTGGTCAGTTGTGCCAGCGTCGTGCCGGCGAGGATCGCCGCGAACACCGCGATGCCGCCGACGCGCGGCACCGCGCGGGCGTGGAATTTCTGCGGCCCTGACAGGTCGCTGTCCCAGGATCGATGACCGTGCCGCTCGGTCGAGCGAATCAACAGCAAGGCAACGACGAGCGACGCCAGGAAGCTGGCGATGAGAAGCGGCATGGACTCAGTTTACAGGTGGCGCGCGCCGTCCAACAACGCGCGGATCGCCTTGTCGAGTCCGTTACGGGGGCGAGAAGCTCGGGGAGCCGGCCCACTCGACCCACTCGGTCAGGCGCCCGACATCGTCGAACAGGCACCAGGCGTCGGACCGCAGGCAGCTGGCCGGAAGCCAGTAGGAGTTGGGGCGCGGGCCGACGACGAAACAGCGGATGCCCTGAAGCTCGGCGAGATGCGCGGCCAGGCTGTCGGCGCTGACGACCAGATCGAATCCCTCAAGGCACTCGATCAGCGCCTCGAATTGGCGGGGGATCGTTGCCGACGACACATCCGACGGGACCTGGGCGTGGTCGCCTTCGAGCAGGACCACCTGGGCGGCCACGCCGCCGGCGCGGAGGGCGCGCGCGAGCGCGCCGATGGTCGCCGCCGGGAGGGTCTTGGCGGCCAGCCGGCTGGCGGGAACGATGACCGCCGACCGGATCGGCGCGCCGGAGTCGTTCGGCGCGGCGTCGATCACGTGCCCGGCGTTTTGCAGCGCCATGGCGTAGGCCTCGTAGATGTTCGCCGACGCCGGCAAGGCGGCCCGCCGCTCCGGCGGCACCAGGCAGCGCTCTCGCCAGCCGATCCGATCGAAGACGTAACGGTCGTGGTCCGCGAGTTCGGCGAGCTGCCGGCGCAGCCCGACGAGGCTGCGCACCGCGGCCGCCAATCCGCGCCGGCGCACGTCGAAGGCCGCCGGCACCTCGCCGGACCCGTCTGCGTCGATGAAGCGAGCCGCGTCGAAGCCGATGGCCGAGGCCAGGGGGCGCAGGTGGGCGCCGGCGAGCATGCCGGGATCGCCGCCGGTCCCGGGTCGCACGCGACGCAGCACCTGGCATGCGATGACGAAATCGCCGAACGCCTTCAAGGAGACAAAGGTCAAGCCCATGCCGTGATTTCCCGCGTCCGCCCAGCCACGAGCATTCGATAATCGCCAGGGGAAGACGCCGTGGCCATCGAGAACATCACCGCTTCGTCGACGCCCGACCCCCCTGACGCCTCTGCCCGCCGGCGGCGCTCGATGCCCGTGGGGCCCGGCGGCGGGTCAGGCGGTCGCGCGTCCGGCTTGTCGCATCTCCATGTCTTCATTCTGGGGTGGGCCTTGTACGTTGCCGCGCCGCTGTTGCTCGGCTATTTCGGCGTCTTCGAGCGGCTGGAGCCGGTCGAGTCGGTCGCCGGATATTTCGAGGGCCCGGCGGCAATGTGGGCCGGGCTGCTGCTTTATGCGGCGTTGATGCCATTGGCTTTCTACGGAGGCAGTCGGTTCGCGCGGTCATGGCGGCGCATGCCACCCTTGATTGTTCCGCTGCGCCTGCAGAGCTGGCTGCTGCTCGTCGTCTACGCGATCCTGCTGGTGCTGTTCACCGCGGCCGCCCGCGAGCTGCTGTTCCAAGGCTATGCCGAAGGCGTCGACTCGACGGTCGTCGGCCCGATCGCGACGCTCCAGATGGTGCTGCTGTTCCAGTATCTCGTCTGCAAGGCGGCCGGCTTGACGCGCGTTGGGCGCGGCCTCGGCGTGCTGTTGATCCTCGCGTCGGTCGTCCTGCTCGGCATGGGCGGCCGGCTGTACGTGGCTTCCGCGCTCGTCGCCTTGTACTTCTACTGGTGGAAGTGGGTGGCCCAGGATCGGGCAGCCCGGCGCCGCTCGATCAAGTGGGCGCTGCTGGCGCCGCTCGTGCTGGCGGTGATCGGCATGTGGCGGGTCGGCGCTCTCGACATCAGCGGGCTCGGCTTCTATCTCTTCGCGGAGCCGCTTTTCACGAGCATCTCGGCGGTCTCGTATTTTCTCGGCGGCTCGTGGCACATCCTCGACACGCCGACAGACTTCTTCTCCGCGTTCATCAACGTCGTTCCGACGGCCCTCTGGCCCGAAAAGCTCAACTTCGTCGCCTCGCTGTCGAATGCCGGGCTCGACTTCGAATCGCCGTTCGGCGCCCTGAGCATCATCACGTCGTCGGTCGCCAACTTCGGCTACCTCGGCGGACTCGCCTTCATCGCCCTCGTCGGCACGGTGTTCGGATGGGCGCAGCGAAACGCGACCTCGCCCTTGATGCGTGCGTTCTATTGCTTTCTGGTCTCTCTGCTGCCGTTCCTCTTCTTCCGCGACCCGTTCCAGGTGCAGGTCAAGCTCGTCACGACCGGCTTCCTCCTGCTGGCGTTTCATTGGTCGCTGACGATGCCCGTCGCTCGTCGCGCACGCCTGCCCCGTCTGGTGCGGGGCCGCTGATACGCCACACGCGCTCAGAGCTGGTGGGCGAAGTCGTAGATGTTCGCCGGCACGGCGCGCTCCTGCCGGTCGGACAGGCGGCTGAGCAGCGAGCGACGCAGGGCCAGCACATCGTGGACCGCGCAGTAGGCCTCGAAGGTCAGTCGGCTGAAGCGGTGATGCCGGCGGATGCTGTCGAGCATGGCGTAGACATCGCCGCGGTCGACAAGCTCGAGGCGTCGCAGGAAGGCCCACATCGCCGAGTAGTTGAACGGCACACGGTCGTAAAGGGCGGGGAACATGTCCTTGGCGCGCAGGAACGAATCGACGATCAGGCTGCCGACCGGTCGGAAGATCACCGGCATCGTCGGGTGAATGGCGTAGTCGCCGTACTCGCGGATGAAGCGAGCCATGACCTCCGCGCCGTCGCTGGCGATCGATGAGCCGCCGTTGGACTTGGCGCTGCGTCCCTGGATCGTCACGGCCGAAGACAGTCGAACGAACTGCGGCACGAGCGCCGGGATGGCCAGCGCCGTGAACAGGTCGGGCACCGTCGAGTGGAAGAGCCGCCCGGTCGTTCGCGCGATCTCGAACAGGACATCGCTCGCGATCGCACCGTGGTACGTGCTCGGCAGCCAGTAGTAGCCCCACCCGCCCCGCTGCATCACCCGCGTCGCGGCGCGGCGCAGATCGCCGACGCTGTGGCCGCCGTCGCCGCGGCCGCTGTCGTAGACAAGCTTTGCCGGCACGCCGTCGATCGGCCACTGGTAGGTGGAAGTGCGCCAGGTGTACGCGCGCTGCTCCGGAAGCTCGGTGATCTTGGCCGCGAGCCTTTCGACGCCGCCCGGAACGATGGCGTCATCGTCGCCGATGAAGATGACGAACCGTCCCTTCACCTTGGTCAGTGCGAAGTCCCAGTTGTCGCACATCGACAAGCGCTTGTCGGTCCGGAAGTAGCGCAGCCGGGGCCCGGTCAGCTCGTCGACGACCTGTCGCGTCCGGTCCTCGCTCATGTTGTCCGAGACGATGACCTCGTAGTCGTCGAAGTCCGATTCGAGCGCGCTGCGCAGGGTCGCGCCGAGCGTCTCGGCACGGCTGCGGGTGGGAATGACGATCGAGATCAGTGGGCTCATGAGTGAAGTAGAGAGGGTGTCGAAGCCGGCTCGCGGTCGGCTCAGCGTCTATGGGCAAGATGCCGGCGATCGACGGCGAGCCGCAGCCGGGCCAGAAGCATGGCGCGGAGGGCGTCGGCAGCCAGGAGGGAGAACACGAAGCAGGCGGCGAGCGACACGGCCAAGTACGTCAGCCATGCGCCGCGGTTGCTCAGTGTGTCGGGAGCGAGGGCCAGGCCAGCCGAAGCGGCCAGCGCGCCCGCGGCGAGCGGCTTGGTCACGTCCTTCCAGTACCAGCGCAGCTGCTCGCCCTTGAGGATGTGCAGATGCATGAGCGAGACGCCGACAACGACGTACATGGTGTTCAGCGCGACCCACACCCACGCCGCGCCGATCGCGCCGAAGCGGGGGATGGCCCAAAGCAGGGCAGCGATCAGCAGCACCGCCGCCGACGAGTTCAGCTTGACCAGGAGCCCGGTCCACCCATACGCCATCTGCGCCTGGGCCGGCATGTACATCAGCGCGTTGAGGAACGCTCCCAGCGCGAGGATGGCGATCAGCGGTGCGCTGCGCTGGGCCAGGACAGGGTCGCCCGACCACAGATAGACGATGCCCGCGCCATGCAAGGCCAGCAGCAGGAACATGGGCGCGATCAGCACGGTGGCCGCCTGCGCCGTCGCGTGGTACAGGTGTGCCAAATCGACCGAGTGCTGCAGCGCCACCAGGCCGACGAGTCGCGGGTAGGCGGCCTGCGTCAGCGGAATGACCAGCAGGTAGAGCAGGCCGCTGACCGAGGCGGCGAGCATGTAGTAGCCGAAGTCCTCGAGCGCGAGCAGTCGGGAGAGCAGCAGCTTGTCGGTCTGCGTGAGCAGAAGCGTCAGCAGGGACAGTGCCGCCATGCCGAGCGCGAAGCGCCACACCGGCTTCAGGACGGCCAGCGAGAAGCGGGAAGCGCCGTCGGCATCCGGCAGGCACGCGTTCACCTTGTGGCGCAGGAGGAGCACCGCCACGACCGACAGCACCCCGTGGGTGAGGAAGAAGGCGGCCATGGTTGGCGAAACGAACGTCACGACCGCGGCGGCGCCGCCCCAGCGCAGCGTGGCGAGCGCCGCATTGACGACGTTGAACCAGACCTGCCGATGCAGGCCGAGGAGGGCACCGCGGTAGACGCTCTCGACGAAGCGGAGCGCGACCACGAAGGCCATCACCGAGACGGCCTGCTGCGCTTCGCCCTGCGTGAGGGCCGCGAGCTTCAGCCAGTCCCGGGTCAGCCATCCGGAGGCGAGGAGGACGCCCACGAGGATGAGCAGGCTGACGCCAAGTGTCACGACCTCGAGACTGCGCAGCAGGCGGCGGACGTAGCGAACGCCGCTGCCATCGGCCACGAACTTCGCCATCTCCCGGGTCAGCGTGGGCGTCATGCCGAGGTCGAGCAGCGTCAGCCACGTCTGCATCACGGCGAACAGACCGATGACCCCGTACGACTCCATGCCCAGGCGGGCGATGTAGATGGGCGTGAAGGCCAGGCCCATGACGGCGGTCCAGCCCTGGCCGACAAAGTTCGCGATCAGGTTGCGCTTCAGCGACATGTGATCGGCCAAGATAAGTCGAAGGTCGAGGTGCGGCGCGCACGGCCAGCTCGGCGCCGCCTCAGCGATGCGGGACGCGCTTCAGGTAGCCATCAGGCGCGACGGTCATCAGGACCTTGTCCTCGACCGTCTTGTCGACCTGGAACGCGAGCCGCTCGCCGTCGGCAGCGAATCGAGGCGTTTCCTGAAGGCGCTTCAGGTACTCGCGGACCGCGGTCTTGGGGTTGTCGCCCTGGCGCCAGGGACGGTTGGCGTAGATTTCGTCAGGGAGGTCGTCGACCACGGTGTCGAAGACGCAGCAGTAGCTCGACGGGCTCGTCAAGGGCGCGTACGCCTCCAGCTCTGCGAGCACGTGCTCGTGGGTGTGGTTCGAGTCGAGGCAGACGAGGACGCGCCGGTAGCCGCTGGCGATCTCTTTCACCTGCCCGACGATGTCCGGCGCGATCGAAGAGCCTTCGATCATGTCGATCCGGTGCGCCATGGGGTGGGCCTCGATCGCCTTGCGGTTGTGCGCGCGGATGTCGATGTCGAGGCCGAGGACACGGCGGCGCGTCTGCTTCGGGTCGAGCGTCGTTCCCTGAGAGACCGCCTCGGCGTAGTCGAGCAGGGCCAGCATCGACGCGCTCAGGATCAGCGATCCGCCGTGGGCGATGCCGGTCTCGATGACGAGGTCCGGCTTGACCTGCCAGATCAGCTCCTGCACCGCGACGATGTCCTGCGGGTACTGGATGATCGGCCGGCCGAGCCAGCCGAAGTTGTACGAGTACCCGGCACGGATCGAGGTGACCATGGCACGGTGCATGTCGGAGCGCAGCTCCTCGTTCGTGCCGTTCGCCTTGACTCGGGCGGCGACTTCTTCTTCAAAGCTCATGGTGTTCGACCTTTACGTACTGAAAACGGCTGCGAGACTGGGCCACGATCTCGTCGTGGTAGTTGGAGTTCATGACGAAGACCAGCGAACCTTCGGGCAGGTCGCGCACGGCTTGCTCGGGAGAGACGATCGGAAGCCCGGTGGCGGCGACGTGGCGCTGCTGCTTGGCGGGATTCATGTCGATCGCCAGGTCGAGGCGAACGCCGGCGCGGCTCATGTAGTTCGAAAAGATCACGCCCTTCGACGATGCGCCCCAGATCGCGATGCGCTTGCCGGACGCGCCGAGGGCGATCTCGCGGCTGGCCGCAATTCCTGCGGTGAAATCGTCCGGAAACGTGATCGCGTCGCCGGGCCCGGCCGTCGGACGCCTGAGCGTCGACAGGTCGGCGACGACGTAGAGGTACTGATCGCCGAAGAGCCGGCCGCTTTCCACGACCTTGCCGAAGATGCGCTGGAAGTCGCCGAGGCGAAAGTAGTTGACGTGCTCGAAGAAGATGTCGAACCAGGCCCGGTTCTCGCGGATCCAGTCGAGGCAGGGCACCTCGATGTAGATCAGGCCTTGCCGGTTGTTGGCGTCGGCGATGGCATGGAGGAACTGCACCGGATCCTGCATGTGCTCGAGCACATGGCGCAGGACGATGCCGTCGGCCGACAGGCCCAGGCCGGCGGCGAACGGTGCGCGCACGACGTGCGGGCTCTCGCCTTCATAGGCCGGGTCGATTCCCGTCGCGTCGTAGCCGGCCGCTCGCAGCTGCTCGAGGAAGTAGCCCTTGCCGCAGCCGACCTCGATGAGCGTCTTGCCGGCGAGGTGTCGATCGACGATGGCGATCACCTGCTCGAGGTGTCCCTTGAAGACGGGCGACAGCGCCTGCTCGTTCTGGTAGTCCTGGTCGTAGACGAGAAGATCCGGGTCGAACGCCTGGTTGAAGACCAGCCCCGTGTCGAGGTCCTGCACGAGGACCACGTCTCCGACGGGCGAAGCGAGCGCCTCGGCGGCGCTGGCGTAGACGCGGTTCTGCAGCACCGGCAGGGCCTCGGCTCGGAAGAGTTCGCGCACGCTCATCGCGCCGGCTCCAGGACCGATCGCAGCCGGTCGTTGCGGCCCCAGAAGGCCATCGGCTCGTAGTCGGGATACGGATGGCAGCCCAGCTCGGGCTGGATCGTCCAGCCACTTTCTAGGATCCATCGCTCGACCAGCGCCCGGACTGACACCGGCTGGCCCGAGCAGACGTTGACGACGCCGCTGTCCGGCGCCGTCAGCGCCAGTTGAACCAAGGTCTCGGCGACCTGCGTGACCGGCAGGTAGTCGCGCAGCTGCTCGCCGGCGGACATCTTGAAGGTGCGCTCGCCCCGGCTCGCAGCCGCGTGCAGTTGAGCATAGAGGGAACGCGGCGACTGGCCGTCGCCGTACAGGTAGAACAGCCGCGCCCAGGTCAGGCCGAACGCCGACTCGTCGCGCAGGAACGCGAGCTGTCGTCGCAGGGTGTCCTTCGCGAACCCGTACGGATTCGCAGGCGCTGGCTCCAGGGCCTCGTCGAGCGGGCCGCTCTGCATGCCGTACTCGAAGCACGTGCCGGTGCAGACCATCGCCGGAAGGCCCGCACGCACCAGGCCCGCAAGGAAGCGGTACTGGACGGGCAGCTCGCTCTCGAAGTGATGCAGGGAGCGGTAGTTCGGCAGTCCACTCCACGCCAGGTGCAGGAGCACGTCCGGCCGGCCGAGCAGGGCGAAGTCGTCGGTCGAAGGCGTCGCGATGTCGAGCTGGACCCAGCGAACCGAGGGCAGGGCGGCGTCGGCCGACACCGGGCTCCTCGACGCGGCGACGACGTCGACGTCCTGGCGACGCGCGAGCGCGGCCACCACGTGGCGGCCGACGAAGCCCGTCGCTCCTGTGACGGCGATCCTCATTCGATCGAGAGCCGGGGGACGGCGAAGACGAAGCGGCCACCCCATTCGCCGATGCGGGCGAGCTGCACCGTGAGCTCGGCCTTGAGGTTCCACGGCAGCACGAGCACGTAGTCCGGCCGCTCGGACCACAGGTGCGCTTCATCGACGATCGGAATGCGGCTGCCGGGCAGGAACTTGTCGCGCTTGGCCGGGTTGCGGTCCACCACCCACGGCAGCAGGTCCGGTCGAACGCCGGCGAAGTTCAGCAGCGTGTTCCCCTTGGCGGCGGCGCCGTAGCCGCCGATGCGCTTGCCCTCGCGCTTTGCCTTGACGAGGAACTCGAGCAGGTCGTCCTTGATGCGCTCGGCTCGCGCCTGGAAGCCGGTGTAGTACGCGATCGACTTCGCGCCGGCGCGTTCCTCGGCCGTGAGCAGCCGGTCGACCGCGGCAGCGACCGGCCGCCTGCCCAGGTCCTGGCGCTGCGCGAAGACCCGCAGGCTGCCGCCGTGCGTCGGCAGCTCCTCGACGTCGAACACCGCCAGCCCGTTGCCGGCGAA
>Ga0070662_100002800_pt1 | contig 10804 bp, 2 predicted proteins | sample KBSC53metaG_FD_65648 | JGI IMG/M metagenome (GOLD analysis project Ga0070662, IMG submission 65648) | Corn rhizosphere microbial communities from Kellogg Biological Station, Michigan, USA - KBS C5-3 metaG | ecosystem: Host-associated > Plants > Roots > Rhizosphere > Soil ...
GATATGGATTCGGACTGGAAGCATCAAAAGCACGCTATAACCACCGATCAAAAGAATCTGACTGACGACGACCACATCCACGAAATCGAGAAAGCGCACCTGCAGCAGGCCCCAAAGTCAAAAGTGCCACTTCCTCCAGAGGAAAAGGGCGCCGGGCAAAGGAAGAAATAAAGACGCTGCCGGGTTCAGTCCGCGAGGAGCTTCGAGAACCTCTCGCAGTTGATCGGGACCGTGAATGATCTTGTGGCAAGACGATTCGCAAGCATGGCTACTTCCGCGGATCGTCTGAAGGCGCTGAAAATGATGGGAACAGCGTTTCTGGCGCGGATCGTTTCGATGACGTCCTCGGAGCAGGCGGGATGGTCAAAATCGATCAACACGGCGCTCAACTGACCGTCGAAGAGCGCGTCGCTGACGGGCTGACCGTGCCCGGCAAACTTCGGCTGGAATCCACACACTTCGACCATCAGTCCCAACAGCGCGGCGATCATTTCTTCGCGCGCGACTATCAGCACGTTGCCCAACGCCAGAACCCTTGCAATGAAAGGATGCACGGTGACCGGCAACTTATGGACCTTCGGGCGACTGGCGCTTACGGGATCCCCCTGAGATATTCCTGTGAACAAATGTCCACTCTCTCATTCCTGGTTGAGAGAGCAGCAGAACTATTTTCTCGAACGCACGTGAGTCCACTTTCAGAAGCAACGATAGAGGAGTTGAGAGAGGCGCTCATAGAACAACTAAAACACCAGGATAGTCCGACTCCCCGGCTCGCAAAACTGCTCAGAAAAGTGGGATCGGAAGCGAAAGAGAAGAGACTGAAGCCAGAGGAATTGCTGGTTGTTTTCAAGCAACTGTGGAACACTCTAAGCGAACCCGGGCACACCGATCAGTACGAGCGCGTACGGCAACAACTGGTGACCCTCTGCATTCAGGCGTATTACGCCGAGTAGAACGAACAAGATATCTTTGCCAGCACGCCCTATCTGAGGGCGGCACATCTCTGGCGTCGAGTACGTGACGTGGCAACAGCAATCCCGCCAAAGGCTCCAGCAACAATCCTGAGTCGTCTCTTTCGCCGATCACGCAACGGATCTGGTGAAGAGCTGGTCGGTCCAATCCGTGGCGAGGTGCTCGGGCTGGAACGACTTGGCGAGAGGGCGCGCGCCGTCGCGCGCGGACATCATCTGCTTCCCGCTCAGAAGCAACGCGGGTCCGGACCGCTGCTTCTCCGCCTCGAGGACACAAAGGGCGTTCTCGACCGCGTTTACCACGAGCTCAACAGCGGCGCCGAGCGTGGTCTCGACATAAGTCCGGCGGGCGACTGGCTTCTGGACAACTTCTACATCGTTCAGGAGCACATCCGCGAGATCCGGACAAGTCTCCCCAAGAGCTACTACGAGGAGCTGCCAAAGCTCGCGACCGGATCGCTGGCTGGATATCCGCGCGCATACGAAGTAGCCATTGAGCTGATCGCGCACACCGAGGGTCACCTCGACCTCGACAACATCACGTTGTTCGTGCGCGAGTACCAAACGGTGACAGCGCTGCGCATGGGCGAGCTGTGGGCAATACCGACAATGCTCCGGCTCGGCCTCGTCGAGAACATTCGGAGGATGGCGCTTCGCGTCGCGGCTCGGCTTCAGGAAGTCGAATCGGCGGATCGTGCCGCGGCGAAGCTGCGTGATGCGAGTGAGGAATCGCAGCAGGCGCTGGCGAAAGCACTGGCGTCGTTCGTTGACGAGCACCCTCCGTTCACGCCGACATGGGTCGCGCGTTTTCTCCAACAGGTTCGGTCCTATCAGACGAACTTCACGCCGCTCATCTGGCTCGAGCAGTGGATCGCCGAAGATGGACCCAGCGCGGAAGAAGCGGCGACCAGATCCAACCGTCGCGTTGCTCTCACGCAAGTCACCGTCGCGAACAGCATCACCAGTCTGCGCACGATATCACGACTCGACTGGAAGGATTTCGTCGAGTCCCAGAGCGCAACCGAACAGCTGCTACGGCAGGATCCGAGCGGTCATTACGCGGGCATGACTTTCGGTACTCGCGACCATTATCGCCACGTCGTCGAGCACATCGCCAAGCGCGTAAAGAAACCGGAAGAAGAAATTGCCGCCGAGGTGGTTTCGCTTGCCAAGCTCTCGGATCCGAAGGACAGCCGCCACGCACACGTCGGTTACTTCCTGATCGACAAGGGAAGGCGAGTACTCGAGGGAAGAGTCGGCTACACCCCGCCGCCGGGTGAATGGATTTATCGCTGGACGCAGCGGCATCCCAACACGATTTACTTCGGCGGGATCAGCTTGTTCACCGCCATCGCCATCGGCGCGATTCTGGAGGTAATGGAAGGAGCCACAGCGGGAGTAAGCGTAGTAATCGCATTGCTGGCGCTGATCCCCGCGAGTGAAGTCGGTATCAGCATCATCAATCAGCTGATCACGATGCTGATGCCTCCCCGGCTGTTGCCAAAGCTGGAGCTGCGCGACTTCGGAATTCTGGAGGAGTACAAGACGGCGGTCGTGGTGCCGACACTTCTCGGAAGTGTGAAAGCTGTCGAGGAAGCGCTCGAACATCTGGAAGTCCAGTACCTCGCCAACCGCGATCCGAATCTGCGCTTTGCTCTGCTCAGCGATTTTACCGATTCGCCGACGGAGCACAGGCCAGGTGACGAAGACATTCTGACGGCGGCGACAGCGGGCATCAAGTCGCTGAACTCCGTTTACAGAAACGCCGGCGAAGACGTCTTCTTCCTCTTCCACAGACAGCGGCTGTGGAATCCAAAACAAAACGTGTGGATGGGCTGGGAGCGGAAACGCGGAAAGCTCGCCCAGTTCAACAAGTTCCTCCGTGGCGACGCCAGGGACGCTTTCAGCACAGTCGTTGGCGATACTAGCAGTCTCAGCTTCGTTCGTTACGTGATTACGCTCGACTCCGATACGGTCCTGCCGCGCGACGCAGCGCAGCTGCTAGTGGGAACGATCGCGCACCCGCTCAATCGAGCTCACTACGACGAGGGAGTCGCGCGTATAACCGAAGGTTACGGCATCATCCAGCCACGGGTCGGCGTCTCGCTCACGAGCGCGCACAGGTCCGTCTTCGCGGCGATACACTCGGGGCATCCGGGTGTCGACCCGTACACCACGGCCGTCTCCGACGTGTACCAGGACCTTTATGGTGAAGGAAGCTTCACCGGAAAGGGCATCTACGATGTAGATGCGTTCGAGCAGGCGACGCACGGACGGTTCCCCGAGAACACGCTACTCAGCCACGATCTGATCGAGGGAACGTGGACGCGCGCGGGCCTCGCAACCGACATCGAGGTTTACGACGACTACCCGGCGCGATACCTCACTTTCACGCGGCGCAAACACCGCTGGATCCGGGGCGACTGGCAACTACTCGGCTGGTTGAACAGGACCGTCCCAGGCCCTGATGGGCCGATGCCCAACCGGCTATCGGCGATCTCGCGCTGGAAAATCTTCGACAATCTCCGTCGCAGCGTTGTCGAGATCTTCCAGCTGGCGATGCTGGTTGTGGGCTGGTTTCTGCTACCGGACTCCGCGTTGCAGTGGACGGGCATCCTCCTGGTGGCAATTGCCTTCCCGTGGCTTTTCTCGCTGACAACGGCAATCCTGCGGCCGCCGCGCGACCAGTCATGGCTGGCGTACTACCTGGCAGTTGGGCGAGACGGAATCACCAATGCGCAACAGTTCGTGCTGACCGTGATATTCCTGCCCCACCAGGCAGTCGTTTCAGCGGACGCGATCATTCGCACGCTGTACAGGCTGTTCATAAGCCATCGCGATCTCCTGGAGTGGCAGACCGCATCGCAGGTCGAGCGCACGCTTGGCGATGGATCGCAGCTGGAGACCTGGCGAAAGATGTGGGCTGCGATCGCGCTCAGCGTAGCCCTTGCGGTGCTGATCGCCATTCATGTAACACCCAGCCTGGGAGCGACATCCAGCGAGCCGTTCCTGTTCATTCTCGGCACGCTGCCCGTGATACTTCTGTGGATTGCCGGCCCGAGTATCGCCTTCGCATTGAGCCGCGCATCGATCGTCGGTGAGATCCATCTGACTGAGGCGGAACGCGATGCAGCTCTGCGCTATGCCAAGCTCCACTGGACGTACTTCGAAAGATTCGTAACGGAGGAAACCCAGTGGCTTGCTCCGGACAACTTCCAGGAGGATCCGGAGCCCGTTCTGGCGCTGCGCACCTCGCCGACAAACATCGGCCTGCAGCTGCTTTCGACGGTCAGCGCTGTCGATCTCGGGTTCATCACTCGCGCCGACATGATCGACCGCGTGGAGAAAGTTTTCCGCTCGCTGGAAAGAATGCGACGATTCCACGGGCACTTCTTCAACTGGTACGACCTGAACGAGCTGCGGGTACTCGAACCGGCGTACGTCTCGACCGTCGACAGCGGAAACTTTGCCGGTCATCTCATCGCTCTTAAGCAGGCTTGCTACGAGATGATGAAGGATCCGACGTGCACCGATCAGGACGTGAAGCGTCTGCGCGCGATCGCCGAGCGTGCGCATGCGTACGCAGTCGAAATGGATTTCCGGTTCCTGTACGACGAGAAGCGGAAGCTATTCACAATTGGTTATCACATCGGCAGCAACACGGTAGACAACTCGTTCTATGATCTGCTGGCGTCGGAATCCAGACTGGCGTCGTTCATGGCAGTGGCAAAGGACGATGTCTCGGTCGACCACTGGTTCCGGCTCGGCCGCTCGCTGACCGCCGCCGCGGGGACGCGGACGCTTCTGTCATGGAGCGGCAGCATGTTCGAGTACCTGATGCCGGCGCTTGTAATGCAGACCTTCCCGTTCACACTGCTCGACCAGACTCACAAAGGATGCGTGAAGCGCCAGATCGCGTACGGCGCGGAGCGCAGCGTACCGTGGGGTGTGTCGGAGTCGGCGTATGCGGTACGCGACCGGCTGCACACTTACCAGTATCGCGGCTTCGGCGTGCCGGATCTGGCCCTCAAGCGCGGTTTGAGCAAGGAGCTGGTGGTCGCGCCGTATGCAACCGTACTGGCGATGCTCGTCGAGCCGCATCAGTCCCTCAAGAACCTGGCGACGCTGGAAGCCGAGGGTGCGCTCGGACCTTACGGGTTCCGTGACGCGCTCGACTACACCCGTCCCGCGCCGGGATCGAGAAAAACCGTGGTGTGCACTTTCATGGCGCACCACATCGGCATGAGCATTGTCGCGCTCACCAACGCTCTCGACAGGCAGATCTGGCCGCGTCGATTCCACACCGATCCGCTGGTGCGCTCTGCGGAGCTGGTGCTGCAGGAGAGGATTCCGCGCCGGCTCACGATGCAGGATGTGCAGGGCGACGCCGCTCCCCGGGTGCCGAGCGAGATGGAGAAGCCCGCGGTGCGCGAGATCGAAACGCCGCATACTCCGCAGCCGGTGGTCGGAATACTCGGCAACGTTCCATACACCACTCTCATCACCAACGCCGGCGGCGGGTTCAGTCGATTCGGGAATCTCGGCGTGACGCGCTGGCGTCACGACAGCACGCGCGACAACTACGGCCAGTGGTGTTACGTGAAGGATCTGAGCACCGGGCACGTGTGGTCCACGGCGCATCAGCCTTCAGGCACCGAGCCGCAGTGGTACCGGGTGTTGTTTGCGAGTGATCGCGTGACTTTCATTCGCCGCGACGGCGACGTGGATACTGTGACCGAGATCGCGGTTGCATCGGACGATGCGGCAGAAGTGCGCCGCGTGATACTCACCAATCGCTCGCTGCAGCCGAAAGAGATCGAGCTGACGAGTTACGCGGAAGTCGTGCTGGCATCCCCGGAGGCCGACCGCGCTCACCCGGCCTTTGGAAACCTGTTCGTGCAGACGGAGTTTCTGGAAAGCAAAGCAGCGTTGCTGGCGACGCGTCGGCCACGCTCAGCGACCGAAGCTGCGATATGGTGCGCGCATGTGGTCGCCTGTGGTCCTGAGGCAACAGGAAAGGTCACCTGCGAAACCGACCGCGCGAGATTCATTGGACGCGGACGGTCGGTGCGGAATGCAGAAGCACTTGATGAGGGAGCTGAGCTGACCGGCACAGTCGGCGCGGTGCTCGATCCGATTTTCTCGCTCCGCATTCGCGTGCGAATCCCGCCCGGTGCGTCGGCGCACGTTGCATTCACGACGTTCGTGACCGACAAGAAGGAGCGCGCGGTCGAGCTCGCCGATCTGTATCACGATCCGTACAGCGCGCGCCGCGCGCTCGACCTGTCGTGGGCGCAGGCGCAGGCGGAGCTGCGCGATCTAGGGATCGCGCCCGCGGACGCGGCGCTTTACCAGGATCTGGCCGGCCATCTCATATACCCGCACCCGGGCTTCCGTCCCGCGCAAAGCGCGGTCGAGGAAAACCGGCTCGGCCAGCAAGCGCTGTGGTCACTCGGCATCTCCGGTGACTGGCCGATTCTGCTGGCAACTGTCGAGAGCTCGGTAGGGATGCCGAGCGTGCGACAACTGTTGAGAACGCATCACTACTGGAGGCTCAAGGGAATCACCTGCGATCTGGTAATCCTCAACCTGCATCCGTTCACCTACATGCAGGAGCTGAGTGACGAGCTGCTGGCCACGACGATGGCGTCCAGTGAAGCAGGCTTGCTGGATCGACCTGGCGGAGTGTTCATCCGGCGTGCCGATCTGCTGAAACCGGAAGACATCACTCTGCTCAAGGCGATGGCCCGGGTGCAGGTCAACTGCGACGGCCTCGGACTCGGAAACTTCCTCGAGTTCCCGGGAGTGGAAGACAGATATCCGCCCAAGCTCGAGATAATGAATCGCGACATCGTGCCGCTCGGCACGGTACCCATTCACGCGGAGACTACGGATCCGGGAACGGGACTGCAGTGCTTCAACGGACTTGGTGGATTCAACGCGAACGGTGAATACGAGATCCACCTGACGGGTAGTGATTTGCCACCGGCTCCCTGGATCAACGTCGTCGGCAATCAGTCGGGTGGGTTCATCGTCAGCGAGGGGGGAAGCGGCACGACCTGGTCCGGGAACAGCTTCTTCTACCGCATCACGCCGTGGCACAATGACCCAGTGCGCGATCCGTCGAGCGACTGCGTATTCCTCCGCGATGATTCGACTGGTGATCTCTGGACACCAACGGCGCTGCCGATCCACGAACCGACGCCGTACAAGGTGCGCCACGGGGCAGGCTACTCCGTGTTCGATCATGTCCACCAGGGCGTCGCGACCTCACTCCGTATAGGCGTGGATCGCTCAGATCCGGTAAAGATCAGTGTGCTGACGGTGCGGAACGACACCACGGCCAAGAAAAAAATCACGCTCACCTGGTACCTGGAATGGGTGCTCGGCGTCACGCGCGAGCTCACCCAATACCAGATCCGCACCAGCTTCGACGAATCGACGCAGTCAATGTTCGCCCGCAACTACTTCGATGCGCAGTTCGCGGAGACTGTAGCATTCGCATCGATCAGTGAGAGGGTTGCGTACTATACCGCCGATCGACGCGAGTTTCTGGGACGCAACGGAACGATCTCCAGCCCGGCCGCACTGGAGCGGGCGGGACTCTCGGGGGCAATTGGCGCAACTATAGATCCGTGCTGTGCTCTCCAGGTCAGCGTAACGATCGACCCGGGAGAATCCAAGGACGTCGTGATGCTGCTGGGGGCGGCCGAAAGCGAAGAAGCCGTGCGTGAGATAGTGAATCGTCATCGCAGCCCGGAAGCGGCGCGAGCCTCCGTCGACTCGAATGTGCAGGACTGGGAGCGGAGACTCGGCACAATCAAGGTGAGCACTCCCGAGCCCACCTTCGACCTGATGGTCAACCGGTGGTCGTTGTACCAGGCGCTTTCGTGCCGGATGTGGGCGCGGTCGGCGCTATATCAGTCGAGTGGCGCGTACGGATTCCGCGACCAGCTCCAGGACGCGATGGCTTTCGTGTACGCGGAGCCCGACGTGGCAAGGGAGCAAATCATCCGTGCCGCATCGCGACAATTCATTGAAGGCGATGTACAACACTGGTGGCATCCGCAGAGCGGCAGGGGGGTTAGAACGAAGTTCTCCGACGACCTCGTCTGGCTGCCTTACGTCATCGATCACTATGTGACGGTCTCCTGTGATCGCGGGGTTTTCGATGTCGAAATCCCGTATCTGACAATGCGCGAGCTGAATCCTGACGAGCACGAGGTCTATGACCTGCCGAAGGTGTCGGAGGAAGTGGGCAGCATCTACGATCACTGCGTGCGGGCGCTGCGCAGAGCGAGCACTGCCGGACCGCACGGCTTGCCGCTGATTGGCAGTGGGGACTGGAATGACGGAATGAACCGTGTCGGCATCGAAGGCAAAGGCGAGAGTGTCTGGCTTGCCTGGTTCCTGATCTCGACGCTACGCAAATTCGCCGATCACGCCGGCAAGCGCGGCGATACGGCGATCAGCAATGAGATGCTGGCCAAAGCGGATGCTTACGCCGAGGCAGTAGAACGGTCGGCATGGGATGGCGAATGGTATCGGCGTGCGTACTTCGACGATGGCTCGCCGCTCGGGTCGCGAACGAGCGACGAATGCAAGATCGACTCGATCGCTCAGAGCTGGAGTATCATTTCCGGTGCGGGTAATCCCGATCGCGCGCGTCAGGCGATGGAGTCGCTCAACAAGCATCTAGTGCGTGAGGACGCGCGGCTCATCATGTTGCTGACACCTCCGTTCGACAAGACCACGCATGATCCCGGATACATCCAGGGCTATCTCCCGGGCGTGAGAGAGAATGGAGCCCAATACACGCATGCAGCGCTCTGGGCGGTTCTTGCGACGGCGCTTCAGGGCGATGGTAATCGGGCTTTCGATCTCTTCCAGATGCTGAATCCGATTACGCACGCGCAGGACCCGAAATCAGTCGACATCTATAAGGTCGAGCCGTACGTCGTGGCGGCAGACGTCTACACGGCCAAGGGTCATCTCGGCCGCGGCGGATGGACGTGGTATACGGGATCGGCGAGCTGGATGTACCGTGTCGGCCTGGAGGCGATACTAGGATTCCAGCAGCGCGGCGAGCAGCTGTTCATCAAGCCGTGCATTCCTGCCGGCTGGAAGAGCTTCACGATCGAGCATCGATTCAGGTCATCGACCTACGAGATCAAGGTCGAGAACCCCGATGGACTGCAATCAGGCACCGTGGAGATGGAAATCGACGGCCGGTCAGTCGGCGAATCGATCGAGCTTCGCGATGATGGGCAACATCATCGCGTTACTGCTTCTCTTCGGCGGGCTTCTTCTGCCGCCCCGGAGCGACCGGAGAAAGCCCGACTATAGCCGGGCCGTTGACGACACTGCCGTAAGGATCGAAGCGTGATCCGTGACAGGGGCAGTCCCAACTTTTCTCGGTACCGTTCCAGTTTACAATGCAGTAGAGATGCGGGCACACTGCCGAGCGCTGGTGCAGATTCCCGCGCTCATCGCGGTAGACTGCGATTTTGCCGCGGCCGCGGCCGACTATTGCTCCCTCGCCCGGCTGGATTGCCGCAATGTCGTCGAGCTCGCCTTTAGTGAAATAATCCTTGAACTGCTCGGCGACGTTGACATTCTCCCTCACGTACTCCGGAGCAGCTTTGATCCTCACGCGGGAAGGGTCGTACAGCCTCGCCCACTGATGCTTTCGACCCTGCACCAGCTCGTTCAGGATGATGCCGGCGATAGTGCCGTGCGTCATTCCGTTGCCTGAATCGCCGGTTGCGACCCAGATGTGCTGATCGGCGCCGGGATTCTTGCCGATGTAAGCCATATAGTCGACAGGCTCCATCACCTGGCCGGACCACCTGTATTCGACGCCCTCGACCATAGGGAAACGCTCACGTGTCCACTGCTCGAGGCGAACGAATCGTTCGTCCGTGTCCTCCGCCTGGCCGGTCTTATGATCTTCGCCGCCGACGATCAACATCTCGTAGTCCAGCTCGCGTCCTGACTTGTCTTCTGCCGCCTGCAGCCGGATGTAGTGGTAAGGATCCGGAGTGTCCCAGTACAACCCGTGCGGAATCGCGCCTTTCGGAACTCGCGCGGCAATGACGTAGGTGCGATACGCAGCCTGCTTGCTGTGTATGATCAGCCAGTCGTTCACCGGAGTATTGGTGCAGACGACTATGTTGTCGGCGCTGATGACGTGACCGCCGGTGGTGGTAATCTTTCCCGGCTCACCGTCGACGATCTTTTCTGCATGAACGCCGGTGTAAATCCGGCCGCCGTCGCGCAGAATGGCGCGGACGAGTCCTCTCAGGTATTTCAGCGGATGGAATGTCGCCTGACGCGGAAAGCGGAGTGCCGGCCCGCTGTCCCAGAAGCTGAACGGAATGCGATCAACGATCTGGGTATCCGTCAACCCCGCGCGATGAGTCGCCGCGAGCTCGCGCTCCAGGTCCTTCCGCGTGTCCTTGCCGCCGAGGAACAGGTAACCTTCGACGCGCTCGAGGTCGCAGTCGATGTCTTCCATGGAAGCGATGCTTTCGATGCGATGGATTGCCGACATATGACTTTCGGCGGCGATCTTCGCTCCTTCCTCGCCATGGAGCTTTTCAATGTTGTAGTAGCGATCGTCGAGCGCCGCGGTCAGGTGCGCGGTGGTGCGGCTCGTCTCGCCGCCGCCGATCGGCCCGTCGTCGATGACAACCACAGCGCGTCCCGCGCGCGCCAGCAGATAAGCAGTTGTAAGTCCGGCGATGCCGGCACCCACAACGCAGACGTTTGTACGAAGGTCCTGTGTAAGGGGCTGGAATTGCGGCACATCGGTCGTGCCCATCCACAGCGAG
>Ga0070662_100002813_pt1 | contig 10787 bp, 8 predicted proteins | sample KBSC53metaG_FD_65648 | JGI IMG/M metagenome (GOLD analysis project Ga0070662, IMG submission 65648) | Corn rhizosphere microbial communities from Kellogg Biological Station, Michigan, USA - KBS C5-3 metaG | ecosystem: Host-associated > Plants > Roots > Rhizosphere > Soil ...
CCGGTCATGCTCAGCGCCGCGGCTGGCAAGCAGGAGCGGCTCGATATGGCGCGAACGGTCGACAATCCGCGACAGCCGCGCTGCAAGGACATTGAGGAACGCCCCGATGCCGCTCAGCAGGAACACCGGCGCCAGCGCCAGCCGAACGATCTCGGCAACGGTGTTGACCGACAGGTCCGGCGAGCTTTCGAACATGTTCCGCTTCTAGGCGGCTGCCTCGCGTTCGCAACTCGCGACTTCGAGCAGCATCAGCCCGTTTACGACGAAGCTCGCCGCCAGGACCCAGGCAAAGCTCGCGACGAGCTCGCGCGTCGGTCCGAATACGCTGATCACGATGGTCGAGATCGACAGGCCGGCGATCAGAAGCATCGCGAGCAGGAAATCCATCCCCGCCGAGAACGCCGTCCAGCGCCTGACCGACCCCGCAGTCTTGGTCGTCGCGGCGGCGAGGACCAGGCTCCGCGCGAGCAGCCAGCCGATGATCGGAACCACCATCGGGAAAAAGTGGGTTTCGGGGTTGAGGATGAACAATAGTCCCGCAAGCGCTGTCACGGCGCCCGACGCGATCGCAAACGGCCGCGCTTCGCGCCGAAGCGAACCGGCGACGGTTTCGATCAGGCCTGCGGCGATCAGGAGGCCGCCGATCATGTCCGCGTGGATCATCTTGCCGGCGGGAAGAAAAGCGGCCCCCGCGCCGAGCGCGATGACGGCAATGCCGGCGACGCGAAGTCCTCGTGCGCGCATCCGGTCCGACCAACCTCCACGAGCCTGGGTTGCCAAGAGCATCCCCTTGTTTGCCTGCCGCGAACCCTGCGGGCGGCCCTGCGGTTCCATGCTTCGGCCGTTAGGGCGCGATCACTCGCAGCGCTTTCTTGCGGATCTTATAGTCGAGCGGGGGTGCCGAATGCACGACTTCTCCATCAAGCGAGACCGCGAGCGTGCTTCGCCCGCTCGTCACTCGAAGCCGCTGGACGCCCTCGATCCGGACCATGTCGTCGTCGCGGACGCGATTGAACAAGGCGCGCAGGCCGGCAGCAATGAAGCCGCGTCGAGTCTTCTTGCGCATGACGAACACGCTGAGCTCGCCATCCTCGACGCTCTCGCGCTGCCCGGGCGCGCCGATGTCGATCCGGTAGTCGTTGTTGCCGACGAACAGCAAAGGCGTGTCGACCCGCTCCTTCTCGTCGTTAACCGTCAGCGTCAGGCGCTGGTGATTGAAGCGCGCGAGGGTCCTCAAGGACGCGACGATCATCGCCAGCCGTTTGCTCCGTCCGAGCCGTTTGCGCTGGAGGTCGCGGTCGAGAACCATCAGCGGATACAGGCCGATGGCGCTGTTGTTGATGAACATGCGGTCGTTCATCTCGGCGATGTCGACGCGGCGTTCCGGGCGCTTGCCGATCAATTCGGCGGCCTTCTCGATCTCCGGCGGGATCCCGAGATCGCGCGCGAAATGATTGAGTGTTCCGAGCGGAAGGATTCCAAGAAGGGTTTCCGTCCCGGACAGCGCCGATGCGGCGGCGCTGATTGTCCCATCGCCGCCGCCGACCACCAGCATTTCATCGCCGCGCTCGCTGATTGCCCGGCAGCGCACGGCACACTGCCCGCCATCGATCAGCTCGACCTCGGCGTCGACTCCTGCAGCGGCAAGGGCCTGCGCGACCTTATCCGCAATTTGCGGATCGGCAGCGACGGCGCCACCGCCGCGGTTGAGGAGCACGGTGATTCGCGCCATGACCGGCGCTAACGCCTCAAACGCCGTTCCTTATCCCTGGCTCGCGGTGCACTCGCCGACTCGATGCGCTTCGACGCGCATTTGCATCTGCATCGCCTGCTGGTCCCCATTCGAAGTTTCAACCTGCGTGGCCATCTGCATTTGGTAGCTGTCCGGCGAATAGGTGCCCGCCATGCGCATGGTCTGCGAGCCGGCATCCTTGCCGCATCGCATCTCCGCATCGATCTTGCCGTCGCCCATCGTGAAATGCTCGTAGCGGCATTCCTTGTTCTTGCCGGCGAAGAAGTCCTCCTTGGGCTTGGCGACGTCTTCCTTCGTCAGGCAGGTCTCGAAGCCATGGGCCTGGTTTTCGGCCATCATCGACTTCATCCGCTGGGCGATCTCGGGCGGCATGCCGGGCATGTCGAACTTCTCGATCGTGACCTTCGACTGCCACAGGCCCGGGCTGACCATGATCCGGTCGACGCCCGACGCATGGACCTTTTCCGCCACTTCGGCGGGCGTTGCATTCTTCTCGTCCACTTTCGGCGATTTGTCGCACGCCGCCAGTGCAAGGCCGCCAGCCGCCACCAGGAGGATGAATCTCATAACGCTGCTCTCCCCATTTGCGGGACGCACCCTAAACTGCCCCGCCTTTTGCAGCCAGGCGCCGGATTTCTAAGGGATAGGCCCGCCGCGCCACGTCGGTAGTGGTCGAGTGCCGGTTGCGACTTCGAAGGCCGCGCGCGCCAGCAGCCGGGTCGAATCGAGCGTCGGTAGCGGCGAGACCTCCGGGGTCACCAGCAACGGAATCTCGGTACAGACCAGCGCGACTCCGTCGCAGCCTTCCTCGCGTTTCAGCCGGTCGATGATTTCGATGTAGCGGGATCGCGAGGGGGCCGTGAACTGGCCCTCGACCAACTCGTCGAAGATGATCCGATCGACATCGGCGCGCTCCTCGTCGCTGGCAAAGACGGGCTCGATGCCGACAGCCGGCAACGCGCGACGATAAACCGGTCCGCCCATGGTGAAGCGAGTCCCGAGCACCGCGACTCGAGTCATTCCGAGCTCGGCGGCCCGGGCGGCAACGACGTCCGCAATATTCAGTCCCGGCAGCGGCAGGTCGGGCCCGGCGAGCTCGAGTGCGATGTGGGCCGTATTGTCGGGGCAGGCGAAGAAGTCGCAGCCGCCGTCCGCAAGGCGCTGGATCGATCGGGCGAGGAAGGAGCGTACACCGGCGAAGTCTCCCGCGTCCCATGCGGGCAGGATGTGCCCCATCGCCTCGCAGTCCATCATAACGTCGGGATGCAGGTGCGGCCCGATCTCGCGAAAGCCTTCGCGGCAGAAGGTCAGGAAGCAGAGCGCGGCCCCTTCAGCGCTATGGGCGAGAATCCCGAACCGCACCCGTTCCTCCGTTGTTCCAGCCGCCACCGGCGACCATATAGCCGATGATGGCGATTCAAATCCGTACCAGCCTCGATGAGCCCGAAACCTCGCCGGCATTCGTGCCGCACAAGCCCGCCCGGCCGGAAAAGGCGGAAGGCGGGAAGCTGTTCAAGCTCGTTTCCGAGTATGAGCCCGCGGGCGACCAGCCGACGGCCATTCGCGAACTGGTCGAAGGCATTGGCGAGAACGGCGAGACGAGCCAGGTCCTCCTGGGCGTCACCGGCTCTGGCAAGACGTTTACCATGGCCAAGGTCATCGAGACGCTGCAGCGCCCGGCTTTGGTGATGGCACCCAACAAGATTCTCGCCGCCCAGCTCTACGGCGAGTTCAAGAGCTTCTTCCCCGACAATGCGGTCGAATATTTCGTCAGCTACTACGATTACTATCAGCCGGAAGCCTACGTCCCGCGAACCGATACCTACATCGAGAAGGAATCGAGCGTGAACGAGGCGATCGACCGAATGCGCCACTCGGCGACGCGCTCGCTGCTCGAGCGCGATGACGTGATCATCGTCGCCTCTGTGTCCTGCCTCTACGGCATCGGCTCGGTCGAGACCTATTCGGCGATGACCTTCAGCCTGAAGAAGGGCGCGGTCGACGACCAGCGGGAGGTCATTCGAAAGCTCGTCGCCCTCCAGTACAAGCGCAACGATCAGGCGTTCGCGCGCGGCAATTTCCGCGTGCGCGGCGACAGCCTTGAGATCTTCCCATCGCACTATGAGGACATGGCCTGGCGCGTGTCCTTCTTCGGCGACGAGATCGAGGACATTAGCGAGTTCGATCCGCTGACCGGCAAGACCATCGCGAGCCTCGACAGCATCAAGGTCTATGCGAACTCGCACTATGTGACGCCCGGCCCGACGCTCAAGCAGGCGATGGAGGCGATCAAGCACGAACTCGCCGAGCGTCTGAAGGAACTGGTCGCCGAGGGCCGCCTCCTCGAAGCGCAGCGCATCGAGCAGCGGACGAACTTCGACCTGGAGATGATCGCGGCGACCGGCTCATGCGCCGGGATCGAGAATTACTCGCGGTTCCTAACCGGCCGGCTGCCGGGCGAGCCGCCGCCGACCTTGTTCGAATATCTCCCCGACAATGCTTTGCTGTTCATCGACGAGAGCCACCAGACGGTGCCGCAGATCGGCGCGATGGCGCGGGGCGACCATCGGCGGAAGATCACGCTCGCCGAATATGGCTTCCGTCTCCCGAGCTGCATCGACAACCGCCCGCTCCGCTTCAACGAGTGGGAAGCGATGCGCCCGCAGTCGGTGTTCGTCTCGGCGACGCCAGGTCCGTGGGAGATGAATGAGACGGGCGGGGTCTTCTCGGAGCAGGTCATTCGGCCGACCGGCCTCATCGACCCGCCGGTTGAGATCAAGCCGGTCGAGGATCAGGTCGACGACCTCGTCAACGAGGCGAAGCAGACGGCCACGAAGGGTTATCGGACGCTGGTCACGACGCTGACCAAGCGCATGGCGGAAGACCTGACGGAATACCTGCACGAGGCTGGGCTCAGGGTCCGCTACATGCACTCCGACGTCGAGACCCTGGAGCGGATCGAGCTGATCCGCGAGCTGCGGCTTGGAGTCTATGACGTGCTGGTCGGGATCAATCTCTTGCGCGAGGGGCTCGACATCCCCGAATGCGGGCTGGTCGCGATCCTCGACGCCGACAAGGAGGGCTTCCTGCGCTCCGAGACGTCGCTGATCCAGACCATCGGCCGCGCCGCGCGCAACGTCGAGGGGCGGGTGATCCTGTACGCCGACACGGTCACCGGCTCGATGGAGCGCGCGCTCGCCGAGACCAACCGGCGCCGCGAGAAGCAGCTCGAATATAATGAAACGCACGGGATCACGCCCGAGAGCATCAAGCGCAACGTCCACGACATCATGTCGCACCTCGCGACGCGGGACGGCGTCGTCGTCGACACCGGGGACGAGGAACGGCCCCATCTCGTCGGCCACAACCTCAAGGCTTACATCGCGGATCTCGAAGAGCGGATGCGCAAGGCTGCAGCCGACCTCGAGTTCGAGGAAGCCGCGCGGCTGCGCGACGAGATCCGGCGCCTCGAGGAGGATGACCTCGGAATTCCGCACGACGAACGCGTCGCGCCCCGGCCTCTCGGCCATTCGAACGAAGGCAAGCCGGGGACTCGCAAGGGCCGGTTCGGCAAGCAGCAGCGGACGCGTTTCGGCGGCCGCCGCGGCTGACCGCTAGAAGTGCGCCTTCAGCCCGAGCTGGCCGCCCGTTTCCTGACCGCCGTTGTGGCTGATCGTCGTCGACAGGAAGGCGTCGATGCTCACTCCAGCCGTCAGTTCGGCTGACCCGCCGACCGCCAGCCGTCCGTAGGTCTCCTCGCCGCGCGAGATCGACCATTGGTTGACGATGATCGGCGCGCTGGTCTGCGAGAAGCTGATCGAATCGCCGCTTCCGCTGAACTCATGCTCGACGGTGAGGTCGAGGAACGGGTGCAGGCCGGCAAGCTCACCGCGCACTTCGACGCCCGCCTGGCCGGTCAGCGACTTCAAGTGCTGGCCGCCGACGTTGAGCGTCAGCGCGGCGTCGCCGCTCTCGGTGTAGCTGTCGACCTTGGCGCGGGCATAGTCGAGTGAGACGATCGGCCCCGCCTGCATCCCGATCAGCGGCATCAGATAGCCGCCCTTGGCACCGGCGGTGACGTGGCTTCCGTCGGGCCGGGCAGTCATTTCCTGGACGACGCCTGTACGAGTGATGCGATTACTGTCCTTGCCATAGCCGAGATAGGCCTGACCGAAGAGGCCGCCCATGCCGATGCTTCCGTAGGCGCCGATCTGCCAGCTGTGGCTCTTGATGCGCGCGCTCTCGTTGACCAAGCGCACCTTCGGCCAGCTGTAGTTGCCGGCAATTCCGACGACTCCGCCGCGCAGGCCATATTCGGCGCCGAGCGTGACGCCCGAGCCGCGGATCTCGAACGCGTCATTCTCATCGGTGACCCCGACATCATGCGCGAACGTGTCGCCGACGGCGTAGACTCGCAGGCCCTCGGCGCTCGCTCCGCGGCCATAGAGGTCGCTCCGGCTGGACAAGGTGCGGCCCCATTGGCGGGCGGTATCGACCTCGAGAGCCGACGGGCCCTTCAGCGTCAGCGGCGCGGCAAGCTGCCGGGCGACGTACTCGCCGACGATCGCGAAGCCGTTCGACGTCAGGTGAAGCAGGTCGCCGTAGAACAGATAGCCGCTCGCATTGGCCGCGCAGGTCGTGTTCGCCGGGAAGGCGGGGCAGGTCAGTCCATTGGTGATCCCGTAGGCCGTCGGATTGGCCGCCACATTGTCGAGCAGTTTCGTGAGATCGAGATAGTGGACGATCGAGCCTCGGCTCGCATAGCCGGCGAGGGCCTGCTGGACGCCGTTGTTGAACGCCGTCGAAAAGGCCGTCCTGACGGCCGCGCCGCTAGGGTTTCCTGCGATCTCCGGTAGCCGGCCCGTGTCGCCGGCGAGGAAGCTGATGGTCGGCGTTCCGTGCGCCATGACCAAATCGAAATTTTGCTGGAAGCTCGTGACCGCAGTTGCCGCGGCCGCGGGCGCCCCGGCGATGGTGCCGCTCGACTGCTGGTAGAAACGCGCGTCGTTGCCGCCGATCGAAACCGCGACGAGATCGCTCTGGTCGAGCGTCGTGTCGACCGTTGGGAAACCAAGCGCACCGCCGCCGCCCAGGAACTGCTGAACTTCGAACGTGAAGCCGGGCAGTCCGGTCGTCTGGTTGCCGTTGTTGGTGCGCGCGCCGCCGATGGCGAAATTATACTGCGGCACGTTGAGGAGCGTGCTCAGGGTGTCGATATAGTTGGTGCCGCCCGAGAAGCGTCCCGTCGTGTAGATCTGGGTCGTGACGGGGTTGATCCCGGCGAGCCGAAACGCGTTGCCGATGTCCGCATAGGAATCGCCGAAGACCACGATCCGGTCGATATGCTGGGCAGCGGCTGGTGTTGCGACGGCGGCGATCGACAGTGCGGATGCGCAGGCAAAGGCGCGCGAAAAACGGCGGCGATACGTCATACAACCTCCCCCGAGGCCTAAGCGCAGATGACTGCTAAAGCCTCGCTACGCATCGTGGACATTATCGACAGGGGTGCAAGTAGCGTCGCGCGCAGCGGCGCGTTCCCGGCCGCCGGTGCAGCAATTGGGCAACAGTCGAGTGCGCGAGGCTGCCGCGGGGCAGCCTCCTTTGCCGCTTAGCGGAGGACCGCCTTCTTGAGCATCGCATTGGCGTAGACGAGCAACGCGAATCCGATCGCGATGACGACATACGGAATGATCTTGTTGATGCCCGTATCGGCACCGGCGAGCGGCGGCGCGACGACGATTTGATAGCCGAGGCTGAGCACGATCCCGACCATCGACACGGCGAACGCCCACACGGCGTATCGGCTGCGCATCAAGAGCAACACGACGCCGAGCAATCCGCCCCAAACGCCCAGCCCCCAGCCGATCTGCGCATAGATCGGCATCGCATCGACCCAGGCGAGCGCCGCGTTCGGATCGACGCCGGGCATGGCCGACTTGATATAGTCCGTGTTGCGCATCCGGGTCATGAGATAGTCGTAGCAACCGAAGCTATTCCACAGCGTCGCCAGGGCGCCGACGATCCACAGGTGCGCGGGAGTCCGCGCCGAAACGGCTTGTTGCATGGCCTTACCCCCTCCAGTCCGCGCCACACGTTCGCGCGGCGATCCGATGAGGCTCCCAATCGCGGCGACTGTCAACAGCAGTGGCGCAAATCATTCAACTGACGGCGATTTCCCGCTTGAGGACATTGCCGAGCGCGCTCGCCAGCGAGTCCATTTCATAGGGCTTCTGGAGCACGGGGAAGCCATGGTTGCCACCGACCTGCTCGCTGTAGCCCGTCGTCAGCAGGATCGGCAGCTCCGGGAAGCGGTCGCGCACCTTGCGCGCGAGCTCGATGCCGCTGATCCCGCCGGGCATCACGATATCGGTGAAGATGAGCTTGGGCCTGTCCCCGCTGGCGAGCTGCTCGAGCGCTTCCTTGGCGCTGTGCGCAACGGTGGTCTCGAAGCCGAGCTCGCACAGCATCCCTGAGGCAAGCTCGGCGACCAAAGTGTCGTCCTCCACCACGAGCACGCGCCCGAAGCCGCGGATGTGCTGCGCATCGGTCTCTTCAGCTGCCGCACCATGGCTGGCCGGTAGATACAGCGTGAAGGTGGTGCCCTTGCCGGGGCGGGATTCGACCGTGATCGCGCCGCCGATCTGCTTGGCGAAGCCGAATACCTGGCTAAGGCCGAGGCCGGTTCCCTCGCCGAAGCTCTTGGTCGTGAAGAACGGCTCGAACACGCGGTCCATCACTTCCGGGCTCATGCCGGTGCCGGTGTCGATCACCTTCAGTGCGACATGCTCGCCCTTGAGGCCTTCCGGGTCGCCCTTCAGCACGACATTGCGCGCGCTGATCCGGAGCCGCCCGCCATCCTTCATCGCGTCGCGCGCGTTGAACGCGAAGTTGAGGATCGCGAGCTCGAGCGCGCCGGCGTCGGCGTCGACCGGCCAAAGCTGATCCGAGATTTCGGTCACCACTTCGATATTGCTGCGCAGTGAGGGGCGAAGCAGCGTCGTCACCTCGGCAAAGAAGTCGCGCAGGTCGATCTGCTTGATCTCGAGCTGCTGCGCCCGGGCGAAGGCAAGTAGCTGCTTGGTCAGGCTCGCGCCCCGTTGCGCGGAGTTGCGCACGCCATCCAGCATCCGCTTGAGCTTGTCGGGATTGTCGGCGTTGCGCAGCGCGAGCTCGGACGCGCCGAGGATGGCGGTCAGCAGGTTGTTGAAGTCGTGAGCGAGGCCGCCAGTCAGCTGGCCGAGTGCTTCCATCTTCTGCGACCGGAACAATTGCTCGCGCGATTCCTCCAGCCGCAGCTGGGTCTCGCGCTTCTCGGTCATATCGCGCGTGATCTTGGCAAAGCCGATCAGCTTGCCGCCTTCATCCTTGATCGCGTCGATGACGACGCTGGCCCAGAACCGGGTACCGTCCTTGCGGACGCGCCAGCCTTCAGCCTCGTAGCGGCCAGTCTCGCGTGCGGTTTCGAGCGCTCGCTTGGGCACGCCGGCTTCGAAATCCTCCGGAGCGTAGAAACGGCTGAAGTGCTGGCCGATGATCTCGCCCGGTGAATAGCCCTTGATGCGCTCGGCGCCCGAATTCCAGTTGGTCACGCGCCCCTCGGGGTCGAGCATGTAGATCGCATAATCGGTCACGCCCTGGACCAGGATTCGGAAGCGCCGCTCGGCGTCGAGCAACGCCAGCTGAGCTTCATGCTTCTCGGTCATGTCGCGGGTGATCTTGGCGAAGCCGAGGAGCTTGCCGTTCTCGTCGTTGATTCTGTCGATGACGACGCTCGCCCAGAAGCGCGAACCGTCCTTGCGCAAGCGCCAGCCCTCGCCCTCGAACTTGCCCTCGCGCCTTGCGGTTTCGAGGACCCGGTCGGGCAGGCCCGCAGCGCGGTCCTCCTCGACATAGAAGGTCGAGAAATGCTTCCCGACGATCTCGTCCGTCTGAAAGCCCTTGATGCGCTCGGCGCCCGCGTTCCAGCTGGTCACGACCCCGTTGGGATCGAGCATGTAGATCGCATAGTCGACGATCGACTGGATCAGGAGCTTGAAAGGATCTTCGGTCGTCTGATTATCCACGTACTCGGGGACCCCCGCAAACCCCACGATTGATCGCGCCCGTCCAACAGCTGTACGTGCGTTTTACGCACAACCCCCGACTTGCGGTGCGGTTGCAGGAATTTTGCGCCGGGGGGAGGGCGCGGCCGCCAGATCCCATTCAGCGGCGCTCCTTCGACAGGCGGCTCATCAGGATCGCCGTGCGCCTGGCCTGCTTGAAGATCGAGGGAACGTCGACGGCTTCCGAAGCGGTGTGGCTGCCCGAACTTCCCGGGCCGAGCCCGGCGAGCCCGTCGACATCGCCGGCGACGAAGCTGATGTCCCCGGCGCCGCGCTTGGACGCATCGAGCTCGCCCATTTCAGGGAATGCCAGGTCGCGATTGACGAGGTTCAGCCGCGTCAGCAGCGCCCGATTGCCCTCGGTCGGCGGCATCGGCGGATAGGCGTCCTCGTCGAACGCAATCTCGGCCTTGGCGCCGGCAAGCGGCCGGGCGACGATCGCGCGCATTTTCGCCCGGGTGCGATCGATCTGCTCCTGGCTGATTGCACGCAGGTCGCCGCGCGCCACCGCCGTCGCGGCGATGATGTTGGTCTTGCCCGTCGCCTCGACCCGTATCTGCCCCTGATCGAGCTGAGCCGTCTGCCCGCCACCGACCAGCCCGACATTGTAGGTCAGCTTGTCCTCGGGCAGCTCGCGGCGGAACTGGTCGATGATCCGCGCGAGCTCGTAGATCGCGCCTTCGTTGCTTGCCCCGACGCCGGCGGAGTGGGCGCTTCGCCCGGTTACCGTCAGCGTCCAGCTGCCCGCGCTTCGCCGCGCCGTCGATCCCATGTCCCGGCCGTTCTCGACCGCGAGATCCTCGAAATCGAGCGCGGCGTCCGCGCGCTTGCCTTCGGCGATGAGATCGCGCCGTGACACAGCAAGCGGGCTTCCGGCATCCTCCTCGTCGCCGGTCAGGAACACGGTGATGTTGGCCTGCCCGAGCGTCCCC
>Ga0070662_100002815_pt1 | contig 10786 bp, 11 predicted proteins | sample KBSC53metaG_FD_65648 | JGI IMG/M metagenome (GOLD analysis project Ga0070662, IMG submission 65648) | Corn rhizosphere microbial communities from Kellogg Biological Station, Michigan, USA - KBS C5-3 metaG | ecosystem: Host-associated > Plants > Roots > Rhizosphere > Soil ...
CCGGGCTACTTCGCCTTGCGCTTGCGCTGCTTGCCGGCGGCGGGCTTGCGGCGGCGCTTGCGGAGACGGTTGAACTCGCGGGGAAGGTCGCGGCTCTGGTGGATGATGCGGTTCACCTCGATCCCGGAGCGCAGCGGCCGGTACAGCACCATGTACACGCCCACCGGAAACGCCCTCAGCCCGCGTACGCCCAGCTCCGGCCGGGCGGCTCCGCACCTGGGCGTCTCGGCGAGCCGGCGGCAGGCGTCGAGCAGGAGCTGGTCGAACGCAACCGCGGCGGCTTCGCCCGCCTGCTGGCGGATGTACGCCCGGAAGCCCTCGTAGTCGGCGGCGGCGTTGGCCGTGAACCGGAAGTTGCTCAGCGGTCGTCTCCCTGCGCCCGTTCTCTCATCCTGCGCATGATCTCGTCACCCTCGATCAGGTCGCCGCGCTCCGCGTCGTCGGCGCCGGCCTTCACCGCGTGCCGCAGGAGCTCGCGCTTTCCCTCGGGGTGCCCCTCGGCCCACCCCAGGATGTGGAGGGCCGCGCGAAGCACCTCGTCGGCCGAGCGGTAGACGCCGGCCCGGACGCGCTCCAGCACCGCCGCCTCGATCTCGGGTGATACGTCTAGCGACATAAGCTCGCAGGAAGTAAACGAAGGGTCAAGGGGCCGCACGATAGCGGCCAGCGGGTGTACAGTTCCACGCCGCATCGGCGGATCGGCCCATCCGGCGGAGCGCTCGTCCGCCGAGATGTCCATTTCTGTCCGTTTGCGGTGTTTACTTCTCGCGCCGCAACTTATAGGGAGGTGTACAAATTGTATAGAGTCCGCGCAGAACCGGCCTATTCCGCGTCCTTCTGACTTCGTCTTGCGTCGCTGCCTGCGATGGGAAGTGTTCCGGTGGCGCGACAGGAGCGATTCTGGGGCGTGGCAGCGACATCGGCGGAGGACGTGGGGCCGCCGCTCAGTCGTCGAAGCGGGGAGGCTCCTTGGCGTGGCCGTTCTTTTTCAGCAGGTGGCCGTAGGGCACGTCGGGCATGGGGAAGAACTCGTCGGCCATCTCGGCCAGGATCTCGGGGCGCTCCGAGGCCCCGTCGCGCAGCGCCAGCCGCCGGACCTTCTTGGACAGCTCCAGCTTTTCGTCGCCGATCGGGTCCAGCGCGCGGGGAAGGGCGTGCTCGCGGCGCTGCAGGTAGTCGACCACGTAGTCGAAGGAGCGCACCACGTACTGGCGCACGGTGGCGTCGGTCAGCTCCCAGCGGCTGAGGGTGACCAGCGTGCCGAAGATGCTCTGCCAGCGGTCGTTGTCCTGGAAGCGGATCAGCCCGCGGAAGATGCGCCGGTTGGTGCGGAAGGAGAAGAGGGTGCCCGAGAGCACCTGGTCGAAGAGCGCGTCGGCGGCGGAGTGGTCGTGCCCCACCACGGCGTGGCGGGCGAGGCCCATGTACGGCTCGCCCACGTGCCGGTCCATCCGCGCCTCCCAGTAGGAATGGCCCAGCCCCTTCGTCGAGGACGTCAGCAGGAGCTGGCGGGGGATGTAGACGTTGTGCGCGACGGTGTCGGCGGCCAGGTGCGTGAGGTAGCCGATGCCGACCGCCTTCAGCCGGTCGTTCGGCGCCGCCTCCTCGATCTCCTCGCCCACGTGCCAGTGGTGGCAGTGGCGGCCCTCGGGCACGTACTTCTTGGCCAGCGAGATGTCGGCCGCCAGCGAGCCGTAGACGAAATCGTACGGGTAGGCGGAGATGATGGCGCGGATGTAGTCGGGGACCAGTTCCAGCGACTGCAGCACCTGCCAGCTCAGGTAGGCGTGCGTCGCGGGGCCCCAGGCGTACGCGTGGGTGGGCGTGAGCGCCACCAGCACCAGTGCGATCGCCGCGGCCGCCAGCAGGCCGCCCGTGCGTAGCTTCATTCCTCGCCCGTGTTGCGCATGAAGCGCAGGCGCCCCCGCCTGCGCTCTCCCGTCCGCCGCTCGTCCGTGCGGCGCTCGCTCTTCCGCCGTTCCTCCAGCGCGCCGGCCAGGTCGTCCTTCGCCTCGGCCACGATGCGGCGCACCTCGTCGCGGAACTCGGCGATCAGCTCGCGCCCGGCGTCGATCGCGTCGTCGGCCACCTCGGCGGTGGCGGCGCGGCCGCGGCGCAGGCCGCGCGAGACCTGGCCGGCGCTCTTCCGCATCTTCCGGCGGTACGGCTTGAGCTCACGCATCAGCCGTTCCTTCGCGGTCTGGGGCGGGGGCTTCAGCAGCAGGGTGGCCCCGATCCCCAGCACCGTGCCCACCGCGAAGGCGGCGAGGAACTCGGTGGTGTTCTGGCGTGCCATGGCGTGGCTCCGGTCCGTGCGGGTGGGTCAGGTGGAGGTCCGCTCAGCCGCCGCGGGTGCGGCGCCAGCGGCGGATCGTCTCCACCTCGTCTTCGTCGTCGTCCTCGCGGACGCCGTCTTCATCGTCCAGACCGAAGCCGGCGTCCATCTCGCCCATCTCCGCCGCCACGGCCTCGTCGCCGTCGATCTCGTCGCCCTCGTCGTACGCCTCTTCCATCCCCTCCAGCTCGCCGGTCTGGTAGCGGCGGAAGGTGTCGGCGCCGGCCTGCACCCCGCGCAGGGCGCTGGCGCCGGTGATGAAGAGGTGCTCGGCCTCTTCCTGCACCACGCCGATCAGCGCGTTGAACTCGCCCACCTTGCGTTCCGCCTGCGCGGCGGCGCCCTGCAGCCGGCCGGTGGCGGCGGTGACGCTGGCGGAGAGCTTCTCCACGTCCTTCTTCACCGTCTTGCTGACGAAGTTCACGTTCTCGGCCACCGCCGTCACGTTGTGGATGGCGGGGGCCAGGTCCACCCGCAGCTTCTGCCCCTGCTCCTCCACCTTCTTCACCAGCGCCTTCACCTTGAGCGCGGCGAAGAGCACGCCCAGGCCGACGGCGAGGAGCGCGATGGCCAGCACGATCTGCGCGATGCCCGCGATCGCGTCGACGGTGTGCATCCAGCCGGGCTCCTGCTGCACCACGAACACGGTGTCGCGCACGGGCTGCGCCTGGAGAAGGAGGATGGTCACGCGGCGGTTCCGGTGTGGTGTGGCGAACGGGTCAGTCGAACAGGTCCACGCCCAGCGTGCGCGCGCCGACCTTGGGAACGATCACGGGATACGTCCGCCCGCTCCGGCCGGCGGCCAGCGCGCGGCGGACGGCGTCCGCCGCGTCCGCCGGAAGAACGTCGAGCCCGCGCGGGTCGCGGCGGTCCACGTACGCCCGCAGCGCGTCGTCCAGCGCCTGGATTCCGCCCGCCTGTTCCACGATCCGGTGGACTCCGGGCGGCGCGGACCAGCCTCCCGCCAGCTCCGCGGCCTCGCCGGCCCACAGGTCGCCGAGCGGAAGGAGCGGCTCGGGCGGAAGGCGGGCGTTCAGCAGCAGCGCCGTCTTGTTCGCCGGGTGCGCGAGCAATGCGCCGGGCGTCAGCCTCGCCCGCAATCGACGGATCTCGTGGCGCAGCGGTTCCGCCGCGGACCCGGGCGAAAGGTGCAAGACGGATTCCACCTCCGCGTCGCTGGCGGTGACGCGGACCACCGCGTCCTCGCCCAGCGCTTCCGCGAGGATCTTCGCTGCAAGATCGGCTTCCGGCCCGCCGTCGTCCAGCAGGGCGATGCGTTCGGCGCCGCGGTCGATCAGCGCCTGGCGCGCGACGGCGGCGACGATCTCGGCGACGCGGGCGTAGCGCACGGCCGTCATCCGCGCTCCCCCAGCATCCGGCGCAGCTCGCGGTAGACGAGGCGAGGCTCGTCGTCGCGCGCGTGCGAGTACGGTCGGCGCGCGGCGGCGACGGCGCCGAGCGAGAGATCGGCCGTCAGCCGGCCTTCCGCCAGGTCGTCCGCCTTCGCGAGCAGGTCGCCACCCGGGCCGACCACCATCGACCCGCCGGCGAAGACGCACGGCCCCTCCGTCCCCACGCGGTTGGCGACCACCACGTAGACGCCGTACGCCACGGCGGCGGCGCGGGCCAGGTGCTCCCACGCGGGCCAGCTGGCGAATCGCCCACCCGTCTCGCCCCCCGCCCAGCTCCCGCGCCCCGCGCCGGCGGACTGCACCAGGATCACGTGCGCGCCGTCCGCCGCGAGCAGGTAGGTGAGCGCCGGATGCCACAGGTCTTCGCAGACGATCAGCCCGACGCGCCAGCCGCCGCCCGCGTCGTACACCCGCGCCCGGTCGCCGCGCCCGAACCAGCGCCCCTCGTCGAACATCCCGTAGGTGGGCAGATAGATCTTGCGGTGGCGGTGCAGGACGCGCCCGCCGCGCAGGTGCAGCGCCGTGTTGTACGGCGTGAAGCCCGCGTCGCGCTCGATCGTCCCCACGACCACGTCCGGCCCGGCCGCGAGATCGGGATAGGGGTCGGCCGACCGGGAGATGGCGAGCGCGTGCACCCGGTCGCGCACGTCGTACCCCGTCAGCGACAGCTCCGGCGTGAGGATCAGATGAACCCCGTCCGCCGCCGCGTCCCGCTGCGCCGCCGCGATGCGGGCGAGGTTCGCGTCCACGTCGCCCAGCGCGGGCGCGAACTGTTCCACGCGGAGGCGGATCGTCTCGCCGAAGCCGTCGGTCACGCGGGCACCGGATGGTCAGCGTGGGCGAGATTCATCGGGCGAGGCCTGGAAGGGCGGATGAATCCGCGGCAACGACGGCCCGAAGTCCGCCTTCGCGGACTCCCACGCCAGCATCCGCGCGGGAGGGCGGACGACGTCGCGAGGACGTGTTCGACGGGTCCGGACGGCGGCGAAATCCCACGGGGGGCGGGGCTCGGCGGCGGGTGGAGGATGGGTTGGGAGCGCGCCGCATCTTACGGCTGGCGCGAATGGCGTGTCAAGCCGAAGTGCAAGGCGCCGCCTGCGTTCCCGGCGTGTTTTGCGGAGACACATGGCGGGCGATAGCTTGGGGGCGGCAAACATCCCGGCGGAGATGCGGACGGGGGCGCGCACGACTCTTGCGCCCCCGGCGCCCTTCCAACGAGAACCCGGCGCGCGGCGCCTCCCCGGGTGGAAGCATCGTGCGTCCCCACGTTTCTGTTCCGGAGAAACGAGTGCCCAAGTTCGTCGTCCAGGGCGGAAAGCGCCTGAAGGGGTCCATCCGCCCAGCCGGCAACAAGAACGCCGCGCTGCCCATGCTGGCGGCCACGCTGCTCACCGACCAGGACGTGTTCCTGGAGAACGTCCCGCGCATCAAGGACGTGCTCACCCTGCTGGACCTGCTCGAGGCGCTGGGCGCCGAGACCGAGTGGGTGGGCGACAACGAGGTGCGCGTGCGCGCCGCCGACGTGGGCCACCGCCAGCTCGACGCGCAGGCCGCCGCCCGCATCCGCGCGTCGATCCTGCTCGCGGGGCCGATGCTGGCGCGCACCGGCGGGATGAACCTGCCGCCGCCAGGGGGCGACGTGATCGGCCGGCGCCGCGTGGACACGCACTTCCTGGCGTTCCAGAAGCTGGGCGCCAAGTTCGAGCACGACGCGCGCGGCTTCCGGGTGAAGGCCGACCACCTCGAGGCGGCCGACATGTTCCTGGACGAGCCCAGCGTGACCGCCACCGAGAACGCGGTGATGGCGGCGTCGCTGGCGCGCGGCACCACGCGCATCCGCAACGCCGCCGCCGAGCCGCACGTCCAGGACCTGTGCCACATGCTGGTGGGGATGGGCGCGCAGATCGACGGGATCGGCACCGGCACGCTGCACATCCACGGCGCCGACAAGCTGCGCGGCGGACGCTTCCGCATCACCAGCGACCACATCGAGGTGGGGAGCTTCATCGGCCTGGCGGCGGTCACCGGCGGCGAGATCACCATCGAGGACGCGGCCCCCGAGCACCTGGACAGCATCCTGATCGGCTTCGACCGGCTGGGGGTGAAGACCGAGATCCGCGGGCAGGACCTGTTCATCCCCGGCGACCAGGAGCTGGTGATCCAGACCGACATCGGCGGGCACATCCCCAAGGTGGACGACGGACCCTGGCCCGCGTTCCCGGCGGACTGCACCTCGATCGCCCTGGTCACCGCCACGCAGTGCCAGGGGACGATCCTGATCCACGAGAAGATGTTCGAGAGCCGGATGTTCTTCGCCGACAAGCTGGTGGCGATGGGCGCGCGCCTGGTGCTCTGCGACCCGCACCGGGTGCTGGTGATCGGCAGGAGCCGGCTGCGCGGCGGCACGGTGGAGAGCCCCGACATCCGCGCCGGTATGGGGCTGCTGATCGCCGCGCTGGGCGCCGAGGGCGAGAGCGAGATCTACAACATCGGCCAGATCGAGCGCGGCTACGAGCGCATCGACGAGCGCCTGCGCGCGCTGGGCGCCGACATCGAGCGGGCCGACTCGCGGTCGTAAGGGCGGGTGCGGGGGTGCGGAGGTACGGGGGTGCGGAGGTAGACCGATCTCCTGAGATGCGCCTGGGCCCATGACGGGGTCCGGGCGCATCTCGCATCGTCTTGGCGGCGCGGGCTTGTTCAGGGGCGGCTGGAGCCGCAAGCTACAACGGGCCTTGTGCCGTCTTTTGCCGTTGAAGTCCGCGAAGGCGGACTGCGTGCCGTGGTAGCCGCGGCTTCTTCAGTCGCAAACTCTCTCACGGCACGCTCGTGACCTGACATCAAGCGAAGCCACGGAATCCCATGTCCGACGAACAACCGAAGGGGCGCACCAGCATCGGCGAGGGGCTGCGCGCGGGGATCGGGATCCTGGCGGCGTTCAAGGACGCCATCGAGGAGACGATCGAAGAGGCCGTGCAGCAGAACGACCTGAATCCCGACCGCGCCAAGACCGCGCTGAGCGGCGCGCTGGAGCGGGCGCAGGGCGTGTTCGGCGAGGCGCGCGAGCGGCTGGACGTGGTGCCGCGCCGCGAGTTCGACGCGCTGAAGGCCGAGGTGGAGGAGCTGCGCCGCCGCCTGGACCGGCTGGACGGCGGCGGGCACACCCGCCTCCTCGATGCCGGCGGCGAGGTGGTGCCGGGCGCGCCGACGTGACGGAGGCCGTGGCGGCCGGCGTGCGCACGGTCGAGGAGATCCTTCTCCCCGGCGACGTGCCGCTGTGGGTGCACCCGGAGTGGAGCGAGCGCTTTCCCTGGCTGGCGCAGGGGACCACGGGGCGGGGGAACCCGGACGAGCCGTTCGACCTGGCGCTGAGCGGCGAGCGGCCCGTCGGCCCCGGGATGGACCGCTGGCGCCGCGTCGCCGCGGTGACGGGGATGCCGACGGCGGTCCTCTCGCGGCAGGTGCACGGCACCCGGATCTGGGTGCACGCCGAGCGCGGCGCGCCCGCCATCTGCGTGATGGACGGCTACGACGGCCACGCCACCGACCGGCCCGGGCTGCTGCTGGCGATCGGCATCGCGGACTGCACGCCGGTGAGCCTCGTGGACGCGGAACGGCGGCGGATCGCCCTCGTGCACGCGGGGTGGCGCGGCGCGGCGGCGGGGATCGTGGAGCGCGGCATCGAGCGGATGGCCGCGGAGTGGGGGAGCGCGGCGGACGCGCTCTGGCTGCACTGCGGCCCCGCCATCTGCGGCCGCTGCTACGAGGTCGGTCCCGAGGTGCACGCGGCGATGTACCCCGACCGCCCCCCGCCGACGGCCAAGGCGAACCTCGATGTGCGCGCCGCCATCGTCGGCCGGGCGGTCGGCCACGGCGTCCGTCCGGAGCGCATCACCGTCTCGGCGCACTGCACGCGCTGCGGCAGCGGCGAGTTCTTCTCGCACCGCGGCGGCGACCTGGGGCGCCAGTACGGGCTGCTGGGGATCCGGGAGTGATCCCCGGGCCTGCGAGCGCCGTGCATCGGAATCCGTGCACCGGCGCGCCGCCGCGTTACAGCATCGTGTCGTCTCGATCCACGCCGTGGTGAGACGATTTCGCCCCACGAATGCGCGCGCCGGCGAAAAAACGCTGGCGCGCGTTGACGTTTCGGTGCATCTTCAGGATCAGCGGCGCAGGCGGCCCGGCGGATGCAACCGAATGGGGGTCGCTGGCGTACTACACACGCAACGCAGATCGCGCGTAGGGAAGCACCCTACACCCCACCGCGCGGTTTGCCCGATTGAGCCGCAGCGCCGCGGGGGCCATCTTCCCCGCGTGAAACCGTTCCTCCCGCACCCGACCGTGCAGCGCACCCTCGCGCACCGCCTGACCGCCCTGCTCGCGCTGGCCTTCTTCCTGTTCACCTGGACGGGGGAAGCGCTGGGCGCGCACCGCTGCCCGCACCATGACTCGGTGCCGGGCAAGGCGGCGGCCATGCAGCACGCGGCCTCGCACGCGCACCACGGGGCCGCGCACGCCGGGCACAACGCACCCGCGCCGGAGCACGGCGACAACCACGCCTGCACCTGCCAGGGCAGCTGCCCGTCCGTGGCCGGCGGCGCGCTTCCGTCGGATGACCACGCCGTCCTGCGCGTCGTCCCCGCGTCCGTCCGCCGGGCCGCGGCGCCGCGGGTGGAATCGATCGTCCCCCAGCTCGTCCCCTTCTTCCTTCCGTACGCGCAGGGCCCGCCCCTGCTCGGCTGAACCGCCCAAGCACCGACAAGACAGCGCGGTCCACCTGCCGCGGGCGCATTTTGCGCTCGCCGGGCCGCATGCCATGCACGCCTGGACTTCAGTCGAGGTCAATGTGACCATCCTACGTACGTACAACAACTTGCGCGTCGCGATCCCGGTCGCCGCCGCGCTCCTGGCGACGCTAGCCGCCGGCCCCGCGCTGGCCCAGGGCACCGGCTCGGTCGAGGGCACGGTCACCGCGCGCGGCAGCGGGGCTCCGCTGGCGGGCGTCAGCGTCCGCGTCCCGGGCGCCGCGCCCGTGGCGACCGACGCGCAGGGCCGCTTCCGCATCGCCCGCATCGCCGCCGGAGCGCACACGCTCATCGCCACGCGGCTGGGGCTCACCCCCGCGTCGCAGGCGGTGACGGTCGCCGCGAACGGCGTCGCGCGCGCCGACCTGCAGATGGGCGAGGAGAGCACCGTCCTTCCCTCGCTGGTGGTGAGCACCACGCGCGAGGTGCGGCGGCTGGGCGAGACGCCGGCCTCCGTGGGCGTCGTCGGTTCCGCGGAACTGCGGGATGCGAAGCCGACGCACCCGGCCGAGGTGATGGGGCAGGTGCCGGGCGTGTGGGTGAGCGTGACCGGCGGCGAGGGCCACACCACCGCCATCCGCCAGCCCAAGACCACCAACCCCGTCTACCTCTTCCTGGAAGACGGGGTGCCGACGCGCAGCACCGGTTTCTTCAACCACAACGCGCTCTACGAGGTGAACGTCCCCCAGGCCGACCGCATCGAGGTGCTGAAGGGGCCCGCCAGCGCGCTCTACGGCAGCGACGCGATCGGCGGGGTGATCAACGTGGAGACGCGCGCGCCGTCCGCCCGTCCGAGCTACGAGGCGTATGCCGAGGGCGGCGCGTACGGGTGGGGGCGGCTGCTGCTGGCGGGCTCGACCACGGCCGGAAGCAACGGCGTGCGCGCGGACCTGAACCTGACCCGCACCAGCGGCTGGCGGCAGGGGACCGACTACACCCGCCAGAGCGGCACCGTGCGCTGGGACCACCACTTCGGCGGCGGCGCGCAGCTCAAGACCATCCTGGCGCTCAGCCACATCGACCAGCAGACGGCCGGCTCGTCCACCCTGCTGGCGGCGGACTACAGCGCCGATCCGCGGCTCAACTACACGCCGATCTCCTTCCGCCGCGTCAGCGCGCTTCGCCTGTCGACGGACTACGAGCGGCAGGGCGCCAGCACGCTGCTGAGCGTGATCCCGTTCGTGCGCTGGAATGCGATGGACCTGCTGCCGAACTGGACGCTGACCTACGACCCCACGGTCTACACCACCGGCCACCACTCCTTCGGGCTGCTGGCCAAGTACCGCGTGGACGTGGACCCGCTGCGCACGCGGCTGATCACCGGCGTGGACGTGGACTACAGCCCCGGCTACCGCAGCGAGGACCTGATCTCCACCACGCGCACCGGCCAGGTGTTCAACACCTACAGCGTGGTGGAGCGCGTCTACGACTACGACGTGACCTTCCGCGGAATCAGCCCGTACCTGCAGGCCGAGGTGGCGCCGGCGAGCCGGTTCCGCGTGACCGGCGGGGTGCGCTGGGACCACATCGGCTTCCGCTACGACAACCAGCTGACCACCGTCACCACCGGCAAGTACCGCCGCCCGGACGACACCACCATCGACTACCACCACCTGTCGCCCAAGCTGGGGGTGACGTACGAGGCGGGGCGCGCGTTCAACGTGTTCGGCAGCTACACCACCGGCTTCCGCTCGCCCAGCGAGGGGCAGCTCTTCCGGCAGGGGCAGGCCGACAACACGGTCGACCTGAAGCCGGTGGAGGCGCGCAGCGTGGAAGCCGGCGCGCGCGGACAGGTGGGGCCGTTCGGCTACCAGGTGAGCGCGTACCGGATGCGCATCACCAACGACGTGCTGACCTTCGTGAACCCCGACGGCACGCGCGAGACGGTGAACGCCGGCGGCACGCTGCACCGCGGCGTGGAGACGGGCTTGGGCGTGCAGCTTCCCGCCGGCTTCCGCGCGGACGTGAGCTACAGCCGGGCGAAGCACACCTTCGTCGAATGGTCGCCCAAGGCGGGCGTGGACTACGCGGGGAACGAGATGGACAGCGCCCCGCGCAGCATCCTGGACGCGCGGATTGGGTGGAGCTTCGCGGGGGATGGGCGGCTGAGCGCCGAGTGGCAGCGGGTGGGCGGGTACTGGGAAGATCCCGAGAACACGCACCGCTACGGCGGGCACTCGCTGGTGAACCTGCACGCCACCGTCCCCGTGCGCGGCGGGGTGGAGATCGTGGGGCGG
>Ga0070662_100002818_pt1 | contig 10783 bp, 6 predicted proteins | sample KBSC53metaG_FD_65648 | JGI IMG/M metagenome (GOLD analysis project Ga0070662, IMG submission 65648) | Corn rhizosphere microbial communities from Kellogg Biological Station, Michigan, USA - KBS C5-3 metaG | ecosystem: Host-associated > Plants > Roots > Rhizosphere > Soil ...
CGGTGCCCGGCGGAGAGCGCCTGCGTCATCGCGGCGCGCATCGGCTCACGTCGATCCCCGAGACTCGCCAACGTGAACGCGCCAGCACCGGTATGGATGACCAGGCCCCATCGCGGTTGTTCATTCATGGCAGATGCAGACGAGGGAGGCTGAGGCGCAGAACACGCGGTCGCGAACGGCGTCAGGACGAGGAGCGAAATGCAGAGCGTCCGGCTCATGACCGACCTTGCCCTGTGACGTTACCACTCAGGTTGTCGATCTCGATCGGAGCAATCTCGTCAGCTGGAACGAAGCCAAAGACGGCGCCATAAAAATACAACTCCGCTTCCAGACTGCGCACGATCGTCGTGGCTTTCCTGAACCCATGCTGTTCGCCTTCGAAAGCCAGATACGCGACCGGGAGGCCCTTGGCGCGGACCGCCGCCGCCATCATCTCCGACTGATTCGGAGGCACGACCTTGTCCTCGAGTCCCTGGAAGAGGATCAGCGAACAGGAGAGCCGGTCGACGAAGTGAATTGGCGAGCGCGTGTAATAGAGGTCCTTCGCAGCCGGATACGGTCCGACCAGCGTGTCCAGATAGCGCGACTCGAATTTGTGCGTATCCCGCGCGAGCACCTCGATGTCGCTGATCCCGTAGTAGCAAGCTCCGGCCTTGAACACGCCCGGGTGAAACGTGAGCGCCGCCAGCGTTGTATAGCCGCCGGCACTGCCGCCGCGAATCACGACGCGAGCCGGATCCGCCTTCCCCATCGCGACCAGGAATCCCGCCGCGGCCACCATGTCCTCGACATCGAGAACCCCCCACTGGCCATTCAGGCGCTGTCTATACGCGCGGCCGAACCCCGAGCTGCCACCGTAGTTCACGTCGGCCACCGCAAATCCACGGCTCGTCCAGAACTGCACTCGCAGGTCCAGCGCGTCGCTCGCAGCGGTGGTGGGGCCACCGTGACTGATGAGAATCAGCGGCGGACGATCGTCATCAGGCGCCCGGTACTCTGCGTTGCGCGGCGGATAGTAGAACGCATGTGTGACATGTCCGTCGGGCGACGGGAACTCGACCGATTCGGGCACCGACAGCAGTGTCGCTGCAAAATCCATCGTGGACGATGACTTCAAGGTTTCGACGGCGCCAGTTGAGAGCTCAATCCGAACCACGGCATCCGGCGTTGTCGTCGAACCTGCAACGAGCACGGCATGTGTGTCGGTCGCGGCCAGCCACTCGCGAGGCTCGAATGCATCGGCGAGTGAGGCCAGCGCGCCTGTTTCAACGTCGAGTGTGGCGAGATGCCAGCGGCCGGACTGCGTATACGACACCACCATTCGCCGATCGCCAGCCGGAACCCAACAGGCCGTGCCGAAGATCCATTGCGGCCGGCCGAACTCGCTGCCGCTCGCGATGTCGATCGCGATAGGCGATGAGCGATCCGCTCGATACAGCCTCCACCATCCCTCCCGATCGCTGACGAAACAGAACTGCCCGTCGGGCGTCCAGCCTGGTTGGTAAATCGATTCGGAAGGACCTCCGGCGACACGTCGCTGCCGGGCGAAAGCTCCAGCCTCGGTGACCTCCGCTAACCAGAGTTCGGTACCGTCCCATGGCATCTGGGGATGCCGCCATGCGAGCCATGCCAGTTGCGATCCGTCCGGGCTGAGACGAGGCGTCGAGTAGAAATCAAATCCGGACTCGAGCACGTCACCGGCGCTGTCGACGCCATCGAGTGGGATGCTGACCAGCGTGTTGATCGGCTCGCGATTCGGATCGGAGTGATCTTCTCTGACCGAGATCAGGCGGCGACGCCTGAGATCGAGCGTCGCGTCAGCATAGAACCACTGTCCGGACGGCGTGACCGGCGTCGGCGCGCTGGCGGTCGTCGTGTCGATACGATAGAGCCGCTGATCAACGAAGTTCGACGCGTAGACGATGCCCCGAGAGACGACGTAAGCGCCGCCGCCGTACTCATGCACGCGGGTGCGGACATTGAAGTCTGATGGCGTGACATCCTGCTGCCGGCCATCAGATCGTCGTCTCACAAGGACGTTGCGGCCGCCTTCATGCGGACGACCTTCGAGCCAGTAGATGTCGTCGCCATCGATCGCGACATAGGAGAGCCGGATGCCTTGCGCGGCAACGGCGTCTGCCGTGATCGGCGATGGCCAGGTTCCGTAAGCCTTCTTCACGTCAGCGTCGACGCTTCGATGGACGAACCCGTCGTGTGGTCACCTTCGATGGGGACTGCGATTCGATGAACTGGTCGAGCTTTCGTTCCACCCGTGACAACCCCTCCGTCACCTCCTGCTTGAGTTCGCTGATGCGTTGATCCGCAGTGGCGAAGCCGTCGGCCATGCGCTGGTCGAGTGTGTCCATGCGCTGATCGAACTTGTCCATGCGCTGGTCGAACCCCTCCATGCGCTCCTCGAACTTGTCCAAGCGCTGGCCGAACCCGTCCATGCGCTGATTGAACTCGTCCATGCGCTGGTCGAAAGCTGACATGCGCTGGTCTGACGCAGCGAAGCCGTCGGTCATCCGTTGGTCGATGGTGGAGAACCGATGGTCGGACGCGGCAAAGCCCTCGGACATGCGTTGCTCGAGGCGGGCAAGGCCCTCCGAGATTCGCCGGTCCAGACGGTCGTACGCGAACTCGATGTACTCGCGTTGTTCAACGAAGTGATCGCGGACCTCGTCGAACCGCTCGTCGACATTGTTGAACCGCTCGCCGACCGAGACGGACAGCGCGTCGAACTTCTTCTCTATGCGGACGACTCGTTCCAGGCCCTCGTTCTCTACCATCACGCGCCTCCACAGCCTACCATCGTCGACAGGCAGGAGCACAGCGCGTGCCGTCGTGTTCGACCCGCTATTTACCGTGGTTCCCGGCGCCATAGCCGACCAGGAGTACGCAGAAATTGAGACGACGGGGAGTCTCGAAGATCAAGCAACGTGCAACCACCCACGCGCGACACTCGTGGCCCGAGCCTGCGCGCGTCAGCTTCCGTCGCGTATGAGGCGGCACGATTCGATGTCGAACGTGGCGGTCCCGATGGCGAGTCGTGACTGATCGCGGAGGGATGTGACGAACTGCAGCAATCGATCCGCGTCGGCAAAGTTGCTGGCAATACCAAATGAAGCGCGGATCGCGCCGACACTCTTGCCTCCTCGTGCCGTAACGATCTCGAGAAAGCGCGCCAGAGTGAGATCCTCGCGAATCTCGAGCGCCGCGGCGACGTCCTCGTCGGTGATGCCCTCGGCCGTCTCACCGGCGCCGGGATTGCAGAAGCATCCCGTGCGGAGCGAAATGCGCTGCGCGCCGGCGAGTTCTTCGACCCGCCGATAGTCGAGCAGATGTCCCGCGGGATCGTAGAGATTCATCGTGACGATGGCGCCGCGCATCGTGGTGGTCAACGGTCCGTAGATACGAACCATCGGACGGCCGTTCGAGTGACGCATGTCGACCAGTTCCTTGAGCAGCCAGTCAGTCAAACAGCGCATGCGAGTCTGAATCGCATCGATGCCGACGCGCTCGAGGTGCCGCAGGCCGATTTCGACTGCGGCGATCGAGAGAAAGTTGAGCGTGCCATCCTCGAAGCCAGCTTCACCGGGAGCCAGGAGGTGGCGGATCCCGCCGACCGTGGCGAAGTTCACCGTGCCGCCGGAGAACCATGGGCGACCGAGCCTGGTCAGCGCGCTCTTCTTCACCAGCAGGCACCCGACACCGGTCGGATACCCGAACATCTTGTAGAAAGAGATACAGACGAATTCCGGGCTGACGCGCCGAAGGTCGAGCCGGTTGGTCGGTACGAACGCCGCGGCATCGAGCAAGACGTCCCAGCCATGCGCATGGGCGCGCTCTACGAGATCGAGTGGATGTTTGACGCCGGAGAAGTTCGACTGCGCCGGGAACGCGAACAGGTTGTTGACGCCTCGATCAGCGGCGCCCAGAAGCATGTCGAGTTGCGCTTCGTCGATTCGCAACTCCGGCGTCGTGAGCGGCGCATAGCAGGCCGATACCCCAGCCGCGGCGGCAAACTCGCGAATTCCGTTGACCGAGTTGTGATTGTCAACCGTGAGCAGGAACCGCCCGCCTGATTCGAACGGATACGATTCGCCAATGTGTTTCAACGCGCCGGTGGCATTGAGCGTAAAGATGGCGGTGTAGTCGTCTCCGGCGTTGAACCATTCGAGCACGGCGCGACGCGAGCGTTCGACGAGGTCCGTCGCGCTCGACGAAGCCGGACTGGCTGAATGCGGGTTGCCGAGCAGGTTCGACGCGAGGAGTTCGGCGTGCGCCCGCACCTGGGATGCGGCGTAGATACACGCGCCTGTGTAATCGAGATAGGCATCGCCTGCCCGATCGAGTCGCGCATAATCCGCCGCTCGAATCTCGTCGACGTGCGAGGTCGACTCGTATTCGGGATATGTCGCCAGGAATTCGCGATATCGATCGGTGCTCACAGCTCTCGGTACTGAACTAGCCAGGACCGGCGAGCCTGACGTGGTAGTACTCGCCGCTTCGGATCACGTCCATCGGCGCACCGAACACGTCCGCCAATCGCTCGGCCGTGAGCGCTTCGGCAGGCGCACCGTTGAAGGCGACCTTGCCCGCGCGCAGCAGAATCACGCGCGCGATTTCCGGCACGATCTCCTCGACGTGATGCGTCACGAGGATGAGAGTCGTGCCCTCTCTCGCAAGCCGACGAATGGATTCCATGAACTTGTGCCGCGCCACGAAATCGAGTCCCGTCGTCGGCTCGTCGAGTACGAGCGCGTCGGGACGCGTCACCAGCGCGCGCGCGATCAGCACGCGCCTTCGTTCACCGGCTGACATCTCGTGGAGCGACTTGGTCGCGAGGTGAGGCGCGTCGACGCGGTCCAGCGCTTCGCGGGCGCTCGCGCGCATCGCGTCGGTCACGTCATGGTGGGAGAACACACCATGGCTGCCCAGCAGCCCCGAGGTCGCCACGTCGAGCCCGGAGACACGACCGCTCGAGGTCTCGAGACCGAACCCGTGATCGAGTTCGCCGGTCACCACGCCAAACCGGGTTCGCAGCGCGGACACGTCCCAGCGCTCCTGCCCGAAGATACGCATCGGCGCGACGCCGTTCGCACCCAGGCGCGGGCGATCTTCGAACGTCAGCAGCCGGATGAACGACGACTTGCCGGCGCCATTGGGGCCGAGAATGGCCGTGTGCTCGCCTTGCTGGATGGCAAGCGACAACCCATCGAGTACTCGCACTCCCCCTCGTACGAGCGTCGCGTTTGTCAGTTCGAGGACTGGTTCCACGCTATCTATTGTCGCTGGATCCGGGGCTCAGGGCTCGTGGGCAGGTTGGGGGCAGGTGGGGGCAGGTGTCAGGCAGTGAATCGTGAACGCGGGCGGGGTGTCAGGCAGTGAATGGTGAACGGACCCGGAATCCGGGACTCGCGCCTCGCGAGCCCCGTCGTGCCACTAGGAGGCGCGCATGTCGCTGCTGGTCCCGCCGGCGGCCGGGATGTAGGCCTTCAGCACGTAGTCCATGACCATGCGATCTGCGCTGAATCGCCAGCCGAGCGTTCGAATCCCCCGTTTGACGCAGGCAATCCACTCGCGCGGCAGGCCGTCGCGGTCGCGATCGTAATAGAGCGGCACGACCTCGTCTCGCAACACGTCAACGAGCGCGCGCGCGTCGCGTGCGTCATGCACTGCTGCCGACGTGTGTGTGTCGCCGCGCCCGATGGCAAAGCCATTGAGACCGTCGTAAGCCTCGGCCCACCATCCGTCGAGCACCGACAGATTCAACGCGCCGTTCAGCACGACCTTCTGGCCGCTGGTGCCGCACGCCTCGAGAGGCCGCCTTGGGTTGTTCAGCCACACATCCACACCCTGAACGAGATCACGGCCCACGCTGATGTCGTAATCCTCGATGAAGACAATTTTCCCGGCGAACCGCGGGTCGCGGGCAAGGCGCGCAACCTCCTGGAGGACAGCCTTTCCCGGTCCATCGAGCGGATGCGACTTCCCGGCGAAGATCAATTGCACCGGACGATGGGGATGATTCAGCAGCGCTTCGAGCGCGGACAGATCCTGGAGCAGCAGGTTCGCGCGCTTGTAGGTCGCGAAGCGCCTGGCGAAGCCGATCGTCAGCGCGTCGCGACTGAGGACGCGCCGGAGTTGGGTGATGACCGCCGCCGGCTGACCCTGACGTTCCGCTTGCAGCACCAGGCGGCGGCGCGCCTCCGCCACCAGGCGCGCCTTCAGCGTAAGATGCGCCTCCCATAATTCGCCGTCGTCGATGTCGTCGATGGCGTCCCACAGTGCCGGGTCGCCACTGCGTGCGAGCCAGTCGGCGCCAAGGTTACGTTCGTAGACCAGGCGCATCTGCGGCGCAAGCCATGAGTTGACGTGCACTCCATTGGTGATGTGCCCGATCGGGATGCGCTCTTCGCGAACACCCGGAAAGAGTCCCGTCCACATCGCGCGCGACACATGACCGTGCAGTGATGACACCGCATTGGCGCGATGGCTCGACTTGAGCGCCAGCACGGTCATGCAGAACTCTTCGCGCCAGTCGTGCGGATTCACACGACCGAGAGCGAGCAGGCCTTCATGCGACAGACCGAGCGCGTCACGAACCGGCCCGAGATGCTCTTCGACGAGCTCGGCACCGAACCGATCGTGCCCCGCTGGTACCGGCGTGTGCGTCGTGAAGACGACATGCGAGGAGACCCGGCGCATCGCCTCATCGAAGTTGATGCCCTCGGTCTCCATCCGCCGCCGAATCAGCTCCAGCGAGGCAAACGCGCTATGGCCTTCGTTGAGGTGCACGACGCCCGGCGAGATGCCGAGCGCCTCGAGCGCCTTGACGCCGCCGATACCGAGCAGCAGCTCCTGACGGATGCGCACGCGGTGATCGCCGCCGTACAGGCGCGCCGTCAGCTCGCGATCCTCGGGACTGTTGCCATCGACGTTCGAATCGAGCAGCAACAGCGTGTTGCGCCCCACCGCGGTCCGCCAGACGCGCGCGCCGATGCGCCCGGTGCGGGTCTCGATATCAACCGTCACCGGCGCGCCGCCGGCCATCGCCGGCTCCATCGGCAGCAGGCGATGATCGGTGTCAATGTACTCTTCGTGCTGCCACAGGTTGGCATCGAGCCGCTGCCGGAAATAGCCCTGGTCGTAGAACAAGCCGATGCCGACGAGCGGGATGCCCAGATCCGACGCGCTCTTCAGATGGTCTCCCGCCAGGATGCCGAGGCCGCCGGAGTAGATTGGCATCGATTCGTGCAACCCGAACTCGGCGGAGAAATACGCGACCGGCCGCGCACCGAGGACACTGGCATGACGGGCGCCCCAGGTGTTCCGGGAGCGCAGATACTCCTGCATGCGACGGTATGCGTGATTGATGCGGCTGTGCAGCGCCAGCTGGGTCGCGCGCACTTCGAGTTGGTGCACGTCAATCTGCTGCAACAACGCGATCGGATTGTGATCGCACCATTGCCACAGCACGGGATCGAGATCGCGAAACAGCGCCACGCTCTCCGAATCCCAGCTCCACCAGAGATTTCGCGCGAGCGCGGCCAGCCGGCGATGCACGGGGGCGACGAACTGCCCCTCCGTGCGTGCCTCGCTGACGATAGGCGCCAACTGCGCGCCCGCCGTCGACAGCATCCGCACATCATCGTCGGCAAACACCCGCGACGCCGTGGCCTGGACGACGAGCACGCCCTGCAACACACCGCGATCCATGACCGGGACGCCGAGAAACGTGCGATAGGCCTCCTCGCCGATGTCGCTGAAGTACTTGAAGCGGGGATGCGAGCTGGCATCGCGCACGACGACCGGCTTGGCCTGCTCGGCGACCAGACCGACGAGGCCCTCGGTTACCGGCATTCTGACGCGCCCGACGCTTTCGGGCCGCAAGCCGACGGTGGCGGCGAGCACGAGGGTGGCGCGGTCCTGTTCGAGCAGATAGACCGAACACACATCGGTCGCAAACCGCTGTTGTATGAGATTGACGATGTTGGTCAGCGTTTCAGTCGGGTTGCCGCTGTGGGAGACAAGCTGACTGATGTCTTCGAGCGTCCAGAGCAACGGTGATGACGCTGGGTCCTGAGTGGGAATTGCCGCTTCCTCACTTTTCACGCCGACCTCCGAGGGAATGGGATGCGCGCGTCGAAGCAAGAACTCTGCCTCGACCTCGACAGCCGTTTGGGCTCCTCAGGCGACGTCACGCGAGGCGAGTCTAACATTTCAGTATCGAAGAATTCGTGTTCCTACACTCTTGTCGATCTCAATCGATTGAGACAATCCGCGGCGGCCGCACGAAACGCCAGAAAAGCTGGCGGAATCGCCATCCAGCGCGCGGCAACGCGCGCTGGCCCGGACGTTGCTCGACGTAACCGCTATGAGCTTCGCAGCCGTCGTGGATCGCGTGCGCCTTGATTTCGTGGAGATGCCCGAGATGGAGCTGACGCTGCCGCAGGCGGTGCGGCTCTGGTCGCTTGGGATGGACGATTGTCGTTATGTCATTGATTCCCTCGTGGACGCGGGCTTTCTGGCCTGGACACCCCGCCGCACGATCATCAGGAAGGGGCGCGGCTTCATCAGTCGGCACGACACGAACTCTGCGAACATTTCTGTCCTCGTGCCGCGGACTCACAACAAATCTGTCTGGAATGGTTGACCGGAATGCCGAGATTCACTTTTTTGGTGTCAGGCACCGAATCGTGAATTCACTTTTCGGTGCCTGACACCTGAATCGTGAACGACGTCACTGCCGGGGCTGCTCGAGCGCCTGCGTAACCCCGTCGATGAGCTGCGCCTCGCGCGTCAGCGCCTCCGCCACCCGAACGATCTCACGCTCGGCTTCCGCGTAGTTCTTCTGCTCGAGCGCCTCGCGCACACCGGGCATCGTCTTCACCCCGTAGCCGGTGTAAAACCCGGGCGCGTACAGCATGTGGCGGTACCACGGCCGGCGGGGCAGCCCCCCGGTATCGGTCAGGTGACGCTCGCTCTGTATCAATCCTTTGTTGATCGCGCGAATCTGATCGGGGGTCATGCGCGACCGCGCAGCCTCCAGTGACTTCTTGTAGCGGTCTGCCGCCTGCGACAGAGCGCTCGCAGCGTTGTCGAGCGGCGCGAAATTGATCGACGGCGGAACGCTCTCGACCACCGGTGCCGTCGTCTGGCGGCGAGGATCCGCAATCGCGGTGAATACGCCTTCTTCGATCTGCTGGTTCAGCTCCTTGACCTCGGTCTGCCTGTTCTTCAGCTGCGCCTCGAGATCGCTCACGTATGTCTGCACCGTGTCTGCCAGGCTCGTGAACTCGAACGGCAGGACACTGGCGTCGGCGAGACGGATGACGAGGCTTCCCACGGTTTGCGCCAGTGCGCGACCGTACACGAAGTCGGTGTCGAGGAACTTCGTGAAGTGATAGTAGTCGTCGTAGATCGAATGGTAGATCCCCTCGCTGTCATCGAGACCGGCAAACGAGAGATTCAACGTCGGCACGCCGGCATGCTGCAGGAACGCCGAGTAGTCGGACCCGGATCCGAGCGCGCTGATGCGAAGATCGGATCGCGTGCGCGCCTCGTTCCGCTGCGCGGGGGGGCCGGCGGCAATCGTCCGCGCCTGCATTCGCTTCCAGACGCTGGCCTTCGTGTCCGGGTCCTCGATCTCCTTCGCCACCGCGTTGACGAGCGGTTCGAGCGCATGGGAGCCCCCGGCATTCAAAAAGCCACGTCCGTTGCCGTCGGTATTGATGTAGACAACAGCCTTGTCGCGCAGTTCTGCCTCGTGATGCTCCACCCACTCCGTCGATCCGAGCAGGCCTTGTTCTTCCCCGTCCCACGCTGCGTACACGACCGTGCGCTGCGGCCGCCACCCCTGCTTCACGAGTTGTCCGAGCGCGCGCGCCTCTTCGAGCTCCACCGACATCCCGCTCGCGGGGTCCTGCGCGCCGTTGACCCACGCGTCGTGATGGTTGCCACGGACCACCCACTCGTTTGGATACGTGGAGCCTGGCAGCCGCGCGATCACGTTGTGAGCGCGCTTGAGGCTCCAGTCGAACGCCACCTTCAGGTGCACACGCGCCGGGCCAGGACCGATGCGATATGTGATCGGCAGACTGCCGCGCCAGTCCATCGGCGCGACCGTTCCACCGAGCGCTGCAAGGAGCGGCTGCGCGTCGCCATATGAGATCGGCAACACCGGAATCCGCGTCAGCGTCGTGACGTCCTTGACGTCAAGACGAGTGACGCCTGGCGTCGAGCCGCGTCCTGGCGTCGTCGGATCGCCGGGATACGTGGGCATGTCCATGACGCTGCCGCGCTGAACGCCGTCCTTGCTGCGCATCGGACCGTCGGGAAAGACGCCATCGACGAAATACCCGTCATCGCGCGGATCCGAGTAGATCAGACAGCCAATCGCGCCGCGCTCGGCTGCCACCTTGGGTTTGATGCCGCGCCACGACGCTCCGTAGCGCGCGATCACGATCGCGCCCTTGACCGAGATGCCGCGACGGTCCAGCTCCTCGTAGTCCGATGGCAAGCCGTAGTTCACATAGATCAGCGGCCCGGTGACGTCGCCGTCGATCGAATACGCGTTGAAGGGCGGCAGCTGCTCCGCCTTTTGTGACGACGTCGGATCGACCGCGACCGGAGGTTCCTCGAGTGCCAGGCGAAACGTGGTCGGTTCCACCATCTCGACCAGGCGCTCCTTTGGTGTCGGAAAGAGCACGTCGTAGTTTTCGATCTGTGCGTCCCAGCCCCATTCCTTGAATCTGGCGAGGATCCACTCGGCGGTCTG
>Ga0070662_100002821_pt1 | contig 10778 bp, 11 predicted proteins | sample KBSC53metaG_FD_65648 | JGI IMG/M metagenome (GOLD analysis project Ga0070662, IMG submission 65648) | Corn rhizosphere microbial communities from Kellogg Biological Station, Michigan, USA - KBS C5-3 metaG | ecosystem: Host-associated > Plants > Roots > Rhizosphere > Soil ...
TCGGCGGGTCGAGCTCGATCAACGGGATGATCTTCCAGCGCGGGAACCCGATGGACTACGAGCGCTGGGCCTCCGATCCGGGCATGGAGAGCTGGGACCACGCGCACTGCCTTCCCTACTTCAAGCGGATGGAGAACTGCCTGGCGGCGGCGCGGGACGATCCCTTCCGCGGCCACGACGGCCCGCTCGTTCTTGAGCGCGGTCCGGCGAAGGGACCGCTCTTCGACGCTTTCTTCGAGGCCGTCCAGCAGGCCGGCTTCCCGCTCACCGAGGACGTGAACGGCTACCGGCAGGAGGGCTTCGCGGCCTTCGACCGGAACGTCCACGACGGCAGGCGCCTCTCCGCGGCGCGCGCGTACCTCCACCCGGTAATGAGCCGGCCCAACCTCACCGTCGAGACGTTCGCGTTCACCACGAAGATCCTGTTCGATGGGACTCGCGCCGTGGGCGTGGAGTACGCGCGCCGGGGCCGCGGCGGCCGCACCGTTCGCGCCGGCGAGGTGATCGTTTGCGGCGGCGCGATCAACTCCCCGCAGCTGCTCCAGCTGTCGGGCATCGGCGGCGCCGATGACCTGCGGCCGCACGGGATCGACGTCGTGTCGGACCTCCCCGGCGTCGGCGAGAACCTTCAGGACCACCTGGAGGTGTACGTCCAGCACAGCTCGACGCAGCCGGTGACGGTGGCGCCCTACTTCGCGTTGAAGCGGCGCCCGCTGGTGGGTGCCGAGTGGCTGCTCCGGAGGAGCGGCCCAGGCGCGACGAACCACTTCGAGGCGGGCGGGTTCGTGCGCGGCAACGACGAGGTGAGGTACCCGAACCTGATGTACCACTTCCTCCCGATCGCGGTGCGCTACGACGGCACGCTGCCCGAGGGCGGCGGCCACGGCTATCAGGTGCACGTGGGGCCGATGTACTCGGACGTGCGCGGCAGCTGCAAGATCGTGAGCGCGGACCCGCGCGACAAGCCCGCGCTGCTCTTCAACTACCTCTCGACCGAGAACGACCGGCGCGAGTGGATCGAGGCGATCCGGGTCACCCGCAGCATTCTCGACGCGCCGGCCTTCGAGCCGTTCAGCGGCGGCGAGCTCTCGCCGGGCCGCGAGGTGGAGACCGAGGAGCAGATCCTGGACTGGGTTGCGAAGGACGCCGAGACCGCTCTGCACCCGTCCTGCACGTGCCGGATGGGGACCGACGACATGTCCGTGGTCGACCCGCTCACGATGCGGGTGCACGGGACCGAGGGCCTGCGCCTGGCGGACGCCTCCGTGTTCCCTTACGTGACCAACGGGAACATCTACGCGCCGGTGATGATGACGGCGGAGAAGGCGGCGGACCTGATCCTGGAGAACACGCCGCTCGACGCCGAGCCGGTCGAGTTCTACCGGCACGGCGAGAGCCCGAGCCCGCTCGGCGAGGCTCCCGCGACGCAGGCCTAGCACCGCCCTCACGAGTCCAGCCCTCGCAGCAGCGCGTCGATGGCGAGCACCTCCTCGGCGCGCTCCCCAACCCGGTCGAGCGGCAGCTCGCCGCGCCAGCAGCGGTTCGAGGTCTCGGCGAGGCGCTCCCCGGCGTCGATCAGCGCGCCGTAGAGGACGTCGTGGAGCAGGTCGCGAGGCCCGCTCACCTCCGTCGCGCGGCCCTCCGGCTCGAGCCGGTGCACGAGGTCGTCGAGCGCGTCGAGGCGGGCGCGGTGATGGTGCACCTCCTCGACCGCGTCGTCACCCGACTCACGGGCCTTCAGCGCCAGATGCAGCGACTCCGCCGTCGCCTGGTACAGCAGCAGCACCGTCTCCCGGATGGTCCTCACCTGCTCCGCGGGCACCTCCACCGATACGCGCGTCATCGTCTCCCCCTGTCGTCGGGGCACGCGAAGGCAGGTATCGTGGTGATGCGCCGAAGCTCCACCTTCGGTGCCATGCCCCGGGACGTGGTCGCGTCGCCGGGGCGCTTATCTGGTTGTCGTCGTCACCGAACATACGTTCGGGCGCGGACGGAACGGCGACGGGGCGAAACCGCCGCCGCGGCGGCTTTGCCCTCACACGCGACCACGTCCCGTGCTCTCGGGCCCGAGGCGTGCGCTGGGCCAAACGCACGAGGCGATCCGCCGCGCGGGACTGGTCGCGTGCCCCGCTACCCCGGTCCCCCGCACACGGGGCAGCCGGGCAGCCGCGGCACGTCCTCGACGGTGACGGTCATCGTGCGCAGGTCGTAGATGTGCGCGCGGCCGAGCGTGGCCGGCCGGACGAGCCCGGTCAGCTGGTGCAGCACCTCGAGCGCCACCTGGCCTCCGACGAAGGCGCACACCGGGCCGAGCGTTGCCGCGGGGGTGGGGCGCGCACGGCGCTGCTCGACGATCTCGTCGTAGAGCGGGAACTCGTTCCGGTAGGCGGCCTCCTGGCAGGCGAAGCAGCCCGTTACCCCGGGCGCGTAGAGCGGCCCGACGCGACCGACGGGCGGCGAGTGGCTCATCGTGATGAAGGGGACGCAGGCCTCGAAGCACGCGCGGTTCACCCAGCGCTCGATGTCGTGCGCGGGCCAGTCGGCGCTGTTGACGACGACGTCCGCCCGCTCGGCGAGCTCGCGCACGTCGGCCACGCCCTCCAGCATGCGCTGCACGGGCACGAGCCGGCAGGAGGAGTCGAACTCGCGCAGCGCCTCGGCGGCGACTTCGACCTTCACGCGCCCGACGTCGCGCTCCCGGTACAGGATCTGGCGATTGAAGTTGCTCTCCTCGACGCGATCGTGGTCCACGAGGACGAGCTCGCCGATCCCGCAGCACGCGAGCGCGTAGGAGGCCCAGCTGCCCAGGCCGCCGACGCCGAGCATCAGCACGCGCGCCTCACGCAGGCGGCGCTGGTACTCGGATGGAGCGCCCGCGGCCGCGACGTCGCTGAAGTAGCGCAGCTGACGGTCGTGCCGCGCACGCTCGCGCGGCGATACGAGCTCGTCGTCCGCGCCGTCGTCGAGCAGCTCGGCCGCGGCGAGCGCGGCGAGCGCGTCCCCCACGCGCTCGCGCCCGAAGTCCCGCTCGAGCTCGGCGACCGTCCGCGTGCCGTCGAGCGCGGCGAGCAGCCCGCGCGCCACCCCGTCGGGCTGCTCGATGCGCAGGTCCTCGTCTTCGGTCGGGCACAGCACGTAGACGTCGCCGGCCGCCGTCGCGACCAGCTCCTTCGTGCGCTTGATGCGCGGGCGCTCCATGAACCTCCCCAGGTGGGAGCGGCCCGGCCCAGAAGCAGGGCCGGGCCGCATGTCGTCCGGATCTAGCCGAACTTCGTCACCGACAGGCTCGGCAGGACACGCTCCGTCTTCTTGATCGTCATTCAGGCATCACCCCCTTCCGCTCGTCTCGCCGTGTAGAGCACCTTCAGGTGGTGGTCCTCGTCCGCGACCCCGTCGAGCGACGCGTCGCCGAGCACGCCGTGGACGGCGACGCACTCGAGCCCGGCGCGCGCGAGCAGGTCGAGCACGCGCCGGCGCTCGAAGTGGCGCTGGCGGTGGTGGGTCGGGACGCGCTCGTAGACGCCGTCGGCACGCGTGAAGAAGACGTCGATCCGGGCCTCGGCCACGCAGCCGGGGCCCGCGTCGGGCGCTCCGAGCCCGCGCCACGCGAAGACGACGCCGTCGTGCTCGCTCACGCTGTCGGTGGCGAACGTGGTGCGGTACGCCCGGAGCGAGTTGAGGTCGAACAGCGCGAGCCCGCCCGCGCGCAGGTTCCGAGCCATCCCCGCGAAGGCGGCCGCCAGCTCGTCCTCGTCCGCGAGGTAGTTGAGCGAGTCGTCGAAGCAGGTGACGAGGTCGAAGCTGCCCAGCGCCGGCAGCTCGCGGATGTCGGCGTGGACGAGCGTCGCCTCCGGCGCCCTGATCGAGGCCTCGGCGAGCATGCCCGGCGAGGCGTCGCAGGCCGTCACCCGGAAGCCGCGGCGCATCAGCGGCTCGAAGCTCTTGCCGGTGCCGCACGCGAGGTCAAGGAGCGCGTGGCCGCGCATGCCATGCCGCCTCGCCACGGCGAGCACCCCCTCGGTCCAGGTTTCGTAGTCGGAGGCGGAGGTGAATGCGTCATAAAAGGGCGCAAACGCGTCGTATGCGGATGGACTAAGGTCGGCTGTCATGGCCCGCTCATCGCTGGACCTGGTGGACCCGCGGATCGCGAAGGCCCTGTCCCATCCGATGCGCGCGCGCATCCTGGTGATCCTCAACGAGCGTGTGGCTAGCCCGAACGAGATCGCCGAGATGATCGACGAGCGGCTGCCCAACGTGAGCTACCACGTGCGCGCCCTGCTCGACCTCGGCTGCATAGAGCTCGTCGACACGGCGCAGCGCCGTGGCGCGATCGAGCACTACTACCGGGCGATCGTGCGGCCCTTCTTCAGCGACAGCGACTGGAAGCGGATTCCCAGGTCCGGCCGCCAGGCGATCTCCGACACGCTCCTCCACGTGATCTGGGACGACGTGTCGGAGTCGATCGAGACCGGCGCGTTCGACTCTCGCGCCGACCGATATCTCTCGCACAGCCCTATGCGGGTGGACGAGCAGGGCTGGTCCGAGATCGCGAGGGTCATGGCCCGCGCGCTGGGTGAGGTCGAGAAGATCGAGTCGCAGAGCGCCCGCCGGCTGAAGAAGGCGAAGGAGTCCGGAGTCCCGACGAGCGTCGTGCTGATGCAGTTCGAGACGCCCGGCGAAGACGGCGCCTGAACCGGCCTGCTGCGGCATGCTCAAGAGTCTTAGAGCATAAGACGCCAGTTACTGGTACAACTCTTGAATCTTGCCCAGTGAGGGACTTCGTACGAGGCCAGGAGGGCGCGTGCGCGTGCTGGCGGCGGACGGCCAGCCCCTCTATCGGGACGCCGTGGCGCGTGCGATCCGCGCCCGGCCGGAGCTGGAGCTCGTGGGCGAGGCCGGCAGCGGCCGCGAGGCGCTCGACGTCATCGGAGCCACGCGGCCGGACGTCGCCATCATCGGCGGGACGCTGGGCGCGCCGAGCGGCGAGCAGGTGCTGAACGCCGTCACGCGCGACGGGCTCGGCACGCGCGTGGTGATGATCGCGGCGCGGCCCGAGCCCGAGCGGGTGTACGCCGCGCTGGGCGGGGGCGCCGCCGGCTATCTCACCACCGACGCCGACGCGCGCGAGCTGTGCGACGCGATCACCGCGGTCGCGCGCGGGCGCACCGTCCTCTCGCCGGACCTCCAGGACGGCGTGGCGAACGAGATCCGGCTGCGGACACCGCGCGAGCGCCCGGCGATGACGGCACGCGAGCAGGAGACGCTCGCGCTGATCGCCGAGGGGATGAGCGCGCCGCAGATCGGCAGGGCCCTTCACGTGAGCACGGCGACGGTGAAGACCCACCTCCAGCACATCTACGGGAAGCTCGGCGTGTCCGAGCGCGCCGCGGCGGTGGCCGAGGCCATGCGCAGGGGTCTGCTGGAATGAGCGGATGGCCCAGCTCGACCGTCGCCAGTTCCTCGTAGGCACGGCGGGCGCTGCGGCGCTCGGACTGCCGCTGGCCGAGCCCGCCACGCTGTCACGGCGCGCGCTCCGCGAGCTGCGCGCCGCGGTCAGAGGACGGGTCCTCGTGCCGAGGGGCAGCACGGCGCTCGTCTACAACACGCGCTTTGACCGCCGCCGGCCCGACGCCGTCGTGCAGGTGCGCGACACGGCCGACGTGGCCGCCGCGGTCCGCTGGGCGAACCGCTTCGACGTCCGGCTCGTGGCTCGCTCGGGCGGCCACAGCTACGCGGGCTACTCGACGACCAGCGATGGTGTGGTGCTCGACCTGTCGCACCTCCGCGGAATCCGCGTGTCGGGCGGCCGCGCCACGATCGGGCCCGCGGCGATCCTGATCGACGTCCAGCGGGCGCTCACCAGGCGCGGTGTGACCGTGCCCTCCGGGTCATGCCCGACCGTCGGCATCGGCGGCCTCGCGCTTGGCGGCGGCCACGGGCTGGCCGGCCGGCGCTTCGGGCTCACGAGCGACAACCTGCTCGCCGCGCGGATCGTGACCGCCGATGGCAGCGTGCGGCACGTGGACGCGGACACGAACGAGGACCTCTACTGGGCCTGCCGCGGCGGAGGCGGGGGGAACTTCGGCGTGGTGACCTCGCTCACGCTGAAGACGCACCGCGTCAGCCGGGCGTCGTACTTCTTCGTGTCCTGGCCCTGGTCGCAGGCCGGCGAGGCGCTGGCCGCCTGGCAGCGCTTCGCGCCGCACGCGTCGCCCGCCCTCACCTCGATCCTCTCGCTCAGCACCACTGGCGGCGCCGGCTCGCCGCGCGTGTCGGCGCTCGGCCAGTTCTTCGGAAGCGAGGCCGCGCTGCGCCGCCTCGTGCGCCCGCTCACGCGCGTGGCCGGCGCGAGCCTGACCGTCGGGAGCTCCGGCTACTTCACGATGGTGCTCCGCTGGGCCGGCTGCCTCGGCGGCGGGCTACCGGCCTGCCATCGCTCCACGCGCTCGAGCTTCTACGCGAAGTCGGACTACTTCGACCAGCGGATCGGCCCGCGCGGAAGGGCGCGCATGATCGACTGGATCGAGCGCCGTCAGCGGACGCCGTCGCTCGGGTCGGGCGCGCTGCTGCTGGACGCCTACGGCGGGACGCTCAACAGGCCGGCCGCGGACGCGACGGCGTTCGTGCACCGCGACATGCTGTTCTCGCTCCAGTACCTCGCCTATTTCAACGGAGCCGCCCCTGGCCGGGCGAGCAGGCGCTGGATCAACGGGGTCTGGCACGCGCTCCGCCCGAACGTGTCGGGCGAGGCGTACCAGAACTACATCGACCCGGACCTCGTGCCGTGGCAGCGGGCCTACTACGGGTCGAACCTCGCGCGCCTGCGCGCGATCAAGAAGCAGGTGGACCCCGACTTCCGCTTTCGCTTTCCGCAGGCCATCCCGCCCGCCCGATGATGGACCGCGACTCGCTCCGGCGGCTGCGCGCGCAGCCGGGCTATCTCGGCTTCGTGTCGGCGGCCACGCTTGCTCGCGTGTCCGACGAGATGTTCTCGGTGGGCGTCGTGCTGCTCGTGCTGGACCGCACCGGCAGCGCCGGGCTGGCCGGTGCCACGGTCGCCGCGATCACCTTCCCGAGCCTGGTGAGCGGCCCCCTGCTCGGCGCGTGGCTCGACCTCACCGGGCGGCGGCGCTCGCTGATGATCTTCGACCAGCTCGTGATCGCGTCGGTCCTCGTCGCTCTGGTCGTGCTGATCGGCAACGCCCCGAACTGGGTGATCCCGCTGGTGGTGATCCCGGCCGGCATCACCTACCCGCTGTCCTTCGGCGGCTTCACGAGCATGATCCCGGCGCTTGTGCCTGGCGAGCTGCTGCCGCCGGCGAACGCCCTGGAGACGACGAGCTTCAACGCCGCAATCGTCGTCGGGCCGGCGCTTGCGGGCACGCTCTCGGCGGTGGTCGCCCCGACCGCGCCGCTGCTCGTGGAGGCCGTGCTCGCGCTCGCCGCGCTGGCGCTGATCGTGCGCATCCCCGGCCTGGACCGGCCCCCGGAGCGAGCGCGGGAGCGCACGCTCTTGAGGATCGCCGCGGACGGCCTCCGCATCATCGTCTCGGTCCCGCAGCTCCGCGGCGTGACCGCCGCGGCGGCGTTCGGCATGACAGGACTCGGCCTGCTCACGGTTGCGTTCCCGCTGTTCGCCGTCGAGCATCTCGACGCGCACCGCAGCGTTGCCGGCTACATGTGGGCCGCGTTCGCGGTCGGCTCGACGCTCGGCGCCCTCAGCCTCGTGCGCGTGCAGCGAGTCTTCCCGCCCGAGCGGATCGTCTTCACCGGCTACGCGGTGTTCGGGCTGCTGATGCTCACCTGGCCGCTGGCCGACGCGCTACCGGTCTTCCTCGCCCTGGTGGCGCTCGCCGCGCTGGCCGACGGCCCGGCGCTGGCGGCGCAGTTCGGCACGCGCCAGCTGCACGTGCCGCCGTCGCTGTACGGCCAGGTGTTCACGACAGCGGTGGGAATCAAGGTGGGGTCGTTCTCGCTGGGGGCCGCGCTGGCGGGCGCCGTGGCCACCGGGCTCGGCTCGGCGGAGGCGCTCGTGATCGCCGCCTCGCTGCAGATCACCGGGGCAGTGGTGGGAGTCACGCTTGCCCATCTTCCCGGTCGTCCGGCCCGAGACGCAGCTGCTCACCCGGGGTCGGCTCGTAGGGCTTGAACTCCGGCGGCGGGAGCGGCTCGGTGGTGTCGGCCTCGGTTGCGGCCCCGGGCCGGCGCGGCGGCCGACGCCGGCGGATCGGTGGCGTGGTGCCGGGCGCGTCCTCTGGGATGTCGTCGGGCGGGCGCTTGGCGCGCTCACGCGCCCCGGACAGGAACAGCAGCGCCGCACCAGCCGTGGCGAACACGTTCTGACCCACGGAGCGCTCGAGCAGCCCGGCCACGATCAGCGCCCCTGCCCAGAGGCCGGCGCCGGCGATGACCGTGCCGTCGCCGAAGGGCAGGTGGAAGCGCATGCCCTCCGCTCGGACCATCAGCAGCGCGAGCACCCCGGCCGCGAGCAGCAGGAGCCCGGCCTCGACGAACGTGAACGAGCCGAACGTGCTCAGGATCAGGAGCAGCGAGCCGAGCGCGGCACCGCGCTGCTCGAGGTTGAGGAGGCGCGCGGCACGGCCCACCCGTCGAGCGAAGCTAGCCATCTTCGAGCGGCCGTCGGCCCGCGAAGCCGGCCTCGGGCTCGTGCCAGAAGCCGATCGCGTCCTCGCCGTCCTGCCAGCACAGGTAGATCTCGCGGCCGTCGCGCAGCGAGGGGAAGTCGAGCAGGCCGCGGTCCAGGTCGCGGAGGACGACCTCGAGCTCGCGGAGCTCCGTCATCGCGTCGCGGAGCTGGACGAAGCCCTCCGACACCGTCCGGCCCGGCTCGCCGCCTCCGTTGGTGGGGCCGGCCTCCGACAGCGCCTCGCGGGCCTCGCGGTCGCCCAGCATGTCGCGCGCCGTGCGCATCCGGCCGATCAGCTCAACCACGTGCGGCAGGAGCTCGGAGGCCTCCTCGAGCGTGTAGTGGCGCCCGTGGATCACGCCGCCGCGCCGGCCCCGGCGCGGATACGGCGCTCGAGCAGCTGGGCGTCGGCCTCGGTGACCGTCCTCAGCTGGCCCTGGAAGGCGAGCTGCCAGTGCTCCGCCGGCCACTTGCGGACGTGCTCGAGCTCGCCGGCCAGCTCGACGGCCGGGACGAACTCGTCCTCCTGGAGCACGATCTCCGGCTCGGTCTCGAAGCGCCACGGATACGGGTCGACCTTGCCTGGCTTCCCGGGCCAGATCTTCTCGCGGTCCTCGTACATCTCGCTCGTCACCCGGACGATGCCGCCGAAGGCCTGGACGCCGGTCACGTAGAAGGCGATCCGGTCGCCGGGCTCGATCTGCTCGGCCATCCCTCGGCGCCCCTCCTTCGCCCCGATCACCCGGAAGCCGTGCCCGCGCGTGGCGCGGAAGTTGTCGAGCGATCCGGTGAGCACCCAGGTCTTGGCCACCTCCGACAGCCTAGTTATTTAGGGTGTGATCGCCATGGCCGACGACGACCTTCATCTGATCGGGCCGGACGAGATCGCCTACCGGCTGGACCTCACCCCTGCCCAGCTCAAGATCACTTACACAGCTCTTAAGTCCTTCCTCGATGATTTCGGGCACGACGAGCGCTTGGTGCATGAGGTGGTGCGCGAGGTGCTGAGCAAGCTGCCCGAGGAATCCGCCATCCGCTCCATCGACATCAGCAAGGGCCGGTAGCCCTCAACATGGCAGGGGGCGTATCGCGACGCGAGTTGCTGCGCGCCGGGGGAGCCGGTGCGCTCGGCTACGCCACGCTCGGGCTGAGCGGCGCGGCCGCCCAGAGCCCAGCGCGCATGAACGTGGTCGTGGTGGTGATGGACAGCCTCCGGGCCGACCACATCTACGGCCGCCGCGCCCGGACCTCGGCCTGGGACCGGCTCGGCCGCCAGGGAGTGCGCTTCCTGAACGCGCACCCGGAGGGGATGCCCACCATTCCCGCGCGGCGGTCGATCATGTCCGGGCGCCGGGTGTACCCGTTCCGCGGCTGGCATCCGTGGCCGAATCTCCCGCCACAGCCCGGCTGGGAGCCGGTCGGAATCGATGGCGAGATGTGGACGGTCACGCTCGGCAAGGCGGGCTGGACCACCGGCTACGTGACCGACAACCCGCACCTGCTCGAGCCCGTGCACAAGCGCTTCAGGTCGAAGTTCGACCGGGTCGAGCTGATCGAGGGCCAGGTGCCGGGCCGTCACCGCGGCCGGGCCCGCGTGTCCCGCCGCGAGCTCGACCAACACCTGCCGAAGTCGCTGCGCGGAACCCGCGCCGAGCCGAGGATGAAGGCATACCTGGCCTGGAATCGCCCGGGTCGGGACGAGCAGGACTACAACGCGGCGAAGGTCTTCCGGAATGGGATGGACTGGATCGAATGGGCGCGCACACGCCAGCCGTTCGCGCTGGTGGTCGACTCGTTCGACGCCCACGAGCCCTGGGACGCACCCCGGCGACTGATCGACATGTACGGAGACCCGAATCCGCACGGCGTCGAGCCGATCCAGCCGTTCGCCACGCCGGCCGGGAAGGCGAGCGAGCTGCAGCTCACGCAGCGGCTGCTGCGCCGAATGCGGCAGCTGTACGCGGCCGAGGTGACGATGGTGGACCTCTGGCTGGGCCGCTTCCTCGACCGGCTGGCGAACCTCGGCCTGGCTGAGAACACGCTGGTCGTGCTGGTGTCAGACCACGGCGTGCTGCTGGGCGAGCGCGGCTGGGTCGGGAAGCGGTACTCGGAAATGCACGAGGAGCTGACG
>Ga0070662_100002830_pt1 | contig 10754 bp, 7 predicted proteins | sample KBSC53metaG_FD_65648 | JGI IMG/M metagenome (GOLD analysis project Ga0070662, IMG submission 65648) | Corn rhizosphere microbial communities from Kellogg Biological Station, Michigan, USA - KBS C5-3 metaG | ecosystem: Host-associated > Plants > Roots > Rhizosphere > Soil ...
CTTCGGCTGCCCGTTCGAGGGTGCCGTCGACCCCGGCCGCGTCGCGGCGCTCGCGGCGCGGTTCGCGGCTGCGGGGACGGACGAGATCGTCGTCGCCGACACCGTCGGCGTCGGCGTGCCGCGCCAGGCACGCGACCTCGTCGAGCGGATCCTGCCCCTCGGCCGCCCGGTGGGCGTCCACCTCCACAACACGCGCAACAACGGCTTCGCGAACGCGATCGCCGCCCTCGAGGCGGGTGCGACGGTCTTCGACGCGTCCGTCGGCGGGATCGGCGGCTGTCCGTTCGCACCCCGTGCGACGGGGAACATCGCGACGGAGGACCTCGTCTACCTCTTCCACGGCGAAGGTGTCGAGACGGGCATCGATCTCGAGGCGCTGATCGACGTCGCGACATGGCTCGAATCCACCCTCGGGCGCGAGCTCGAAGGACAGGTCTACAAGGCCGGGACGTTCACACCCGTGGCCGGCGGCTGACAGAGAAAGGACGGCGAGATGGCGTACAGGTTGGGGGTCGACGTCGGTGGCACGTTCACCGATCTCTTCCTCGTCTCCGAGGGCGACGGCGGCGCGCAGTTCCGCGTCAAGACGCCGTCCACGCCCGGCGATCCGTCGGAGGGCGTGCTCACTGGCGTCCGCCGGATCTGCGACGAGGCCGGGATCGGGGTCGGGGAGCTGCAGAACTTCCTGCACGGCACGACGGTCGCGACGAACGCGGTGCTCGAGTCGAAAGGCGCCCGTGTCGGGTTGATCACGACGCAGGGGTTCGGCCAGATCCTCCACCTGGCGCGATCGCAGACGCCGGGGCCGCTGGCGGGCTGGATCATCATGGTCAAGCCGGATCCGCCGGCTTCGCTCGCGGACACGCGCGAAGCGGTCGAGCGGCTCGACGCGCGCGGCAACGTCGTCGTCCCCGTCGACGAGGCGCAGGTCGAGGAGATCGTCCGCGATCTGGTCGACTCCGGGATCGAGTCGCTCACCATCGCGCTCATCAACGCGTACGTGAACCCGGAGCACGAGGAGCAGATCGGCGCGATCGTCGAGCGTCTCTATCCGGGCTTTCCGGTCACGCTCAGCTCTCACGTGCTGCCCGAGTTCCGCGAGTACGAGCGCGCGCTCACCGCGTGCATGAACTCGTACGTCCGGCCGAAGGTCGCCGACTACGTTGCGCGCCTGCAGTCCGAGCTCCAGTCGATCGGCGCGAAGGCCGACGTCAACATCCTGCGCTCGGACGCCGGGCTGATGACGACGCGCGAGGCGGAGCGAAACCCGATCTACGCTGTCCTGTCGGGGCCGTCCGGCGGTGTCGCGGGCGCACTGTTCGTCGCCCGCAAGGCGGGCTTCGACGACATCCTCACGTTCGACATGGGCGGGACGTCGACCGACGTCGCGCTCTGCCAGAACGGCCAGCCGACGATCGGGCGCGAGACGGCGATCTCACACTTTCGCATCCGGGTGCCGTCGGTCGACGTCCACACGGTGGGCGCGGGCGGCGGCTCGATCGCCCATGTGCCCGAGCTGACGAAGGCGCTGCGCGTCGGCCCCGAGTCGGCGGGCGCCGAGCCGGGCCCGGCCGCGTACGGCCGCGGCGGCGAGCTGCCGACCGTGACCGACGCCAACGTAGTCCTCGGTCACCTGCCGCCGCAGCTCCTCGGCGGAGAGATGTCGCTCGACGTCGAGGCGTCGCGCAACGCTGTCCAGACCGTCGCCGACGCGATGGGGCTCGCGTCCGTCGAGGAGGCGGCCGAGGGGATCCTCGCGATCGTCAACGAGAACATGGCGGGCGCGCTCCGCCTCGTCTCGGTGCAGCGCGGGCACGACCCGCGCGACTTCGCGCTCGTCGCCTATGGCGGCGCCGGGCCGCTGCATGCGAACGCCGTCGCCAAGCTGATGGGCTCGTTCCCGGTGCTCGTGCCGCCGGCGCCGGGCCTGCTCTGCGCGATCGGCGACCTCGTGGCGGACTTCCGTGACGAGTTCGCCCAGACCTACATCCGCCTTCTCTCCGAGGCGGACTCGGAGGACGTCGCGCAGATCCTCGAAGGGCTCGGCGGTCGCGCGGAAGGCTGGCTCGAAAGCGAGGGCATCGCCCCGGAGGCACGGTCGATCACGTATACGGCCGACATGCGCTATCACGGTCAGGGCTACGAGATCCCCGTCTCGATCGACCCGGCCGAGATCCGCTCGGCCGGCGTCGCGGAGCTCGAGGAGCGATTCAACGGCCTGCACGAGCAGCTCTACGGGTTCCGCATGCCCGGCACCGCCGCGGAGATCGTGAACCTCCGCGCGGTCGGCTTCGGGGGTGTGCCGAAGCCGGAGCTGCCGGTCGGCGAACCAGGAGCGGCCGATGCGTCGCACGCCGTCGTCGAAACGCACCAGGTCTGGTTCGACGGCGAGCAGCACGAGACGTCGATCGTCGATCGGGCGAAGCTCAAGCCCCGGATGCGCTTCGACGGCCCCGCGATCGTCACGGAGTTCGACGCGACGACCGTCGTCCTCCCCGGCTACGCGGCCGAGGTGGACGTGAACTTCAACATCCTGATCACCCCGACCAGCTGAGAGGAGGCGAGCCGATGGCAACCACGACGAACGACGCGTTGCGGATCGCAGAGATCCCGACCGACGTCACGGTCGATCCGGTCACGCTCGACATCATCGAGGGCGCACTGAAGAACGCGCGACACGAGATGGACGCGGTGCTCTTCCGGTCCGCCATGAGCCCCGTCATCCGCGAGCAGCACGACGAGTTCCCAATGCTCACCGACCCGCGCGGCCGCATGGTCGTCGGCCAGTTCGGCGCCTACATCAACGACATGATGGCCGACTGGGACCGCGGGGTGTACCCGGGCGACGTGATCCTCACCTCCGACCCGTTCAAGTGCTCGGGCTCGATCTCGCACACGAACGACTGGCTCGTGCTCCTGCCGATCTTCTACGAGGACGAGCTCGTCGGCTGGTCGAGCCAGTTCGGCCACCAGATGGATGCCGGCGGCCCGCTCGCGGGGTCGTTGCCGACCGGCGCCCGCACGATCTTCGAGGAGGGGATCATCATCCCGCCCGTCAAGATCGTCGAGCGGGGCGTGGTGCAGGAGGACATCCTCCGGCTGATCTTGAACAACGTGCGACTGCCGGAGATGAACCGCGCCGACCTGTTCGCGATCGTCGCGGGGTGCCGGGCCGGCGAGCGGCGGGTGCTCGACCTCTGCGAGCGGTTCGGGAAGGAGACGTACCTCGCGGCGCTGCAGGCGCTCCTCGACCGCACCTACGAGGCGATGAAGTTCCTCATCTCGGTCGCGATCCCGGAGGAGCCCCAGACGTTCGTGGACTACATCGACGACGACGGGCTCGGCAACGGCCCCTTCAAGATGCAGCTGACGATCTGGCGTGAGGGCGAGCACGCCTACTTCGACTGGTCGGGCACCGACCCTCAGGCCCTGGGCCCGATCAACTTCTACCTCTCCGAGGGCATGTTCAAGATGTTCATCGGGATCTACCTGATCATGGTCAACGATCCCCAGATCCTCTTCAACGACGGCTTCTATCCGCTGCTGCACGTCGTGATGCCGGAGGGGTGCCTGCTGAAGCCGCGGTATCCGGCGGCGCTCGGCTGCCGTACGCATGCGCTCGCGCGGCAGTTCGACGTTCTCGGCGGCGCTCTCTGCAAGAACGCCCCCGAGCTCAACACCGCGGCGGGGTACGGCACGTCGCCGTACATGCTCTACTCGGGCTGGGACTCGGGAGGAGACTTCTTCTACTCGATGGAGATCCTCTACGGCGGCATCCCCGGAAGACCGATCGGCGACGGGATGGACGGCCACTCGTGGTGGCCGTTGTTCGAGAACATCCCGACCGAGTACCTCGAGGCGTACTACCCGCTGCGGATCGACGGCTACACGACGATCACCGACTCGGGCGGCGCCGGCCTCCACCGCGGGGGCAATGGCGTCGAGAAGCGCTACGTCTACCTCGAGCCGGGCGAGGTCTCGATCCACGACGACCGCTGGCTGACGCGACCCTGGGGCGTCCTCGGCGGTCAGCCCGGCGGGAGGTCGGAGAAGATCCTCGTCCGCGCCGACGGGTCCGAGACGCGTCTTCCCTCGAAGTGCGACAACGTCGAGGTCGACGCGGGGGACATGCTCGTCTACCGCACGGCCGGCGGCGGCGGCTGGAAGGACCGGCTCGACCGGCCCGTGGAGGCCGTCGTCCGCGACGTCCAGCTCGGGCTCGTCTCGCGCGAGAAGGCGCTCGCGAGCTACGGGGTCGTCGTCGGCGACGACGGCGAGGCCGACAGTGGGGCGACGGAGAAGGAACGCGAACGACAGCGCACGGAGCGTGGCGACGCGCTCGCGTTCGACTTCGGGCCGCCTCTCGAGGAGGTGCTCGCGACGTGCAAGGCGGAGACGGGGCTCGAGCCTCCGACGCCCGCGACGCCGCTGCGCTGGTCGCCGCTCGAGGACGGGGCCGAGGCACTCGCCCGGCTCCGCGAGCGGGAGGCGGTGTAGCCGTGTCGGGCACGCAGTTCGAGGGCTTCGGGCAGCGGGGCGGTGGTGTCGGCCGCCGTCCCGCGCTCGTGATCATCGACATGAACAACGGGTTCACCGACCCGGCCTCGCCGCTCGTTTGCGAGCTCGACGAGACGATCGACGCGATCCGCCGGCTGCTCGAGGCCGCGCGGAGGGCGGAGATCCCGGTGGTCTTCACGACCGTCTCCTACGGCGAGGGAGACAAGCTGACCGCGAAGGCGTTCATCGAGAAGGTGCCCGCGCTCCTGACCCTCGAGGCCGGGTCACCGTGGGTCGAGATCGACGCGCGGATCGCGCCCCGTCCGGAGGAGCCGGTGCTCAACAAGCTGTACGCGTCGGCGTTCTTCGGGACGCCGCTCGGAAGCCTGCTCGCCGCGCACCAGTGCGACAGCGTGATCGTGACGGGCGCGTCGACGTCCGGCTGCGTCCGGGCCACGGCGGTCGACGTCGTCCAGCACGGCTACCGGCCGGTCGTGCCGCGCGAGGCGGTCGGCGACCGGAACCCCGCCGCCCACGACGCGGCGCTCTACGACATCGACCTCAAGTACGGCGACGTCGTGTCACTCGACGAGTGCCTGGACGCACTGGGAGCGCTGGTTGGCGCGCACGCTGGTTGAGAAGATCCTGCTCGCGCACTGCGACGCGGACGACGTGCGGCCCGGCGACGTCGTCACCGTCCGCTGCGACGTCGTGATGGCGAACGACGTCTCGGGGCCGGTGGCATTCCGGGCGATGGAGAAGATGGGCGCAAAGCGGGTGTTCGACCCGTCCCGCGTCGTGATGGTCGCCGACCACTTCATGCCGGCGAAGGACGTGAAGTCCGCCGAGCTGCAGGCGCGGCTCAAGCACTGGTCGGACGAGCAGGGTGTCACGTTCTACGGCCAGGGTCGCGGTGGCATCGAGCACACGCTGCTCTGCGAGGAAGGGTGGATCGTGCCCGGCGCCGTGATTGCGGGCGGCGACTCGCACACGTGCACCTACGGCGCGCTCGGCGCGTTCGGGACGGGGCTCGGCTCCACCGACATCGCCTCCTGCCTCGCGCTCGGCTCGTTCTGGCAGGCCGTCCCGGACACGATCCAGGTCGAGCTCACCGGCGAAACGGGGCCCTTCGTGACGGGAAAGGACGTGATCCTCGCCGTGATCGGCGAGATCGGGGTCGGCGGCGGCACGAACGCGGTGCTCGAGTTCGTCGGGCCGGGCGCGGAGGCCCTCTCGGTCGACGAGCGCCTCGCGGTTGCGAACATGGCGGTCGAGGCAGGGTCCGAGACGGGCATCTTCCCGGCCGACGCGAAGGTCGAGCACTACCTCGCCGATCGCGCGCGGGCCGCCTGGTCGACAGAACGGTCGGACACCGACGCAAGCTTCCGGCAGCGCCTCGAGCTCGACCTGTCGGCGCTCGAGCCGCTCGTCGCGCTCCCGCACCTTCCGGGGAACGTGAAGCCGGTGTCGGAGGCAGGCCCGGTGCAAGTCGACCAGGTGTACATCGGGAACTGCGCGAACGGGACGATGACCGACCTGCGGCAGGCCGCGTCGATCCTCGTTGGGCGGCGCGTCCATCCGCGCACGCGGGCGATCGTCGTGCCTGCGACGCAGGCGATCTGGCGCGAGGCCGCAGACGAGGGCTTGCTCGATCAGTTCGTCGAAGCCGGTGCGATCGTCTCGACGCCGACGTGCGGCGCGTGCTTCGGCGGCTCGAACGGGATCCTCGCCGCCGGGGAGAACGCGGTCGCGACGACGAACCGCAACTTCCGCGGCCGCATGGGCTCGCCCGAGGCCGGCGTCTACCTCGCGAACGCGTGGGTCGCGGCCGCGGCCGCGGTCGCCGGCGAGCTCGTCCATCCGGGGACAATCGCGTGACGAGGGTCGAGGGTGTCGCCCTGGTCGTGCCCGGCGACGATGTCGACACGGACGTCATGTACCCGGGCGCGTACTTGAACGTCGAGGATCCCGCGCAGATGGCGCAGTACCTCTTCGAGGGCTTCGACCCCTCGCTGCGCGAGCGGGTGGTCGACGGGACGATCCTCGTCGTCGGATCGAACTTCGGCATCGGCTCTTCGCGGGAGCACGTCCCGCTCGCGATGCAGGGCAGCGGGATCCGCGGCGTCGTCGGCCGCAGCTTCGCGCGGATCTTCTACCGCAACTGCATCAACCTCGGGCTCGCGATCGTCGCCTGCCCCGCGGCCGCCGACGCGGCGCGAGACGGATCCCGGATCGCGATCGAAACCTCCGGCACGGTCGAGGTCGACGGCGTCGAGTTCGCCGCACCCGCGTCCCCGCCACTCGTCCTCGAGCTCGGCGCTGCCGGCGGGCTCGTGGGGTGGACCGCGTCGCAGCTCATAGGTCCGCGCGGCTAGCGCGGCTCGCTCCCCGTGCCGATCAACCGGGCTCCGCGCCCGTGCGTGAGGAAGCTCACGCTCCAGCGGATGAGCACGAGCAGGCGGTTCTGGAAGCCGATCAGGTACCAGAGGTGGACGAGGAGCCACGTCATCCAGGCGAGGAAGCCGCTCAGCTTGAGCCCGTGGATGTCGGCAACGGCGGCGGCGCGGCCGATCGTCGCCAGGTTGCCCTTGTCGCGGTAGCGGAACGGCTCGTGCGGATCGCCGGCGAGGCGGGCGCGGATGACACGCGCGGCGTGGCGCCCCTGCTGCATCGCGACTGGCGCGACTCCGGGCAGCAGCTTCGCCTCGCCGTTCGAGTCACGGACGCGAACCATGTCGCCGATCGCAAACACCTCGGCGTGCCCGGGCAGCGTGAGGTCGGGCTCGACCGTCACCCTGCCCGCTCGGTCGCGCTCCGCGCCGGTGAGCTCGCCGAGCCGGCCTGCAAGGCCCGAAGCGGTGACACCGGCGGCCCAGATCACGACCCGGCTCGCGACGCGCTCGGTGGCCCCGTCGCCGTCGGCGAGCGTGACGCCGTCGTCGTCGATCCCGACGACCGTACGACCCGTGAGGACCGTGACGCCGAGCCGCTGCAGGGAGCGCTCGGCCTTCGAGGAGAGCGAGGGCGGGAAGCTCGTCAACACGCGGTCTGTGGCCTCCACGAGGAGGATGCGCGCGCTGCGCGGATCGATGTTGCGGAAGTCGCGACGCAGCGTGTCGAGCGCCAGCTCGCCGATCTGGCCCGCCATCTCGACGCCGGTCGGGCCGCCGCCGACGACGACGAACGTGAGCCAGGCGTCGCGATCAGCCTCGTGCGGCGTCGCCTCGGCTGCCTCGAAGGCGGCGAGGAGGCGGCCGCGGGCGGCGAGTGCGCTCTCGATCGACTTCACCTCGACGCCGTACGCCCGCCAGTCGTCGTGCCCGAAGTAGGAGTAGGCCGAGCCGCCCGCGACGACGAGGCTGTCGTAGTGCACCTCCTCGGGCGTGGGCACGCCGGACATCGAGCCGAGCCGCACCACGCGTGCATCGAGGTCGAAGTCGCGGACCTCGGCAAGTAGCACGCGGACGTTGCGCTGGCGCTTGAAGATCGCGCGTAGGGGATAGGTGATCTCGCCGGGCGACAGGGCGCCCGTCGCGACCTGATAGGTGAGTGGCTGGAAGAGGTGGAAGTTGCGGCGGTCGACAAGCGTCACCTCGACGGGCGCACCCCGCAACCCGGCTACGACCCGGAGCCCGCCGAAGCCTCCGCCGACGACCACGACCCGATGTGTCGCGTTCTGCATGCGCCTCCGCGCTTTCGACCATCCGATGCTAGTGCGGTCGACATCGTGTCGGTTCTGACGCCGGCGCGTGGCGCGGCGCGGCCGCCACCTTCGCGGTCGAGGCGACTCGCCGCCCACGGCAGCGTCCTGAGCCGGGCGCGCACCGTCGAGCGCTGAGGCCGCGTCGGCCGAAGGGCCGTGCAGTCATCGGGCGAATCCATCGGGCGGATCCGCCCGCGTCACCGCGCGAGGAAGCCGCCGTCGACGTAGAGCTCGAGGCCGGTGACGAACGAGGCGTCGTCGCTCGCGAGGTAGGCGACCGCTGCGGCGATCTCCTCCGGCTCACCGAGTCGGCCCATCGGTGTCAACGCCGTCATCGCGTCCCACACCTCGGTCCCCTTCGCCTGATCGAGGATCGGCGTGCGGATGAAGCCCGGATGGATCGAGTTCACGCGGACTCCCTCGGTGGCCCAATGGAGCGCGACGTTCTTCGTCAGCGTCCGCACCGCGCCCTTGGCCGCGTGATAGGCCGGGGAGGTGCCGAAGCCACCCGACGTGCCGAAGATCGAGCTGATGTTGATCACCGCTCCGTGGCCGGACGCCTTCAGTGCCTCGCCGCACGCTCTCATCCCGAGAAACACGCCCGTCTGGTCGATCGCGATCGTCCGCTCCCAGTCCGCGAGCGTCGTCTCCTCGATCGGAGCGAGGTCGCCCAGCCCGGCATTGTTGACGAGGATGTCCAGGTGCCCGTGGTCGGCGAGCACGCTCTCGACCACCGCGCTCCAGCCGTCTTCGTCCGTGACGTCGAGGTGGAGATACGCAGCTCGACCACCATCCTTGCGGATGGCGTCTGCGGTCTCCTCCCCGGCGTCGTCCTGGACGTCGGTGATGACCGCGAGCGCACCCTCGCGGGCGAGGCGCTCCGCCGTTGCACGACCGATGCCGCTCGCGGCACCGGTAACGACGGCCACCCTCTCCTCGAGACGGTTCATGGTGTCTCCTTTCCTGTCCCGGCCGACGTCGTCACGAAGCAGGTCGGGCTCGGCGAGTAGCGGAGTCGAATCAGCGTCACGAGCGTAATCGACCAGGCGTGAGGTCGAGCCCTCGGAGCAGTTGTGCGTTCAACGCGACGACGATCGTCGACAGGCTCATCAGCACCGCGCCGACGGCGGGCGGCAAGGTGAGGCCCCACGGCGCGAGCACCCCGGCGGCAAGCGGGATCGCGACGACGTTGTAGCCCGCCGCCCACGCGAGGTTCTGCATCATCTTCCGGTAGCTCGCGCGCGAGAGCGTGACGACGCTGACGACACCGCGCGGATCGTCCGAGGCGAGGATCACGCCCGCCGACTCGATCGCGACATCCGTACCGGCGCCGATCGCGATGCCGACGTCGGCGCGGGCGAGCGCTGGAGCGTCGTTGACCCCGTCGCCCACCATCGCGACCCTGTGCCCGCGAGCCTGCAGCTCGCGGACGTGACGTTCCTTGTCCTCCGGGAGCACCTCGGCGAACACCTCGTCGATACCGAGTTCGGCGGCGACGGCCTGGGCGACCTGCCGGGCGTCCCCCGTGATCATCGCGACCTCGGTCCCGAGCTCGTGCAGCCGCTCGACCGCCTCGCGCGCCTCCGGGCGCACGCGATCCTCGAGCGCGAAGCCGCCGACGACGGCGCCGTCGCGGACGAGATACAGGATGGACGCGCCACGGCTTTGCCACTGCTCCGTCTCCGGCCGGAGCTCGTCGGGCACCTCGAGGTTGCGCTCGCGCAGCAAGACCGGGCCGCCGACCGCGATCCGCGTGCCGTCGAGCGACGCCTCGACACCGCGGCCGCTCATCGCCCTGAAGTCGCGCGCGGAGGGGACGGCGCCACGCTCGCGCGCGGCGGTCACGATCGCACGCGCGAGCGGATGCTCGCTCTCCGACTCGACCGCAGCGGCCTCCGCCAGGACCGTGTCGCGATCGTGGCCGGCGATACCCGTGACCACGTGCTCGCCGCGGGTGAGCGTGCCGGTCTTGTCGAACAGGACGACGTCGACCAGGCGGCTGCGTTCGAGGCTGAGACGGTCCTTGACGAGGATGCCGCTGCGGGCCGCGAGCGAGGTCGAGATCGCGATCACGAGGGGAATCGCGAGCCCCAGCGCGTGCGGGCACGAGATCACGAGCACGCTGACGGCGCTGACGACGCCGAAGTCCACGTCCCCCAGCACGGCCCACACGACGAACGCGACGACCGCCGAGACGACCGCGACGTAGAAGAGGAGCGCGGCGGCGCGGTCGGCGATCGCCTGCGTGCGGGAGCGCGACGCCTGTGCCTCGGCGACGAGCCGCTCGATCCCGGCCAGCGCCGTGTCCTCGCCGACCGCAGTCACGCGCACGCGGAGGGCGGAATCCGTCGCGACGGTTCCCGCGGTGACGCGGTCGCCCTCGCCCATCGCGACCGGTTTCGACTCGCCCGTGATCATCGACTCGTCGAGCTCGGCCCGGCCTCCGACGATCACACCGTCGGCGGGCACGCGGGCGCCGGGACGCACGAGCACGACGTCGCCGATCCGGAGCTCGATCAGAGGGATGTGCTCACTCCCGCCGTCGACGAGCCTC
>Ga0070662_100002855_pt1 | contig 10707 bp, 10 predicted proteins | sample KBSC53metaG_FD_65648 | JGI IMG/M metagenome (GOLD analysis project Ga0070662, IMG submission 65648) | Corn rhizosphere microbial communities from Kellogg Biological Station, Michigan, USA - KBS C5-3 metaG | ecosystem: Host-associated > Plants > Roots > Rhizosphere > Soil ...
CTTATGCATATTGCCGCCGCTTACAAAAAGCCGGTTATTTCATTATGGGGAAACACAGTTCCGTCATTTGGCATGTACCCGTATTACGGAGAAAATTTTTTATCAGCGCAGAAAAAGCAACCTTACGATATTTTCCAGGTAAATAAATTAAGATGCCGCCCCTGCTCGAAGATCGGTTATGACAAATGTCCCCGCGGACATTTTAAATGCATGGAAAATATTGAGGCGCGAGAAGTGTTAAATGCCATTCATTCCAGATTGTAGATAAAAGATAAAAGTTATCTTTCTGCAGCAAGCCGGGGATAACGCGAAATATTTCACCCCGGAAAACTTTTATCTTTTAACTATTAGTTATTATCTGTCACCCGCATCTATCATCTCACTCAATTCCAACCACCGCATTTCCTTAGCATCCAGCAAGGTGCTTACTTCTCCAATACGTTGCGAGAGATCCTGGAGTTCCGCAAAAGGAATATTGCCTTCCCTGAATTTTTGTGTGATCATTTCCTTCTCCCTGTTCAAATCGGAAATTTCTTTTTCCAGTAATTCAAATTCACGTTTGTCTTTGTAGGAAAGGCGTTTGGTTACCTGTTGCTTGCCTGCCTGTCCGGTAGGCAGGTTGCTGGCATCTTGCTCCCGGGGCCTTGTGTTTTGTGCCTTGTCTTCGGTCACCTTTTCTTCCAACGACAGTCTATACTGCGAATAGTTTCCGGGGAAATCTTTGATCACACCATCGCCTTCAAAAACAAATAAATGATCGACCAGCCTGTCCATAAAATAACGATCATGGGACACGATGAGCAGGCAGCCGGCAAATTCACTTAAAAAATTCTCCAGCACACCCAATGTTGGAAGGTCAAGATCATTGGTCGGTTCATCCAAAACAAGAAAGTTAGGATTGCTAAATAATATCGAAAGCAAATGCAACCTTCTTTTCTCCCCGCCACTCAGGCTGCTGAGGTAAGTATATTGCTGCTCGGGAGGGAATAAGAATAAATTCAAAAATTGGGAAGCACTTAATGAACCTCCGCTTGCCAATGGAAAATTCTCAGCGATGTTTTTTACAAACTCGATCACTCTCATGTCTTCTTTTACCTGCAATCCCTGTTGAGCGTAATCTCCAAAAACAACCGTGTCGCCAATATTCACTTTTCCGCTGTCAGGTTGTTCCAAACCCTGTACAATATTGATAAATGTTGATTTTCCCACTCCATTTTTCCCAACTACGCCTGCCCGCTCACCTTTTTTAAAAGTATAATCAAATCCTTTGCAGATTATTTTGTCATCATACTTTTTGTACACCTTCTTTAACTCAACGACCTTTCCCCCCAACCTGTTCATTTTTGTTTGGAGTTCTATTTGGGCGTCCTCTATCTTTTGTTTCGCTTTTTTTTCAACCTCATAAAAATTATCCTGCCTGCTTTTACTTTTTGTTGTCCTTGCCCTGGGTTGTTTACGCATCCACGCCAGTTCTTTTCGATAAATATTTTTCGCCTTATCGATACTGGCCCCGTCACTCTCTAATCTGGCTGCTTTCTTTTCAAGATAGTTTTCATAATCTCCTTTATGTACATATAAATTACTTCCTTCACCGGACCCTGCGGATAGCTCCCAGATCTCTTCGCAAACAGCATCAAGGAAATACCGATCATGCGTAACAAGTAATAAAGTCACATTTTCTTTACTGAGGTAATGTTCCAGCCACTCTACCATTTCTACATCAAGATGATTGGTGGGTTCATCCATGATGAGTAAAACATGTTTGTGTTCAAACCCGATATCAATTAACGTTCTTGCCAGGGCGGCTCTTTTTCGCTGGCCTCCTGAAAGATTTTTTACGGGCTGATTGAGATGATGAATGTTTAACTTACCCAGTATCTGCTTCACTTTTGCATCAAAATCCCAGGCACCCAGTTCATCCATCTTTACAATGGCCGCACTTAACTTTTCATCATCATTTTCTTCACTTAACAGTTCATATTTTTTAATGGCATTTAAAATGGGATGCTCATGATCGAAAATGTTATCAAGAATGGATACGTCTTCATTGAATGAAGGTTCCTGCTCGAACAAAGCGACATCCACATCTTTGTGTATCCATACTTTCCCGTCATCAGCAGTTTCCTTCCCTGCCAGTATTTTTAATAAGGTAGACTTGCCCGAACCGTTGCGGGCCACTAATGCGATCTTGTCTCCTTCTTCAATGTGAAATGAAATGTTTTGGAAAAGAGGTTTGATTCCGTATGCCTTCGTCAATGCTTCAACAGACACATAATGCATACTTGCAAAGTAATTTGAAATTGATGATAATTAAAAAATCTTCTAACCTGTTGTTACCTGGGTCTCATTTGCTGAATTCGCTGGCACAGTTTTTTCCCTTATATCGTTAAAACTTCATCTATGGTAACAAATCTTGTTGATGCCATACAGAAAAACCTGGGCTACCCGCCTTTGGAGAAAGTGGATCCGAATTCACAGGAAATTAAAGGGGCAAAAAAAATGTCATCTGCGCAAAAATTGCCCCAGGCCGCCATCCCGGCAGTATTGGCGGCGATGATAAAATACAGCGATGGACCGGATGGCATTAATGTTTTGACCCTAAATGAAAATAAAAATTGGCTTGAGACTTTTTATAGTGGGAAACAACAGGAAGCGATAAAAAAAGTGGCCGATTATGCAGGGGTAAATCCTGATGAAGCACAGAGAAATATGGAAGATATTTCAAACGAGGCGTTGCGATTAGTAAAAGAATCGGTAAAATCCGCCGACGCCGAAAAGCTAAGGTCGTATATGAATTCGCAAAGGCACACTATTCTTTCTCATTTGCCAGCCGTCTTAAAGATTGGTGACACTTTAAATGAAGAAACCTTTGATGACCGTACCAATAAAATGGAGGGACCTGTCTCCAGTTTCCTTCATAAAATTGAAAACAGGATTTAATTACCCTATGCTATACGGAAAGATTGGATGCCGTTGATATGATTTCTTCGGCACCCAGTCTTTTTATATCGCCAATAAACTGCATCCCCTGATATCACTGTTATCAATCCGACCAATTACTTCAAAGCTTCCGTCGTCATAAAGTTTACCCGCATCATCCGTTGCTATAAAGGCGCAGGAATAAATATTAGCAAGATCGATGACGTTAATGACGCCCTTAGTCGTCTTCCGATAGTTATCGGGGCGTGAATCGTGAATCGTGGATTGTGAATCGTCATTCGTCAATCGAAAGCCGTGAGTTAGGTTTGCACCGTCGCCTGGCGACTGCCGAATGCCTTTCGCACCCGGTGGCAATTGAACTTCAAAAGGATCCTCTTCATCGCGAGCCAAAACTTTCATCCAGGGAGGACAATAGAAAACACCATTGCCCTTTGAATAAGCCTGTGACAAAAGCTCAGTCATCCCATACTCCGAATGAATAATATCAACCTGGAAATTGTTTTTTAGCAATTGGTGCACTTCTTCTCTCACTAATTCTTTTCTCCTTCCCTTCATTCCACCTGTTTCCATAATTATGGTGTGCTTTAAAGGAAGGGAATACTTCCCGCCGAAATCAAGCAATGCGAATGTGACTCCGATCAATAACGTCTTTTGTTTTTTTTCTTCCAGGTCTTTTAAGGTATTGTGCAATTTTTCATATTCATACAGGTAGAAACCGCTTTGCTCATGATCGCTCATGCGGATCAATTCGCTTACCATAAACACCAGCGATGAGTTCGTCCTTTCCAGGTACGAAGGCAACAAACCGATGATACACCAGTCGTCAACAGGTCCATAGAACAATTCAAACCCCTTTTTACAGCTTTGGCGGTAAAGTTTCATGTCCTTTATGAGGTGCCGGCTCTGGATCGTTTGCGTTGTCCCGCTGCTTTGAAATTCATCAGCAGTTTCAAAATCGGTTGTTTTGATGCGATGGGTTTTAAAAAACCGGATAGGCAAAAAAGGGATATCCGGGAGCTTGTTTATTTTGTAGGGATTAAACTTCAGGGTATCGACGTATGTCTTATAAATTGAATTATGCTGATATTGAAACTGAAATATTTCCAGTGCCAGGTCCTGAAAATTGCCTTCGTTTACGTTAAAAATCTTATTCCATTCGTTATCCATAGCAACTATAGCAGTAAAACACTAAATTTGAACAAATAAGTTTTATAGATTTATGATGCGCCGAACAATTTTTGCCCTATGTATTATCTCGACTGTACTCATAATAGCAGCCTGCCACAAAGATAAATTTCAAACAAAGCCAACAATAAGCGTGAAAGATATTAACAATACCGACATACCGCCCGGGGGTACGCTTCGTATTACGCTTGAATGCACAGATAAAGAAGGTGATGAAGGCCAGGGACTACTGACTTATATAAGAGTACGGACAAATAGTACCTCAATACCTGACCCTACCAACAACGATAAGGCAGACACCGCTTTTGCTACCGTGCCAGACTTTCCAACAAAAGATAAGGTTGAAATGACCCTTGATATCCCCTATAGCTTTCTTGATGAAGACCCAAACCTGAATGATACGATGTTCTTTAAATTAACTTTGAGAGACAGGGGAAACAACCAAAGCGATACGATATCAACAGTACCAATTGTAGCCAAACAATTCTGATCCTGATTTGTTAAAGACTTTTATTCCCGGTATTTTTCGATTTTTCATTTACAGCAACCTGTTTATTGCAGTTTGTGCCTTGTTGATGATCGATCAAACATACGACCTTTTGATCCATACCCCGCCTGATAAAGATCTTTTGGGATTTACTTTTTCTGCCACTATCTGCAGTTATAGCTTTCATTGGTATCTTACTTCCCAATCATTGGTGGAGTCGCCCCGGGTTGAATGGCTCAAAAAGCACAGGATCTTCCACCTGATTTTGTTCTTTATTGGCTTAACAGGTTCATGCATATTTTTTTTCTTTCTTCTTCCCCATTGGTATTGGCTGGCTGCTTCTGCTATCATTACTTTCCTGTACTCGGCTCCTAAGATCCCGCATCCCTGGTTCAGGGGGTTACGGAAGATCGCCATCGGGAAAACTATTTTTCTTACACTGGTATGGACATATGTAACAGCGATATTACCTGTGATCATTGCCGGCAAAGACTTTGACACGCCTGTTATCTTATTTGTAATAAGCCGCTTTTTTTTCATCTATGCCATCTGCATTATGTTTGATTTCAGAGACAGGGCTGATGATAAGGTGACTGGTATTCGTAGCATGGTAACAGCATTCAGTGAGAAGGGAGTTGACAGGTTATTTTTTTTATCATTGGTCATATTTGCCATTTGCACTGTGCTCCTATCGGGGTATGGTTTCTCTGTTTTAAATATAATTCTATTGCTGATACCCGGGGTGATCACCGCTGCCATTTACAATTATGCCAAACGCAATTTTTCGGATTATTTATATTATTTCATTTTGGATGGATTAATGATGTTTTCCGCGTTGTTGATGCTTGTTTTTCGTATTTGACTATTTTTGACGTCAATCGTGAATCGTGAGACGTGAATCGTGAATGCTATTCACGACTGACGATTGAAGAGTCGCGAAAAAAGTTAGTAGAATTACCGAACGTATCTGCCTACCGGCAGGCAGGCAAAGGGAGGGTCCAAAGGACTCCTTCGGAGACACAACAGGCGTGCAATAGAATCACAAAAAGCCGATCATTAAAAAAATAAAACACCATGGCAAAGGCAACTTCAAAGAAAAGGACGACTATCCTCACAGATGAATCGATGAATTTCTTCCGGCAATACATCAATAACGCGTCGCCCGTAGGCTTTGAAACCTCGGGCCAAAAACTCTGGCTTGAATATTTGAAACCCTATGTTGACGAGCACTACGTAGATCCTTACGGAACAGCAGTCGGTATTGTGAATGCAAAGCATGATTTTAAAGTAGTGATAGAGGCACACGCTGATGAAATAAGTTGGTTTGTGAACTACGTAACTGACGTGGGCCTGATCTACCTGAAACGCAATGGAGGTGTGGATCCAGCTATCTCTCCTGCACAGCGGGTATTGATACATGGAAAGAAAGGACCGGTGAAAGCGGTGTTTGGATGGCCAGCCATTCATACGAGACATGGTGAGGACAAAAAAGATCCGCAACCAAAAGTGGAAAACCTTTGGCTGGATTGCGGAGCAAGAAATAAAAAAGAGGTAGAGCAACTCGGGATCCATATTGGTGCTGTGGTCACCTACCAGGAAGGTTTTGATGAACTGGCAAATAATAATTTTATTGGCCGCGCCCTTGATAACCGAATGGGTGGCTTTATGATCGCTGAAGTGGCAAGGCTGTTAAAAAAGAATAATAAAAAATTGCCTTATGGCCTGTACGTGGTGAATGCAGTACAGGAAGAAATTGGTTTGCGTGGTGCTGAAATGATCGCACGAAGGATTAAACCCAATATTGCTATCGTTACCGATGTAACACATGATACCACAACACCGATGATCAATAAGAATATCGAAGGAGATGTAAGTTGTGGTAAAGGACCTTCACTGGCTTATGCACCCGCCATTCATAACAAACTCCTGGCGCTGGTAGAGAAAGTTGCAGCTAACAAGAAGATCCCTGTACAGTGGAGAGCGCTGAGCCGCAGCACCGGCACCGACACCGATTCCTTTGCTTATGCAAATGATGGTTGTCCTTCAGTTTTGATCTCAATACCGTTGCGATACATGCATACTCCTGTTGAAATGATCCACAGAGATGATATTGAAACCACCATTCAGCTGATGTATGAAACTTTGCTAACTTTAACACCAAAGACGAATTTGAGTTACATGTAGAAAATTGTTACGGTTTACGCGTTATGGGTTGAGGGTTATGCACATAACTCATAACACATAACTCTTACCCATTTTTATGACTCTTCACTTCTTATATATCGACCCCGGGACAGGCAGTTACCTCGTGCAGGTCATTGTGGCCGGCGCATTGGGCATTGCTTTCTTCTTCAAAAATATCGGGCGATTTTTTAAGAACGCCTGGTGGTATGTGAGATCTTTATTTACACGATCACCAAAAAATAACTCCTGATTGATACGGTGACTCCGCAAACCATACAACCACTTGCTTCTTCTTTTCGTGATCCCTCTGGTTTTGTGTTTGAAAAAGACGGCACTCTTTATAGGCAGGTAAATAATATCTTCCGCGAAGATTTTGATCATTTTATCAACAGCGGATGTTATGATCATCTCATCAAAAAACAGTGGCTGATCCCGCACGAAGAGATCATCACAAATTTTGAAGGTTCACCTGATCGGTACAAAACACTCAAGCCCCAACGGGTTCCATTTATCAGCTACTCATACGAATGGTGCTTTGATATGTTGAAAGACGCAGCTCTCCTGACCTTGCAATTAGCAAGAGAATGTACCCGGTTTGGCGTCATATTGAAAGATGCGACTTCCTTTAACGTTCAATGGCTCGATGGCAAACCTGTTTTTATTGATACACTTTCCTTTGAAAGATATGATGCCTCAAAACCGTGGATCGCTTACAGGCAGTTTTGTGAAAGTTTTCTTTCACCTCTATTGTTGATGCATTATTCACACCAGCCGCTGCAATCATTACTATTAGCTTACCCCGAAGGCATTCCTCTTTCTATAACGAGGTCATTGCTGCCCTGGCGGAGCAAATTCTCATTCTATACGTATTTGCACATTCATATGCACGAAAGGCTGGCCTCGAAAAGCATCGGTAAAAAAATGCATCTGCAAAATAGCCAGGCAACGGACAGGCAGAGCTTTTCCGAAAAAAAATTACACCGCCTTCTTGATAGCCTTCAATCCTTGATAGAATCGCTCGAATGGAAAGGAAATGTTACGGCCTGGGACCAATACTACGCGGAAGCAAACCAACGCGACGACTACGTTTTACAGAAAAAAAAGGTCATTATGGAATGGCTATCCGAATTATCCGGAACCAGTACAGCAGTGGACCTGGGAGCCAACGAAGGGGCATTCTCCCTTTTGTTGGCAGCAAAGAATATACAAACCATTGCTGTGGACTCCGATCATTCCTCCATTAATAAACTCTACCAGAAAATAAAAAACGAAGGCAACAAAGATGTTTTGCCGTTATTGATCGACCTGACAAACCCATCTTCTGCTATCGGGCTTAACAACATAGAAAGAACTTCCTTTATTGAGCGAACTCATTGCGACCTTGGATTGGCGCTGGCGTTAATTCATCATCTTGCCATCGGCAAAAACATCCCGCTTGACAAAACAGCCAGACTTTTCGAAAACTTAGCTGAACATCTTATTATCGAGTTTATTCCCAAAACAGATAAAAAAGTGCAGTTCATGTTACAGCAGAAAAAAGATATTTACGATAATTACAACGAAGAGAATTTTGCAGGCTCATTTGCAAAATATTTTTCTGTTCAAAAAAAACATGAGATCGGCGATTCAGGCAGAATTCTATACATGATGAAGAGACATGCGTAAATCAAAAAAACTTTTACTATCGAAGGCTCTGTTTGTTTTCCTGCTACCCATATTTTTTGTATGGCACGGGTATGTACAGAATTATCCCCTGGTGCCCGCATCTGACGCGCTAAAATTGGCCTTTGAATACCTGGTTACCATACTGCTGGTGGTTTCTCTTTCTTATTTCATTTTCAAATCCTGGCAAAAGGCATTGGTATTTGCCTTCTTTCTCATGTTCATTCAATTCTTTTTTGGCGCGGTTCAGGACCTTATCAAAAATTCCTTTGCCGACTCGTTTATGTCAAAATATTCTTTTCTGCTACCATTAGTCTTTGTCATGAGCGTTGCCGCCTTTTTGTTCCTTCTGAAAACAAAGCGGGATTTCAACAGAATAACGAAGTATTTAAGCTTCACCCTGGCTATATTGATAGCCCTTGATCTCGCGGCCCTGACTTTCAAACTAATAAGGAAGCGGGGCTCAAATGAAACAACCGGTCAATTCATCGAATGCAGAGACTGCAAAAAACCAAATATCTACCTGGTTATCGCAGATGAATATGCAGGTCATCAAGAGCTTCACGATATTTTTTCATTCGACAATGCGGCCTTTGAAAATGAATTGCAAAAAAGAAATTTTCATGTCGTGAAAAAACCCACAAGTAATTACAACTACACTCCCTATTCGATGGCTTCTATTTTCGACATGAATTATTTGAAAGGGATCACGAACAAGGCCAATGATATCGACAACAGGAATACCAGTTATAAAACGATCAATAAAAATGCGCTGGTAAACTTTCTTCATAGCCTCGACTATGATTTTATCAATTTGTCGCTTTTTGATTTTGCAGGCAAACCGGGTTTAAATCTCGATGAATTTTATTCCATCCGTGAGAAACTGATAAGTTCACAAACTTTAACCGGCAGAATCAAAAAAGATCTCTGGTATCATTTTGTTACGACATTTGGATTCCGCTGGGCTCAAAATGCCTGGCAGAATAAATTAATAGGTCTTCTTCGGAAAGGATACAATGGGACAGTATCAGCGGCGGCAGAGAATTTCGAACGACCACGTTTTATTTATACACACTTCACCATGCCGCACTATCCCTATTTTTTTGACAGGAACGGTCGCAGATTATCATTTGCAGAATCCCAGCAGGGCGGAAGGAAAGATCTGTACCTGGAATATCTTCAATATTGCAATCAACAATGCCTCGCCCTGATCGACAGCATTCTTAAAAAAGACAAAACAGAACCCATTATTATATTGATGAGCGATCATGGGTTTACCAAATATAATTCTACAGCTATTGATCCGTCCTATAATTTTGACAACATGATCAACATTTATTTCCCGGATAACAATTATTCGGAACTTCCTGATACTATTTCCAACGTAAATCTTTTTCGTTTTATCTTAAATAAACAATTTAATCAAAGGCTTCCTTTATTAAAAGATTCAACTATCTTTCTGAAGGAGTATTAGCTTTAATTTTTGAAACAGTTCTATGTTTAATCCCACACGAATAATCGTATTAGCTCCTCATACTGATGATGGGGAACTGGGTTGCGGTGGTACCATTGCAAAACTTTCAGGAGAAGGAAAGGAAGTTTTTTATGCCGCTTTCTGCACCAGTTCAAAGGCATTGCCAAAGGCCTTTCCGTCCAACACACTGGAGCTGGAATGTAAAAAAGCTACGGCCATTCTTGGTATTCCTTCATCAAGACTGATACTATTTAATTATGAAGTAAGAGAGCTTCCACAATCGCGGCAACAGATCCTTGAAGAGTTATTAAAACTGAATAAAGAGATAAACCCTGAAATGGTTTTATTGCCAGCTGCCTCCGATATCCACCAGGACCACCAGGTGATACACCAGGAAGGAAAGAGAGCTTTCAAAAATACGACCTTTGCCGGCTATGAATTACCCTGGAATAATTACAGCATTCACACAAATTTCTTCGTTCGGATATCCGAAGATAATCTCACCAAAAAAATAGAATCTCTAAGTGCCTATGAATCCCAATCCGGTAAAAATTATATGGATCCTGATTTCACACGTTCCCTGGCAAAGGTACGCGGTGTCCAGGCTAATGCATCGTACGCTGAGGCCTTTGAGATTTACAGGTGGATGGTGTGATTGTTACCAGTTAATCCGCCGTCCAAATTTTCCGAGTCCAAAATATTTATTAAGCTGAAGGCTTAAACCAAACTGGTCATAAGCGGTGTTGTTTTGATAGTATGCCCTCGCATAGCGTAT
>Ga0070662_100002870_pt1 | contig 10690 bp, 12 predicted proteins | sample KBSC53metaG_FD_65648 | JGI IMG/M metagenome (GOLD analysis project Ga0070662, IMG submission 65648) | Corn rhizosphere microbial communities from Kellogg Biological Station, Michigan, USA - KBS C5-3 metaG | ecosystem: Host-associated > Plants > Roots > Rhizosphere > Soil ...
ATGAACGGGAAGGTCACGAACACCGTGGCCAGCACGATGCCGGGCACCGCGAAGATGATCTTCGCGTCGTGGTCGCGCAGCCACTCGCCGAGCCAACCCTGCAGGCCGAATACCAGCACGTAGATCAGGCCCGAGATCACCGGGCTCACCGAGAACGGCAGGTCGATCAGCGTCAGCAGCAGATTCTTGCCGCGGAAGTCGAACTTCGCGATGCACCAGGCCGCCGCGATGCCGAACACCAGGTTCATCGGCACCGAGATCGCCGCCGCGGTGAGCGTGAGCTTGATGGCCGACAGCGCATCGGGCTCGGTGATCGCCGCGAGGTAGACCTCCCAGCCCTTCTTGAAGGCCTCGTGGAACACCGCGACCAGCGGCACGAAGAGAAACAGCGACAGGAACACCAGCGCCACGCCGATCAGCAGCCGGCGGACCCATGCCGGCTCGGCGGTGGCAGCCTGGATCGAGCGCGGGGCGAGGGTGCCCACCGGCGCCGCAGGCGGCGTCATCACCGCGCTCATGCCACGCCTCCCTGGCGGCGCCGCGCCCAGGCCTGCAGCGCATTGATCGCCAGCAGCAGCACGAACGACGCGCTGAGCATCACCACCGCGATCGCGGTGGCGCCGGCGTAGTCGTACTGCTCGAGCTTGGTGATGATCAGCAGCGGCGTGATCTCCGAGATCATCGGCAGGTTGCCGGCGATGAAGATCACCGAGCCGTATTCGCCGAGTGCACGCGCGAACGCGAGCGCAAAGCCGGTGAGCAGCGCCGGCGTCAGGATCGGCAGGATCACCCGCGCGAAGGTCTGCCAGCGGTCGGCGCCCAGCGTCGCCGCGGCCTCCTCCACCTCGGCATGCAGTTCCTCCAGCACCGGCTGCAGCGTGCGCACCACGAAAGGCAGGCCGATGAAGGTGAGCGCGACGAACACCCCCAGCGGCGTGAACGCGATCTTCAGCCCGAGCGGCACGAACCACTGCCCGATCCAGCCGTTGGCCGAATACAGCGCGGTCAGCGCGATGCCGGCCACCGCGGTGGGCAGCGCGAACGGCAGGTCGACCAGCGCATCGACCAGCCGCTTGAGCGGGAAGTCGTAGCGCACCAGCACCCACGCCACCACCAGCCCGAAGGCCGCGTTGACCAGCGCCGCCGCGAGCGAGGCGCCGAAGGTCAGCTTGTACGAGGCCACCACGCGCGGTGAGGCCACCGCGTCCCAGAAGGCCGGCCAGCTGAGCGTGAAGGTCTTCAGGAAGGCCGCCGACAGCGGCACCAGCACGATCAGGCTCAGGTACAGCAGCGTGAAGCCGAGCGCGAGGTCGAAGCCGGGCAGCACCGTGTGCCGCCTGAGCAGGCTGCGCGAGAAGATCACCGCCGGCCCCGCTTACTTCTTGCCGGCCGCGAGGATCTGGTCGTAGACCCCGCCGTCGTCGAAGTGCACCTTCTGCGCCTGGGTCCAGCCGCCGAACACTTCGTCGATCGTGAAGGTGCTGATCTTCGGGAATTCCTTCGCGTGCTTCGCGAGCACAGCGGCCGCGCGCGGGCGCAGGTGGTGCTTCGCCGCGATCTCCTGCGCCTCGTCGGACCACAGGTATTTCAGATAGGCCTCGGCCTGCTTGCGCGTGCCTTTCTTGTCGACCACCTTGTCGACCACCGACACGGGGTTCTCCGCGAGGATGCTCCACTTCGGATACACGACCTCGAAGTTGTCGCCGAACTCGGCCTTGATCAGCTCGACCTCGCTCTCGAAGGTGGCCAGCGCATCGCCGATGTTGCGCTGCGCGAAGGTGGTGGTGGCCGCCCGGCCGCCGCCGTCGAACACCGGCACGTTGGCGAAGATCTTCTGCACCAGCGCACGGGCCTGGTCGGCGTTGCCGCCGGCCTTGAGCACCGAGCCCCAGGCAGCCACATAGGTGTAGCGGCCGTTGCCGGTGATCTTGGGGTTGGGGATCACGACCGAGATGCCGGGCTTGGCCAGATCGGGCCAGTCCTTGATGCCCTTGGGATTGCCCTTGCGCACAAGGATCACGGTGGTGGAGGTGGTGGGCGCGGCGTTGTCCGGGAGGCGCTTGGCCCAGTCGGGCGGCACCAGCTTGCCGCGCGTGGCCAGCACGTCGATGTCGCTGGCCTGGTTCATCGTGACGACGTCGGCCTCGAGGCCGTCGAGCACCGCACGGGCCTGCTTGCTAGAGCCGCCGTGCGACTGTTTCACGTCCAGGTCTTCACCGGCCGTGGCTTTCCAGTGCTTGACGAAGGCCGCGTTGTAGTCCTTGTAGAACTCGCGGGCGACGTCGTAGCTCACGTTGAGCAGCGACGTGGCGGCCGTTGCCGCGGTGGCCGCGCCGAGCAGCGCGGCCCCGAGCAGTGCGCGGTAGCGCAAAGAAGAAAGTTTCATGACCCAGCGTGCTTCCAATGCAAGGAACGCATGCTATGGGCGATGCAACATTCAGGAAAAGGAAGAGATCGGAGTTTGCTTATGCGAAAACTGTCGATCAGGGCTTCTTCGCGGTGTCCTTGCTCTCCTTGTCGGTGGCCGCCTTCAACTCCTTGGCCATCTCCAGGTGATGCCGCAGGGTCGGCAGGGTCTTCTCGGCCCAGGCCTTCACCTCGGCATCCTTGCCGTCCTTGGCTTCCTTTTCGAACAGGCGCACCGTGTCTTCGTGCGCCTTGACGCCGAAGCCGTCGGCGTAGTGCTTGTCGAAGCTGGCACCGTCGCGCCCCTCGAGCAGCTTGAGCTTGGCCTTGTCGGCCATGCCGGGTTCGGCGGGCAGCTTCACATCCTTGGAAGCGGCCAGCGCCTTCAGCTCATCGTTGGCCTTGGTGTGATCGTCGACCATCTGGGTCGCGAAACCCTTGACCTGCGTGTTGCTGGCCTTGGTGGCGGCGACCTTGCTGGCCTCCACCTCGGCGAGGCCCGATTCGGCGGCCTTCTTCATGAAAGCCGCGTCGGCATGGGGGACGTTGTCCTTGGCCCAGGTGCTGCCGGCGAGCAGCAGTGCGGCGAGCGAGATCGAGAAACGGGTCAGGTTGTTGTTCATCCAGAAACCTCCGGCAGTAGTCGATGAAGGCGCAGGGCCGCTCAGCGAGCCATCGCCTGCGCCTGTCGTGCCGGCAACCACCGTACCCAGGGCCGGGCCTACTTGCGGGTGTAGATCTGGTCGAACACGCCGCCGTCGGCGAAGTGGGTCTTCTGCGCCTTGGTCCAGCCGCCGAAGACCTCGTCGATCGTGAAGAGGTTCAGCTTGGCGTACTGCTTGGCGTACTTGGCGGCGGCTGCCGAATCGACCGGCCGGAAGTAGTTTTGGCCGATGATGTCCTGGCCCTCCGCGGTGTACAGGAAATCGAGGTAGGCCTGCGCCGCGCTGCGCGTGCCGCGCTTGTCGACCACCTTGTCGACCACCGCGACCGGCGGCTCGGCGAGGATCGATTGCGGCGGCGTGATCACCTCGAACTTGTCCGGCCCGAGCTCCTTGATCGCCAGCAGCGCCTCGTTCTCCCACGACAGCAGCACATCGCCGATGCCGCGCTCGACGAAGGTGGTGGTGGAGCCGCGCGCGCCGGAATCGAGCACCGGCACGTTGCGGTACAGCGCCGCGACGTATTCGCGCGCCTTCGCATCGTTGCCGTTGTTCTTTTTCAGCGCATGGCCGTAGGCCGCGAGGTAGCTCCAGCGCGCGCCGCCGGAGGTCTTGGGGTTGGAGGCGATCACCTGCACACCGGGCTTGACCAGGTCGTCCCAGTCCTTGACCCCCTTGGGGTTACCCTTGCGCACGAGGAATACGATGGTCGAGGTGTAGGGCGAGCTGTTGTGCTTCAGGCGCTTCTGCCAGTCGGGCGGCAGCAGCTTCGCGCGCTCGGCGATCTCGTCGATGTCGTAGGCCAGGCCGAGCGTGACCACATCGGCCTCCAGCCCGTCGATCACCGAACGGGCCTGCTTGCCGGAGCCGCCGTGCGAGGTCTTCACCGTGAGGGTGTCGCCGGTCTTGGCCTTCCATTGCTTGGCGAACGCGGCATTGACGTCCTGGTAGAGCTCACGCGTCGGGTCGTACGACACGTTGAGCAGCGTGACGTCCTTGGCCAGGACGGAGAGGGCGGCGGCGGCGAGCGAGGCGCCGAGAAGGAGGCGATGGAGCGTTTTCATGGAAGCGAAATCTAAGGAGCCGCCATCTGCCGGGGAACGAATGTTGGCGAATGTCCATAGAACAAATTCGTTCTTGGCAGCGCCTGCGGCGGCGACTAACGTGGCGCCCCTGGTTCCAAGAGCTGAGAAAGGACTGCCATGGCTTCCCTGCGCCTGGGCGACACCGCCCCCGATTTCGAACAGGACTCCACCGAGGGCCGCATCCGCTTCCACCAATGGCTGGGCGACAGCTGGGGCGTGCTGTTCTCCCACCCGGCCGACTTCACGCCGGTGTGCACCACCGAGCTGGGCCTCACGGCCAAGCTCGCCGACGAGTTCAAGAAGCGCAACGTGAAGGCGATCGCGCTGTCGGTCGACCCGGTCGACTCGCACCAGAAGTGGGTGCGCGACATCAACGAGACGCAGAACTGCAGCGTCAACTTCCCGATCATTGCCGACGCCGACCGCAAGGTCAGCGAGCTCTACGACATGATCCACCCCAACGCGAACGCCACGCTGACCGTGCGCTCGCTGTTCGTGATCGACCCGAACAAGAAGATCCGGCTGATCATCACCTACCCCGCCAGCACCGGCCGCAACTTCGACGAGGTGCTGCGCGTGATCGACTCGCTGCAGCTGACCGACCACCACAGCGTGGCGACGCCGGGCAACTGGAAGCAGGGCGACGACGTGGTGATCGTGCCGTCGCTGCAGGACCCGGCGCTGATCCAGCAGAAGTTCCCCAAGGGCTACAAGGCGGTGACGCCCTACCTGCGCCTGACGCCGCAGCCGGATCGCTGAACCTCACACCGCGAACGACCACTCCGCAAAGGCGGCGCGCCGCGGGCGCCGCTCGCGCTCCAGCCGCTGCGCCATCGCCTGCACCCAGCGCCGCGCCAGCGGCAGCGGGCCGAAGCCGGATTCGGTGTTGATGTGGCCTGCGTCGCCCAGGCTCATCCAGTGACTGCCCCAGCGGGCGGCCCAGCGGCGTGTGCTCGCCGCCGTCATCCAGGGATCGGTCTCGCTCGCGACCAGCGTGCTCGGCACCGGCAGGCGCCCCTGCGGCAGCAGCGCCGCCACGCCGAACTTGTCGGGCTCGGCCGGCGCGACGAGCAAGGCCGCGGCGATCGGCGAATCAGGATGGTCTTGCAGGTGGTGCGCCAGCGCCAGGCAGCCGAAGCTGTGCGCCACCGCGATCCACGGGCCGGGACCATGGCGCTCGAGCGTGGCGGCGATGCGCGCCGACCAGCGCTCGAGCTCGGGCCGGCTCCAGTCGCGCTGGGTCACGCGCACCGCGTCGCGGTGATGGGCCTGCAGCCAGGTCTGCCAATGCGCCGGGCCGCTGTCGTGCAGGCCGGGCACGATCAGCAGGCGGGCGGGGCGATGGGGGGAAGGGACGGCATCGTTCATCCCTTCAAGGTAGAGGCAAGGCGCCCGCAGCGGAACGAATCAATCCGACGCATCACATGCGCCGGCCGCATGTGGGCGGCCCGCCGTCAGGCCAGCGCGCGCAGGCCCGCGAGCAGCTCGGCCAGCTCGTCATCGTCCATAGGGCGCGCGGCCGGCGGCAGGTTGCCCGCCTCGGCCGCGCGCAGCATGCGCTCCAGCGTCTCGGGCTGCGGCGTCAGCACGCCGAGGAAACGCAGCGCGTCGCCCTGCGCGATCAGCAGCGTCGGGAAGTTCTCGACATCGATCGCATGCACGAGGTCGGCTTCGTCCTCGATGTCGACATAGACGAAGCGGTGCGCCGGGTGGCGCGCCGCGACGGCTTCGAAGGTGGCGCGGTAGCTGTTGCACAGCTGGCACCAGCGCGCGCACAGGCAGGCGACGAACAGGGGGGCGGGTGAGCTCATGGCCCGCCAATCATCCACGATTGTGGATGACGGCGCCCCGCAGCAGGCTCAGGCCGCTGCCGCGGCTGCGGCCGGCACGCCGGTCTCGAGCGCAAAGCCTTCGTCGATCCAGCCGGTGATGCCGCCGATCATCAGCTTGACCGGCCGGCCCAGCTTGGCCAGGCGGATCGCGCCGCGGTGGCCGCCGTTGCAGTGCGGGCCGGCGCAGTAGGTGACGAACAGCGTCTCCGGCGGCCAGGCGGCGAGCTTGGACGCGACGATCTTGCCGTGCGGCAGGTTGATCGCGCCCGGCACATGGCCTTTCTCATACAGCGCGGGGCTGCGCACGTCGAGCAGCACGAAATCGGCGCGGCCGCTCGACAGCGCGTCGTGCACGTCCCAGCAGTCGGTCTCGAACTGCAGCGCGGATTCGAAATGCCGCAGCGCGGTGGCGCTGTCGGCGGCGGGAACGGCGGTGACATTGGATTGCATGGTGGGTCCTCTCTCCATCGGTGGTTGTGAATCGGATCAGGCGCCGGCCGTCAGCGGCGAGGCGGGTGCAGGCTGGCGCGACAGCGCGGCCCGCAGCAGCGCGCTCACCAGCGGCGGCGCCTCGCCGCGCAGTGCGGCGCGCTCGGGCTGGAACAGCGTGGCCACGAAGAACGGATGGCCGACGAGCTCGAGCCCGCGCACGTCGCCCGCCTCGTCGGTCGCGGCCACGCGCAGCGGCCCGGCGGTGAGCGCGGCGCGAAACTCGGCGTTCAGGCCGTAGCGGCAATGGTAGCCCTCGGTGGTTTCGGCACAGCCGTAAATGGCGGCCAACCGGGAGCCGCGCACGAAGCGGATGCTGCCGCTCACCTCGACCAGCGAGCACGACAGCGGCGCGATCACCGGCCGGGCGGCATCGGGTGCCGTCTCGGCATGCTCGGCATCGGCCCAGCCGAGCACATGGCGCGCGTACTCCACCACCGCGTGCTGGAAGCCGCCGCAGGTGCCCAGGAAGGGCACCGCCCGTTCACGGGCGAAGCGGATCGCGTTGAGCGCCCCGGCCATGCTGCGGTAGGGGCTGCCGGGCACGCACCACAGCGCGTCGAACCGCTCGAAGGCCCGGTCGTCGCCGAGCAGCGTATCGGTGGGCAGCCATTCGATCGCGATGCAGCGGCCGAGCGGGCGCGCGGCGCGGCTCAGCGCGAGCGGGATCGCCTGGTGCGCGGTGATGGTGGGATCGTGGTCGCCGATCAGTCCGATGTGCAGGGTGTTCGTCATGGGGGCAGCGCAGCAGTGGTGGAGGGCACGCCACTGTAGGAACGGCGGCGCGTCGCCGCTGCGGATGAGCCGGATAAGATTCATCCGTTCTTCGGATGAATGGCCGCCGACCATGCAAGACGTGCTGCAGTGCTACCGGACCTTCTGCCGCGTCGTCGAGCGCGGCAGCCTGACGCGCGCCGCGCTCGACCTCGACCTCGGCCAAGCCAGCGTGAGCCGCCACCTGCAGGAGCTGGAGCGCCGCTACGGCGCGACGCTGCTGCAGCGGACCACGCGCCGCGTCGCGCTCACGCCCGCGGGCCGCCGGCTGCTCGAGTACGCGCAGTCGCTGCTCGCCTCCGAGGCGCAGCTGGCCGAGACGCTGCGCGCCGAGCAGGGCGCGATCGAGGGGCCGATGACGGTGGCCGCCTCCACCGCCTTCGGCCACCATGTGGTGAGCCCGTTGTGCGCGGCGTTCATGGCGCGCCATCCCGGCGTGCGGATCAAGCTGACGCTGCAGACGCGGCGCTCCAACCTGGTGGAGGAAGGCATCGACGTGGCGGTGCGCATCGGCCAGCTGCAGGATTCGTCGCTGGTCGCGGTGCGGCTGGGCCAGCTGGATGAAGTGCTGGTCGCAGCGCCGTCGCTGTTCCCGCGCGGGCGTGTGCCGGAAGACCCGGCCGACCTGCTGCCCTACCCGCGCCTGGGGCTCGCCGAAGCCGCGTTGCCGCTGCAGCCGCTGCACCGCGGCCGGCGCCAGCACACGCTGGACGCCCCGCTGCGCTTCGCGACCGACAGCTACCTCGCGCTGCACCATGCGCTGCTGTGCGGCCTGGGCTACGGCAGCATCCAGCGCTACCTGGTGGTCGACGACCTCGCCCAGCACCGCCTGGTGCACGTGCTGCCCGAATGGACGCAGACGCCCTGGCCGGTGCACGCGGTGATGCCGAGCCGGCAGGCGCCGCTGCGCGTGAAGCGCTTCGTCGAGGAGCTGGGCGAGGCGCTGTCGCGGCAGGGCCTGGGGCTGCCGGTGCGCGGGCGGGCGCCCGCCCGGCCCAAGTGAGGCGCCGGCTTGGCGTTGACGCTGCAACTCGCGCCCGCGATCATGCGCCGATGACCCAGCTGATCCTGATCCGCCACGGCGAAACCGACTGGAACCGCGAGCGCCGCTTCCAGGGCCAGACCGACATCGACCTCAACACCGCGGGCCACCAGCAGGCGCAACGCCTCGCCGACGCGCTGGCCGGCGAGCGCATCGACCACCTCTACAGCAGCGACCTGCGGCGCGCGTTGCAGACGGCGCAGCCCACCGCGCAACGCCTCGGCCTGACGCCGGTGACGGACCCCGGGCTGCGCGAGCAGCACTTCGGGCCGTTCGAGGGCCTGCTCGCCAGCGAAGTGCCGCACAGGCTGCCCGAAGTGTGGGCGCAATGGGTGCGGCACGACCCGCACTACGAACCGGAGGGCGGCGAGAGCTTGCACCGCTTCTTCGAGCGGGTGCTGGCCACGCTGCGCCGCATCGCCGCCGCGCACCGCGGCCAGACGCTGATGGTGGTGACGCACGGCGGCGCGCTCGACATGGTGTGGCGCGCGATCCATGGCCACACGCTGGCGGCGCCGCGCGATTGCATGATCCCCAACTGCGGCATCAACCGCCTGCAGCTCGACGGCGACACGCTGCGCATCGTGCAATGGGCCGACGATGCGCACCTGCAGGGGCTGCCGGCGCAGCCGTCCACGGTGCCGGCGAGCGTGGCCTTCAGCGCCGCGTAGGGCCTATTCCCACGAGAGCGCCGACAGGTCGTTCACGAAGATCGGCATGTCCTTCCACAGGCCCTTCAGCCTGGCCTTCGCCACGGTGATCCACTGCGGCTGGTACAGGAAGGCATTGACCGCATCGGTGGCGATCAGCTTCTGCGCCTCGGCCAGCAGCTTGGCGCGTTCGGCGGCATTGCCGGTGTTGCCGATCTTCGCCCACAGCGCATTGAAGGCCGGCGACTCGTAGCCCCAGTAGTAGCCGGGCTTGGCATAGTTGCCGAGGTCCAGCGGCTCGACGTGGCTGATGATCGTCAGGTCGTAGTTGTGGTTGGCGTACACGCCGGAGAGCCACAGCGCCCACTCCACGTTTTCGAGCTTCGCGCGGATGCCCGCCTTGGCCAGCTGCGCCGCGATGACCTCGCCGCCCTGACGCGCATACGGTGTGGGCGGCAGCTTGATCGTCAGCTCCAGCGGCGTGGCGACGCCGGCCTCCCTGAGCAGCGCCTTGGCCTTCTCGGGGTTGTAGGGGTTGAGGCCGGTGGTGTCCACATAGCCGGGCATGCCGGGCACGTAGTGGCTGCCGATCGGTACGCCGAAGCCATCGGCCGCGCCGGTGATCACCGCCTGGCGGTCGATCGCCGCAGCGATCGCGCGGCGCACGCGCAGGTCGTCGAGCGGCTTGCGCTTGTTGTTGATCGCGAGGATGGTCTTGGCCCGCGAGCCGCCGACCATCACGCTGAAGCGCTTGTCGGCCTTGAACTGCTCGAGGCTGCGCGCCGCCGCCACGCGCGGAAACGCATCGACATCGCCCGACAGCAGCGAGGCCACCTGTGCCGCCGGGTCGCTGATGAAGCGGAACACGGCGCGCCTGATCCTGATCGCCCTTGCGTTGCGGTGCCCGTCCCAGGCCTTCAGCACCAGCTGCGAGCCCTTGGCCCAGCTGTCGAGCCGGTAGGGGCCGGTGCCGACCGGCTGCGTGGCGTTGGCAGCGGCGCTCTTGGGCTCGACGATCGCCGCGGTAGCCTGGCCGAGCGAGAACAGCAGGTCGGGGTTGGGCGCCTTCAGCAGCAGCACCAGGGTCTGGTCGTCGGGCGCCGAGATGCTGTCGATGTTGGCGAAGGTGGGCTTGTCCTTGTTGACGCTGCCCTCGGCGCGGGCGCGCTCGAACGCGAACTTCACGGTCGCCGCATTGAACGGCTCGCCGTTGTGGAACGTGACACCCTTCTTCAACCGGAAGGTGTAGGCCTTGAGGTCGGGCGACACGGTCCAGCTCTCGGCCAGCAGCGGGCTCACGGTGCCGTCCGGGCCGATCTTCGTCAGCGTTTCCAGCACGTTGTAGAGCACCACCTCGCCGATCGCCGAGGCGGCGCCGGCGGTGGGGTCCAGGCCGGGCGGCTCCAGCGTCATGGCCAGCGTCACCGCATCCTTGCGGGTCTGCGCGGTGGCGCTCCCCGGCAGGGCCAGCGCCATCCCCGCCGCGCCCATCGTTTCGATCCAGACACGTCGCTTCATCGTTTCTCTCCGGTCCCGTCGGGGACGGTCGGCGCGATGGTAGCGAAGCCCTTCGCCGGAGAGCCGGAACACTTTTCAAAACGGCCGGCAAAACCGGCACCCACCGCAACAGCTGTCACATCGAGAAACGTTGCGTCTCGCTACGTACAGAGCCATTTGCTCACATGGGCACACAGTTTGCCCTGTTGCTCCCGGGCCCGGATGGGGCCCGGTATAACAGGAGAGACACATG
>Ga0070662_100002872_pt1 | contig 10690 bp, 11 predicted proteins | sample KBSC53metaG_FD_65648 | JGI IMG/M metagenome (GOLD analysis project Ga0070662, IMG submission 65648) | Corn rhizosphere microbial communities from Kellogg Biological Station, Michigan, USA - KBS C5-3 metaG | ecosystem: Host-associated > Plants > Roots > Rhizosphere > Soil ...
GCAGCGCTCGGGCTCAAGCCCGGTGCGTTGCCGGTCCAGGTCGACGAGGCCTACCGGCGGCTGATCAAGCAATATCATCCCGACATTGCAGGCGGCGACGGCGACAGGGCTGCCGAGATCAACCGCGCCTACACGCTGCTTCGCCGGCAGGGCCGTGCAGTGGCCACGCGGCGGCGAACAATTCCCGTGCGGGTCAGGCGACAACCGCGAAGCCGCCGTTCGAGCCGGATGGCCTGGATCGTGGCGATCGGGGGCGGTGCGCTTGCGATCACCGCTGCGACGTCGGACATGTCGGGACTTCGTCGCACTTCGGGCCGGGCGGTAGCGATCGACTGGCAACCGCTGGAGCCGGCCGGGATACCGACGCTCAACTCGCCGCTGACGAACTTCGACGAGCCTTTGCATGTGCCCGTGATCGACGGGGCGATCGCCGAGGCCGTGAAGTTTCATTCAAGTTCGGACGGAGGGGGTGCCGAGGAATATAGCCGCGAGTGCCAGAATCGGCTGAGGCAGCAGCCGAACCTCGCCTGGTTCGACGCCTGCTCCGCCTTCGACGAGGCGACGGTGACGCTGACAGACGACGATTCGAGCGAGTTCAATGGGTCTGCGGTTGTCGCGCGGGAAATGTCGGCCGCGCGAGCCCTGTCCGAGGATGTGATCGGCGCGGATTCGCGGCTTCAGAAAATCCGCCTGCGAGTGGAGCTCCAGCTCCTTCCTATGCTCGACTCGGCGGCGAGCCAGCAGCTTTAGTCGGAAGCGGCGGGAGCCTGCGGCGCGGGTGTTGCACCGAGCGGCTTCTGGTCGGCCGCCGGCGCTCCGCCGGAAAGGGTCCAGCGAAGATTGTCCGACGCGGCGACGCGCTCGACATATTCCTCGTGCGGCGCCTCCTGGACGGCCTTGCGCGCCTCGGCGAGCTTGAAACGGACGTTAACCCGCCCGCCGACCGTCTTTTCGACCTCGGCACCCGGGATGTCCGCGAGCTGCTCCGCTTGCCGTACAGTGGGACGACTGGCGAATGCCGCGAGCGCAGACGCCTTCAGGGCCGCGGCACTCGGTTCCCGGCGCGAATATTTGTCGGTGAATGCGGCCGGCTGGCCCCAGCTGCCCGCCCAGCGATAGAAGAGATGCGCGCCCACAACGGCGTTCTTCGCCATGGTCGAAGCCCAGTAAGGCACGACATAATCGGCATGATAATGGGTCGCCAGGCCGATCGGCCCGAAGACCGCGCCATTCAGGGCCGCTTCGGCGATGCGCTTGGCACGTGCCCATCCTTCGGCGTCCGGCCTGCGCATAAGCGAACCGTCACAGGTGAAGGTGAACTGGCAGCCGGTGGTGCGCGTCGATCCCTGATAGATCACTCCGCACACTGTCGATGGGAAGGCCGGATGCCGGACCCGGTTGAGAACCACCTGTGCGACCGCCCGCTCGCCGTCGTCGCTCTGGCTTCCGGCCTCGTAATAGACCGCCTGGGCGAGGCACTCGAGAGCCTGCGCGCGAGCCGCCGAATCCAGCTTCGCGACCGAGAAGGGGGCCGCGACCGGATTGGGGCCGCCCGATACCGGAATCTTGCCGTTGACCGCCAGCGCCTCGGTCGGCGCGAGGTCGCGAACGAGCAGCGGCGGCGGCGCGGGCGCCGTTCTTTCGGCCTTCGCCGCAGCAATCTTGTCTAGGTTCGGAGTCGACCAAGCGGACCCCGCGAGGGCGATCGAGCCGACGAGCGCAATCGCCCCGAGCCCGAGCAGCTCGCGCGGGTGGCTGCGCCAAAGCGCAATGGCCCTTTGACGGGCGGGGAGGAGTGCCGATTCGGTCATTGGATTACTTGCTGATATAGTCGACTAATACGCTTCCTTCAATGACCCGTCCCTGAACGGCCGAACCACTCGATTCCGCCCGGTGTCGCGAAGGCGTCGACATGGACGTCCCAGGGGTCGGCGGGAATCGTATCTTCGAGTCGCTGCATCGGCCAGCCGACGCCGATCAGCCTGGCCCCGGAACGCTTCAGCCTGCCGAGAACGCGGTCGTAATGACCCTTGCCACGCCCGATCCGCGCTCCGTGGGGATCGACGGCAATGAGCGGGACCAGAATGAGGTCCGGGTCGACCGGGGGAGCCGTCGGCTTGGGCTGCATGATCCCGAAAGGTCCGGGAACCAGCGGGTCTCCGGCAACGAATCGGAACGGCTTGGCGGGGTTCCGGAACGCGGGAAAGGCGACCACCGCCCCGACCGCACGCGCCTCCTCCATCGCCAGCAAGGGGCTGATTTCGCTTCCGAGCGGCGAATAGCCGGCAACCACCCGCGCTGAAGCGCACAAGCTCGTCAGGTGAGCGGCGAGCTGCTCCTCCAGCAGCGTCCGGGACGCATCGTCGAGCGTCCGCACGTAAGCCTTGCGCGCCTCGAGCGCCGCGATTCGAAGCGCATCCTTCGAAAGCGGCGGGATGGAAGGTGACGGGACCACCGTGGCCGTTTGCCGGAAATCCTCTGACGCCACAAACGTCAGGTGGGCGCCGTATAGGCCTGACCAGGGTCAGGCCAGGGACAGCTCCCTAGGATATTTAATCGCCTCAGGGATGTTCGTGGCCTCGTACCGGGCAGTACCCGTCAGCTCCTATTTAGGGCGTCGGAGCCTCAGCCTCAAGGGACTCGGCAAGCGATTCGAGCCGGTCCGCGAGCCGTCCGGCGCGTGTCGCAAGCTCCGGGTCGGGTCCGGCCGGGTTCGCGGACTCCGGCCGCTGGTCGACGAGCTGGTCCGCGAGAAGCAGCCCGGCGAAGAGCAGCTGGCGAGCCTCCGACAATGTCCCGAGCCCGTCCAGCGCTTCCCTGCTCTTGGCGTCCACCAGGCGGGCGGCGGCGCGCAAAGTTTCTTCCTCACCGTCGCGGCAGGCGACCCGGTAGGGCCGGCCGGCGATGATGATGTCGATCTCCGCCATCAGCGAGTCGCTTCCCGGATCAACTGGTCGAGCTCGGCAACCGCGTCGCGGACCCTGGCGCGGAGGGCATCGTCCCGCCCGCTGACCGGGCGGCGGTTCGCAAGCGCGCTCTCGACTCGCGCAAGTGCGCGCTCGGCGCGGTCCAATGCCGCCGACAGGCCCCCGTCATCCATGATCATGGCTTAAGAAAGAAGGCGATTGGCCGCAAGCATTGACGGCCAAGTGCTCTCCTTCCAAAGGGGCCGCGACGCCGTCCGGACTCCTCGGGCGGAACTCCAAAAGCGGAGCCTATGCAGCCGACCCAACGCCGACTTGCCAACGCCATTCGCGCCCTGGCGATGGATGCGGTCGAGGCTGCCAACAGCGGCCACCCCGGAATGCCGATGGGCATGGCCGATGCGGCGACCGCCTTGTTCACACGCTATCTGAAGTTCGATCCTACGGCGCCGGACTGGCCGGACCGCGACCGCTTCGTCCTGTCGGCCGGCCACGGATCAATGCTGATCTACGCGTTGCTCTACCTCACCGGTTATGCGCGGCCGACGATCGACGACATCCGCAACTTCCGGCAGCTCGGGAGCCCCTGCGCCGGCCATCCGGAGAATTTCGAGCTTCCCGGAGTCGAGGTGACGACGGGCCCGCTGGGGCAGGGCCTCGCGATGGCCGTGGGCATGGCGATCGCCGAGCGGCACCTAAACGCCATCTACGGCGACGATCTGGTCGACCACCGCACCTATGTCGTCGCCGGCGACGGCGACCTGATGGAAGGCGTCAACCATGAGGCGGTCGGGTTGGCCGGCAACCTCAAGCTCGGCCGGCTCATCGTCCTTTGGGACGACAACCGGATTACCATAGACGGGTCGACCGACCTCTCCCGCAACGAAGATGTCGTGGCGCGCTTTGCCGCCGCCCAATGGCACACGGTCGAGTGCGACGGGCTCGACAGCGGCAAGGTCTCCAAGGCCATCGACGCGGCCATTGCCGACCCGAGGCCCTCGCTGATCCGCTGCAAGACGATCATCGGCTACGGAGCGCCCAACAAGCAGGGGACCGAAGCGACTCACGGCGCCGCGCTCGGAGCGGACGAGGTCGCGGCGGCAAAGAAGGAGCTGGGCTGGGACGCCGCGCCTTTCGAAATCCCCGACGACGTGCTCGGCGCATGGCGCGAGTTCGGCAAGCGCGGAATCCTCGACCACCGCGAATGGCAGCGCCGGCTGGTCGAAAGCGGCAAGCAGGACGAATTCCTTGCCCGGCTTTCGGGCGATCCGGACGAAAGCTGGCTCAAGCCGCATATCGACTCGCTCATCGCCAACCCTCCGAAAGTCGCGACTCGAAAGGCGTCCGAGATGGCGCTCGAAGCGATCAACCCGGTCGTCACGACCACGATCGGCGGTTCGGCCGACCTGACCGGCTCGAACAACACGAAAACCAAGACTCTGGAAGCCCTTACGGCGGAGAATTACGGCGGCCGCTACATCTACTACGGTATCCGCGAGTTCGGGATGGCGGCGGCGATGAACGGGATGGCGCTGCACGGCGGCGTAATCCCGTACGGAGGGACCTTCCTGGTCTTCACCGATTACGCCCGGCCCGCGATCCGGCTTTCAGCGCTCCAAGGGGCGAAGGTCATCTATGTGATGACCCACGATTCGATCGGGCTGGGCGAGGACGGTCCCACCCACCAGCCGATCGAGCATCTGCAGAGTCTCCGGGCAATCCCCGCGCTCGAAGTGTACCGGCCAGCCGACGCCGTCGAGACCGCAGAATGCTGGGCTCTCGCGCTGCGCAGCGATGGTCCCTCCGTGCTCGCGCTCACTCGCCAGAATTTGCCGCCGGTGCGATCCGAGGCATCCGGAGAGAATCTCTGCGCTCGCGGGGCCTACCGGCTCAAGGCTGCAAAGGCTGCTCGCAAGGTGATCTTCCTTGCCACCGGATCTGAAGTCGAAATCGCTCTCGGCGCTGCCGAGGAGCTTGAACGGCAGGGCATCGGCGCCGACGTGGTGTCCATGCCATGCACCGTGCGCTTCGACGCGCAGCCCGCCGACTATCGAAAGGACGTCCTTCCCGACGTCTCCAACCGCGAGATCCTGCGGGTATCCATCGAGGCGGGGACGACGTTCGGCTGGGAGCGCTACACGGGCCTTCACGGGCTTCGCATCGGGATCGACCGCTACGGGGTCTCCGCTCCAGCCAAGGACGCGTACGACTTTTTCGGCCTCACCCCCGACAAGGTTACGGCCCGGGTCACCGAATTCATGAAGGCAAGAGGAATCCAATGACCAAAGTTGCAATCAACGGCTTCGGACGTATCGGACGCCTGGTGGCCCGAGCCATCCTCGAGCGCCCCGATTGCGGGCTTGAGCTCGTGGCGATCAACGACCTGGCCGATGCGAAGTCGAACGCCTGGCTGTTCAAGCGCGACAGCGTCCACGGCGCCTTTCCTGGCGAAGTGACGACCGACGGCAACGACATCGTCGTCAATGGCAAGACAATCCACGTCACTGCAGAGCGAGATCCGGCCAAGCTCCCGCACAAGGAGAACGGCGTCGAGATCGCCCTGGAGTGCACCGGCTTTTTCACCGACCGGGCCGGCGGGGAAAAGCATCTGGAAGCGGGCGCGAAGCGGGTCCTGATCTCCGCCCCGGCAAAGGACGTCGACCTGACCGTCGTCTACGGAGTCAACGACGACAAGCTCACCGCAGAGCACAGGATCGTCTCGAACGCGTCCTGCACCACCAACTGCCTCGCCCCGGTCGCCAAGGTGCTGAACGACACCATCGGGATCGAGCGGGGATTGATGACGACGGTCCACGCCTACACCAACGACCAGAAAATCCTCGACCAGATCCACAGCGACCTGCGCCGCGCACGGGCCGCGGCGATGTCCATGATCCCGACGACGACCGGCGCGGCGCGCGCGGTCGGCGAAGTGCTTCCGGAGCTGAAGGGCAAGCTCGACGGTTCCGCGGTTCGCGTTCCGGTGCCGGACGGAAGCCTCATCGACCTCACCTTCACGCCCAGGCGCGACACGAGCGTCGAGGAAGTGAACGGCGCGTTGAAGGCGGCGAGCGAGAGCGGCCGCCTCAAGGGCATCCTCGTCTATTCGGACGAGCCGCTCGTCTCGATCGACATCGTCCACACGCCGCAGAGCTCGACAGTCGACAGCCTCGAAACCGCGGTCCTCGAAGGCAAGCTCGTCCGGGTCGTCAGCTGGTACGACAATGAATGGGGATTCTCGAACCGGATGGTCGACACGGCTGCGGCGATGGCCAAGCTCGGCTGAGAATGCCCGCCCTTAAGACCCTCGACGACCTTCCGGAAAACCTCACCGGCAAGCATGTGCTCGTGCGCGTCGACCTCAACGTGCCGATGGAGGGCGCGAAGGTCACGGACGACACGCGGTTGCGGGCGATGCTTCCGACGGTGCTCGAGCTTAGCGACCGCGGCGCGATCGTCCTGCTGCTCTCGCATTTCGGCCGTCCAAAGGGCGAATCGCGTCCGGACATGTCCACGGCACAGCTGGTGATGCCGGTCCACCGCCTCGCGGGAAGGTCGGTGCGTTTCATCGAGGACTGCCAGGGCCCGGAGGCTCAGAGAGCGATTTCGACGATGCTTCCCGGCAATATCGCCATCCTCGAGAACACGCGCTTCCACGCGGGCGAGGAGAAGAACGATCCCCAGCTGGCGAAAGGAATGGCGGCTCTCGCCGATTATTATGTCGATGATGCTTTCTCTGCCTCGCATCGCGCGCATGCTTCGACGGAGGGCGTGACTCACTACCTCCCGAGCTTCGCAGGCCGGGCCATGGAGGCCGAGCTGAAGGCGCTGGAGCGAGCGCTAGGCAATCCGGAGCGCCCCGTTGCGGCGGTGGTGGGCGGCGCGAAAGTCTCGACCAAGCTAGCGGTGCTGGGGCATCTTGTAAGCAAGGTCGATCACCTCATCATCGGGGGCGGAATGGCGAACACGTTCCTGGCCGCCCGAGGGATCGACGTCGGCAAGTCGCTTTGCGAACACGACCTCGCGGGAGAGGCGGAAAGCATCATGAGCCGTGCCGACGAGGCCGGTTGTACCGTTCACCTTCCTTATGACGTGGTGGTCGCCAGGGAGTTCGCGCCGAACCCGCCGAGCCTTCGCACCTGCAACGTGCACGAGGTCGGGGCGGACGAGATGGTTCTCGACGTCGGGCCGGAAGCAGTCGAGGCGCTGTCGGATGTTCTCAAGGTCTGCCGCACCCTCGTCTGGAATGGGCCGCTTGGTGCCTTCGAGACTCCACCCTTCGACGCTGCGACGGTTGCGCTCGCGAGGACGGCTGCGGCGTTGACAAAGGAAGGCTCGCTCATCTCGGTCGCCGGCGGGGGCGACACGGTGGCGGCGCTCAACCATGCGGGCGTCACAGAAGATTTTTCGTTCGTCTCTACGGCCGGTGGAGCGTTCCTGGAGTGGATGGAAGGCCGAACGCTTCCCGGCGTGGCGGCCCTGCAGAAGGACTGAGTACAAATGAACCACGCTGACATGATGGCGAAGATCGAGCGCGGAGACGGCTTCATCGCGGCTCTCGACCAGTCGGGAGGCTCCACGCCCAAGGCGCTCAAGGGCTACGGTATCGAGGAGGGCGCCTGGTCCAACGATGAGGAGATGTTCGGCCTCATCCACAAGATGCGCTCGCGGATCGTCAGCTCGCCCTCGTTCGGCAGCGGCAAGATCCTCGGAGCGATCCTCTTCGAGCGCACGATGGACGGCACGATCGACGGCAAGCCGGTCCCCCAGCTGCTGATCGACAAGGGCATCGTGCCCTTCATCAAGATCGACAAGGGCCTCGAGGAGGAAGCGAACGGCGTACAGATGATGAAGCCGATGCCGACGCTCATCGACCTGCTGACGCGAGCCAAGGGCCTGGGCGTCTTCGGGACCAAGGAACGCTCGGTCATCAACCTCGCCAATCCCGAAGGAGTCGGCGCCGTCGTCGAGCAGCAGTTCAACGTCGGCCGTCAGGTGCTATCGCAGGGCCTGGTCCCGATCATCGAGCCCGAAGTGAACATAAAGAGCGCGGAGCGCGATGCCGCCGACAGGCTGCTGCTGAACGCGATCCTTCTCGAGCTCGAGAGCATCCCCAACGGCCAGCGGGTGATGCTGAAGCTCTCGATCCCGGCAGAGCCTGACCTCTTCCAGCCGCTGGTTGAGCATCCCAGGGTGCTTCGAGTGGTCGCGCTGTCGGGCGGGTTCAGCCGCGACGAGGCCTGCGCGGAGCTCGCAAAGAATCCCGGGATGATCGCAAGCTTCTCGCGCGCTCTGCTGTCTGACCTTCGCCACGGCATGAGCGACGAGGAGTTCGATCGTTCGCTCGGAACGGCAATCGACGAAATCTACGAAGCGTCGACCGAGAAGGTGCCGGCCTAACCTTGGACGAGGTCGGCCAGGAATTCGCGCAAGCCTTCGCTCCTCGGGAGCGGGGGCCGTGCAGTCTCTACCTCATAAGTCCGCAGCAGGTCGGCGGCGGTTTTCATGCGCGGCTGAAGGCGGCGCTGGAGCCGGGGATTGCGACCGCCTTCCAGCTGCGCGTCAAGGATGCGGACGAGCATGAGCTGGCGCGGCTTGCCGAGCCGCTGCAACGCATCTGCGCCGACGCCGGCGTGGCCTTTATCGTCAATGACAGCGTTGCGCTTGCAAAGCGCCTCGGGGCGGACGGCGTGCACCTCGGCCAGGGCGACGGCGATATCCGCGAGGCGAGGGCGCTGCTGGGACCCGGCGCGCAGATCGGCAGGACCTGCCACGACAGCCGCCACCTCGCGATGGAAGCCGGCGAGGCCGGCGCGGATTATGTCGCGTTCGGCGCTTTCTACCCGACCACGACAAAGCCCTCGAACTATCGTCCCGATCCGTCCATCCTGACCTGGTGGTCGACCTTGTTCGAAATCCCCTGCGTCGCCATCGGCGGAATCACGCCGGATAACGCACAGCCGCTCGTGGCTGCGGGCGCGGACTTCCTGGCGGTCTGCCAGGCGGTGTGGGGCAGTGACGATCCTTCCCAGGCCGTCGCCGCATTCGCCGAGGTCCTCAGCGGTTGAGTTGCCGCACCATCGACTTCAGCGTCTGCGCATCGTGGATTGCGTGGCCGTGGATGTCGTTGTTGAAATAGCACCAGGCAGCGCGGCCTGACCGCGCCTGCTCGACCAGCCATTGCGCCCATCCCATCAGCCGATCGTCGGAATAGCGGCCCCAATATTTGCCGACGCCGCCATGGAATCGGACATAGACGTTCGGCCCGACCGCTAGCCTCTCGGTGACCGAACCGCGCATGTCGTGTAGGCAAAGGCTCACGCCGTGCCGCTCAAGCAGCACGTAAGTGTCGGCGACGTACCAGCTCTTGTGGCGAAATTCGAAGACGTTGGTCACGTCTTTCGGAAGCAGCTCCAGGAAGGCCTCGAGCCGTCCGAGATCGAGGCGGAGGCTCGGCGGCAGCTGGTAGAGCATCGGCCCGAGCCGGTTGCCGAGATGCCGCGTCGCGGTCATCATCCGCTCAATCGGCTCCTCGCAATCGAGAAGCTTCCTGGCCTGGGTGATGAAGCGGTTCGACTTGATCGCGTAGCAGAATCCCGGCGGCGCCTGGTCGCGCCATTTCTCGAACGTGCTGGCCTTGGGCAGGTGGTAGAAGCTGCTGTTGATTTCGACCGTGTCGAAATGCTCCGCGTAGAAAGCGAACCATCGCGTCTGCGCGAGGCCCTTGGGATAAAAGATCTCGCGCCAATGCTTGTACTGCCAGCCGGAGCAGCCGATCCGGATTTGCGAAGAATCGGAAACTACCGTGGCCTCCATCGTTCCACAGTGACAACGGCCCCGGCACAAGGAGAGTTGCGCTTGGTTTCACGACCGCCATCCAATGGCTCTGATTCGGCGAAAGCCGGGCGAGTCCTGGCCATTGTCTCGACGGCGGTCATTTCCGTCATACTGACGAGCGCCTTCTGGATCTTCACGTTCGGAATCTTCAACGCTCCCGGCGAGCTCGAATCCGCTGGGAAGGTGACCAATGTCACGACGCCCGGAGAGGCGCCCGTGGCGGTGGCGGAAGGGCTGGTCGTCGGCCCGGCCGGGCTGGCGATCCCGGTCGAAGGCATAAAGCGCGAGGACCTGGTCGACACGTTCACCGCTGCCAGGGCGGGCAACCGGGTACATGACGCGATCGATATCATGGCGCCCGAGGGAACGCCGGTGATCGCCGCGACCGCAGGAACGGTGGAGAAGCTGTTCTTCAGCGACGGGGGCGGCGGGAACACCATCTACATCCGCTCTCCCGACGGGAAGTGGAGCTATTACTACGCGCACCTGCAAAGCTATGCCCCGGGCCTCAAGGAAGGGCAGCAGGTGAAGCAGGGCCAGGTGATCGCCCGGGTCGGCCATACCGGCAACGCGAGTCCCGAGGGTCCACACCTTCACTTCGCGATCAACCGCATGTCGACCGGCGACCGATGGTGGAACGGCGACCCGATCAACCCCTACCCGCTCCTTGCCGGAAAAGAGGTCAGCGGCTAAGGCGCGCGCCAATCCGCGGCTTCACGCCGCGGCGGCTCTTTCATCAGTCCTGAAGCAGGTAGGCGATCATGAAGATCAGCGGCGTGGACATCCGTCCCGGCAACATCATCGAATATGAAGGCGGCATCTGGCGCGCCGTGAAGATCCAGCACACCCAGCCGGGCAAGGGCGGCGCCTACATGCAGGTCGAGATGAAGAACCTCATCGACGGCCGCAAGACCAACGTCCGCTTCCGC
>Ga0070662_100002878_pt1 | contig 10678 bp, 9 predicted proteins | sample KBSC53metaG_FD_65648 | JGI IMG/M metagenome (GOLD analysis project Ga0070662, IMG submission 65648) | Corn rhizosphere microbial communities from Kellogg Biological Station, Michigan, USA - KBS C5-3 metaG | ecosystem: Host-associated > Plants > Roots > Rhizosphere > Soil ...
TGTTCCACATCCTGATCATCACGCTGCAGGCCTTCGTCTTCATGATGCTCACGCTGGTCTACATCGGCCAGGCGCACGAGTCGCACTGAAGCCGCGATCGCGCTTTCGTTTCCTTTCCCTTTCCTTCTCACCACCACTCTGGAGTCATCATGGAACTCATCGGTCTCGTCGCCGTCGCTGCCGGCCTCATCATCGGTCTCGGCGCCCTCGGTGCCTGCGTCGGCGTCGGCATCATGGGCAGCAAGTACCTCGAATCGGCCGCGCGCCAGCCCGAGCTCATGGGCGTGCTGCAGACCAAGGTCTTCCTGCTGCTCGGCCTGATCGACGCCTCGTTCATCATCGGCACGGGTATCGCGCTCTGGTACACGACGGCGAACCCGTTCCTCGCCCAGCTGTCGCAGATCGTCACCAAGTGATCCGCGGGTCGGGCGGCTCCATGTCCGCCGACCCCGATCGTCATCTCGCCGAGGCATCGACGTGAGCATCACCTCCACCCTGATCATCCAGCTGATCGTCTTCCTGCTCCTGGTCTGGTTCACCATGACCAAGGTCTGGCCGCCGATCGCCGCCGCCCTCGACGCGCGCGCGGCCAAGATCCGCGAAGGCCTGTCGGCCGCCGACAAGGCCAAGGCCGACCTCGCCGCCGCCAACCAGCGCGTCGAGAAGGAGCTGTCCGCGGCGCGCAACGACGCCGCCCAGCGCCTCGCCGACGCCGAGCGGCTGGCGCAGTCGATGATCGAGGAAGCCAAGAGCAAGGCCGGCGAGGAGGGCGCGAAGATCGTCGCCGCCGCGCGCTCCGAGGCCGAGCAGGAAGCGATCAAGGCGCGCGAAGCGCTGCGCGACCAGGTCGCCTCGCTCGCCGTCAAGGGCGCCGAGCAGATCCTGCGCCGCGAGGTCGACGCCAACGTGCACGCCGCCCTGCTCGGCCAGCTCAAGGCCGAGCTTTGAGGGCCGCACTTCATGGCTGAAATCGCGACCATCGCCCGGCCCTATGCCGAGGCGCTGCTGAAGGCCTCCGCCGGCGGCGACGCTGCCGCGCTGGCGGCCGAGATCACCGCGCTGGCGCAGGTTGCCGCCGATCCGACGATGCGCCAGTTCGCCGACGATCCGAAGGCGCGCGCCGCGCAGGTCGTCGACGTGCTGATGTCGATCGCGAAGACGCCGTCCGGCGCGTCGCCGGGCACGGCGGCGAAGAACCTGGTCGCCACCGTGATCGACAACGGTCGCCTCGCCGCGCTGCCGGAGATCGCGCGGCAATTCCAGGCGTTGATCGACGCGCAGAGCGGCACGTCGCAGGCGACGGTCGAGAGCGCGTTCCCGATGGACGCCGCCCAGCTCGCCGAGGTCAAGGCGGCGATGGAACGCCGGTTCCTGCGCAACCTCGAGGTGAGCGTGGTCGTCAAGCCCGAGCTGATCGGCGGCGTGCGCGTCATCGTCGGCGACGAGGTGCTCGACACCTCGATCCGCGCCCGCCTCGAGCAGATGAAAGCGGCGCTGGTCGCCTGAGCGGCACGCCATCCGAACACGAACGAATCGAATCCAGAGTTTCAACCTGCCTGCCCGAACCGCAGACGGAGCACCCCATGCAACTGAATCCCGCTGAAATTTCCGAGCTGATCAAGAGCCGCATCCAGGGCCTCGCCGTCTCGGCCGACATCCGCAACCAGGGCACCGTCGTCTCGGTGACCGACGGCATCTGCCGCGTCCATGGCCTCTCCGAGGCCATGCAGGGCGAGATGCTCGAGTTCCCGGCGGCGCCGGACGGCTCGCCCACTTACGGCCTGACGCTCAACCTCGAGCGCGACTCGGTCGGCGCGGTGATCCTGGGCGAGTACGAGCACATCTCCGAGGGCGACACGGTCAAGTGCACCGGCCGCATCCTCGAGGTGCCGATCGGTCCCGAGCTGAAGGGCCGCGTCGTCAACGCGCTCGGCGCGCCGATCGACGGCAAGGGCCCGGTCAACGCCAAGATGTCGGCGCCGATCGAGAAGATCGCCCCGGGCGTGATCGCGCGCAAGTCGGTGAGCCAGCCGATGCAGACCGGCCTCAAGGCGATCGACTCGATGGTGCCGATCGGCCGTGGCCAGCGCGAGCTGATCATCGGCGACCGCCAGACCGGCAAGAGCGCGGTCGCGGTCGACACGATCATCAACCAGAAGGGTCAGAACATGACCTGCATCTACGTCGCCATCGGCCAGAAGGCGTCGACGATCAAGAACATCGTGCGCTCGCTCGAGCAGGCCGGCGCGATGGAGTACACGATCGTCGTCGCCGCCCCGGCCGCCGAAAGCGCGGCGATGCAGTACGTCTCGGCCTACTCGGGCTGCGCGATGGGCGAGTACTTCCGCGACCGCGGCGAGGACGCGCTCATCATCTACGACGACCTCTCGAAGCAGGCGGTCGCGTATCGCCAGGTGTCGCTGCTGCTGCGCCGGCCCCCTGGCCGCGAGGCGTATCCGGGCGACGTCTTCTACCTGCACTCGCGTCTGCTCGAGCGCGCCGCGCGCGTCAACGCCGACTACGTCGAGAAGTTCACCAACGGCGCCGTCAAGGGCAAGACCGGCTCGCTGACCGCGCTGCCGATCATCGAGACGCAGGCCGGCGACGTCTCGGCGTTTGTCCCGACCAACGTCATCTCGATCACCGACGGCCAGATTTTCCTCGAGACCTCGCTCTTCAACGCCGGCATCCGGCCGGCGATCAACGCCGGCATCTCGGTGTCGCGCGTCGGCGGCGCGGCGCAGACCAAGCTGATCAAGAGCCTCTCGGGCGGCATCCGCACCGACCTCGCGCAGTACCGCGAGCTGGCGGCGTTCGCGCAGTTCGCGTCCGACCTCGACGAGGCGACGAGAAAGCAGCTCGACCGCGGCGCCCGCGTCACCGAGCTGCTCAAGCAGCCGCAGTACTCACCGCTGCCGATCTCGCTGATGGCGGCGTCGCTCTATGCCGTCAACAAGGGCTACCTCGACGAAGTCGACGTCAAGCAGGTGCTCTCGTTCGAGAGCGGCCTGCACACCCACCTGAAGACGAGCCACCCCGCGCTGCTGCAAAAGCTCGAGGACTCCAAGCAGATGGACAAGGACGCCGAGACCGAGCTCAACGACGCGATCGCTTCGTTCAAGAAGTCTTTCGCCTGACCGGCTGAACCAGAAAAGGAGCTCACGCAATGGCAGCCGGCAAGGAAATCCGCGGCAAGATCAAGAGCGTCGAGAACACCAAGAAGATCACCAAGGCGATGGAGATGGTCGCCGCGTCGAAGATGCGAAAGGCGCAGGAACGGATGCGCGCCGCGCGCCCGTACGCCGGCATCGTCCGCTGCCTCGCTGCCAACCTCTCGCGCGCGACGCCCGAGTACAAGCACCCGTTCATGGCGCCGAACAAGGATGCCAAGGCGGCCGGCTTCATCGTCGTCACGACCGACAAGGGGCTGTGCGGCGGCCTCAACACCAACGTGCTGCGCGCGACGACGAACAAGCTCAAGGAGATCGAGGCGCAGGGCCTCAAGGCCGAGGCGGTCGCGATCGGCAGCAAGGGTCTGGGCTTTCTGAACCGCATCGGCGCCAAGGTCGTCTCGCAGGCGACCCAGCTCGGCGACCGGCCGCTCATCGACAAGCTGATCGGTCCGGTCAAGGTCATGCTCGATGCCTACGAGTCCGGCCACGTCGCCGCCGTCTACCTCTGCTACACGCGCTTCATCAACACGATGCGCCAGGAGCCGGTGATCGAGCAGCTGCTGCCGCTCACCGCCGAGGACATGAAGGTCGAGGAAGGCAAGCACGGCTGGGACTACATCTACGAGCCAGAGGCCAACGTCGTCATCAACGACCTGCTCGTCCGCTACATCGAAGCGCTCGTCTACCAGGCGATCGCCGAGAACATGGCGTCCGAGCAGTCGGCGCGCATGGTCGCGATGAAGTCGGCGACCGACAACGCCGGCAACGTCATCAGCGAGCTGAAGCTCGTCTACAACAAGACCCGGCAGGCGGCGATCACGAAGGAGCTCTCCGAGATCGTCGCCGGCGCGGCGGCGGTCTGAGCGCCGCCTGCAACCGAACACCGTTCAAGACAAGCAAGGAACACCATGGCTGACATGCAAACCGCCACCGTCGCGAAGGGCACGATCGTCCAGTGCATCGGCGCCGTCGTCGACGTCGAGTTCGCGCGCGACCAGATGCCCAGGATCTACGACGCGCTCAAGATGCAGGGCTCGGACCTCACGCTCGAGGTGCAGCAGCAGCTCGGCGACGGCATCGTGCGCACGATCGCGCTCGGCTCCTCCGAGGGCCTGCGCCGCGGCATGGAGATCTCGAACACCGGCGCGCCGATCACAGTGCCGGTCGGCCCGGCGACGCTCGGCCGCATCATGGACGTGCTCGGCAACCCGATCGACGAGCGCGGCCCGGTGAGCCACGAGCACGTCGCCTCGATCCACAGAAAGCCCCCGGCGTACGACGAGCTGTCGCCGTCGCAGGACCTGCTCGAGACCGGGATCAAGGTCATCGACCTGATCTGCCCGTTCGCCAAGGGCGGCAAGGTGGGCCTGTTCGGCGGCGCCGGCGTCGGCAAGACCGTCAACATGATGGAGCTCATCAACAACATCGCGAAGGCGCACTCGGGATTGAGCGTGTTCGCCGGCGTCGGCGAGCGCACCCGCGAGGGCAACGACTTCTATCACGAGATGATGGACTCGAAGGTCGTCGTCAGCGAGAACCTCGGCGAGTCGAAGGTCGCAATGGTCTACGGCCAGATGAACGAGCCGCCGGGCAACCGCCTGCGCGTCGCGCTCACCGGCTTGACGATGGCCGAGGCGTTCCGCGACGAAGGCAAGGACGTGCTCTTCTTCGTCGACAACATCTATCGCTTCACGCTCGCCGGCGTCGAGGTCTCGGCGCTGCTCGGCCGGATGCCTTCGGCGGTCGGTTACCAGCCGACGCTCGCCGAGGAGATGGGCCGGCTGCAGGAGCGCATCACGTCGACCAAGGTCGGCTCGATCACGTCGATCCAGGCCGTCTACGTTCCTGCCGACGACCTCACCGACCCGTCGCCGGCGACGACGTTCGCCCACCTCGACTCGACGGTCGTTCTCTCGCGCGACATCGCATCGCTCGGCATCTATCCGGCGGTCGACCCGCTCGACTCGACGTCGCGCCAGCTCGACCCGCACGTCGTCGGCGAGGAGCACTACAACGTCGCCCGCGCGGTGCAGGGCACGCTGCAGCGCTACAAGGAGCTGCGCGACATCATCGCGATCCTCGGCATGGACGAGCTCGCGCCCGAGGACAAGCTCGCGGTCGCGCGTGCGCGCAAGATCCAACGCTTCCTCAGCCAGCCGTTCCACGTCGCCGAGGTCTTCACCGGCAGCCCGGGCAAGTACGTCCCGCTCAAGGAGACGATCCGCGGCTTCAAGATGATCACCAGCGGCGAGTGCGATTCGCTTCCCGAGCAGGCCTTCTATATGGTCGGCACGATCGAGGAAGCGTTCGAGAAGGCCAAGAAGGTGCAGTGATGGCGCCCCCACAACACAGGAGCTGAGACATGGCAACGCTGCACGTCGACGTCGTCTCGGTCGAGGAGAACATCTTCTCGGGCGAGGCGAGCTTCGTCGCCCTGCCGGGCGAGGTGGGCGAGCTCGGCATCTATCCGCGCCACACGCCGCTGATCACCCGCATCAAGCCCGGCGCGGTGCGCATCCTGCGCGCCGACAACGGCCAGGAAGAGTTCGTCTTCGTCGCCGGCGGCATCCTCGAGGTGCAGCCGAACGCCGTGACCGTGCTCGCCGACACCGCGATCCGCGGCAAGGACCTCGACGAGGCGAAGGCCAACGAGGCGAAGAAGAGCGCCGAGGAAGCGATGCGCAATGCCAAGAGCGACATCGACTTCGCCAGGGCGCAGAGCGAGTTCGCAGAGATGGCGGCACAGATCGCGGCGCTGCGCAAGTACCGCAAGACGTGATGTGCTGAGGCGCGCCGACCTGCGCAGCGACCCGCCCCGGCGGCAGCCTCGGCGGGTTTCGTTTTTGTAGTTCGCGATGACGCTGCACGAATTCCTGTCGCGCTACCTGCTGACGTTGCACGGCATCGTCGTCGCGCTCGGCCTGTTCGTCTATGTCACGGTTGCGCGATCGCTGCCGCAGCGGCGCGATCCGTCGGCGGCGGTCGCGTGGGTCGTCGCGCTCGTGCTCGTGCCGTACCTCGCGGTGCCGCTCTACCTCCTCTTCGGCAGCCGGAAGCTGCGCATGCGCGACGCGCCGCAGTTGCCGCCGATCGCGCCCGCCGCCGCCGGCGACGACGAGGCGGCCTCGCTCTGGGCGAGACGGCTCGGCCGCTCGATGGGCCTCTTGCCCGCGGCGCCGTACCGATCGCTCGCGATCCACGCTGACGGCGCCGAGTCGCGGCGAGCCGCGCTCGCGGTGATCGCCGAGGCGCGCGAGACGCTCGACGTGTGCACGTTCATCCTCGCGCGCGACCGGCTCGGCGAGGAGATCGCCGAGGCGCTGTGCGCGAAGGCGCGGGCCGGCGTTCACGTCCGCGTCCTCATCGACGGCATCGGCGCGTGGCTGAGCGGCCGCCTCGACCTGAAGCCGCTGCGCCGCGCCGGCGTCGACGCCGTGACCTTCGTGCCGCCGTTTCGCGCGATCCTGCGCGGCCGCGCCAACCTGCGCAACCACCGCAAGATGATCGTCGCGGACCGCGCGCGCCTCTGGTGCGGCGGCCGCAACTTCGCCGGCGAGTACTTCGAGGGCGATCCCGACCGCAACAAGCCGGTCTGGCACGACCTCAGCTTCGACCTGCGCGGCGAGATCGCGGCGCGCGCGACCGACCAGTTCGACGAGGACTGGGCGTACGCGACGCGGCGTGCGCCGCACGAGCGCCGCGCGCCGACCGCGACTGCGCCACCGCCCGCCGACGCATCGCTCGCGCAGCTCGTGCCGAGCGGCCCCGAGCAGGCCGACGACACCGTGCAGGCGCTGCTCGTCTCGGGGTGCTTTCGCGCCGAGCGTCGCATCGTCGTCGCGACGCCGTACTTCATTCCCGACGCGACGCTCCTGATGGCGCTCACGCTGGCGGCGCGGCGCGGCGTCGTCGTCGACATCGTGATGCCGCGGCGATCGAACCACCGCCTCGCCGACGTCGCGCGGCACCGGCCGCTGCGCGAGCTCGCCGCCGCCGGCGCGCGGCTCTGGTTCACGCCGGCGATGCTGCACGCGAAGGCCGTCGTCGTCGACGAGCAGCTCGCGCTCGCAGGCTCGGCCAACCTCGACCTGAGGAGCCTCTTTCTCAACTACGAGCTGATGGTCGCGTTCTACGAGCCGGGCGACGTCGCGCGCTTCGCCGACTGGATCGAGCGCGAGCGCACCACCGCGGTCCGCTTCCTGCCGACCGAGCCGGGGCTGCTGCGCGATCTCTCCGAGGGCCTGCTGCTCTGGCTCGCGTTCCAGCTCTGAGTCAGCTCGCGAGCGCGGCCTGCACGATCGCCTCGGCGTCGACCTCGAAGTGCCGGCGCAGCGCGGCGCGCGTGTCGCTGCGGCCGAAGCCATCGGTGCCGAGCGTGAGGCAGCTTCGGCCCGGAGGCAGGAACGCGCGAACCTGCTCGGGGACGGCGCGGACGTAGTCGGTCGCGACGACGATCGGCCCCGGCGCCTCGGCAAGCTGCGCAGCGATGTAGGGCGTCGATGCCGGGCCACCGCGACGCCATGTGGTCTCGGCGGCGATGCCGTCACGCGCGAGCTCGCTGAAGCTCGTCACGCTCCAGACGTCGGCGCCGACGCCGTGCGAGCGCTCGAGGATCTCGGCCGCCTTGAGCGCTTCGCCGACGATCGCGCCGGAGGCGAGCAGCTGCGCGCGGCGCGTGCCGTCGAGCGTCGCAGCGCGCAGGCGATGCATGCCGCGCAGCACGCCCTCGTGCGCGCTCTCGGCGAGCGTCGGCTGGCCGACGTTCTCGTTCATCGCCGTCACGTAGTAGAAGACGTCGCGCTGCTCCTCGAGCATCTCGCGCATGCCGCGGTCGAGGATCACCGCGAGCTCGCCGGAGAACGCCGGGTCGTACGCCTTGCAGTTGGGCACCGTCGCGGCAACGAGGTGGCTGGTGCCGTCCTGGTGCTGCAGGCCTTCGCCCGAGAGCGTCGTGCGGCCCGCAGTCGCGCCGATCAGGAAGCCCCGTGCGCGCTGGTCGGCGGCGGCCCAGATCAGGTCGCCGACGCGCTGGAAGCCGAACATCGAGTAGTAGATGTAGAACGGGAGCATCGCGAGGCCGTGCGTCGAGTACGACGTCGCCGCCGCGGTCCACGACGACAGCGCGCCCGCCTCGGTGATGCCTTCCTCGAGGATCTGGCCGCTCTTGTCCTCGCGGTACGAGAGGATCGATCCGGAGTCCTCGGGCTGGTAGAGCTGGCCGAGCGGCGCATAGATGCCGACCTGGCGGAACAGGCTCGCCATGCCGAACGTGCGTGCCTCGTCGGCGACGATCGGAACGACGCGCGGCCCGAGCGCCGGGTCCTTCAGCAGATTGCCGAGGATGCGCACGAACGCCATCGTCGTGCTCATCTCCTTGCCTTCGGCGCGCAGCGCGAACGCCGACGTCGCGTCGAGCGCCGGCACCGCGACCTTCGCGCAGTCGCTGCGCCTGGCCGGCAATGCGCCGCCGAGCGCGCGCCGGCGGCTGTGCAGATAGCGCATCTCGGCGCTGTCTGCGGCGGGCTTGTAGAACGCGAGCGACTGCGTGTCGGCGTCGCTGATCGGCAGCGCGAAGCGGTCGCGAAACGCGAGGAGGCCGGCGTCGTCGAGCTTCTTCGCCTGGTGCGTCGTCATCCGGCCCTGCGCCGCGCCGCCCATCGCGTAGCCCTTCATCGTCTTGGCGAGGACGACGGTCGGCTGGCCGGCGTGCGCGACCGCGGCGGCGAAGGCGGCGTGGATCTTGATGGCGTCGTGGCCGCCGCGCCGCAAGCGATCGATGTCATCGTCGCGCAGGTCGGCGACGAGCGCCCGCAGCTCGTCGTTCTGGCCGAAGAAGACCTCGCGATTGAACGCGCCGTCGTTCGCCGACAGCGTCTGAAACTGGCCGTCGACGGTGCGCGCGAACGCGCGCATCAGCGCGTGGCTCTTGTCGCGCGCGAAGAGCACGTCCCAGTCCGAGCTCCACAGGCACTTGATGACGTGCCAGCCGGCGCCGGCGAAGACCGACTCCAGCTCGTCAACGATGCGGCCGTTGCCGCGCACCGGGCCGTCGAGGCGCTGCAGGTTGCAGTTGATGACGAAGGTGCAGTTGTCGAGCTGCTCGCGGGCGGCGAGCGTGAGCGCGGCGATCGACTCTGGCTCGTCCATCTCGCCGTCGCCGAAGAAGCCCCAAACCCTTCGTTGCGCCGGCCCGGCGTTCGCCTTGAGCAGGCCGCGATGCCCGAGGTAGCGCAGGAACCTCGCCTGGTAGATCGCGTTGATCGGGCCGATCCCCATCGAGCCGGTCGGGAACTGCCAGAAGTCGGGCATCAATTGCGGGTGCGGATACGAGGTCAGCCCGCGCGCGCCGTGCGCCGGCGCGACGAGCTCGCGCCGGTAGTGCCCGAGGTCGTCGGCGGTCAGGCGCCCTTCGAGGAACGCGCGCGCGTACACGCCCGGCGCGGAATGCGGCTGGAAGAAGACGAGATCGCCCGCCTCGTCTCGTGCGTCGTCGCGTGCGCGGAAGAAATGGTTGAACCCGACCTCGAACAGATCGGCCGCCGACGCGTAGCTCGCGATGTGCCCGCCGAGCTCGGTCGAGCCGCCGCTCTCGGCGCGGTTGGCGCGCATCACCATCGCGAGCGCGTTCCAGCGCATGATCGCCGAGAGCCGCTGCTCCATCGCGAGGTCGCCGGGAAACGGCGGCTGGTCCTCGAGGGCGATCGAGTTGACGTACGGCGTCACCAGCGACGGCTGCCAGTGCAGGCCGCGGCGGCGCGCGTGCGCGAGGAGGGCATCGAGGACGAAGCGGGCGCGCTTCGGCCCGTGCGCTGCGGTGAGCGCGTCGAGCGCCTCGCACCACTCGGCGGTCTCGGCCGGATCGGCGTCCTCGCCGGCGCGCGCAAGAATGGCGGCGATGTGGCGGGCGAGCGAGAGATCGGTCATGCGTCGATTCTGCCGGCAGCCGCGTCTGCCGGCGGCAATGCGGCGACGACCCTCAGGGGAGGTCGACCGAGAGCTGGAACATCAGCCCCGACGTGCCGAGGATGTTCAACTGACCGGCGAGCTTGGGCGTGAACTTCCAGCCGAGGCCGGCGACGGCGCCGGGCGAGAATCCGCCGACGTTGAGCGGAACCTTGTGCTTGTATTCGCCGGTGTAGCCGTAGAGGATACCGACCGTCCACTCGGCGTAGAGCGCGTCCCAAGGGCTCCAGCGATAGAGCCGCTGGCCGCCGAACGCGTAGACGCTCGGCTGCCCGAACGAGTTGTCGAACACGGCGCCGCCCCAGACGACGCCGTTCGAGCGCTCTTGCTCCCAGCCGAGCATGAACACGTTCTTGTGGTCCGGGTTGTACGTGAAATGGATCGTGTACGGCGAGACGAGCAACCGCCACGTCGGCTCGGACGGAGAAGCGGCGGGGAAGCTCCAGCGAGGAGAGCCTGGTGAGCTCGTGGGTGCTCCGTCCTGCGACCATGCCAACCCCGTGCAGCCGGCCAGAATCGCGGCCGCTGCGCGGGCCATCCGT
>Ga0070662_100002880_pt1 | contig 10676 bp, 9 predicted proteins | sample KBSC53metaG_FD_65648 | JGI IMG/M metagenome (GOLD analysis project Ga0070662, IMG submission 65648) | Corn rhizosphere microbial communities from Kellogg Biological Station, Michigan, USA - KBS C5-3 metaG | ecosystem: Host-associated > Plants > Roots > Rhizosphere > Soil ...
TTCTCGATAACCAGTCAGCCTGTCATTTCGTCACGCCGCTCGTCATTCCGCCGGCGCGACGGCCACCCGGACTTTGATCCGCTCGCCCGGGTCGTACGGCAGACGTGTCGTGTACTCGCGGCCATTGTACTCGTAGGTCACGCGGTACCCGTCGATCCGCTCCTCAGTCGTGTGCTCGTAGCGCACGTCGCAACGCTCCACGGTTTCTTCGCGCGTCTGCGAGCCGTAGCGGCGCGACGCATTGCTGTAACCGACGCCGGCGCCGATAGCCGCGCCTGCAACCGTCGCGAAGTCTCGGCCGTTGCCGTGGCCGATCTGGTGGCCGAGCACGCCGCCGATGATGCCGCCGAGCACCGTCTGGGCGCCGACGTTCGGATTCGGCGATTCGACATAGCGCGTGTCGTCGTAACACTCGCGCCGCGGCGTCTCGATGCGCACCTGGCGCACGATCGGTTCGACATGCGTCACCGGCGCGTAGTCATACTCGCTGGACGCTCTGTTGTAGCGGGAATTCGAGTACGGCGGCGGCGTTGCAAGTGCGACGCCCGTCACACCCAGCACACCGACCAACACCAGCAAACAACGAGCCTTACGCATCTTGTTCTCCGTTGGACCTGCCCGGCTTGTAGGCCGAGCTTGGGGGACAAGGTAGGCGCGAGGGCATGAATGAACCCTGAATTGTGGTTTTTCGACCTAACCCCCGTCGGCCAGCCGCTTTTTTCCCTCGTCCCAGAGCCGGTCCATTTCCTCGAGCGTCGCCTCGCTGGCGCTGCGGCCCTGCTCGCGCAGCCGCTGCTCGACGTAGCCGAAACGGCGCTCGAATTTGCTGTTAGCGCCACGCAACGCCACCTCCGGATCTACGCCCAGGTAGCGGCAGACGTTGACGACGCAGAACAGCACATCGCCGAGCTCATCGGTGATCTCCGCCGGGCCGGCCTGTTCGCCGAGTCCCTTGCGCAGCTCGCCGAGCTCCTCGTCGAGCTTGTCGAGCGCGCCGGCTACGTTGGGCCATTCGAAGCCGACCAGCGCAGCCCGCTTGCCGAGCTTGTTGGCGCGCGTCAGCGCCGGCAGTGCAAGCGGCACGTCGGCGAGCACGCTCTTGCCGGCGCGTTCGCGCTCCTGCCGTTTTTGCTCCTCCCACGCGACTGTCTGCGCTGCCGCACTGTCGATCTGCGCGGTTCCAAAGACGTGCGGATGGCGCCGCTCCAGCTTGTCGCAGATTGCAGCGACCACGTCGTCGAACGCGAACGAGCCCTGCTCGCGCGCCATCTGCGAGTGAAACACGACCTGGAACAGCAAGTCGCCGAGCTCGTCGCGCAGCGCGGCGGAGTCGGCACGCTCGATCGCATCGGCGACTTCATACGCCTCTTCGATCGTGTACGGCGCGATCGTGGCGAAGCTCTGTTCGAGGTCCCACGGGCAGCCGCGCTGCGGATCGCGCAAGCGCGCCATGATTTGCAACAGCCGGTCGATGGCAGCCATGGTCACTCGTGCAGCAGGCGGTAAAGCGAAATCAGCATCCCGGCGGTCGCGCCCCAGATGCGATGCTCGCCATAGGGAATGTCATAGACGAGCACCTTCGTCGTGCCCAGCGTGCGCTCGCGCGACTGGTGATTGGCCGCGTCGAGAATGTGCAGCAGCGGCACCTCGAACGTCGACTCGACTTCGCTGCGGTCCAGCTCGAGCGCGAAGCCGGGCTGTACGAAGCCGACGACCGGCGTCACCCAGAAGCCCGTCAGCACCAGATGCGGCTCGAGATAGCCCGCGAATGTCACGTGCTGACGCGACAGGCCGATCTCCTCCTCCGTCTCGCGCAGCGCTGCTGCCAGCGGACCTTCATCCGCGGCTTCGATGCGTCCGCCGGGAAAGCTGACCTGCCCCGCATGATTCTTGAGGTGCGAGGCCCGTTGCGTGAGCAGCACCGACAGACCTTCTTCGCGATCGACGAGCGGCACCAGCACTGCGGCTGCAACCGGCGCGGCAGGAAAGTATTGGCGAATGGCTGCGTCCATTTCGGCAGAGAATCCGGCCGGCACTGCCGAGCTCGCATCGGCCCGCGGACGCGAGTCCTTCAGCCGCTCCTCGATCAGTCGCCGCAAGTCGTGCCGATTGCCGGCCGCTATCGTCACCTTCAACCGCCGCCGCCGTCGATCTTCGCGCCGCCGCGGGTCAGCGCCCGCGGATCGAGCAGGCGTTGCAGCTCTTCGGGTGCCATCTGTGTCTGCTCGGCGACGACGTCGCGGATCGGCCGGCCCTGCTCGTAGGCCAGCTTCGCGAGCTTCGCACCCTGCTCGTAGCCCAGGACTGAGTTCAATGCGGTGATGAGGATCGGGTTGCGTTCGAGCGCGGCATCGACGCGCGACTGATTGATCGTCATGCCGGCAATCGTGGTATCCGCGAGGGCACGCGCCGCGTTCGCGGACAGGTCGATGCTCTGCAACAGGTTGTAAGCGATCACGGGCAGCATGACGTTGAGCTGGAAGTTGCCGGACTGCCCGGCTATCGCGATGGTCGCATCGTTGCCCATCACCTGGGCGCACACCATCGTGACTGCTTCCGCAATCACCGGGTTCACCTTGCCCGGCATGATGCTGCTGCCCGGCTGCAGCGCCGGCAGCTTGACCTCGCCGATGCCGGCGAGCGGCCCGCTGTTCATCCAGCGCAGGTCGTTGGAGATCTTCATCAACGCCACCGCAAGCGTACGCAGCTGACCGGACAACTCGACTGCAGTGTCCTGCGAGGAGAGTGCCTCGAAGTAGTTTCCAGCTGGCCGCAACTCGAGACCGCACTTCACCGAGAGATAGCGCGTAGCACGCGCCGCAAAGCGCGGATGTGCGTTGACGCCCGTGCCCACCGCCGTGCCGCCGAGTGCGAGACCTTGCAGGCGGCTGCGGCACTCCATGATGCGCGCGCTCGCATGATCGACCTGCGCGTGCCAGCCGCTCATCTCCTGGCCGAACGTCAGCGGCATCGCATCCATCAAGTGCGTGCGCCCGGTCTTGACGACGTCGCCAATGTCGCCGATGCGGCGACTGATCACCGCACCGAGGTATGCGAGCGCCGGCAGCAGGTGCTGCTCGATGGCGAGCAGTGCGCTCAAGTGGATCGTGGTCGGAATCACGTCGTTCGAGCTCTGGCTCATGTTGACGTGATCGTTGGGATGCACGGCGACGCCGGCGTAACGGCTGGCGAGGTGCGCGATCACCTCGTTGGCATTCATGTTGGTGCTGGTGCCGGAGCCGGTCTGGAACACGTCGAGCGGGAAGTGCGCGTCATGCCGCCCTTCCGACACTTCGAGAGCAGCTTTCTGGATCGCCGCTGCCCGCTTGGCGTCGAGGCCGTCGAGGTCGAGATTCGTGGTCGCTGCAGCCCACTTGATCAGGCCGAGCGCGCGGATGAAGTCGCGCGGCATGCGCAGGCCGCTGATCTGGAAATTTTCGACCGCACGCTGCGTCTGTGCGCCCCACAGCGCGTCGGCGGGCACCTGGAGCTCGCCAAGGCTGTCTCGTTCGATGCGGAAACCCTCGTTCGCCACGCGAACCTCGATGCAAGAAGCGATTGATTCTCCGGTACTATAGTACCTCGTCGGGCCGAAGCTCGACCCACCAGTCATGAACAACAACACGCTCAACGCCATCTCTCCCATCGACGGCCGCTATGCCGACAAGGCCGCCGAGCTGCGGCCGCTCTTCAGCGAACGGGGGCTGATCCGGCAGCGGGTCCGCGTCGAAGCGCTCTGGCTCAAGGCACTGGCTGCGGAGCCCGGTATCGTCGAGCTGCGCGGTCTGCCCGCTGCCGCGTTGACGGTGCTCGACGCGCTGGCTGCCGAGCTCACCGAGGCAGAAGCAGCCGAGGTCAAACGCATCGAGCGCGAGACCAATCACGACGTGAAAGCGGTCGAGTACTTCGTCAAGGCTCGCCTGGACTCGGTGCCCGCGTGGCGCTCGCGCCGCGAGTTCGTGCACTTCGCCTGCACGTCGGAGGACATCAACAACCTGAGCTATGCGTTGATGCTGCGCGATGCTCGCGACCAGGTGCTGCTGGCGCGCCTCGACACGCTCATCGGCCGGCTGCGTACGCTCGCGCACACCAATGCGGCTGTCCCGATGATGGCTCGTACCCACGGGCAGCCTGCAACGCCAACGACGCTCGGTAAGGAGATTGCGAATTTCGTGCATCGTCTCGCCGAGCAGCGCACGCGCTTCGCGGCAGTAGCGATCGCCGGCAAGATCAACGGCGCAGTGGGCAACTTCAATGCACACCTCGCCGCTTATCCGCAGGTGGACTGGCCGGCACTCGGCAGGCGCTTCGTCGAGTCTCTCGGGCTGACCTGGAATCCCTATACGACGCAGATCGAGCCGCACGACTGGATGGCCGAATACTTCGACGCGCTGGCGCGATTGAACACCGTGCTGATCGCCCTGTGCCGTGACATGTGGGGCTACATCTCGATCGGTTACTTCCGCCAGCGCGCCGTCGCGGGTGAAGTCGGCTCCTCGACGATGCCGCACAAGGTCAACCCCATCGATTTCGAGAATGCCGAAGGCAACCTCGGGCTCGCGAACGCCCTGCTGCGCTTCCTGTCCGACAAGCTTCCAGTCTCGCGCTGGCAACGCGATCTCACCGACTCGACCGTTCTTCGCAATGTGGGCGTCGCGGTCAGCCATGCGCTGATTGCCTGGCGCTCGATCGAGCGCGGCCTGGAGCGGGTCGAAGTCGACGCGCGCCGGCTCGCGGAGGACCTGGACGCCAACTGGGAGCTGCTCGCGGAACCGATTCAGACCGTCATGCGTCGATTCGGCGTGGAGAACGCGTACGAACAGCTGAAATCGCTCACCCGCGGCCAGCGGGTCGATGCCGACTCCCTGCGCCGTTTCATTTCCGGCCTGGCGATCCCCGAGGATGCCAAGCGCGCGCTTTTGGAGCTTTCCCCGCAGCGCTACACCGGCTGTGCGGAGGATTTAGCTCGAAAAGTCTGACCAAAAAAGTCTGACGAGTGTCACAAATCCTGCGCAATCAGCCGGTTATATTCCCTTCATGATCCTTCGTCCCGATCTCACTGTCGCAGCCATCGTCGAGCGCGACGGCCAATTCCTGCTCGTCGAGGAGCGGGTCGCCAACCGCATGGTGTTCAACCAGCCCGCCGGCCATGTCGAGAAGGGCGAACAGTTCGTCGATGCAGTGGTCCGCGAGACGCTCGAAGAGACGGCGTGGACCTTCCACCCGGAATCGCTCGTCGGCATCTATTTCTGGGAGCAGCCTGACCAGCCTCGCAGCTTTCTGCGCGTGGCTTTCAGCGGTCGGGTCAGCAGCCACGACCCGGCGCGCCGCCTCGATCGTGGCATCGAACGCGCCGTGTGGATGACGCGCGAGCAGATCGTGACGCGCTCGGCGCGCCTGCGCAGCCCGATGGTGCTCGGTTGCATCGACGACTATCTGGACGGCGCTCGCTATCCGCTCGACGTGATCAAGCACGTGCTCAAGGACGCGAACAGGCTGAGCACCGCCGATCTGCGCTCCCGCTCGTTCGACCATCCGGCGTTGAACCGCGTCATCTAGTCTTTCAGTCGAGTCTTCTGGTCGAAAGCGGCCAAGGCCCTTTCGACGCAGGCGTCAAAAGGCGTGACTTTTGCCGGCTGCAAGCGTCTACCATCCGCTTTCCATGTCCTCTACTCCCGTCATTGTCGGCATGTCCGGCGGCGTCGACTCGTCGGTCGCCGCGTGGCTGCTGCAGCAGCAGGGCTACGACGTGCAGGGGCTCTTCATGAGCAACTGGGACGAAGACGAGGACGGCTACTGCACGGCTGCCGAAGATTTCCAGGATGCGCGCAGCGTGTGCGAGCAGCTGCGCATTCCGCTGCACAAGGTGAGTTTCGCGGGCGAATACCGCGAGCGGGTCTTCGCTTATTTCCTCGAGGAGTATCGCGCCGGCCGCACGCCGAATCCGGACGTGCTGTGCAATCGCGAGATCAAGTTCGGCGTGTGTTTCGACTACGCGCGACGACTCGGTGCCGAGTGGGTCGCCACCGGCCACTATGCGCGAGTCGAGCACGGTGCGAGCCCGCGGCTGCTTCGCGGCGTGGATGCCGGCAAGGATCAAAGCTACTTCCTGCACGCGATGCCTTCGCAGGCGCTCGCTCGAACATTGTTTCCGATCGGCTCGCTGCAGAAGAGCGAAGTGCGCCGCATGGCACGCGAGCTCACGCTCCCCGTGTTCGACAAGAAGGACAGCACCGGCATCTGCTTCATCGGCGAGCGACCGTTCGCCGAGTTCCTCGCGCAATACCTGCCTGCGCAACCCGGTGCCATCGAGACTGCCGAAGGCCGCCAGGTCGGCGAGCATCGCGGCCTCATGTACTACACGCTCGGTCAGCGCCAGGGCCTGCGTATCGGCGGGCGCACCGACGCTGCGCAGGACGCCTGGTACGTGGCCGGCAAGGATCTGCGGCGCAACGTCCTGGTCGTCGTCCAGGGTCACGATCATCCCGCGCTGTTCAGCAGCGAGCTGACCGCGTCGCAACTCACCTGGGTCGCGGGCGAGGCCCCAGCGGCGCATTTCCGGGCCACGGCCAAGGTCAGGTATCGACAGCCCGATCAGGATTGCAACGTGCGCGTGCTCGCGACCGGGCGTTGTGAGGTGGAATTCGCCGAGCCGCAGCGCGCCGTCACTCCCGGGCAGTACGTGGTGTTCTACGACAACGAGGAATGCCTCGGCGGCGGCGTCATCGAGGCGTCTCACGGGCATCCCCAGCCGCTATAATCCGCTCGCTTTGGCGGGGCAGTTCCCACACCGTCATATCTCCAGAATATCGATGGTTGAGTCACCATATATTTTACCCGTACCCATGCAAACGCTATGGTGCGCGGGCAAAGGCGACCCGGTCGCCTGGCCAATTCTCCCGGAGGGTGCATGAAAGATTCGTTCAAGGCGCGCACGACGCTCGCTTGCGGCAACAGCAACTTCGAAATCTTCAGCCTCGCTGCGCTGAAAGATCGCAACGTCGCCCGCCTGCCCTACTCGCTGAAGATCCTGCTGGAAAACCTGCTGCGTTTCGAAGACGGTGTGAATGTCACGCGCGCCGACGTCGAAGCGCTGCTCAACTGGGATCCGAAAGCGGCGCCGGCCTACGAGATCTCGTTCTCGCCGAGCCGCGTCATCATGCAGGACTTCACTGGCGTGCCCGCCATCGTCGATCTCGCCGCGATGCGCGAGGCCATGATCAAGCTCGGCGGCAACCCGGACGAGATCAACCCGCTGTCGCCGGCAGAGCTCGTGATCGATCACTCCGTGCAGGTCGACGCCTACGGCACGCGCGACGCGCTCGCCAAGAACACCTCGATCGAATTCGGCCGCAACACCGAGCGCTACGCGTTCCTGCGCTGGGGCCAGACGGCGTTTCGCAACTTCAAGGTCGTGCCGCCGAACACCGGCATCGTGCACCAGGTCAATATCGAGCACCTGGCGCGCGTCGTGTTCGACATGGAGAAGGACGGCGTGCGCTGGGCGTATCCCGACACGCTGGTCGGCACCGATTCGCACACGACGATGGTCAACGGCCTCGGCGTGCTGGGCTGGGGCGTAGGCGGCATCGAAGCGGAAGCCGCGATGCTCGGTCAGCCCGTGACTATGCTCATTCCGCACGTCATCGGCTTCAAGCTCGTCGGCAGCCTGCCCGCCGGCACGACTGCGACCGATCTCGTGCTCACCGTAACCGAGATGCTGCGCAAGAAAGGCGTGGTCGACAAGTTCGTCGAGTTCTTCGGCGACGGCCTCGCGAGCCTGCCGCTCGCGGACCGCGCGACTATCGGCAACATGTCGCCGGAGTTCGGCAGCACCTGCGCGATCTTCCCGGTCGACGAGGAAACGCTGCGCTATCTCGAGCTGACCGGACGCAGCGCCGATCACATCGCGATGGTGAAGGCCTATGCGCAGCACCAGGGCATGTGGCGCCAGAACGGCCAACCGCAGGCCGATTACACCGACGTGCTGGAGCTGGACCTCGGCACCGTCGAGCCTTCGCTCGCCGGCCCGAAGCGTCCGCAAGACCGCGTGCCGTTGCGCACGGCGAAGCAGACCTACCAAGCCGCCCACAAGAAGATGGCTGAAGAGCGCGCGGCCAAGAATTCTGCAGCGCGCGGCGTCGCGATTGCCAACTGCGACGGCAAGTCGTTCGAGGTCGCAGATGGCGCGGTGCTGATCGCCGCGATCACGAGCTGCACGAATACGTCCAACCCGGCAGTGCTGATCGGCGCCGGCCTGCTCGCCCGCAATGCTCACAAGCGTGGCCTGACTGCGAAGCCCTGGGTCAAGACCAGCCTCGCACCCGGCTCGCGCGTCGTCACCGATTATCTCGACAAAGCCGGGCTCAGTGGCGACCTCGAAGCACTCGGCTTCTACACCGTCGGTTACGGCTGCACGACGTGCATCGGCAACTCCGGTCCGCTGCGGCCGGAAATCTCCGAGGCCGTGCGCGCCGGCGACATCATTGCCTGCTCGGTGCTCTCCGGTAATCGCAATTTCGAAGGCCGCGTGCACCCGGAAGTGAAGATGAACTTCCTCGCCTCGCCGCCGCTGGTCGTCGCCTATGCGCTCGCGGGCACTCTCAACCTCGACCTCATGACGGAGCCGCTCGGCACCGGCAGCGACGGCAAGCCCGTTTACCTCAAGGACATCTGGCCGTCGTCGGGCGAGATCCACGAGTTCATTGCGCGCTCGGTCGACTCCGCGATGTTCAAGAAGGGCTACGCCAGCGTGTTCACGGGCGACGAGCACTGGAATTCGATCCGGCTGCCGAGCGGCAAGATCTACTCGTGGGACGACAAGTCGACCTACGTGAAGAACCCGCCGTACTTCGTCGGCATGACGATGAAGCCCGGTGCAGTTGCCGATATCCGCAATGCGCGTGCGCTCGCCGTGCTGGGCGATTCGGTGACGACCGACCACATCTCGCCCGCCGGCGACATTTCCAAGTCGAGCCCGGCAGCGAAGTACCTGATGTCGCTCGGCGTGCAGCCGGCGGATTTCAATTCGTACGGCGCGCGCCGCGGCAATCACGAAGTGATGATGCGCGGCACCTTCGCCAACATCCGGCTGCGCAACCAGCTCGCGCCGGGCACCGAAGGCGGTGTCACCGTGCACGTGCCGAGCGGCGAGCAGATGAGCATCTACGACGCCGCGATGCGCTACAAACAGGAAGGAACGCCGCTGGTCGTGCTGGCGGGTAAAGAGTATGGCACCGGCTCATCGCGCGACTGGGCCGCAAAGGGCACGATGCTGCTGGGTGCGAAAGCAGTGATCGCCGAGAGCTTCGAGCGCATCCACCGCTCGAATCTGATCGGCATGGGCGTGCTGCCGCTACAGTTCAAGGAAGGGCAGAACGCGCAGTCGCTGGGCCTGACGGGCAAGGAGACGTTCGAGATCATCGGCCTGAACGGCGGTGCGGCGAAAGTGGTCACGGTCGTCGCGACACCCGCAACCGGCGCGCCTATCAAGTTCGAAGTGCGCGTGCGCATCGACACGCCGAAAGAGCGCGAGTACTTCCAGCACGGCGGCATCCTGCACTACGTTCTTCGCCAGCTGGCGTCTTCGAGCAAAGCAGCCTGACGGAGTGACGCGCCATGACTGAGCACGTTCGTATCGCGGTCGACAACGCAGTCATGCGCATCACGCTGGCGCGGCCGGAGAAGAAGAACGCGCTCACGCAGGCGATGTATGTCGCAGTCGGCGAAGCGCTGACGCGTGCCGAGAGCGATCCCACGGTGCGCGTCGTCTTGATCGACAGCGATGGCGACTCGTTTACGGCTGGCAACGACATCGCGGACTTTGCTGCCATCGCCACGGGCGCGAGCTCTCGCGAACAGATGCAGACGCACATCTTCCTGGAAGCGCTCGCGCGTGGCACGAAGCCATACGTTGCAGCCGTCGCCGGTCTTGCGGTCGGCGTCGGCGTCACGATGTTGATGCATTGTGATGTGTCTTACGTGGCGGAAGACGCCCGCCTCTCGACACCGTTCGTCAATCTCGCGCTGGTGCCGGAAGCGGCTTCGACGTGGCTCATTCCAGCGCGCATCGGCTACGCCCGTGCGTTCCAGTTGTTTGCGCTCGGCGAGCCTATCGATGGCAAGACCGCTGCCGCGATCGGACTCGTAACTGCCGCGCTGCCTGCGGCGGAAGTCCGCGCCAAGGCACTCGCGACCGCGAAGGCGCTCGCTGCGAAGCCCGCGGGTGCACTGCAGGCCACCAAGAAGCTGATGCGGGATTCTGCAGCGATCCTCGCCGTGATGGCGCGCGAGGGTGAGGCGTTCGGCAACCGCCTGCGCTCGCCGGAAGCAGCCGAGGCTTTCCGCGCATTCGCCGAGCGACGCGCGCCCGACTTCAGCAAGATCCAGGGCTGAGTCTCGCAGGCCTGCGATGCCCCTGCCGTTCGCAACATCGATCCAGGATACCGGCACCGAGCTGATCGGACCGCTGCGCATGCCGCGGCAGATGCTCGCGGCGCAGAAGTACGACGATCACACCTCGATCCACGACAACGCAACCGCGCAGAAATTCGGCTTCAAGGGCGGCACGATCGAAGGGCCGACGCATTTCAGCCAGTTCGCGCCGCTGTGCGTCGCGCTGTGGGGGCCGGGGTGGCTGGCACAGGGCTCACTTTCGGCGCACTACCGCAACGCCT
>Ga0070662_100002881_pt1 | contig 10675 bp, 5 predicted proteins | sample KBSC53metaG_FD_65648 | JGI IMG/M metagenome (GOLD analysis project Ga0070662, IMG submission 65648) | Corn rhizosphere microbial communities from Kellogg Biological Station, Michigan, USA - KBS C5-3 metaG | ecosystem: Host-associated > Plants > Roots > Rhizosphere > Soil ...
AGGCGTACCTGGCCGGCTTCCGCTGGGGGCTGGAGCGCGGGTACGACGTGCTGTTCGAGATGGACGCCGACTTCTCGCACGATCCCGCGCACCTCCCCAAGTTCCTGGAGGCGGTGGAGGACTACGACGTGGTGCTGGGGTCGCGCTACCTGCACGGCCGCGTGACGGTGGTGAACTGGCCGATCGGCCGGCTGCTGCTGAGCTACTTCGCCAACGTCTACGCCCGCAAGATCACCGGCCTCCCCATCGCCGACGCCACCGGCGGCTTCAAGTGCTTTCGCCGCAAGGTGCTGGAGAACATCGACCTGGACCGGGTGGAGAGCAACGGCTACGCGTTCCAGATCGAGATGAGCTTCCGCGCCTGGAAGAAGGGGTACAAGCTGGGCGAGATCCCCATCATGTTCGTGGACCGCGACGTGGGCGAGAGCAAGATGAGCAAGTCCATCGTCCGCGAGGCCGTGTGGCGGGTGTGGCGGCTGCGCGCGCTGGCGACGTTCGGAAAGCTGTAGCGATCCGGGTGTGGGAGCCTGGTCCGACGCGCTGGCCCCGTACGAAGTCATCCGGAGCGCGACCACGCGGCGCCGCGTCTACCGGCCAGGGCCGCAGCGCGAAGGATCTATCGCCGGCCCTCGGAATACGATCCCCCGTCGCCATCCTGCGCAGCAGTACGATCTTCCATCCCGATCGAAATCCTCCCCCGGCACCCTGACTGATGCCCCAACCCGCCCCCGGCTCCATCTTCCTGCGCACGCTGGCCGCCGCCGCCCTGAAGGAGGGTGACCCGGCCGAGCTGGCCGCGCGCGCGGCCGGGGCGCTGGAGGGGGTGTTCAAGCAGCAGAAGAGCCTGGTGCTCGACGTCCAGTTCACCGGCTTCCTGTTCAAGGGGAAGCCGCTGGGGGGCGTCGATTCGTCGCTGCTGCGCGCGGCGGGGCAGCTGATCGTGATGCGCGTCACCCGCGTGGGCTTCACCCCCGAGGCCGCGGCCGAAGACCTGGAGATCTTCTTTTCCGGGCTGGCCCGGCCGCCGGCCGACCTGGGGCCGGACGGGATCGTGGGCCTGCTGCGCCGCCGTAAGCCGTACGGCGTCTACGTCAGCACCAGCGCGGGCGAAACGTATCGCCCCGAACACCGGCCGCGCCCCGAGCCGATCGCCGCGCCCCAGCCCGCGGTCGCGGAGACGCCCGCTCCCGCCGAAGCCTCTCCCGCGGCCGAGCCGATGCCCGCCGCGCCGGCCGAGGCCGCGGCGGCCCAGGCGGTGCGGCCCGCGCCGGCAGTGGAGGAGCAGACTGCCACGCCGTCCAGTTTGGAGGAAGCGCAGGGCGGGGGAGAGCCGGAGCCGAAGCCGGTGTTCGCCGTCGGCGGCTTCATGCTCTTCGACGAGGCGGACGCGACGGACCTCTCCGACTTCGAGCTGCTGGACGACTTCCCGGCGGCGCTGGACGCGCCCGCCGCGCCGCCCAGGGCCGGCTCCGCGCCGGGGGCCGCCGCGGCGGGGCCGGACGGGGTCGGCGCCAACGACATGTTCCACTTCTTCCGCGCCGCGCACGGCGAGCGCGAGGACGAGGAGGCCGAAGCGCTCCCCGAGCTGCTGCGCGCGGCCGACAACCCTACGCGCTTCGACGACCTGGCGCAGGCGTGCACCCGCGCGGCCATGCGCATGGTGCGCGCGGGGAACCACGCCCGCGCGGTGGAGCTGCTCGACGCGCTGGCCAACGAGGCCGAGAGCCCCGACCGCGGCCGCGTGTTCCGCGACCTGGCCGTGCAGGCGCTGCGCCGCGCCGCCAGCGCCGAGACGCTCCACCACCTGGGCGAGCTGCTGCAGCACGCCGGGCCGCAGCGCGAGCGCATCCTGCACCTCTTCGCCTTCATCGGCGGCGAGGCGGTGCAGCTGCTCGAGACGTCGCTTTTCCGCACGCCGGACCCCGAGCTGCGCATCGCCATCTTCCGGCGGCTGATCCGGATGGAGGGGATGAGCGGGCGCCTGGCCGCGCGCGCCATGACCGACCCGTCGCCGGCCCGGACGCGGATGATCCTGGAGCTGGCCGTGCTCCCGGACGTGGACCCCGACGTCGCCCTGCGCTGGCTGGGCGAGGCCGCCGCGCACCCCGACGCCACCGTGCGGCTGGACGTGGCGCGTCTCGTCGCGGTCGTGGGCGGGCGAGGGGGGCTGCGCATTCTGCTCGACCTGCTGAACAACGACCGCGACCCGCTGGTGAAGCGCGCCGCCATCCAGGCGCTGGGCACGCTGGGCGATGCCGCCGCCGTCCCCTTCCTGAGCCGCGTGGTGAACGACGGCGACGAAGAGGCGCAGCTGGCGGCGGTGGGCGCCCTGGCCCGCATCGGCAGCGGCGAGGCGCTGCCGGCGCTGCTGGGAGTGGTGAACCGGCGCACGCTGCTGGGCCTCAAGAAGAGCTCGCGGGTGAAGACGGCCGCCATCGCCGCCATCGCCCGCATCCCCACGCCCGCCGCGCGCCAGGCCATCACCTCGCTGGCGGGAGGGAAGGACGCCGAGGTGGCCGCCGAGGCCCAGCGCGCCCTCGGCACGATGGACTGAACTGCAGGGGACAGGGGACAGGGGACAGGTTACAGCCAGACCGAATCGATCGACGGCCTCGCGGATCAGCTTCCGCGGGGCCGCGCTGTCATTCCGGTCGGAATGGATCGGTTTGGCGCTGGAGCCGGACGGGGTCGGGGACCGCGCTCCACCACCGAGGATGTCATCCTGAAGGAGCCTAAGCGACTGAAGGATCTATACTTAGCCCCCGTTACACAACTTGGGGATACTCGTCCAATCACAACTCTAACAGTTGTTGTGGGTGCAACAATTTTAACACCCATGAGGAATACAACACCTTCAACACCTGTGTTTCTGTCGTGTAAGCTGTTGTGGGTAGCTCAGTTACCTTGTTACGGCTGTCTTTCAGTCGCTTAGGTTAGACTACTTCAGGATGATGATTCCGGAGAGTGCGAGGACGAGGAGCTCGCCGAGATCCTGGATCATCGAGCTGGTCGCCGCGATTCGTGCAAAGCCGAGCGGGGCGCACGCCGTGAACCTTGCGCCAGGATGGCGCCACGCGACGACCGCAGGGCAGCTCGCCGCGGCCGACGCGCGGCGCGAGTGTTGTCTACGGCGTGACAGTTGTCTCCGCTGGGCAATCGTCTCCTGGGTCCGCCACGGATAGCCAGCTCGTTACACGGGCGTGGAAAATTGGCTGTGGAGAAGGGGATGTGGAGAGATGGGCGGGTTTCCCACAGTTTTCCCCAAGGGTAGTTTACATAACATGTATTATACGTACTGGCGCAGGCGTTGCACTTTATCCACATCCTCCATCCACAAGGAGCCACCGATGGCACGCGCGATCTGGAAAGGCAACATCAGCTTCGGTCTCGTCAGCATCCCCGTCGGCCTGTTCAGCGCCGAGACGCGCGACGAGATCAGCTTCCGTCAGCTGGACCGCAAGAACCTGTCGCCGGTGGGCTACCGCAAGTACAACAAGGCCACCGGCCAGGAGGTCGAGGCCGACGACATCGTGAAGGGCTACGAGTACGACGACGAGCGCTACGTGCTGGTGAGCGACGAAGACCTGCGCCGGGCCAACCCCGAGAAGACGCAGACGGTGGACATCACCGACTTCGTGGACCTGACCGAGATCGACCCCGAGTACTTCGACAAGCCGTACTACCTGGCGCCGACCAAGAAGAACACCGCCAAGGCCTATGCCCTGCTGCGCGAGGCGCTCAAGCGCTCGGGCAAGGTGGGTATCGCCAAGGTGGTGATCCGCTCGCGCGAGTACCTGGCCGCCGTGATCCCGCACGGCAACGTGCTGGTGCTGGAGATCCTTCGCTACCCGCACGAGATCCGCGGCACGCAGGACCTGGAGGTGCCCGGCGAAGACCTGCAGGCGCTGGGCGTGAACGACCGCGAGGTGAAGATGGCCGAGGTGCTGATCGACGGCATGACCAGCGAGTGGGACCCGGAGAAGTACCACGACAGCTACCGCGACGACCTGATGGCGCTGATCAACAGGAAGATCGAGAGCGGCCAGACCGAGGTGCTCGACGAGACGCCCGTGGAGGAGCCGGCCGAGGACACCGGGAAGGTCGTGGACATCATGGCCCTGCTCAAGCGGAGCGTGGAAGCCACGGGCCGTAAAGTAGCCGCCGACACCGCCTCCAATGCGCCCGACGACGACACCGGGGACGATTTCGCCGCCCTGGCGGCAGACGAGGCGCCCGCCCCCAGGCCGGCCCGGAAGACCCCGGCACGCGCCTCCGCTCCAAAGGCCGCCCCCGCGCCGAAGCCCGTGGCCAAGCCCGTCGCCGCGCCCGCCCCGGCGGCTAAGCCCAAGAGCAGCGCCAAGCCCGCCAAGCCGCGTCCCCGCTCCGGCAAGCCGAGCTGACACGGAAACGCGCGGGCTGCGAATCTCCAAAAAACCGATCCTGGACCCGCTGTGGCGTCCCTTCCGCGCCACCGGCATCACATTTGAGTAGAATCCGCTTCGCCGCGCCGCACCATTCTGCGCCGGTGAGCCGCGGAGCGCAGTCCGCGAAGGCGGACTTCGTGCAGTTGTAGCCGCGACTTCAGTCGCATTGGGGATCGAGAAATCCACGGATCGGAAAACGTGGATGCAGGTCGCGGATCGGATGTACGTCAAAAACGCACAGTCGGATTCCCCTGATCGGAGGGAGGGCGGATGGGGCTGGCCGAATACAACCGCAAGCGCGACTTCAAGAAGACGCCCGAGCCGGCCGGACACGAGCACCGCTCCGGCAGCACCCTGGCCTTCGTGATCCAGAAGCACGCCGCCAGCCACCTGCACTACGACTTCCGCCTCGAGCTGGACGGCGTGCTGAAGAGCTGGGCCGTGCCCAAGGGCCCCACCTACGACCCCACCGTCAAGCGCCTGGCCGTCCACGTGGAGGACCACCCGATCGAGTACGGCGACTTCGAAGGGATCATCCCCAAGGGCGAATACGGCGGCGGCACGGTGATGCTGTGGGACGCCGGCACCTGGGAGCCGCTCGACGACGCGCACAAGGGGTACCGCAAGGGCCACCTCCGCTTCGCCCTGCACGGCCAGAAGCTGCACGGCGCCTGGCACCTGGTCCGTTCCCGCCGCGGCGAGGAGGGCGAGAAGGAACAGTGGCTCCTCTTCAAGGATGACGACGACCTGGCCCGCCCCGAATCCGAGGGCCGCGTGACGGAAGACGAGCCGCTCTCCGTAAAAACCGGACGGAGCATGGAGGAGATCGCCGGCGACGCCGACGCCACCTGGCACTCCAACCGCGATCCGAAGGACGCCGTCACCCGCAAGCCCGCCGCCGCCGCGAAGGCCAGGAAGCCGGCGGCGACGTCACCGACGGCGTCCACGGCGAAATCCGCGCGAGCGGCGGCCGGCTCCCCCGCCCCGAAACTGGACGGCGCCCGCAAGGCCGCCATGCCGCGCGAGTTGACGCCCGAGCTGGCCACGCTGGTGGACGGCGTGCCGACGGGCGACGAGTGGCTGCACGAGATCAAGTTCGACGGCTACCGCCTGCTGGTGTTCGTCGACCGCGGCAAGGTGAGGATGCTCACCCGCAAGGCCAACGACTGGACCGCCCGCTTCCCAGGCCTGGTCCCATCGTTCAAGGAGCTCCCGGCGAAGCAGGCGATCCTGGACGGCGAACTGGTGATCGTGGCGCCCAACGGCACCACCAGCTTCCAGATGCTGCAGAACGTGCTCAACAACGACCGGCACGACGAGCTGGTCTTCTACGCCTTCGACCTGCTGTACCTGGACGGGATGGACCTGCGCGGCGTGCCGCTGGTCGAGCGCAAGGAGGCGCTCCGCGCGCTGCTGGGGGGCGGCACCGGGGGCCGCGTGCGCTTCAGCGACCACGTGCTGGGCAACGGCGGGCCCTTCCACGCGCAGGCGTGCCGGATGAAGCTGGAGGGGATCATCAGCAAGCGCGCCGACAGCCGCTACACCAGCAAGCGCACGAAGGAGTGGCTGAAGGTGAAGTGCCAGCGGCGGCAGGAGTTCGTGATCGGCGGATGGACGGATCCGAAAGGGAGCCGCACCGGCTTCGGGTCGCTGATCATCGGCTACTACCGCGGCGACCAGCTGATCCACGCCGGCCGCGTGGGCACCGGCTTCAACGACGAGCTGCTGCGCGGCCTGCACGCGAAGCTCCGCAAGCTATCCATCGATCAATCGCCCTTCGCCGACTACGGCCAGCGCCGCGCGCCCAGGGACGTGCACTGGGTGAAGCCCGAGCTGGTGGGCGAGGTGGCGTTCACCGAGTGGACCGACGAGGGGATCCTGCGCCACCCCACCTTCCAGGGGCTGCGCGAGGACAAGAGCGCCCGCGAGGTGGTGCGCGAAGACGAGCAGCCGCCGCCCCCGCCGGCCAGGGCGAAGTCCCCCGCCCGCTCCCCCGCCCCGCCGCCGAAAAAAACGGACGATCCGCCCGCGGCCAGGTCCGAGTACGAGCGCCCGCTGCGCAACCGCGAGCTGCTGTCGCGCCCGCCCAGCACCACCCGCCCGCGCGGCCGCAAGACCCCCGAGGCCGAGGTGGCGGGCGTGCGCATCAGCAACCCCGACAAGGTGCTCTTCCCCGACACGGGTGTCACCAAGCTGGAGCTGGCGCGCTACTACGAGGAGATCGGCGACGACTGGATGCTCCCCTACTGCGGCGGCCGTCCATTGACGCTGGTGCGCTGCCCCGAGGGGGCCGGCAAGCCCTGCTTCTACCAGAAGCACGCCGACGACAACTTCCCCAAGGCGGTCGGCCGCGTGAACGTGGAGGAAAACACCGGCGAGGAAGACGTCTACACCTACGTCGACTCCGTCCCCGGCCTGGTGGCGATGGTACAGATGGGCGTGCTGGAGTTGCACGGATGGGGCTCCAGGCGCGACCACATCGAGCGCCCGGACCTGTTCATCATCGACCTCGACCCGGCGGCCGACGTGAAGTGGGAACGGGTCGTCGCCTCGGCGCTGTGGACGCGCGAGCAGCTGGGGGAGATGGGGCTCGAGAGCTGGTGCAAGACCACGGGCGGCAAGGGCTTGCACGTCGTCGTGCCGATCGCCCGCCGCCACACCTGGGACGAGGTGAAGGAGTTCACCCGCCTGTTCTGCCGCGAACTGGCGAACCGGGCGCCGGGCGAGTTCATCACCAAGAGCACCCTGGCCAAGCGCGGCGGCAAGATCTTCCTCGACTACCTGCGGAATGCAAGAGGCGCCACGGCGGTGTCCGCCTACTCCGTACGCTCCAAGCGCGTCGGCGCCGCCTCCGTCCCCCTCGCCTGGGACGAGGTGACGCCGAAGCTCCGCCCCGACTCCTTCACCCCGCCGGCCGTGATCGAGCGCCTGAAGAAGCTCAAGCGTGACCCGTGGGAGGAGTTCTACAAGACGAACAAGCAGACCATCACCAAGGCGATGAAAGCTGCGGTGGGGATGGAGTGATATATGAGAGAGCGCGACAGCGGACGCACGCGCAGGGTTGTTGCGAACAAAGAAGCATCGTGCCGGCCGCGGCGGCCCCCTCCCCCCGCCCCCTCCCCGCGCTTCGCGGGGGAGGGGGAGGTTTTGCGATCATCTGCACGGAGAGTGCAGTTCGCCGTTGCCGTTTCTCCCCTCCCCCCGCGGAGCGCGGGGGGAGGGGCCGGGGCGGGGCCGGGGGAGGGGGGCCGCCGCGGCCGCGCCGATCTTGCGCCACGAAATCCGGTCACGACGACGCACCACGCAAAATGGTCCGCCCCGTCGCCGGAGCGGACCATCGCGTTTTCCCGCTGTCCCCTGTCCCCTGTCCCCTGTCCTCCGTCCCCTGTCAGTTCGTCCGGTACCGCCTGCTCACCTCGTCCAGCCGCTTGCGCTCGTCTTCGGTAAGCGACGACAGGCCCTGGGCGCTGATCTTGTCGAGGATGCGGTCCACGTCGTCGAGCAGGTCGCGCTCGGCGCGGACGCCGCGGCGGGCGCCGGCGGCCGCGGCGGGGCGCTGCGCGGGCTGGGGGGCGGCGGCCTGCTCCTTCCGGGCGGCCCACGGCACCACCGCCTTGCTCTGCGGCCTGCGGCTGGCCTTGCGCGCGGGCGGCACCTCGCCCCAGGCGCGCGGCGCCCACGGGCTGCGCAGGTAGGCGAAGGCGGTGCCGAACGCGCCCAGGTGCGCCAGCCCCAGCCCGCCGTTCTGCACACTCGCGATGAAGCCGATGGCCGCCGCCGCGATCGCCAGCCACTTGGCCTTGATCGGCAGGATCCCGAACAGGTTGATCTCCATGTCGGGCCATTCCATCGCGAACGCCAGCAGCATCCCGTAGATGGCGCCCTGGAACCCCCAGGCCACGTTCGCCCCGCTCAGCCACGGCGGCACCACGGGGCCCAGCAGCGTGGCCAGCACCAGCGCGCCGGCCGCGCTCACCGCGCAGAACTTGAGGAAGTCGCGCCCGCCCCAGCGCTCTTCCAGCGTGCCCGCGAAGAAGTAGAGCGTGAGCAGGTTGAACAGCAGCTCGAACACCCGCAGGTGCACGAACGGGAAGGTCAGCACCGACCACGGCTGCCGCAGCACCCTCTCCGGCTCGAACACCAGCCACGAGCGGAAGTCCAGCCGCATCAGGTCATCGGTCACGAACAGCGCCAGGAACACGGCGGTGAGCGCAACCATCAGGCGCATGACCCAGGGGGTCAGGCGTGGCCCGATCAAGCCGGGCGCGTACGAATCCCGATATGCCATTTCAGCGAGAAAGAAGTCGGATCTCCCGGGTGGCCCGGCAGGGGGCCTGCTCAAGGGTACACCCGTTCGCCCCCCGCGGTCCAGTCCCCCGGGCTCAGCCGGTGGCCAGCTTCACGATCCGGTCGCAGAGCTCGGGGTAGTCGATCCCCACGGCGGCCGCGGCCTTGGGAAGGAGCGAGGTGGCCGTCATCCCCGGCAGGGTGTTGGCCTCCAGGCAAAAGAGCTGCTCCCGGGCCAGGATGAAGTCGATCCGCGCGTACCCCCGCAGCTTCAGCACGCGGAACGCCCGCAGCGCGTACGCCTGCATCTGCGCCACGACCTCCTCCTCCAGCGGCGCGGGGCAGAAGTACTCCGTCATCCCCGGCGTGTACTTGCTGTGATAGTCGTAGATCCCCTTCTTGGGGCGGATCTCCACCGGCGGCAGCGCCTGGTCGCCCAGGATGCCCACGGTCAGCTCGCGCCCCTTGGCGTAGCGCTCGATCATCACCTCGTCGTCGTACTTGCTGGCGTCCGCCACCGCGTCGGCCAGCCCTCCCACCTCCTGGACCACGTGGATGCCCACGCTGCTCCCCTGGCGGCTGGGCTTGACGATGCAGGGAAAGCCGATCAGGTCCTCGATGGTGTCGGGGTCGTAGGAAAAGCCGGGGGCGCGCGCCACGCGCCAGGGGAGCGTGGGCACCTGCGCGTCGCGGAACAGGCGCTTGCTCACGTCCTTGTCCATGGCGATGCCGGAGCCCAGCGGGCCGCTGCCGGTGTAGCGCACGCCCATCAGTTCCAGCAGCGCCTGCACCGTGCCGTCCTCGCCGGCGCCGCCGTGCAGCGCCAGGAACGCCACGTCGGCGTCGCGGATCTGCGGCACGTTGCCGAGCTCGATCAGCGGGATGCCGTCGGTGTGGCCGGGGGGCGCGGCGGCCACGCCGCCGGGAAGGAGCCCGCCCTCGTCCCCCTCGGCCACGAAGCCGCGGGCGGTGTCCACCGTCCACACCTGGTGCCCGCGCTCGCGCAGCGCCTTCACGATCCCCAGCCCGCTCGCCAGCGACACCTCGCGCTCGGCGCTCGTCCCCCCCATCAGCACCGCGATCTTCATCGGCTCCGCCCCGTCACTTTCTAGCCCGTGTGTTCATGTGGTCGTGTGTGCTTCCGGCTCCATAGCATGAAGCGTACGCGGAATTTCCGTTCCGGTGACAGCCGCCGCCAGTGCCGTTGGAAGTGGTGCGAAGGGCAACGGCAACAGCGGATGTGGGCGTGTCCCTCCGCTGCGCTCCGGGCCGGGCTGCGCGCTGCGTAGGGCACGATACGACTGTGCCCAACGCAGCCGGGCCACCGGCGGCGCGCCCGACCATCATCCCCGCCGACGGTTCCGCGCAGGCGCGCCGCCGCCGTCCCGGCCCTCCGGGCGCGCATCCCTCACGCATGGCCTGTCTCTACATCACATGATGTAAATTCTTCAACCGATTGCAGTGCCACAGGATAAAACAGATTAGCTCACAACAAATCGTAGAGGGTGGCGATCTGTCGCTCACGCCGGAAGCATCGATCCTTCGGTTGCCGCAAGGGTTTGTGTGGACGTGGGGTACGTGCGTCGGCTCCCTCAGGATGACATGGAGAGGGGCCGAGTGCCGATGAACGGGTAGTCGCCCTGCCCAGAGTTTTCGCAGTTCCCCGTTGCTCCGTTCTTCTCCGTTCCTCCGTGTGACCAAAAAGCTGACTCGAGGCTTGCGACAAAGCGCGCCGACGAGGCACGAAAAAGCCCCCGCCCGGTCGTTTCCGGACGGGGGCTCTCGCGTCTGGACCGGCGGGCGGATCAGAGCTCGCTGCCGCAGATCTCGCAGTACCAGGCCTGCGGCTCGTTGATGGCGCCGCACTCCTTGCAGAGGAGCGCCTCGCCGCGCTTGCGGGGCTGCTCCTGCGTGCTCTCGGCCGGCGGGCCCGCGATGCCGCCGCCCGAGCCGCCCTGGAAGGC
>Ga0070662_100002889_pt1 | contig 10664 bp, 10 predicted proteins | sample KBSC53metaG_FD_65648 | JGI IMG/M metagenome (GOLD analysis project Ga0070662, IMG submission 65648) | Corn rhizosphere microbial communities from Kellogg Biological Station, Michigan, USA - KBS C5-3 metaG | ecosystem: Host-associated > Plants > Roots > Rhizosphere > Soil ...
CTCAGCCATCCCTGCATACCCGACCGCTGCCACCCGGCCGGCTTCGAGCGAGGAACGAACCAGAAGGCAAATGGGCGGCGGACATATCGTCCACAGGCGGGCGCCTCGTTCGGCGGGCAGCTCATGCGCAACTGGTGCGCGCCTCCGGACACGGCGCAGCCGGCCCCGAGGCTGACGCCAACGAACGGCTCCGCAGTTAAGCCGAAGCCACGAACGACACCGGTCTCCATCCGAACGGACCGGCGGCCGCTGGCGCGCGCGCCTGTCTCTTCCTAGGAAGAGGCATAGTTCGAATTCGGGGATTGCCATGAAAAAATTCTTGAACGCGACGGTTGCGGCCGCCGCCTGTGTTATCGCGTTGCAGCCCGTGGCTGCCGCCAAGCCCGCCTATGGAAGCTGGGGTTTCGATTATGCCGGCATGGATAAGGCCACCAAGCCGGGCGACGATTTCTGGGCCTATGCCAATGGCACCTGGGGCCGCACCACCGATTTCGCGCCTGATCGCAGTAGCGCGGGTGTGGGAGTCAAATTGGCGGACCAGGCTGAGATCGACGTGCGCGACATCGTTCAGGATCTGGCCAAGGATCGCAAGGCCACCGGCATCAATCGCAAGGTTGGTGACTTCTACGGCGCATGGATGAACGAGGCCGCAATCGAGGCGGCTGGCACGCGACCGCTCAAACCCTATCTCGCGATGGTCGACGCGGTGAAGACGCGTAGCGATCTCATTCGCCTGTTCGCCGTTCCGGGCTTCGCAACCGCGGTCGATGTCGGCATCATTCCGGATCCGGCTGATCCCACGCGCTATGTCGCGATCGCGGGTCAGCCGGACCTGGGCCTTCCGGACCGCGATTATTACCTGTTGCCAGGGGCCAAATATGACGCAATCCGCGCCGCCTATCGCGCTTATGTGGTCAAGATCCAGACGCTCGCGGGCTTCCCGGATGCTGAAGCCCGGGCCGATCGCATCGTCGCACTCGAGACGCGGCTCGCGACCGATCAGTGGCCCCTGGCCAAGCGCCGTGACATTGAGGCGATCTATCATCCGATGGATCGCACCCAGCTCACGAGCCTAGCGCCACAGCTGGAATGGAACGCTTATCTTGACGCGCTCGGCCTGTCCAAGGTGCCGACCGTGATTGCCGCGGAGACAACCGCGATCACTGCGGCGGGACAGCGGCTCGACGATGTGCCGCTCTCGACGTGGAAGGAATATCTCGCATTCCGCTTCGTCAGCGATCACGCGATCTATCTGCCCAAGGCTTTCGACGATGCGCGCTTCGATTTCTACAGCCACACGCTCAACGACATCCCGCAGCAGCGCGAGCGCTGGAAGCGTGCGGTGCAGCTGGTCAATGGTGCAATGGGTGAGGCGGTCGGCCAGGCCTATATCGCGCGTCATTATCCGCCCGAAAGCGAGCGGCAGATGGCCGAGCTCATCGAGAATCTGCGCGCCGCCTATGCAGAAAAGATCAATCACGCCGCCTGGATGGACGAGGGTACGCGCAAGGAAGCACTCGCCAAGCTGGCGGCTTTCGAGCCGCGCACCGGCCATCCCGTCAAATATATCGACTATTCGACGATGCGGGTGAGCCCGACCAATCCGCTCGCCAATGCGATCGCCGCCACCGATTTCGAATGGAAGCTGCAGCTGTCGCGCCTTGGCAAGCCGGTCGATCGCAGCTTGTGGACGATGACCCCGCAGACGGTGAACGCCTACTACAACCCGCTGATGAACCAGATCACCTTTCCGGCCGCGATCCTGCAGCCACCTTATTTCGATCCGGCGGCCGACCCAGCAGTCAATTACGGTGGGATCGGTGCGATCATCGGCCACGAAATGGGCCATGGTTTCGACGATCAGGGGCGCAAGTTCGACGCCACCGGCCATCTACGCGATTGGTGGTCGAAGGGGACGTCAGACAGCTACACCACGCATGCGCAGCGGCTGGTCGGCCAGTATAACGATTATGAGCCGATCCCCGGTACGCACATCAACGGCCAACTCACGCTGGGCGAAAATCTCGGCGATCTGGGTGGGATCGAGGCGGCCTATCAAGCTTATCAGCGCTACGTCGCACAGCATGGCGAGCCGCCCGTGATCGACGGGCTGACCGGCGATCAGCGCTTCTTCCTCGCTTATGCCGAAGCCTGGCGCTCCAAGCGGCGCGAAGGCGCGCTGAGGCAGCAACTGCTGACCGACCCACACAGCCCGCCGCAGTTCCGCGTCAACGGCATCGTCCGCAATGTGGATGCCTGGTACAAGGCGTTCGACGTCAAGCCGGGCGACAAGCTGTACCTGCCGCCCGAAGAACGCGTCCACGTTTGGTAAGGGCGGCAACCCTACCACATCGAATTCGTGCGATGTCGATGGGCTTGCGAGATGGGCAACAGAGCCACCCGTCTTCCAACGCAAGCGGCGGGATGGCCTCCCGCCGCTTTTCGCTTATCGGATGCACATGACTATGCAGATGAGCCGCGCCGATTGGGCGATCCTGCTGATCCTCGCGGTGCTGTGGGGCGGATCCTTCTTCTTCATCGGGATCGCGATCCACAGCCTGGCGCCAATGACGCTGGTGCTTTTGCGCGTCAGCCTCGCATCAGCCTTTTTGTGGATATGGCGCCTGATCCGCCGCCAACCGTTGGGTCTTTCGGCGGGGATCGCGCCGGCACTGCTGGTGCTGGCGCTGCTCAACAATGTGCTGCCCTTCATCCTGTTCGCCTGGGCACAACGGACGATCCCGTCCGGGCTCGCCTCGATTCTGAACGCGACCACGCCGATCTGGGGCGTGCTCGTCGCGCATAGCTTCACGCACGACGAGAGGATGACGCTGCCCAAGCTGGCCGGCGTGGTGCTCGGATTTGTCGGCGTGGCGGTGATGATCGGCGCGGATCTGCTCGGGCAGATCGGCACCCATGTGCTGGCGCAACTCGCCTGCCTTGTCGCGACGCTCTGCTATGCACTTGCCGGCGTGTGGGGGCGGCGCTTCCGGGGCATGGGAGTAAGCCCGGTTGGAGTCGCCACGGGTTCGCTTACCGCTGCCGCATTGGTGCTCGTACCCCTCGTGCTGCTGTTCGAGCCGCCCTGGCAAGCTACCGCGCCGACACCGGAGGCGTGGGCGGCGATAATCGGTCTGGCCTTCTTCTGCACCGCGCTTGCCTACATCCTCTATTTCCGGCTGCTCGCCTCGGCCGGCGCGACCAATTCCCTGCTCGTCACCTTCCTGATTCCGGTGACAGCGATCCTGCTCGGCACCTTCGCGCTGGGGGAGCAGCTCGCGCCGCGCCATTTCGCAGGCATGGCGCTGATCGGCTTGGGGCTGGCGGCGATAGACGGACGCCTGCTACGGCGTCGCTGATGCGATCGATCATTGCGTTGCTGCTCATTCTGCTGGCCTCGCCGGTCGCTGCCGCGCTGCCGGTCGAACAGGCGCGGATCGTACGCACCTATCCACACGACCCGACCGCCTTCACCGAAGGCCTGCTGATCCGGGACGGCTGGCTCTATGAGAGCACCGGCTATGAGCGTCACAGCTTTATCCGGCAGCGGTCGCTGGCAACCGGACGCATCGTTCGGAGCATTTCGATCGCTCCGCAATATTTCGGCGAAGGGATCGTCGACTGGGGCGATAAGCTCTACAGCTTCGTCTGGCACGGCGGACAGGGCTTCATCTGGACGCTGCCTGCGCTGAAACCGGCCGGCACCTGGACCTATAGCGGCGAAGGCTGGGCCATGACCCAGGACGGGCGCAACATCATCATGTCCGATGGTACGCCCGTGCTGCGATTCCTCGATCCGCGGACCATGGCGGTCGTTCGGCGCCTGTCGGTGACCGCGGACGGTCAACCGGTATGGCAGCTCAACGAGCTTGAATATGTTCGCGGCGAGATCCTGGCCAATGTCTGGCAGACGGCCATGATCGCTCGGATCGACCCCACCACCGGCAAGGTGAAGGGCTGGATCGACCTGACCCAGCTTTGGGCCAAGGCCGGCGCGAAGGGCTCCGACGCGGTGCCGAACGGTATCGCCTATGACAAAGCCAAAGCGCGTCTGTACGTCACGGGCGAGAAATGGCCTTATCTGTTCGAGATCAAGCTACCGGGCGCGCGGTAACTTCACCTTACCTTTATCCTCCGGCCTGTGCGATCAGGTCCGCCGCCTGCTTGCTCGTCCAATCCATGTCGCGTGTCACGCGCAGCACTTCCTTGCCGTTCGCATCATAAAGGATCGTGGTCGGCAGGGACGCGGCCTTGAGGGGAATCATCAGCGCGTTGGCGGTATCCATCCAGGGCTTCAGATTTTTGAGCGGGCGCTTCTGCAAGAAAGGCGTGACAACCCGAGGGCCTTCCAGATCCTCGTTCACGACCACCACCTGCAGCTTGGCCGCATCGCGCGCGGCGAGCGCGTCGAGTGTCGGCAGTTCCTTGATACAGGGCACGCACCATGTGGCCCACAGATTGACCAGCAGAGGCTTACCCTTCAGGTCCGACAGCTTGGCCGCCTGGCCTTCGCCATTCTTGATCTCCGCCGTCGGAATCAGCTTGCCGCGCTGGCTCGTATCGGGCGTTCCTGCCGCTTCGGCGGGTACAGGCGCTTGCGCCTCCTGCGGTTGCGGGGCAGGGGCTGTCTGCTTATGGCAGCCGCCAAGCGCGGCCAGCAGCGTCAGGAATACAGGGGCAATACGCCGCATGTCGAACTCCAATGCCATGTGGGGCGGACGTTTCGCCGATGGGCCTAGCGCCATCATGCGCGAAATCAACGCCTCGATTCCGTTCGACAAACGGCTTTGGCGTCAGGACATCGCCGCAAGCCGCGCGCACGTAGCCATGCTGGGCAAGCAAGGCATCGTTGACGCCACTGACGTCGCGAAGATCGACCAGGGCCTCGCGCAGATTGCCGAGGACTATGAGAAAAACGGCCCGCCCGAGGATCTGAGCCTCGAGGACATCCACATGACCGTGGAAAGCCGCCTCGCCCAACTGATCGGGCCGGCCGCGGGCCGTCTCCACACCGCGCGTTCGCGGAACGACCAGGTTGCGACGGACTTCCGGCTGTGGGTGCGGGACGCGATGGACGCGGTGATCGTTGGTCTTGAAGCACTGCAGACCGCGCTGCTTGCCCGCTCTGAGGAGCATGCCGCGACGATCATGCCTGGCTTTACCCATCTTCAGGTGGCGCAGCCGGTGACCCTGGGCCATCACTTGATGGCATGGCATGCGATGATCGGGCGCGATCTTTCCCGCTTCGCCGATGCGCGCCGCCGGATGAATCATTCGCCGCTCGGCAGCGCCGCGCTCGCCGGAACGGGCTTCGCGATCGACCGGCACATGACAGCAGAGGCGCTTGGCTTCGACGGACCGACCGACAATTCCCTCGATTCGGTTTCCGACCGCGATTTCGCGCTCGATTATCTGATGGCCGCGACCCAATGCAGCCTGCATTTGTCGCGCATGGCCGAGGAATTCGTGATTTGGGCGAGCCAGCCTTTCAGCTTCGTCTCGCTACCCGATGCTTATTCGACCGGCTCATCGATCATGCCGCAGAAGCGCAACCCTGACGCCGCCGAGCTGGTGCGCGGCCATTCGGGCCGGATCGCGGGCTGCATGGTCGCGCTGACCATGACGATGAAGGGCCTGCCGCTCGCTTATTCCAAGGACATGCAGGACGACAAACCGCCCGTCTTCGAAGCGCATGATCTGCTCGCGCTCTCAATCGCCGCGATGAGCGGGATGGTCGAGACGACGCAGTTCGTGCCTGAGAGGATGCGCGCCGCGGCCGAGGCTGGCTTCTCAACCGCGACCGACTTTGCCGATTGGCTCGTGCGCGAGGCGAACATCCCCTTCCGCGAGGCGCATCACATCACCGGCCGCGCCGTAAAGCTCGCTGAGAATGAAGGGGTGCCGCTCGCCAGTCTGCCTCTGGAGGCGCTGCAGGCGATCGATGCGCGCATCGACGAGCGGATCTTCGGCCTGCTCACGGTGGATGCCTCGGTCGCGAGCCGCACCAGCCATGGCGGCACCGCACCGGACCAGGTGCGCGCCCGCATCGCCGAGGCTAGGAAGGCGAAATGATGCGCCACCTAATTGCCGCCGGACTGTGCCTGGGGCTTGCGGCCTGCGGCAACAAGCAGAGCCTGCATCCGGCACCTGGGGCTTCGCTTCCACCCAAGCCAGCCATGGCCCCAGCCGCGCCGAATGCCAATGATCTGCTCAGGCAGCCAACCTCCGAACGTCCGACGCGCAGCGACGAGCTGTTGACCAAGTCGCAGCCACGCCCCGACGACCCCTTCGATCAGCCGCCGAAATAAAGATGGACCATTTCAACCTTCAGCACGGCGTGCTTTACGCCGAAGACGTGCCGCTGACGCGCATTGCGGAGCAGGCGGGCACGCCGATTTACGTCTATTCCACCGCGACGATCGAGCGGCATGTGCGCGTTTTCCGCGACGCGCTGGCGGGCATTGACGATCCCTGGATCGCCTTCGCGATCAAAGCCAATCCCAATCGCGCCGTGCTGGCGACGCTCGCCAAAGCGGGGCTGGGAGCGGATGTAGTCTCGGGCGGCGAGCTGTTGCGCGCGCGTGCCGCGGGCATCCCTGCCGACAAGATCGTCTTTTCGGGCGTGGGCAAGACCGCCGACGAAATGGCGCTCGGCCTTAAGGAAGGGATCGGCCAGTTCAACCTCGAATCGGTCGAGGAAGCCGAGATGCTGTCGGAGGTCGCAATCGGGCTCGGGCTGATCGCGAAGGTCGCCTTCCGCATCAATCCCGACGTGGACGCCGGCACGCACAGCAAAATCTCGACCGGGCGAGCCGACGACAAGTTCGGTATCCCTTATGACCGGGCGCTTGCGGCTTATGCCCGTGCGCGCGAGCTGCCCGGCCTCGATCCGCTGGGCGTAGCGGTCCACATCGGCAGCCAATTGACCGATCTCGCCCCCAGCCGCGCCGCTTTCGAGCGTATGGGCGCGCTGATCGCCGACCTACGCGCGACCGGCCACCGCATCCTCACTGCCGATCTCGGCGGCGGGCTCGGCGTTCCCTACAATCCGGCCGTGCCCACGCCGCCACTCCCCGAGGCCTATGGCGCGATGGTGCGTGAGGTCACGGCTGACTGGGACGTGCGGCTGATCTTCGAACCCGGACGCGTGATCGTCGGTAATGCCGGTGTAATGCTCACGCGTGTCATCAGGGTGAAAGAGGGCAAGACCTATCCTTTCGTGGTGGTCGATGCCGGTATGAACGATCTGCTCCGCCCGAGCCTGTACGATGCGTGGCATAATATCCGTGCGGTCGAGCCGAACGGTGGATCCTTTGTCGCGAATATCGTGGGGCCGATCTGCGAAACCGGCGACACTTTCGCCCGGGCGCGGGAAATGGATAAGGTCGAAGCGGGCGACCTGGTCGCCTTCATGACGGCGGGCGCTTACGGGGCAACCATGGCCAATACCTATAATTCGCGCGGGTTGGTGCCCGAAGCGATCGTCTCCGGAGAGGCTTGGGCGGTCGTACGGGAGCGTCAGCCGATTGAGGCACTGATCGAAGCCGACCGGCTTCCCCCCTGGCTTTGAGGACGAACATGGCGAACAAGCGCGTACGCAAGGCGGTTTTCCCGGTCGCGGGCTTCGGCACCCGCTTCCTTCCCGCCACCAAGGCAGTCCCGAAGGAGCTGTTGCCGGTGGTCGATCGGCCGCTGATTCAATATGCGATTGACGAAGCGCGCGCGGCGGGGATCGAGCAGATGATCTTCGTCACCGGCCGCGGCAAGCACGCGATCGAGGATTATTTCGATAGCGCGTTCGAGATCGAGCATGATCTCAACGCCAAGGCGAAAACCGAAATTCTGGAGGCGATGCGCCCGACGCGGCTCGACCCGGGCCAAGCTGCCTTCGTTCGCCAGCAGCAGATGGCCGGTCTCGGCCATGCCGTCTGGTGCGCGCGTCAGCTGATCGGGGATGAACCGTTTGCGGTATTGCTGCCCGACGAGCTTCTCTGGAATCCGGCCAATCCTTGCCTCAAGCAGATGTGCGATACTTATGATGCCAAAGGCGGCAATGTCGTTGCGGTGGTCGAGGTGCCGGAAGAGCATACCAATCGCTATGGCATCGTCTCGCCCGGCGCGGTCGAGGGGCCAGTGACCGAAGTCCAGGGTCTCGTCGAGAAGCCTAAGGCAGGCACCGCGCCGTCGCGACTGGCCGTTGTCGGCCGCTACATTCTCCAACCCGACGTCATGGACATCCTGTCCGAGGGCAAGAAAGGCGCGGGCGGCGAGATTCAGTTGACCGACGCGATGGCTGAGCTGATCGGCCGGCAGCCCTTCCACGCCCAGACGTTCGAGGGTACACGCCACGATTGCGGCGAGAAGGCAGGCTTCATCATCGCCAATCTTGCGCTGGCGCTTGAGCGCTCCGACATCTCCGATACGGTCCGCGCTTTCGCGCGGTCGATTTAGCCGAGGCCGATACGCACAGCCTGCCCATCTTTGTGCGGCTGGAAGGCAGGTCGGTTATCCTGACCGGCAATGGTCCTGCCGCCGAGGCTAAGGCGCGGCTGCTCGAACGAGCGGGCGCACGCATCGTCGGAGAGGATGCGGCGGAGGCGATGCTGGCCATCATTGCTGACGGCGACGAAGCGGCAGTAGCGCGGCTCAAGGCGCGCGGCCTGCTGGTCAATGTCGTCGACCGGCCAGACCTGTGCGACTTCACGCTGCCTGCGATCATCGATCGAGATCCCGTGCTGGTTGCGATTGGGACAGGGGGCACCTCCGCCGGCCTCGCCGCAGCCCTGCGCCAGCGGCTCGAGCCACTGCTGCCCGCTAGCCTCGGCAAGCTAGCCCAAGCCCTGCATGCCGCACGCGGCTCCCTGCGCGCCCGTTTTCCGGACGTGGATGTGCGGCGCCGCGCAATCGGTGCGTTGATTGCCCCGGGGGGACCGCTCGACCCGCTCGCCCCGCACGACGACCCTGCCGCTACGATTGCGCAGGCCGAAGCCGCGCCGGGACGGATCGAGCGCCTGGACATCGCCTCCGCCGATCCCGAGGTTCTGACGCTGCGCGCGGCGCGCCTGTTGGGGCTGGCCGATCGTCTTTACATCGAAGGGGAAGTGGCGGCGGCGATCCTTGATCGCGCGCGCGCTGATGCGATCAGGATCAAGGGTGCGCCACCGCGCGTTCCCGGCCCCGGTCTTTCGCTTCATCTGGTTTGGACTGCGGAATGAATCGCTGGGCGCTCGAGCTGAAACCGGACGGCAAGGGCCATGAGGTCGACGCGGCAGAGGCCTGCGCCGCCCGCGAGTCTCCAGCCATTTTCGTCTGGGTCCATCTCGACGGACGCGAGCAGGACACGCTGCAATGGCTGCAGGTGCATGGCGGCATGCCCACCACAGTTATCTACGCCTTGACCGCGATGGAGACGCGACCGCGCAGTGAGGCGATCGCGCATGGTGCGCTGATCAACCTGCGCGGGCCCTCCGCCGAAGAAGCCAAGAACGGAGAGGATCGGCTCGTCTCGATCCGCGTCTGGGTCGAGCAGGGACGCGCGATTTCGGTCAGCTACCATCCGCTCGACGGCATCGACCGACTGGTCGAACAAATGAAGGCGGGCGAGATCAAGGATCCGGGCGATCTCGTTTCGCATCTGGGCATGATTATCACCAAAAAGGTCGATCCGATCATCAGCGATCTCGCCGACCTGATCGACTCCTGCGAATTGCGGTTGGAACCCGAGCAGGCGTTCGACACCCGCCGCCGCATTGCCGCCGCGCGTTCGGACGCGATCGCCTATCGTCGTTTCGTGGCCCCGCAGCGCCAGGCGCTGACTCAGCTTGCGGAGCTACAAGCGCCTTGGCTGGAGGAAGATGATCGGCTCCACTTGCGCGAAGCGGCGGATCGCTTCGCCCGCATGGCGGAGGAGCTGGAGGCGGTGCGCGAGCGATCGGCGCTGATCCATGAACAACTTACCGATCTGCGGTCCGAACTGATTGAGAATCGCGCGCTGCAGCTATCGGTGGTCGCTCTGATCTTCCTTCCGCTGACCTTCATTACGGGTCTGCTCGGCATGAACGTCGAGGGCATACCCGACGCGCACAAGCCCTGGGCGTTTGCCGCGGTGTGCGTGATCTGCCTGCTGATCGCGCTCGGCATCGCCGCCTGGTTCGCTGCTGCCCGCTGGTTCAAATAACTCCGTCATGCCGGCGAAAGCTGGGATCCATGACCGGCCCGTCTGCGGGGACTAGGCTCAGAAGACGGACCCCAGCTCCGCTGGGGTAACGCATCCACCCTTACGGGATCAGCATTCCAGCCAGCGCCGCCGACATGAGATTGGCGAGGCTACCCGCAAGCAGTGCCTTGATACCGAGCTTGGCGATCAGCGGTCGCTGATTGGGCGCGAGCCCGCCCGTTACCGCCATCTGAATGGCAATCGAGCTGAAATTGGCGAAGCCGCACAAGGCAAAGATCACCACTGCCTGACTGTGCGCACTGAGTCCGGAGGTGAGCTTGCCCAGGTGGATATAGGCGACGAATTCGTTGAGCACGATCTTCTCGCCGAACAGACCGCCGGCGGCTCCCGCCTGATCCCAGGGGACGCTGATCAGATACATGATCGGCGCAAAGACATAGCCAAGGATCCGCTGGAAGGTGAGATCGGCGATGCCGAACCAGCCGCC
>Ga0070662_100002890_pt1 | contig 10664 bp, 11 predicted proteins | sample KBSC53metaG_FD_65648 | JGI IMG/M metagenome (GOLD analysis project Ga0070662, IMG submission 65648) | Corn rhizosphere microbial communities from Kellogg Biological Station, Michigan, USA - KBS C5-3 metaG | ecosystem: Host-associated > Plants > Roots > Rhizosphere > Soil ...
TCCTTCACGGGACAGGCGTCGGCGTCGACCAATATGCGAGGGATCATGGAGCGCCCCTACCGCGCCGCATGGCCATAGGTCTATCCACGCTGGAGGAGTGTCCCGGACCGCTCCCTAAGTTACGGTACCGTAAAGGCTTTTTGTTCTTCGAATTGCCGAAGTGGTGCCAGCCGGCGGAACCCGCGCCGCCTCAGCTTGGTTGAGAGCCAATACGTAAACCCGACTGCAAAGGGGCCGATATGAGCGTCTCCGATATGACGAACGCGCCGGCGACCGCCGCGCGCGATGCCGAAGTGCGCGCCGAGGAAACGGGCCGCGGCGAACGCAGTGTAACCTCGGCGGTGGTCACGATCGCACGGCCAGCGCAGGAGCTCTACGATTTCTGGCGCGATTTCCCGAACCTCGCTCGGGTGATGGAAAATATCGACTCGATCGAAGCACCGGATCGCAATCGATCGATCTGGACCGTGAAGGCCCCGGGCGGCCGCACGGTGCGGTGGGAGTCGGTATTGACCGAGGATGAGCCTGGCAGACTGATCGCGTGGCAATCGGTCGAGGGGTCGGAAATCCGCAATTCGGGACGGGTCGAATTTCATGACGTTCCCGGTCGCGGGACGGTCGTCCGCGCAGTGATCGCCTACGACCCGCCGGGAGGAATGCTTGCCCAGCTCGCGGCCAAACTGTTCCAGCGCGAGCCCGCCCTGCAAGCACGCCGCGACCTGCGCCGCTTCAAGCAATTTATGGAAACCGGCGAGATCAGCACCTCCGCACGCACACGCGCAGAGGCAACTGACCTTCCGACCGCGGCCTGATCAGAAGGAATTGACGAATGCGCGCGCTCACTTGGCACGGCAAGCACGATGTCCGCATGGAAACGGTGGACGATCCGGAAATCATCAATCCCCGCGATGCGATCATCAAAATCACCTCGACGGCCATCTGCGGATCGGATCTCCATCTCTACGATGGTTTCATTCCGACAATGAAGTCGGGAGATATTCTCGGCCACGAATTCATGGGGGAGGTGGTGGAGACGGGCTCCGGCTCCACGCTAAAGAAGGGGCAACGCGTGGTTGTGCCTTTCGTGATTGCGTGCGGCAGCTGCTATTTCTGCAGCAAGCATCAATATAGCTGCTGCGACAATTCAAACCCCGCCGACAATCAGGACATTTCCGAATTCGGTTACGGCAATCGCATGTCGGGCCTGTTCGGTTATAGCCACATGACCGGCGGCTATGCGGGCGGCCAAGCCGAATATGTGAGGGTGCCTTACTCCGACGTCGGCCCGATAATCGTTCCCGATGGAATCGACGACGATAAGGTGCTGTTCCTTTCCGACATCCTGCCCACGGGCTGGATGGCGGCGGAGAATGCCGACATCGAGCCCGGCGATACGGTGGCCGTTTGGGGCTGCGGACCGGTCGGATTATTCGCCATCCAATCCGCGATGCTGATGGGAGCGAACCGCATCATCGCGATCGATCATTTCCCGCATCGCCTTGAGCTCGCCGCCAAGTTCGGCGCGGAGACGATCAACTTCAACGACGTGAAAGTCTATGACGCGCTGATGGAGATGACCGGCGGGATCGGCCCCGATGCGGTGATCGACAGCGTTGGGCTTGAGGCACATGGGTTGTTCGTCGACAATGTCGTCGACCAGATCAAGGTCTCCACTTTCCTCGGCACCGATCGGATTCACGCGCTCCGCCAGGTGATCCTCGCCTGCCGCAAGGGTGGCCGTGTGTCGGTGCCGGCTGTTTATGGCGGGTTTGTCGATAAATTCCCGATGGGCGCCTTCATGGAGAAGGGGCTCACGATGAAGACCGGCCAGACGCATGTGCAGCATTACACGCCGGCGCTGCTCAACGCGATCATCGAGGACAAGATCGATACGACCTTCCTCATCTCGCACCGCTTGCCGCTCGAGAATGCACCCGACGGATACAAGCTGTTTCATGATCACCAGAACGAGACGACCAAGATCGTGCTGAAGCCCGGCATGGAGAAAATCCAGGTCGAGATGCCCGCATAAACAGGAGGTTCTGATGGGTAACGGAAAGCTTGCGATCGTCACCGGCGCCTCCACCGGCATCGGTTTTGAGATCGCGCATATTGCCGCGCAAGAAGGCTATGATCTGTTGATCGTGGCCGACGAGCCTTTGATCAACAATGCTGCCGACGATCTGAAGGCGCATGGTACGAATGTGACCTCGGTCGAGGCGGATCTCGCCACGTTCGAAGGCAATGATCAGTTGCTGGCTGCAGCGAACGGCCGCCCAATAGACGTGCTCGTCGCCAACGCCGGCCGGGGCCTTGGGCGGGCCTTCATCGACCAGGACGTCACCGACTGGAAGCGCGTGATTGATACCAACATCACCGGCACGACCTATCTGCTGCAGAAGGTTGCGCAGCAGATGGTGAGGCGGAACGAGGGACGAATCCTGATCACCGGTTCGATCGCCGGGCTGATGCCGGGCAGTTATCAAGCCGTCTACAATGGCAGCAAAGCTTATCTCGACAGCTTCTCTTACGCCCTTCGGGAGGAGCTCCGCGACACTGCGATAAGCGTGACGGTGCTGATGCCAGGGCCGACCGAAACCGAGTTCTTCGATCGTGCCGACATGCTCGACACGAAAGTGGGTACGCAGGAAAAGGATGACCCTGCCAAGGTCGCGCGCGATGGATGGGATGCCATGCTGGCAGGCGCGGGGCACATCGTGTCAGGTTGGAAGAACAAGCTTCAGGCAGCGATGAGCCACATCACTCCCGACAGCGCGCTCGCCAAGATGCACACCGGGATGGCCGAGCCCGGAACCGGGAAGGACCAGGAATGAAAGCAGGCGCTCAAGGCGCCTTGGGCACCCCGTAGTCGGACAATATTCGCGCGATTGCGGGCTGCTCTTTCTGCAGAATCTCATCGATCCTGGCCTTGAACTCGGCTTGGCCTTTGCGCACGCCCATCGCAATGGCGTAGCGCATCGGCCATCCATCGGAGTCTCCGGTCGGGCTCACGGGTTCAACCCGCAGCTTTACCGGTGAGATCTTGGCGAAATATCCGGCCATGGGGCCCCAGGCGATCGCGACGTCGATATCGCCCTTGGCCACGCCTTGAATGATCTTGGCGGGTGGGTTGGGCTCAACGTAGTTGCCGTACAGCATGTAGCCATGGACATTGTCGGTAATGCCGCGCGCCGCTAGGGCGTGCGCAGGCGGCGTGTTCATGGCGTCATTGCCGACCATCTGTACGCCGATCCGCAGCGTCTTGAGCCGGGGATCGTCGAAGCTCAGCCCGTGCAGCGGCTTGTCCGCGCGGGTCACGAAGACATAAGTCGATCGATAGTAGGGGGCGGTGGTGGTCACCATGTCCACCCCTTTGGCCACTCCGGGCCAGAGATCGCACATGTCGCTTCCAAGCGTATTGCGCACGTAACCGCGCCGCTGGGCCCACCACACATAAGTGAGGTCGGTGCCGAGGTCTCTGGCGATCAGTGCCGCGATCTTGTTTTCAAAGCCCTGCTTAGCCTGATTGGAGAAGGGCAAATTATTGGGATCGGCGCAAACGGTGAGCACCGGTCGTCGGGGCGTTTCGGCAGCGGTCGGTGCGTTCATTGCCAGCGCGGCGAGCGCTGCAACCAGGCCCTTCGCTCCGCACGTGCGTTCAAGAGCAGGCCCTGGTCGACGGCGGGGATCGGCGGGAGCGACTAGCGCCCATGCCCCTTCGCTGAGTGATTGCGGGAGGGCCTCAGACTCAATGCGGGAGCGCAAAGACATAGAGCGTGCCCCCCGCCTTCGTATATTTCGGGAGGTCGACCATCGTGTTGACGAAGCCCAGTGCGGCCGATCCGTCGCGTGGATCGATCGGGCCGGATACGATCGCGCCCGCCCATCCGCCGACGCCTGAAAGAACGGCAATATATTGATGCCCGTCCGGGCCGCGATAGCTGACTGGTTGGCTGATGATGCCACTATCGGTTTTGAACTGCCACAGCGGTTTGCCTGTGCGGGCGTCGACGGCCTTGAACCAGCCGTCCATGGTTCCATAGAAGACCAGATCGCCCGCGGTCACCACGGTGCCCGACCAGACCGGGAAATTCTCGGGGACCTCCCAGGCTGGTTTGCGCTGCACCGGATCCCAGGCGGTGAGCACGCCGCGATTGCCGCCAGGGCCGGGCTTCATGTGAAGCTCGGCGCCCACATAAGGCGTGCCGGCAATGTAGTTCACCTCCGAACTGAGCCAATCCATGCACAGATTGGCATGCGGGATGTAGATGAGACCGGTGCGAGGGCTGAAGGCGCTCGGTTCCCAATCCTTGGCGCCGGATGCGGTCGGGCAGATGTTGCGCACCTGCTTTCCGAGTTTGGTTTCTTTGGCAGGATTGAGGATCAGCCGCCCCGTATGGAGGTCCACACCTTGCGAACTGTTAGTGGGTCCGAATGGATCCGCTGACAAAACCTGCCCGGTATAGCGGTCCATCACGTAAACATAGCCATTGCGCTCGGGACGGATCAGCACTTTGCGCATCTGTCCGCCGAACGGCATGTCCAGCAGGATCTGCTCGTTAATGCCGTCATAATCGTGCTCGTCGTGCGGGCTGAACTGATAATACCATTTGGCCGAGCCCGTATCGGGGTCGCGCGCGAAGATGCCCGTCGTCCACTTATTGTCGCCCGGGCGCTGCTCGGCGTTCCAAGGGCCGGGATTGCCGGTGCCGTGATAAACGACATTGAGCTCGGGGTCGTAAGTTATCCAGCCCCACACGTTGCCGCCGCCGATCTTCCAGGCGTCGGCCGGCCAGGTTTTCACGCCAAGATCCGTGCCGCGATCCGATGCATAAAAGGGCTTGAAGTCCGATCCGATCAGAACGTCCTTGTCGGGACCCGTGTTGAAGGCCTTCCAGGCGATCCTCCCGCTTCCCTCATCGAGCGCGGTAATCCACCCCCGGACCCCCATCTCGCCGCCCGAATTGCCGACATAGACCTTTCCGTGCGCCACCAGTGGCGCCATGGTGATCGTCTCGCCCAGATTGATATTACCGAGGCGAACTTTCCACGCGGGCTTGCCGGTTTTCGCATCCAGCGAGATGACCTGCCCGTCCAAGGTCGAGAAGATGTAGCGGCCCTTCGAATAAGTGCCGCCACGATTGACGACATCGCAGCAGGCAACCCCCTGCGACGCCGGCAGCGGCTTGGGCATGTAGCGCCATTTGAGCGGCGCACCGGGCTTGGTCAGATCGAGCGCATAGACGATGTTCGGGTAGGCCGTGACCACGAACATCGTGCTGTCGGCCACGATCGGCGCGGCCTCCTGCCCCTTGTTTACGCCGAGCGAGAAGGTGACGGTCGGCTGCAGCTTGGCGACGTTGGAGGGGTTGATCTCTGCCAATTCCGAAAAGCGCGTCGATGCGAAATTCTTGGATGGCATCGTCCACTGGCCATCATCCTTCGGAGCACCCGCCGGGTTGGCATTCGTGCGGCCCGCCTGCGGCGTCGGCGCCGCGATGGCGCGGCCGATCTGCTCGCGCGGGAACACTTCGCTCGCCGGCACCGGGCCCGGCAAAGTTTGCGCGATCGCGCCCCCGGAGCTCACAGCGAGAGCTAGTGATATCAGTGTCCTGCGTGTCATGGCTTGTCTAACGTGTAGAGATAGGCGGCGATCTTGCGCGCCTGATCCTCTGTCAGTCCCATTTCCGGCATGGCGGTGCCGGGCGAGACCTGCTGCGGATGCATCAGCCAGCGCACCATGTTGGCGGGGCCGTTGGGCAGCTTGCCGGCAATGATCTGCCTTTTAGCTATTCCCTGCAGCGATGGCCCGACATTGCCGACCGCACCCGGTACGCCCGGCACCCGGTGACAGGCTGCGCATTGCCTGCCGATGATCGTCTTCGCGTCCGCAAATTTATCGGCGGCATCCGCATCAGCCAGGGGCAACAAAGCAAGGGATGCGATCAACCAGCGCATCGGGACACCATCAGGGGAGGGATGAGGAACAAAGCGCCGGCGCACCGATAAAAAGACGGAAGAACAGGGTCATGGTATTTTTCCGCGTGAACGGTGCTCGCGACAGTTTTGTTCCGGCTGCGGGTCGGCTGGGAGTATCGTGGTCCGATGTGTTGACGATCCGCCGCAAGGCGCCGAAACCATGCTTGTGGATACGCCGGACGAGCCCCTGACAGATCAAGAATTCGAAGCGCTCTCTGCCTTTCGATTCGAGATCAGGCGTTTTCTGGCTTTTTCCGAGACCAATGCCCGCGCTGCCGGGCTGACGGTGCAGCAGCATCAGGCATTGCTGGCGATTCGAGGAGAGCTAGGTACCTCCTCGATCGGCACGGTGGCCGAGCGATTGCTGATCGAGCATCACAGCGCGAGCGAGTTGATCAAGCGCCTTGAGGGGCGGGGGCTGGTGCTACGCGAGCGCGACCCTGTTGACCGGCGCAGAGTGACGTTGCGACTGACGCAGGAGGCGCAAGAAATATTGACGCGCCTTTCAGCGATTCATCGTGCGGAGATCAGACGGATGCAGCCCACGGTTTCACGACTGCTGAATCGACTGGTCCGACGGGGTGATCGGGGCGGCGAAACCGCTCCTTAGCAAATTGGCGCAGACCCGTTCCCACTGAACCTGCTGATCCCTACCTCGTCATCCGATGACGGCTGGATCAGCCGCGCTTTCTGGAGCGTTTGGCCCACTCCGCTAGTCGGAGGTTTGCAGTAGAGCGGACCTCAGCGCCCATGCTCTGCTTCATGATCTCCAGCGCCCAGCGGCGGCGTTCGCGCGTATTGGCGGCAACGGCGTCCTCGGGCACCCACAAAGCATAATCGCGCATGTGCGCATCGGCCGCGGTGAACAGCACGCATATATCCGCCGCGATGCCCGTGAGCAGGATCCGATCGACGCCCAGCTTCGGCAGCAGCACGGGCAGATTGGTTGCATAGAAGCCTGAGAATTGCGGCTTGATGATGAAATAATCCTGGTCGCGCGGCGCGAGCTTCGCCGCGAGATCGCGCCCGCCTTCGCTGCCCAGCGCCCGCTCGACCAGACGGAAGCGTTCCGAATGCCACTCACCGAAATTATCGTTAACGTAGATGACCGGAATCTCGGCCTTATCAGCCGCGTCGCGCAATTTAAGAATAGTCTTCGCGGCATCCGCTGCATCGCGTTGCATCGCCGACGCACCGGCGAAATCCATGTCGGTAATCATGTCGAGGATGATGAGCGCGCAATTGCCGCGCGGTGCATCGCGAAAGGGCGCGACAGCGGTCTTTCGCTTCTTGCCTGGTTCAGCCATGCCGCTTCAACACGGGCGGCGCGCTTGGTTTCCCTGATTTAGATCGAAAGCGCGCGATGGCAGCAACCCGGCCCCCCTGAAGGGAGGCCGGATGCCGATTGAACTTTAGCGAGAGGGGTTCAATCCCTTGTTCTTGCCGATGTCGGCCGACTGATCGGCCTGATTGGCCTGGCTGCCTTGGCGATTGCCGCTGCGGCCACTGTTGGCGTCATCCTGTTGCATGCGCTGGTTCTGACGCTGCTGATCGAGGCTTCTGTTGCGATCCTGCTGTTGGTTGCGTTCACCCTGGCCTGACCGATCGCTTCCCGATCCCATTTTGCCTTGGCCCATTTTAACTTCTCCATTCTCAACTACTTGCCCCGATGATGAAACGCGCGGGCCGGCCTCCGGGCTCCATCCGCGATGCAGGCCTGCGTTCGGATGCGCCCAAACCACCATGGAGTGCGTCCGGCTTGAACCGCGCCAGCGCCCGCGTGTTGGGCATGCATGCTTCAGGCGGCCACCCGATCCCTACGTCAGGCCATTGCGCGCGAAATCGTCTCCGTCTTCAACGACACGGCGCGGGGCGAGCGGCCCGTGAAACGCCGCCCGGATGGACTATTCGGCCCGAACTCGGTCGCCTGGCAGGTGCACGGTGACGTCGCGACGATGATGGTCGGAGGCGTGGCGGGGTTGCTGCTCCAGATGCTCCACCCTGCGGTCCTGGCGGGTGTTTGGGATCATTCCAATTTCCGGGGCGACATGCACGGCCGCCTTCGACGTACGGCTCGCTTCATAGCGCTCACGACCTATGGCAGCCGACCCGAAGCCGAAGCGGCCATCTCGCGCGTGAGGAATATTCATGCGAACGTAGCCGGGGAATTGCCCGATGGCACACCCTATCGCGCCGACGACCCGGCCTTGCTCGCCTGGGTTCATGTGACCGAGGTGACGAGCTTCCTGTCTGCCTGGATCCGATATTCCGATCCCCTGATGTCCCGGGCACGGCAGGATCGCTATTTCGCGGAGGTGGCGCAGATTGCGCTCGCGCTCGGCGCGGATCCCGTGCCGCGCGATCGTGCACGCGCGGAAAGGCTGATCCACGACATGCGAAGGGATTTATGTGCCGATGCACGGACGCGCGAGGTGGCAGGGCTGCTGCTCTCGCAACGCGCCGAAAACGCAGCGATCCAACCTTTCCTGGCGATTACGCTGCGTGCTGCGGTCGACCTATTGCCGGCCTGGGCATTGCGAATGCACGGGTTCGAACAATCGGGCATATCTCGCCACGCGGTGCGCGTCGGCGCCTTCGGAATGGCGCAGGCATTGCGGTGGGCGTTCAGGCGGTAACGCCCTTGCACGGGTGTCCGTTTGGAAGCTGACTTCTGCCTCAACCCAACAGAGGCCGTCGAGCCGCCCAATTCACTTCAATTGTCTGCGTTTTCGAGCTAGCTCCGCACCGCAAGGGCAATTCGACACTCGAGCAAGCGGGGCAAAATGGTGGGGTCAAAATTCCTTCTCGGCCTGATCGGGGCTGCTTTTCTCACCCAATTCGGTGCTTCGACAGCCGCCGCCGCCGCGCCAGCAACGGGCGACGGCAAGGCGCATTTCGGATGGCTTGATTATGAGGGGCATGACGCCGTCTTCGATCAGCCGCTGGGGAAGGCCGAATATCGCAACCCGGTGCTCACGGGTTTCTATCCGGACCCAAGCGCTGTGCGCGTTGGCGACGATTATTATCTGATCAACTCGACCTTCGCCTTCTATCCTGGGATACCGATCTTCCACAGCCGCGACCTGGTGAACTGGAAGCAGATCGGTAACGTCATCGATCGGCCGGACATGATGCCGTTCGACGGCAACGCACTGGGCAATAACGGCGTCTATGCGCCGCAGATTGCCCACCACAACGGCACTTTCTACGTGATCAACACCTGTGTCGGGTGCGGCGGCAATTTCATCGTGACCGCCAAGAATCCGGCGGGCCCATGGTCCAAGCCGATCTGGCTGCCGCATATTGGAGGGATCGATCCGTCCCTGTTCTTCGACGACGACGGGAAGGTCTATATCATCCACCAGGGCAACCCGCCCGCCAAGCGCTATGACGCGCACACCGCGATCTGGTTGATGGAGGTGGACCCGGTCACTTTCGCCAAGCGTTCGGACGATGTGGTGCTGGTGGACGGCGGCGACAAGGCGCCGTGGCACACCGAATATATCGAAGGCCCGCACCTTTATAAGGTCAACGGCGAATATATGGTTTGGGCGGCGGGCGGCGGCACCGGCTATTATCATGGCGAACTCGCCTACAAATCGAGCAAGCCATTCGGCCCCTACACCGCCAATCCGAACAACCCGGTGCTGACCCAGTTCGGGCTGCCCGACGATCGTCCCAACCCGGTGACCGCGACCGGCCATGCCGACCTTTTGCAGGATTCCAAAGGCCAATGGTGGGCCTTTTTCCTTGGTACGCGCGTCTATGATCTGACGACACCGCCGCAGGATCCTGGCCGCTTTGCGACCGGGCGTGAAACCTTCATGCTGCCGGTGGCCTGGCGCGACGGTTGGCCTGTGGTGACGGAGAAGGGCGCCGCGGTTCCTTACGTCGTCAAGGGCCCGACGCTGCCGCGTAGCGTGCCGGCCGGCCGTTTCCTGAACGGTAATTATGCTGTGCGCGAGGCCTTCACCGGATCCGCGCTCGGGCCGCAATGGCTGTTTGCACGGACACCGCACGCGCAATGGTGGCAAGTGCGCGGCGGCGAACTAACGATCACGCCGCGCAGCGAACATATGGGCGACAAGGTCCAGCCGAGCTTCGTCGGCCGCCGCTTGGCGCATATGACCGCGTCGATCACCACCCCGGTGCGATTCCAGCCTCGGGCAACCGGCGATGAGGCCGGGCTGATGGCGGTGCAGAATGATGCATTCTATTATGCGTTCGGCCTGGGGTTGAACGGTGCCGGCAAGACGGTGCTGCGCGTCCGCGTGCGAGCGGGGGAGAAGGATCCGTCGCACGGCAAGACGCTTGCCGAAACGCCGGTTCAGCTTTCTGCCGGAAAGCCGATCTACCTGCGCATGAACGTCGACAAGGCGAAGGCTGGCTTTTCGTACAGCCTCGATGGGAAGAGCTATCGGCCTGTGCTTAGCGATGCTGACGCCTCGCCTCTGACGACTGCGGCAGCGGGCGGATTCACCGGTGCGGTGATCGGACCTTACGCCGAGAAGGGGGCGGAGTAGCGCGCACCGCGCCCCTTCGTCATTTCACCCAAAGCAGAAACCCAGCGGAATGGCGGAGCGGGAGGGATTCGAACCCTCGATACGGTTTTGCCGTATACTCACTTTCCAGGCGAGCGCCTTCGACCACTCGGCCACCGCTCCATTCCGCTGGAGCGACGCGCC
>Ga0070662_100002896_pt1 | contig 10655 bp, 7 predicted proteins | sample KBSC53metaG_FD_65648 | JGI IMG/M metagenome (GOLD analysis project Ga0070662, IMG submission 65648) | Corn rhizosphere microbial communities from Kellogg Biological Station, Michigan, USA - KBS C5-3 metaG | ecosystem: Host-associated > Plants > Roots > Rhizosphere > Soil ...
TGCCGTTGCGCGTCGCGACGACGATGTCGGCGAACGCCTTGGCATCCTTCACCTTGCCCTCGACGCGAACGATCGCATCCTCTTTCGTGCCGGTCAGGAGGCCCACCGGCATGTCGGCGTTGGCGCGCTGCAGCGCGGTCGAGACGTCGCCCGGGGTGAGCTGGAGCGCGCGCAGGCGCTGCGGGTCGAGGTCGATGCGGACCTGGCGCACCGTCAACCCGCCGACGTCGACGCGGGCGACGCCGGTGGCGCGCTCGAGGCGCTTCTTGACGACCTGGTCGGCGAGCAGCGACAGCTCGCGCGCGCTGCGCTCGTGGCCGAGCAGCGAAAGGTAGACCGTCGGCTGGGCGTTGTCGCCGTCGAAGCGGGATACGTAGGGCTGCTTCGCGTCGCGCGGAAAGCTCGGCTGCACGACCGCGACCTTGTCGCGCACGTCCTGGACCGCTCGGTTCATGTCGGCCGAGATCTGGAACTCGACGACCGTCTCGCTGCGCCCTTCGAGCGAGTTGGAGCGGATCATCTTGACGCCGGCGATGCCGTTGAGCGAGAGCTCGATCGGCCGCGTCAGCTCGGTCTCGACCGCCTCCGGCGAAGCGCCCGGATAGGCGACGCTGACGAAGACGATCGGCGGCGTGATGTCGGGCAGCCGCTCGACGCGCAGCTGGCTGTACGAGAACAGGCCGAGGACGCAGAGCGCCGCCATCACCATCGTCGCGAAGACGGGGTTGGCGATCGAGACGCGGGTGAACCACATGGCCGGGTCGCGCGCGCGTCAGGAGCGCGACACCGGCGCGGCCGACGCCGACGCCGACGGCGACGATCCGGCCGGCGCCGAGGCGCCCGAGGGGGCGTTGGCGACGCTGCGCTGAGCGACGACCTTGGCCGGCGCGCCCTCCTTGAGGTTGTCGAAGCGGACGGCGAGGATCTGCGCATCGGCTGCAAGCCCCTTGACCACCTCGACGCGGCCGCTCGCCGCATCGCGCCGGCCGGTGACGACGATGCGGCGCACGAGCGCGCCCTTCTCGATCGCCCAGACGAAATCCTGGCCCGACGCCTGGCCGACGGCGCCGCTCGGCACCGTCATGCGCTCGGCCGGGTCGGCGAGCTCGACGCGCGCCTGCGCGTACTGGCCGGCGCGGAAGCGCTCGCCCTTGTTGTCGAAGGCGACGACGACACCGATCGCCCGCGTGCCGGCTTCGGCCGCCGGCGCGATGCGGTCGATCCGGCCGACGACGTCGCTGGCCTGCCCTTCGATGCGGACCGCCGCGACCTGGCCGGCCTCGAGCAGCGACACCTCGTGCGTGCCGACCGAGCCGACGAGCTCGAGCGACGAGAGATCGACGACGGTGACGATCTGCTGCTCGGCGCTGACCTTCTCGCCCGGAACGACGTGGCGCTTGCCGACGATGCCGGAGATCGGCACGGAGAGCGTCGCATCGCGAATCCCGACCCGCATCGAATCGAGCTGCGCCTGCGCCGACTTCAGCTGCGCGCGCGCCGCGTCGAGGCGCGCCTGCGACGTCTGCAGTGCGGTCGGCGAGATGAAGTTCTGCGCCGCCAGGCCGACGTTGGCGGTGTGCTGGCGCTCCGCCTCGATCAGCGCGGCCTGCGCCGATTCGACCAGGGCGGCGCGGTCGGCGGCGCGGCTCTGCATCTCCGCGAGATCGATCACGCCGATCACCTGGCCCGCCTTGACGCGGCTGCCTTCGGCGACGCTGAGCGAGAGCAGGGTTCCGGCTGCCTTGGCGCGGACGACCGCGGTTCGCGGCGCGACCAGCGGCCCCGAGAATTCGAGCGTCAGCGGCAGCCGCGCAGCGACCGGTCGGGCGACCTCGGCGGCGATGAACTCGAGCGGAACCGGTTCCTTCTTGTCCTTGTCACCGCCGCGCAGGACCTTGGGCAGCACCGCGGCCGCGACCGCGGCGATGGCGACCGCGACGACGGCTCCGATCCAGATCCGGCGTTTCGCCTTGTGGGCGGCGGCCGGACGTTCGCTCGAAATTTGCATGGCCGGAAGTGTAGGACCGCGGCTCCGCCCGCCCATCCCCCGTGCGACGGGCTGCGAATCGGTGGGGCCAGGATGCCGCCGCCTGCGACCGGTGCCGGCGACCTCCTCAGGCGTCGAGAGGGAGCCGGCGTCTGGCGTCCATGCGAAGCGGGCATGACTCCCATCGATGTCGCCGACCGGCCGCGGATCGGCAGCGCCTGTCACCTCGAGACTGCTACACGACCGTGTCCCAGCGACTCGACAGGCGGACGGCGCCGTTGATGACGCCGACCATCGAATATGTTTGCGGGAAGTTGCCCCACAGTTCGCCGCTCGCCACGTGCAGGTCTTCGGACAACAGGCCGACGTGATTGCTGCGCGCCAGCATGGCCTCGAAGATCTCGCGCGCCTGCGCCGTGCGGCCGATCCGCGCGAGCGCGTCGATGCGCCAGAACGAGCACACGTTGAACGCGGTCTCGGGCTTGCCGAAATCGTCGGGCGCTTCATAGCGGCGCATGAACGGCCCGTCGCACAGCACCGCCTCGAGCGCATCGACGGTCTTGACGAAGCGCGGGTCCTTCGGGTCGATGAAGCCGACCTCGGCCATGAGAAGGACGCTCGCGTCGAGGTCCTTGCCGCCGAAGCTCTCGACGAAGGCCTGCCGGCTTTCGCTCCACGACTGCTCGAGGATCTTCGCCCGGATCGTGTCGGCGCGCTGGCGCCAGGTCGCTTGGTTCGCCGGCCGACCCAGGACCGCCGCGATCTTCGCCAGGCGGTCGCATGCGGCCCAGCACATGAGCGACGACGAGGTGTGCACGCGCGAGCGCGTGCGCAACTCCCACATGCCGGCATCGGGCTGATCATGGAGGCGCCACGCCTGCTCGCCCATCCCTTCGAGCTCGGCGAAGTCGCGCACGTCGGCACGACGGAACAAGCGGTGGTCGAAGAACGCCTGTGACGCGCCCAGGACGATGTTGCCGTAGACGTCGTACTGGAAGTGCTCGAAGGCCTGGTTGCCGACCCGCACCGGGCCCATGCCACGATAGCCGGGCAGGGTTGATACGACGCGTTCGGTCAGGGTCTGTTCGAGGCCGATTCCGTACAGCGGCTGGACGTGGCCGCCGCGAGCGCCGCGCACGACGTCGTTCAGCCAGCGCAGATAGTCCTCCATCGTCCCCACTTCCGAGAGGCTGTTCAGCGCCCTGACGACGAAGAAGGCATCGCGCAGCCAGCAAAAGCGGTAGTCCCAGTTGCGCTGGGTATTCGGTGCCTCCGGAATGCTGGTCGTCATGGCGGCGACGATCGCCCCCGTTTCCTCGAACTGGCACAGCTTGAGCGTGATCGCCGAGCGGATCACCGCCTCCTGCCACTCGAGCGGCACGGCCAGCCGCCGGGTCCAGCGACGCCAGTAGAGTGCCGTCTGCTCCTCGAAGTCGCGCGAGGTCTCTTCGATTCCCGCGGACAGCGTCTCGTCGGGGCCGAGCAGGAGGCTCACCGGAACCTGCAGCGAGAACCAGGTGCTGCCGAGGATGTACGTCAGCGGCGCGTTGGTGTTCAGGCGCAGGACGCCGTCCGGGAGAATGAAGCGAAGGTGGTTGCTGCCGCGCGTGATCTCGGGCGTTGCAGCGCCCCAGTGGCCGCGCGGACGGACGATGAAGCGAACCCGCGGATGGCCGACCAGCGGCCGCACTCGGCGCACGATCTGCGCCGGCCTGAAGGATCGGTCGCGGTTGAGGAAGCGGGGGCAGAAGTCGACGATCTCGATGCCCTCCCCGGCCGCGTCGAAGAGACGGGTGCGAACGATCGCGGTGCTCGGGTCGTAGGCCTGCTCGGAACGTGCGAAGCCTTCCAGCTCGACGCTGAACACGCCCTCCTCAGGCGAGCGGTCGCCGGCCTCGAGCAACGAGTGAAAGATCGGATCGCCATCGAAGCGCGGTGTGCAGCACCAGACGATGGCGCCGCGCCGGTCGACCAGGGCGCTGATCGCGCAATTGCCGATCAGGGCAAGATCGAGACTCGCCGCAGATGAGGTCATGGCAGGGGCGGGATCGAGATCGATGGAGAGAGCAGCCGATGAAGCACTTGTTCACGCCCGACGGCGAGCGCGCGCTGCAGGCCGTCATGCGCCTGCGTCCGTTGCTGGCCTTCGATTTTGACGGCACGCTCGCGCCCATCGTCGCGCGCCCGGACGAGGCGCGGGTCGCCGAAACGGTGTCGTCCTGCCTGGCCCAGCTCGGCCGCGACCTCCCGGTCGCGATCATCACGGGCCGCAGCGTCGCCGACGTGCGGCGGCGGCTCGGCTTCGAGCCGCGCTACGTGATCGGCAATCACGGCGCCGAGGATCCGACCGAGCCGGCGGCGGCGCACGGCAGCCTGGCGCTCGATGCGCTGCGCCAGCGCATCGCCGCCCATGCGCAGGGTCTCGCCGCGGCCGGCGTCGCCGTGGAAGACAAGCAGTTCTCGATCGCCTTGCATTACCGCCTGGCTCCCGACGCCGGCGCGGCACTCGTGTGCATCGAGGCGCTCCTGCAAGGGATCGAGCCGGCGCTGCGGCGTTTCGGCGGCAAGTGCGTCGTCAACGTCCTTGCGGAGGGCCTGCCCGACAAAGGGGATGCGCTGGCGGCGCTGCTCGCACGCTCGGGTGCCGCGGCGGCGGTGTTCGTCGGCGACGACGTCAACGACGAGGCGGTCTTCCTGCGCGCCCGGCCACCGTCGCTGACGATCCGGATCGGCGCCGACGATCCGTTGTCGACAGCGATGTACTTCCTCGACGGCCAAGCGCAGCTCGGGCTCCTCCTGCAGCGCATGCTCGCATTGCACGCGCCGCGCTGAGACCCGCGCAACCATCGTCACTCGCTACTCTCCTGCAAGACGCGCGCCTCGATGCGCTGGCGCTGCCGCAGGCGCCCGGCGTCGGACAGCATCCGCCCGGCCCAGCGATAGACATTGAACTCGCGCACCGTCATGCGCAGGCTCGCCATGCGCTCGCGCTGCTCGCCTGGCGGCATGACGAGCGCCTGCTGCAGCGCGTCGGCGCACTCCTCGACGTGATAGGGGTTGACGACCAGCGCCTCGGTGAGCTCGCGCGCCGCGCCGGCGAACCGGCTCAGGATCAGCACGCCTTGCTCGTCGTTTCGTGCGGCGACGAATTCCTTGGACACCAGGTTCATGCCGTCGTGCAGGCTGGTCACCAGGCACACGTCGGCCGCCCGGTACAGCTCGTTGAGCGCCTCGTGGTCGTGGTGCTGCACAAGCAGGAGCACGGGTCGGTACCCGCTCATGCCGAAGCGCCGTTCGATGCGCTCGCAGATGCGCTCGATGCGCTCCTGGAACGAGCGGTATTCCTCCAGCGAGCTTCGCGTCGGCGCTGCCACCTGCACGAAGCTGAGCTTGCCGATCCACTCGGGGTGCTTCTCGAGGAGGCGCTCGAGCGCGTGCAGCCGCTCGAGGATGCCCTTGGTGTAGTCGAAGCGGTCGACGCCGACCGCCAGACGCTGGTCGCGAGCGAGGCCGAGCCGAGCGAAGACATCGGCGCGGCATTGCTCGACCGGGCACCAACGCGCCTCGACCTGCGCCGATGGCCAGGCGATGGAGATCGGATAGCTCTCGACGAAGGTCTCGCTCGCCTGAAACGAAATCGTCGAGTGCTCGTGTTCGATCCGCGCCTCGAGATAGCGATCGACCGTCTCCAGGAAGTTCTTGCAATGGAAGCGGGTATGGAAGCCGAGGATGGTGCTGCCGAGCATGCCTTCGAGGATCTCGCGCCGCCACGGGCAGATGCCGAACGATTCGGGGTTCGGCCACGGGATGTGCCAGAACGTCAGGATCGTCGCAGCCGGCAGCTTCGCGCGGATCATTGCCGGCACGAGCGCGAAGTGATAGTCCTGCACCAGCACGATCGGGTCGTCGCTGCGCGCTTCGGCCACCACTGCGTCGGCGAAACGCTGGTTGATCTTGCGATAGGAGTGCCAGTCGCCCTCGCGAAAGACCGGTCGCACGTGCGCAACGTGGCAGAGCGGCCACAAGCCCTCGTTGGCGAAGCCGTAGTAGTAGCCCTGCTCTTCCTCGGCGCTCAGCCAGATTCGCCGCAGCGCGTACTCGTCCTCGCCGGGCGGAACGCGAAGGCGGTCCTTTGCATCGACCGCTTTGGCGTCGGCGGCGCCACTGCCGTGCGCGACCCAGGTGCCCGAGCACGCCCGCATCACCGGTTCGATCGCTGTCACCAGCCCGCTCGCCGGCCGGCGCACGACGACGCTGCCGTCGGGCGCGAAATCGTGGATGTAGGGCTCTCGGTTCGAAACCACGATGACTTCGTCGCCGCGCAGTTGCGTTCGCAGCAGAGAACGCAGGCGCTCGGCGTTCCATGGCGCCTCCGGACCGAGCGAGCGGCGGTACGCGTCCTCGAGATCGCGCAGGCGCGCACGCAGGTCCATGGCAAGCGGCGCGAGCTCGCCGGAAGAGGCCATCGGCCGGATGAGGCCCTCGCCGCGCAGCAGCGCGCGTGCCCCGGAAACCCAGCCGCGCCAGCTCAGCTGCGCGACGACGACGGTGATGAGGGCGATGACCGCGCCCAGCCCGGCGATCATGAGGAAGAGATAGCGACGCGTGTCTTGGCTGCGCTTCTCGATGAAGCTGAAATCGTGCAGCAGGACGAGCTCGGCGACCGGGCCGGCATCGCTCACCACCTCGTGAGCGCCGACTTGTACCGGGCCGCCCGGGATCTGGATCACAGGCGCCCGTCCTCCGGCCACCTCGCGCGCGGCCTTGCACTCGAGCGTGGGCGGATAGTTGTCCGTCCGCAGCAGCAGCCTGTCGTCACGCGTGCAGAGGCCGATCGCGACAAGGCGCTCGTTGCGCACCGCCCGGTCGAACAGCGCCTTCAGGCGCGCTCCTTCCGGATCAGCGACCGCGTCCGAGATCGAGTCCGAGAGCGCGTTCGTCAGCAGCTCGCCGCGCGACACCAGGTCCCGCGAAAACCAGCGCAGCGTGAGGCGGTCGACCACCGGCACCGCCAGGTAGGCGGCCACGGCGAGCGTCAGCAGCAACGGAAGCAGGAAGCGAAGCTGGAGGCGGAACGTGTTCATTCGCAAGAGCCGGCCCGCAGACGCCCGCCGAGGTCTCGAGCCATCCTACCGTTGTTTCAACACGGCGCCGGAGGCAGGCAAGCTCGCGTCAGAGGGTCTCGCGCTCGCTGCGCAGCGCCTGGCGGCAGCACCACGCCGCGGCGAGCGCGACGCCGCTCGCGGCCCAGAACACCGAGGTCAGGCCCAGGGTTTCGCTCATGGCGCCACCGATCACCCCGCCGATCACTCCAGACGCGCCGTAGCCGAGCACCGTGTAGAGCGCCTGGCCGCGGCCGCGCAGGCGCCCCGGGAAGTGGCGCGTGATGACGGCAATGCACGCCGAGTGCTGCGCGGCGAAGCTGAGCGCGTGCAGGCACTGCGCGAAGACGAGCACGCCGACCCAGTTGCCGAAACCGGCGATGAGTCCGAAGCGCAGCGCCGAAGCAAGCGCGGCGACGGTCAGCCAGCCGTGCATCGACATCCGGTGCTGCCAGCGCCCCTGGAAGTAGAACCAGATGACCTCGACGATGACGCCGATCGCCCAGAGCAGGCCGATGTCGCCGTTGCTGTAGCCGAGCGACGCGAGGTAGAGCGAATAGAAGGCGTAGAGGCTCGTGTGGGCGAGTACGGTCAGGAAGACGCCGGCGAAGAACCAGGCGACGACCGGCTGGTGCAGGACCGAGAGCGCGCTCGTCGCAAGCGATGGCGGGTGCGCCGGCTCGCTCGACGCCGGCAATCGCCAGCAGGCGGCGAGCAGGAGCGCGAGCAATCCGCAAACAAGAACCGGGAAGCCCCCCAGCCCGGACGCCTGCAGGACGAAGCCACTTGCCGTGACGGCACCGAAGAATCCGACCGAGCCCCACACCCGCACCCGGCCGTAGCGCGCGACATCGAGGCTGCCGGCGCTGCTGACGCGATGCGCGAGCGCCGCCTCGTTGATCGGTATCACGCCGGCAGTGCACAGGTAGAGGACGACTGTGACGACAGCCACCCAGACGTAGTCGACCGGCGTGAAGTAACCCAGCGAGGCGAGCAGCGAGCCGCCCGCAGCCATCCGCAGAAGCCGTTCGCGCCGGCCGGTGCGATCGGAAACCCAGCCCCAGGCGTACGGGCTGACGAGGCGCGTCGCGCTTTGCAGCGAAGTGAGAACGCCGATGGCGAACGTCGAGTAGCCGAGGCTCTTGAACCAGAGCGGCCCGTAGGTCGCGACCAGGCCGGCATAGGCGAAGTAGGCGAACGAGACAGCCGCGAAAGGAGCGACGGTCGGCGGCATCGGCGCCGGCGGCGCCGGCGGCGGGGGAGCGCTCAAGGCGCCTGCGCGGGGACGGGCGGAACGGGCACGCGAACGTCGCCGCACTGGGCGCGATGGCGCAGCACGTGGTCCATCAGCACCAGCGCCAGCATCGCCTCGGCGATCGGCACGGCGCGGATTCCGACGCAGGGATCGTGGCGGCCGAGCGTCTCGACGACGGTGGGCTTGCCGGCGAGGTCGATCGAGCGGCGCGGGCTGCGGATCGAGCTCGTCGGCTTGATCGCGAGCGAGACGGTGATGTCCTGGCCGGTCGAGATGCCGCCGAGGACGCCGCCGGCGTTGTTGGTCAGGAAGCCCGCCGGCGTCAGCTCGTCGCCGTGCGTTGTGCCGCGCTGCTCGACTGCCTTGAAGCCGGCGCCGATCTCGACGCCCTTGACGGCGTTGATTCCCATCATCGCGTAGGCGATGTCGGCGTCGAGCTTGTCGTAGAGCGGCTCGCCGAGGCCGACCGGCACGCCGCGCGCGACGACGTCGACGCGCGCGCCGCAGCTGTCGCCGTCCTTTCGAAGCGCGTCCATGTAGGCCTCGAGGCGGGCGATGTCGCTCGCGTTGGCGGCGAAGAACGGGTTGTTCGAGACGTGCTCCATGCCCTCGAACGGGATCGCGATCGTGCCGATCTGCGTCATGTGGCCGGCGAACGTCGTGCCGCAGTGCTCGCGCAGCCACTTGCGCGCGATCGCCGCCGCGCCGACCGCCGGCGCGGTGAGCCGGGCCGAGGCCCGCCCGCCGCCGCGCGGATCGCGCAGACCGTACTTGTGGTGATAGGTGTAGTCGGCGTGGCCCGGGCGGAAGGTGTCGAGCAGGTTCGCGTAGTCCTTGCTGCGCTGGTCGGTGTTCCTGATCACGAGCGCGATCGGCGTTCCCGTCGTCATGCCCTCGAACACCCCCGAGACGATCTCGACCTTGTCGTCTTCCTTGCGTTGGGTGACGTGGCGCGAGGTGCCCGGCCGGCGCCGGTCGAGCTCGGGCTGGATGTCGGCCTCCGACAGCGCCATGCCGGGCGGGCAGCCGTCGACGACGCAGCCGATCGCCGGGCCGTGGCTCTCGCCGAAGGTCGTGACGCGGAACAGCGTGCCGAGCGTGCTGCCCGACATCAGTTGTGGTTCGACGAGGGCAGCTCGTCGCGGCTCTCGACCGGCCAGTCGCGGATGTAGGCCTTGAGCATGCGGTTCTCGAAGTCCTGGCTGTCGACGACGGCCTTGGCGACGTCGTAGAACGAGACGACGCCCATCAGCGTCTTCTCGCTCAGCACCGGCATGTAGCGGGCATGCCGGCCGAGCATCATGCGGCGCACCTCGTCGAGTTCGGTCTGCGGCGTGCAGGTGAGAGGCGCGTCGTCCATGACGGCGCGAACGCGCGTCGTGCCGAGCGCACCGCCGTTGTTGACGACCGCCTGGATGACCTCGCGGAAGGTGAGCATGCCGACCAGCTCGCCGCCTTCCATGACGACGAGCGAGCCGATGTCGTGCTGGGACATGACGTTGAGCGCGGACGAGAGCGGCTCGTCGGGCGCGACGGTGAACAGCGTGCCGCCTTTCACGCGCAAGATGTCGCTGACTTTCATGGTCGTCTCCGGTGAGCTGTCGGTGGACGAGACGGTCCTGCGCCGGGGCCGCCCGAGGGGCGTGTGCGGATCAATATAGCCCACAATCGTCCGTCACAGACGAGGTTATCGACATGCCCGGCTACGCCAATCCCGGCTTCGACACGCTGGCCCTGCACGCCGGCGCCGCCCCCGACCCGGCGACCGGCGCCCGCGCCGTGCCGATCCACCTGACGACGTCGTTCGTGTTCGAGTCGAGCGAGCACGCCGCGTCGCTCTTCAACATGGAGCGCTCGGGCCACGTCTACAGCCGGCTCTCGAATCCGACCAACGCCGTCCTCGAGGAGCGGGTCGCCGCGCTCGAAGGCGGCAGCGGCGCGATCGCGACCGCGAGCGGCCAGGCCGCGCTGCACCTGGCGATCGCGACGATCGCCGGCGCCGGGTCGCACATCGTCGCCTCGAACGCACTCTACGGCGGCTCGCACAACCTGCTTCACTTCACGCTCGCGCGCTTCGGCATCGCCACGACCTTCGTCGCGCCCGGCGACATCAACGCGTGGCGGGCGGCGATCCGGCCCGAGACCCGGCTGCTGTTCGGCGAGACGCTCGGCAATCCCGGCCTCGACGTCCTCGACATCCCGACGGTCGCCGCGCTCGCCCACGAGCACCACCTGCCGCTCCTGGTCGACTCGACCTTCACGACGCCCTGGCTGATGCGGCCGTTCGAGCACGGCGCCGACCTGCTCTACC
>Ga0070662_100002897_pt1 | contig 10655 bp, 9 predicted proteins | sample KBSC53metaG_FD_65648 | JGI IMG/M metagenome (GOLD analysis project Ga0070662, IMG submission 65648) | Corn rhizosphere microbial communities from Kellogg Biological Station, Michigan, USA - KBS C5-3 metaG | ecosystem: Host-associated > Plants > Roots > Rhizosphere > Soil ...
CGTTTCCGAACAAACTCCGCTCGCAGCACCAGTCCCTTAATGCCATCATATTTGCAGTCGATTTCCTGTGCGTCGCCGGTAAGTCGGATCGACTTGATAAGTGTGCCACGCCGCAGCGTCTGCCCAGCACCTTTGACTTCCAGATCCTTGATCAATGTGACCTGATCGCCATCGATGAGTATGTTTCCCACGGCATCACGCACCTCGACCCTCTCGGCTTCGGCATGGCGCACTGCCAGTTCCGCTGCTGGCATCCATTCCCCGGTTTCTTCGTCATAGACATAATCTTGGTCGTTCATCTGCTTCTCCTGATAATGGACCGTCGTCACGTTGGGCCTGCGCATTTCGATCGACAGCGCACAAGCCTGCCTCCCGCGTTATGCGCATGAGTTGAAAGTTCCCGGCATGTCAGGCTTCCTCGACGATCTTTGCGGCGGCGATGAGCGCCTCTGCATAGTTCGACGTGTAGAGGAGCTTGCCCGAGGACCGGCCAAGGCGTGCGCGTTTGAGCATGGCGAACGGCTGTGGCCTTATACCGGAGAGGATTACACGCGCGCCGGTAATGCGGGCTTGTTCGACAAATTCCGCCAGCGCCTGCACTCCGCTGGCATCGAGCAGCGGGACCAGGCGCATGCGCAGGATAAGGACTTTGGGCGACGAACCGACCCGCCTCAACGTGTCCAGCAGTTCGCCGGCGACCCCGAAGAAGAACGGCCCGTTGATCCGGAACACCTCGACGCCGCGGGGAAGCGCATCGCGTTGGTGCATGTCCTCTGCATCCAGTTCGGACTCTTGCGCGATCCCCGCGTCAACTTCGACCGCTTCGGCCATGCGCGCCATGAACAACAATGACGCGAGCGCTACGCCGACACCGATTGCGACTGTCAGATCAACCAGCACCGTCAGTCCGAAAGTGAGCAAAAGTACCGCACGATCGCTGTTCGGCATACGCAGAAGGGCCACGAAACGTTTGTACTCACTCATGCCCCAGGCGACCATGAAGAGGATTGCAGCGAGCGCCGCCATCGGCACATAGGCCATCAGGTCGCTGGCGAAGAGGATGAACAGGAGCAGAAAAGCCGCATGCATCATTCCCGCAACAGGCGTCTTTGCTCCAGAACGGATGTTGGTCGCCGTGCGTGCGATGGCACCGGTCGCCGGCAGGCCGCCGAAGAGTGCCGACCCCAAATTCGCCACGCCCTGGCCGATCAGCTCCTGATCGGAGCGATGGCGTGTTCCGGCCATTCCATCGGCGACAACTGCGGAGAGCAGGGCTTCTATCCCAGCGAGGAAGGCGATCGTGAACGCGGAAGGGAGAACTGCGGCGACCTTGGCCAGGGAGAATTCCGGCAACGACGGCATCGGCAAACCGGCCGACATATCCGGGAAGCGCGACCCGATCGTGTCGACCGGCAGTTTGAGCAGGGCAACTGCGAGCGAACTCGCCACCACGGCGATCAAGAAGCCGGGCCATTTCGGCGCAAGCTTGCGCAGCATGACGATAACGCTAAGCGTGCCCACGCCGATGCCAAGCGTGACCCAATTGACGGTGGCGATCGCGCCAAAATAGGCCTGCCACCTCGGAATGAATTCGGCAGGGACATGCTCGATCGAGAGGCCGAGAAAATCCTTCACCTGGCTCGACCCGATGATCACCGCAATCCCAGCGGTAAAGCCGGTCACAACCGGGTGCGGGATATATTTGATCATCCGCCCCAGGCGAAGGGCGCCGGCGGCGATGAGGATCAGCCCGGCCAACAGCGTGGCCACCAGAAGTCCATCATAGCCGTGCTGGGCGATGACGTTGAAGATCACGACCACGAAGGCGCCGGTCGGTCCGCCGATCTGGACGCGCGATCCGCCAAGCGCCGAGATCAGGAAGCCCGCGATCACAGCGGTCACCAATCCCTTGTCGGGCGTCGCTCCACTGGCAATGCCGAGCGCCATCGCGAGCGGGAGCGCAACAATGGCCACAGTCAATCCTGCTATGGCATCTGCCCGGAAGCTCGCGACCGAATAGCCTTCGCGCAGCGTTGTGAGGAGTTTGGGCGTATAGGAGGCTGCCGTCACCTGTCGGCTTCCTCAGCCGGTATCTTGTCGTACAGCATGGAGGACGACGACCGCCTGACGCCGCCACTGGCAGGTTCACGAAGGCGGACCCCGCGCCCGACGCCTGTGCTCGGCGCGTTCTCGCCCAACAGCTCAATACCGGCGCTCTCCAGCGCCATGATCACTTTAACCAGAGTCTCGACCACGCCCCGCACCTGGCCTTCGGACGCCTCCATCCGTTGGATCGTAGGGAGAGACAATCCCGCCAATTCGGCCAACTGACGCTGGTCCAAGCCGAGAAGAGCGCGTGCGGCGCGCATTTGCTGCGACGTGATCATATTTGCCTCATGATGTTTAATACATCAAATATCATTGTTAACAATTAATAGTAATATTGTATATATGGCTTGTGCAATCCAAGCGATCAAACTTTCCTGAACGATTCCCGGAAACCGCGGCCGTGATGATCAATGCCTGATTTCATGGTGTCGCCCTTCGACAATATGGGAGTCGATCCCGATCGGGTGAGTACGCCCGAGCCCGTGCTGACTGAGGCACTGGCGCTGCCCGTCACGGGTTGGGAAGCAACGATGCGCGGACTGCGTGGCCGATGCCCCCGATGTGGGGATGAGAAGCTATTCTCTCGATTCCTCAAGCCCGTTCCGCATTGCGCCCGTTGCGGACAGGACTGGTCGCATCAACAGACGGACGACTTCCCGGCCTATGTCTCGATCTTCCTGACCGGGCATCTGTTGGCGCCAGTGATCATCGCACTGGTGCACGATGCGCAGCTATCCGTGCCCATGCTCCTTGCGATCATCATGCCGCTATCGCTGACCCTGATGATCGGGCTGCTCCAGCCCGCCAAAGGCGGCATCATGGCCCTCCAGTGGTGGCTTGGCATACACGGGTTTCAAAGGGAGCGGCCGGAGACGACCGAAGCCGACGTCGAAATCCCTCAATGATGGTATGTCTGTTGATGACCTCGACAGGCAGTGCCTTGAACTGGATTATCGACGCAACGCGTGTCCCGAAATCGTCATAGGCAACCGGGAAACCGCCAAGCGACAGGAGGTGGACTTCCCGTCGGACCATGTCGGCATTGGCACGGTGAAACATGGATTCTGCGACCTCGGTCACAATCGCCCCGGGGTTGATTGCACGGCTCCTGAGGACCGCGATCACGTTCGGCAAAGCCGGGCTCAGCGAAATCCGCAGCGCGTGTGTCGATCGCAAGTTGACCGCAAGGCACCTTCTCTGCCTTCCATCGCGCAAATCCATTAACTCGACCCTTCACGGTCGTTCAGCGGCCAATTTTTTGGGACCTATATACCTAATTAGCCCCAGAAAACGCACCATCATTGCCCAAACGACTCGCGAAGACCATAAGGAATGGAGAGCAATTATGCCATTCGCCCCACTTGCCATAGCCAATAGGTTCCTAGCGGAACATGGCGCAGAAAGCGGCGGCATTAGCCATATGAAGCTGCAAAAGCTGGTTTTCCATCCCAATCGTTGGTGGCTTGCTTCGCATGATGAACCTCTAACCACAGAGGCTCCGCAAGTGTGGAAGTTCTGTCCCGTGTTCAACTCCCGCTATAGCGCGCTTGCGCCCTTTGGAATGCAGCCAATTGACTCGCCGCGCCGTACTGTTCCGATTGGGACAGCGCCGATTGTACCGATGATAAGAACGAGGTGAGGGAACTGCTGAAGTGGGCTTGGCAACGCTACGGTGGACGTTCAGCCGGCCAGCTTTCTGCTATGACGCACGTATCCCAAGTTCAATCACTCTTCTGCCAAAATAGTGCTCGGTAATTTCTGTTACTATAAGATAACATTTTTGCGGTTATATGATGACAATCACCCTGCGGGAATTATCAAGGCTTGCATTTCGCGCGACGGGCAATAGCAAATCCGACTTCGCGCCATGGCGCACCCATCTTCAGGACAGAATATGGCCGACTGCATGCCTCCCTCTGCGCCCGACGCAGACCCGCAATGGATCGCCGGACATGCGCGTGTACAACGCGTGCCCAGTCGCGACCTCACCCTGTTCATCCAGCGCGGCTTCCTCTCGCAGCAGGAATGCGCCGATCTGATCGACCGGATCGAAGCCTGTCGTCGTCCCTCCACCATAGCGGACGCCAATGGCGACAGCGCCTTCCGCACCAGTGAGACATGCGACCTTGACGACGGCGATTCCTTCATCGCCACCATCGACGCCAAGCTGACCGACTTCGCCGGCATCAATCCTATTTATGGAGAGCCCATCCAGGGCCAGCGCTATGCCGTGGGTCAGGAATTCAAGGCGCATACCGATTATTTCGAACCGGACGGTCCTGACTTCGACAAATATTGCTCAGTTGCTGGCAACCGCACCTGGACGCTGATGGTCTACCTCAATGAACCCGGCGCGGGTGGCGCGACCCGCTTCCCCAAGATTGGCAAGACGGTGCAACCCGAAGCCGGCAAGCTGCTCGCCTGGAACAACCGGCTAAGGGAAGGCGCATATAATCCGGCCAGCCTGCACCACGGCATGAAGGTGCGCAGCGGCGTCAAGCACATCATCACCAAATGGTATCGGGAGAAGCCTTGGCGCTGATTACATCTGAAGGAGGAGGAGGACATCGTCCCCGCGCGCCGAAATACAGCGATGCAGCTTGCGCAGCTGCTCGGCCGCGTAGGTCGCCCTCCGCCCCTCATCAGGGCAGGGACGACGACTTCCTTTCCCAGCCGCGTTGCTTGCCTCACGACGGAGGCCGCTTTGCAGACAAGATTGACAGGCTATGGCCGATCGCTCACCGATCGGCCACGCCATGAGAAACCGAATAATATCAGAAAGTGGTCGACAGTGAAAAATTGAAGGTTCGGCCGATACGGTATTTATTGTAGATCACGGTGTTAGTCGCGTTGGACTGAGTTTCCTTATAGTTATTGCCGAGAATATTTCGGGCTTCAAACTTCACATCGAACTGCCGACCCGCCACGCGCAAGCCCTGTCGCGCGACAAAGTCCAGATTAAGGCCGGGATATTCATAAACATCAGGCTGGTTCTGATTGGCAAGGCCGCGGCTTGTCACGCGCTTGCTGGCATAGGAGAATATCAGTGTCTGCTGCGAGAGGCTTTCCTGATCCTCGACGCCAAGCTGGAAATTCACCAAATGGTCCGACTGCCCGGTTAGCGATGCGCCGTTTCGGAAATAGTCGGTCGCCAGAGTCGAGGATGCGCCGAAAACCGCCACGGCGTCATTCGGGCCGACCTTCAATTTGGACTTGGTATAGGTATAGTTGGCGATGGCAACCAATCGGCGGGAGGCGAAAAAGGGATCGCTTCCTACGCCCGACAAGTCGATATATTTCTGCAACTCGACTTCGCCCCCGTAGAGATTTGCCTTGGGCGCATTAGCGAAGCTGGTGACGAAATTGTCTCCGTTGAGTGTGATGAAGGTCTCGATCGGCTTGTCGATCTTCTTGAAGAAGCCTGCAATCGAGAAACGCTGATCGCGCGCGAAATACCATTCGTAGCGCGCTTCCGCGTTGAAAAGTTCGCTATCCTGCAAATGGGGGTTGCCCTGGTACCGGCGGTTGCTGTCCGGATCGAAATAGAATTGATAGATCAACTCGCGGAATTGCGGACGAGCAATAGTCTTGGAAGCGTTCAGGCGAACCTGCATGTCTGCCTGAACCTGCCAGGTCAGCGTCGCGCTGGGTAGCCAATAATCATTGTTGAGCTGCGTGGAGGCGGTGCTGGCGCCAGGCGTGCTGAACACCTGTAACGGTGCGACAGCTAGCTTTGCTGTTTCATAGCGGACGCCGGCATCAATCGACAGTTCCGGCGTTATCTGCCAGTTCAGTTTGCCATAGCCCGCATGGTTTTTCAGTGTCGCACGGAAAGCCGGATTGCCTTCGTTCGTCTCAATCAAACCGATATTGAAATAGTCGACGATCCCGGGCGCCAACAGCAGATCGGGCCGCAACACCCCCACGCCCTCGGGCATATCGCTCGACGCGCGGAACTGGAAGTCGCGACGCGAGCTGGTGCGGTTGGTGCTGACATAGGCGTAGCCCACCGTCGCGCCCAGCGCCGGTGACGGTCGCCAGGTGAAATCCCAACCACCCGACCATAGATCTTCATTGAGGTCTGAATAGCTGACGGTGGCCGTCTGACCTGTATTGCCGTTCAGGCGGTTGATAAACAGGTTGCCGAAGGGGTCGGCATCCGAATTGGTGCGAATATATTCAAAGGACAGTTCGTCTGGTGCCTCGCGTTGTGAATTGGCGAAGCCGCCGCGCACGTCCAGACTGAATTCGGGGCTGAACTTGAATTCGCCCACCAGCTGAGTATCGATCAGCTGCCGCTCATACCAGGCCGTGTCCTGCTCCATGATGTCGGAGGTCGGCTGGGTCTGTGTATTGCCGATGCCGAGACGAGTATGCTTCAACGTGTCGCGAATATAGAGGTTCGTCCAGCGAATCTTGTTGTCGCCAAACTCCAGTCCCAAGCCCATGAGGGCGTTGACGATGATGCGGTTGTCGGTCGTGACTCGCTGAAAATCCGAGTTGAGCGCGGAAAGGTCCGGAGTAATCGAATTCTGCTGACGCTGGTCGCGTACGACCCACTTGTTGCTATAGCCAGCGGTTGCGATCACACCGAGCGTGGAACCGCCCAGATCGAACGAGGTGCCGCCCGCGATCGTTGCCGAATAATTGGGATCGAGATCGGAAATTCGCTGCACCGTCGCATTGCTGAAGCGAACGAGTTGGCCGGCAATTTCAGACGTGTCGACATTGCCCGAACTGATGCGCTCACCGCTGCGGAAAAAAGCTGCAAGTGCCGGTGGCAGATCGCGGCTGCCGTTGTCGAAACCGGTCCAGTCGCTTTTGCTGCCAAAATAGCTGTAGCCCGGCTGGAAGCTGCTTTCGTCATTGGCGCCAATGCCGCCGCTGATCGTCACGAAGCTTTCTGCCGGGATAACGGTCGTGGTCAGGTTGATGACACCGCCGCCGAACTCGCCGGGATAGTTGGCCGAATAGCTCTTCTGAACCAGCGAGGAGGAAACGATATTGGTCGGGAACAGGTCCAGCGGGACGACGCGCTTCAGCGGCTCGGGGCTCGGCAAGGGCGAACCGTTGAGCAGCGCAAGCGAATAGCGATCGCCAAGGCCGCGGACATAGACAAAGCCGTTGCCGACCACGGACATGCCGGTCACGCGGCCAAGCGCACCCGCGATATTGCCGTCGCCCGTGCGCGCGATGTCCGCCGAGGACAGGATGGACACCACGGCTGGGACGCTCTTCTGGATGTTGGAGCCGCGCCGCCCAGTCACAATGATGTCCGAACCGGGGATCGAAACGTCGGGCGTCGCCTCGGCGGCGGAACGGCCGGGCTGTTCCGCCGGATCGGCCGATTCCGGTTGGCTGGTGGTGGCATCGGCGGGCGCGGTCGCTTCCTGCGCTAGAGCAGCCGGCGCAACCAGCGCGGAAGAAAGAAGCAGCAGGCCCGCGAAGTTGAGCGGCGTCGCCATCGGAAGTCCCCTAATTTTATCAAGTGCAAGCATCGGGGCGGGATGCGGCCAGTGAAGACCTCATCCCGCCCCGCATTAGCTCAGGCCGGTTTTACAGCGGCACCGAGGTGCAGGCGCGGCGAGCGGTGCTCGTGTTGTCGAACGGCGCGAAGGCCGAGTTGCAGGTCCAGCCCGCGAACCAGGTGTCGTTCGCATCCTTGACCGCGCCGACATAGGTCGTCGTGTCGAAGAAGGCGTCCAGTGTCTTCGCGTCGGTCGCGGTTACGCCCGTCGTTTCGTTCGTTCCGTTGATGAACACCGCGCTTAGCGACGAGGTATAGGACACATTGTTGTTGTTGCCGGTGAAGAGCGACGCGACGTCGGCTGCGGTGTAGGCGGTCGAACCGCTGCCCGAACCGATGAACTTCGTCGCATTGCACTGCAGTAGAACCGAACGGGCCGTCAGCGTAGCGCGGGTGGAAGCCGTCCCGGTGCCGTGCAAGCGGACGCACTCATTATTCGGGGTGGCGACAATGCCGTTGACCAGCGTCAGGTCACTATTGCCGCGGTTCAGAATGGACGCCTGGTCATTAGCTTCATTATTGCTGCTGACATTGGGCTGAAGCGCTGTGAAGTTCGCCACAATCGTGTTCTGCCGCGGCGTGTCGCTTTCCAGGCCATTGCTGTCGATTTCCATCAGAGCGTCGCCCTGGCCTGGGCGTTGTACCAACAGAACGTACTGGAAACGCCCTTGGATGCCCGTGTCGGCGTCGAGGCTGTCATCGTCCGCCCCGGCCGCGATATAGTGCTTCATGCGCACGGTGCCACCGAAGAATTCCGCGCCATCGTCCGAGCTATTGAAGCTTTGGATATAGTCCAGCGTGGTGCCGCTGCCGATGCCTTCCCCGGTCAGCGCCTGGAGTTCGGTATTGGCGCCAAGCACATAGCCCGAATAGCGGATCTGCACATATTTCATGGTGCCCGCATTATAGGCGTCGTCACGACCGCCGAAAGTTGCCGGATCGGCCGAGCCTTCCGTCTGACGTTCGCAAGTGTCGGCAGCGACCGAGCCGCTGTTGCAGTCAGTGGTACGCGCACGGCCGAGCAGAACAACGCCGCCCCACTGACCGATCGAGTTTTCGGTGGCGTTACCGTTGAGATTGTCGCGACTGGTGAAGACAATCGGCAAGCTCGCAGTGCCGACTGCATTGATCTTGTTGCCGCGGTTGACGGCCAGCCAGCTAGTGCCGGTGCCACCATAAAGAACGACGCCAGGATCAATGGTCAACGTTACATTGGTATCGGCGGTCAGCTGACCACCGGTCAACGAGAAGCCATTGGCCGCAGTGCAACCGACGGTCGAACTGGTGAGCGGCGCTGATGCGGTTGGCGCCGCGAAACCGCTATCGCAGCCGACATCGACGCGGCCCTTGATCTGATAGACGAGCCCGGCGATCTTCGGCAAGGTGATGCTTTTAGCGATGATCGAAGGCAGCGTGCAGACGCGCCAGGTATCGCCATTGGAACCGGAAATGGTGCCTTCGTCAGCCAGCCCTTTGGGATCGGCGATTGTCGGACAGCCAGCGGCGGCTGTGATCGCAGTCGGGGTGGGAGTCGGCGTCGGCGTGGGCGTCGGCGTGGGCGTCGGGTTGATGATCACATTACCGCCGGTACCGGGCGAAGCGATATCATCGGCGCCACAGGCGCTCAGTGCGGCGCACGCACAGCTCGCCATTAAAAGGGTGTGAAAACGGTTATGCTTGGCCATGAGGTCTCCGCTCCGGCTTGAGCCGGTTTAAAATTGGTTGCGGAGCGCAAGGGGAAAACGAATCGGACAACGCCCCCTGTCGCCCTGGCTGGAGCACCTAGGCGTCATAAAAGACAAGGAGGTTTCACCGAAATGACAGATCAGAGAAATTAAGATGACAACTTTATGACGCTCGATCAACTCAGCGCCAAGTGGCTTCTATGAAGCATGCGCGCCACTGCGAAATAGGCGCGCCTTGCCAGTTGACTCAACGCATGGCGAAATTCGTCTTCAGACGCCGCATAGCATTGCGCGCAATTTCGCGCGAATAGCTTTGCCGCCCATCCGCCGTAATCAGAACGGTGTCCGGCGCGAAGCTAGCGGCTTGATAAGCATTTCGCGCGGACTTGAGTCTGCCCATGCCAGCATAAGCATTCCCAAGATTGATGAGACGCGCCGGATCATCAGCAAAATCAGAACGCAGCGACTCCAAGCGACGGGCCGCATCACGGTAATCGCCTGAAAGCAGCGCTGCCGATGCAAGACCACGATCAGAAACACCCACGACAATCGTCTCATCAGCAGCAAATGCCTCAGTCGAGACTTGTGCCGCCAAGGCCAGAACAAGAATCGCCGCCACCTTCCTCATCGATATTCTCCAAAAAAATCTTTCTATTATCGCTATGAATATTGCAGAATCATGACACCATAACAAGACCGCTTCAGTCTCCGGTTCTATATTTTTTTGGCATTAAAACAGTGACATACTGCATTGTCTCACCAATGTCATAATACTGTAACATAATGATGAATGGCGATAACTCATGATTCGGGCGATCGCCGGACATCTTGGTTAGAAGTGCCGCGGCCGGAGGCGGAGAGGGAAACGCCAGGTACTGCTTTTCGCTGGGCAAACGTGCAGTAACGAAGGAACAAGCCCGGCCAAGGCCGACAGCCGCCGGCGCTAGATTATCGTGGGTCGGTCGGTTCAGGTCGACCGCAAACAGCATGGAACCTGCCGGAACCGTGATCCGCGTTCCCGGTGGGATGAGGCTTTCGACGAGTTGCGCATATTCGTTGGCCCTGCCGAGGCAATTGGGATGCGGTGTTCGCGGGGGCAAAGATCTGCACTTGGCTACTCACCGGCGACATTCGCGGCGGCCGCGGGGGGGGAATGACGCCAATAGTAGAAATTTCGCCATAACGAATGGATGACAGGTGAGGACTTGGTATTAGAGGTTCGGATGAAGAATCTTGTGTATGATTGCAGTCACTGACGCCATGTCATTCTCGGTTCCGATCTCGGAATCCGGGTATAGCCAGTCGTGCAGAAGGACGGAACCGGCCACCATTGC